>Ga0315906_10003521_pt1 | contig 20781 bp, 15 predicted proteins | sample LakEriMetagenome_4_FD_203526 | JGI IMG/M metagenome (GOLD analysis project Ga0315906, IMG submission 203526) | Freshwater fungal communities from buoy surface, Lake Erie, Ohio, United States - Buoy 2 MA122 | ecosystem: Environmental > Aquatic > Freshwater > Lake > Lake biofilm | place: USA...
TTTTGTCTCACTCATTTTTCGCTGACCTTCGCCCCCCTTCAGGGAGCATTAGTTGGTTGAAATACCTTCCGCGACACGGCTGAACCGGTTGGCGGATGCGACTGTGGCATGGGAAGGGCCTTAGTAACTGGCGCATTATCCCATTGATTTGATGCGAACGGCTTATTTAATTGATGCTTTGACCAAATCAGCAATTTGAAGCAACGCGCTGGGGTCGTCCATGGTAGTCAGATCACCAGGATCTCGGCCCTCACAAACAGCTTGAATGGCCCGACGAAGTAGTTTTCCACTGCGAGTTTTGGGCAAAACAGACACAAAGCGAACGCGTGCAGGACGGGCCACAGCCCCCAAAGAGTTGTCTACCACCTTCATGATTTCGCCTTCAAGCTTGAGTAAAGCTTGCGGGTCATTCAACAATGCGCCGTCTTTGAGCACGGCAAATGCCATGGCCACTTGGCCTTTGAGATTGTCTGCCACCCCCACCACAGCCACTTCCGCTACTGCGGCGTGTCCTGAAATGCTTTCCTCGATTTCACGGGTGCCCAAACGGTGGCCGGCCACGTTGATGACATCGTCCGTTCGGCCCAAGATGAAGAAGTAGCCATCTTCGTCTTTGATGCCCCAATCAAAAGTGGAATAAACCATCTTTCCAGGTACCGTGGTCCAGTAGGTTTTGACGAACCGATCGTCATCACCCCATACAGTTTGCAAACAACCAGGGGGCAAAGGGCCTTCGATGGCCACCACGCCTTTTTGGTTGGGCTGTGTGAGTTCCTCACCTGTTTGATCGTCCAACAATTTGACGTCGTAGCCATAAACAGCTTTGCCTGGCGAGCCAAACTTACTCAGAGTTTTTTCAATGCCATTGCACACGGTCAAAATGGGCCAACCCGTTTCGGTTTGCCAATAGTTGTCAATGATCGGTTTGCCAAGGCCCTCCGAAATCCACTTGGCGGTAGGTTCGTCCAAGGGTTCCCCTGCCAAAAACAATGCTTTCAAGCTGGATAAATCGTATTTGCTGAGCAGTGCAGGATCTTGTTTCTTCAACACCCGGATGGCTGTGGGTGCACTGAACATGACCGTCACTTTGTACTTCTCAACCAAGCTCCACCAAATTCCGCCATCAGGCCGAGTTGGCAAACCCTCATAAAGGATGGTGGCCATACCGCCAATGAGGGGGCCGTAAATGATGTAACTGTGGCCAACCACCCAACCGATGTCGCTGGTGCAGAAAAATGTCTCACCAGGTTTGCCGCAAAAAATATGGGGAATGCTAGAGGCCAAGGCCACGGTATAACCACCGGTGTCACGCTGAACACCTTTAGGTTTGCCAGTGGTACCAGAGGTGTACAAGGTGTAGCTTGGATGAGTGGCGTCCACCCATTCGCATGGCACCACATCGTGCATGTGTTTTTCACGCAAGTTGGACCATTGCACATCGCGACCTTCGGTGATGTCCATTTTGGCAAGACCACGGTCAACCAACAACACCGAATCTGGTTTGTGAGAAGACAAGCGAATGGCTTCGTCAAGCAATGGCTTGTATTCAACGACCTTGCCGCCACGAGAGCCCGCATCTGCACTCACAATGACTTTGGGTGATGCATCTTCAATGCGCGAAGCCAAGGAGCCAGAGGCAAATCCACCAAACACCACAGAGTGAATGGCGCCAATTCGAGCACACGCCAGCATGGCAAAGGAAGCCTCTGCAATCATGGGCAAGTAAATTAGGACACGATCGCCTTTTTTCACGCCCAAAGACAACAATGACGCGGCCATGCGTTGCACTTCAGCATGCAATTGCTTGTAGGTGTATGTGCGCTCTTGGTCTGTTTCAGTGGAAACAAAGATCAGCGCAGCTTGGTCGCCTCGATCTTTTAAATGGCGATCGATGGCGTTGTGGCACAGATTGGTCTCGCCGCCCTTGAACCATTTGACAAATGGCGGATTGCTGTAGTCACAAATTTCTTGCGGCGCTTTGTGCCATTCAATTTGTTGGGCTTGTTCTGCCCAGAACGCATCACGGTCTTGAATAGAACGTTGGTGAAAATCTGAAAATTGACCCATGGTGTCTCCTGTCGCCGCTGTCAGGCAAATCTTTGCAGTGAACTGTCTTATTTTGCAATCAATGACGGGCGAGCCTTGCACACAAGTTCAGTGAATGGGTCTCGCCTTCTGAATTTATAATTATTCATGATGGACTTGCTGGAAGCTGACTCTCCAACCAAAAGCCCTTATCCCGGTTAAGCCAAACCCTTTATCCAAGTGTGAACTTGCTTGAAGTCTGGATTTTCAGCAGACCGAAGCCACTCAAACAAGACCATTTCTGTGGTTAACAGCTCCGCACCAGCGCCCGCCAAACGATCAAATGCAGCGTCTCGATCGCGATCAGACCTTGAAGCACAGGCATCGGTCACCACCCAAACATCGAATTCGTCTTCGAGCAAGTCCAAGGCTGTCTGAAGCAAACAAACATGAGCCTCACAGCCAGCAATAACCACAGAAGGGCCTGATTCTGGCTCGGCTGGCTTTTGCAAATGACGCGGCAAACTTCTTGCATTGCCCTTGGGAACAGCAGGGGCTGGTGGACTTAACCACTCACCTAAGCCTTCCTCTACGGCGCTGAAAGCCATTTTGGCCAGCACCCTTTGGCAATGCTGACCAATCTCAGGAGAAATGGATCCCAATCCGGAGGGGTTTTGCTCAGTGGCCCAGACTGGCACATTCAGCAATTTAGCAGTCCGAGCCAGCACTTCCGCCCGCTGCCACACGGCCTGAGCATCTTTCATGGCGGGCATGAGCTTCAATTGGTAGTCAACCAAAACCAATTGAGAGGATTCAACTTCAAGCAGCATAACAATAGACCTTGGTACTCATTAATCTTGATTCTCAGGGATATACCCGTCATTTTGGGCTGTCAACTCTGAGAAGTAGGCATTAAACTGCCACGCTATGCGCTTGATTCTATGTGGACTCGTCTTTTTAACAACGGCAGCCTTGGCCTCGCCCGTTGAGGACGACCTTGAACGTTTGATCAAGGAGCGTGGTTTGGTCTCCCAAGTGACCGATCAGCTCTCTCAGCAAATTAGCAACCAATTGAGCGGTCCACTCCAGTCGGCCCGCAACACCTTTGGCGGCAAAGCCTCGGAGTTGGTCATTCAAGCCATGGGCCTTTTGGGCGTGCCTTACAAGCGGGGTGGTACATCGGAAGAAAAAGGCTTTGACTGCAGTGGCTTCGTGCGCCACATGTTTGAAAAATCGGTTGGCTTGGTCTTACCTCGCAGGGCTGAAGAGCAAGCTAGAGTGACAGAAGAAATTAATAAAAGTGAACTCAAGCCCGGCGACTTGGTCTTCTTCAACACCATGAAACGCACGTTCAGTCATGTGGGAATTTATGTCGGTGATGGCAAGTTTATTCATGCACCTAGGCCAGGCAAATCTGTTCGAGTAGATGACATGCGAGAAGCCTACTGGCAAAAAAGATTCAATGGCGCGAGAAGGGTCCAGTCAGACAAACTTCACGCCGAGCCTTCTCAAAATTAGATACTTTCATTGGCAAGAAAAAACCGCCCGAGGGCGGTTTTGACTGAGTCAGAAAAGGCTTATTTCTTAGCAGGTGGCAAATCTGTACAGCTGCCATGAGCCACTTCAGCGGCCATGCCAATACTCTCACCCAAGGTTGGGTGCGGATGAATTGTCTTGCCAATGTCTACCGCGTCAGCCCCCATTTCGATAGCCAAGGCAATTTCACCAATCATGTCGCCGGCATGTGTGCCCACCATGCCACCGCCCAATATCTTGCCGTGGCCATGGGCCTCGGGTGAGTCATCAAACAACAACTTGGTCACACCTTCATCACGGCCGTTGGCAATGGCCCGGCCAGAAGCCGTCCATGGGAACAAGCCCTTCTTGACCTTGATGCCTTGCGCCTTGGCTTGATCTTCAGTGAGGCCCACCCATGCGACCTCTGGGTCGGTGTAAGCCACACTGGGGATGACCCGTGCATTGAAGGCACTGGCAGCCAATTCTTTGTTACCTTGAATTTCGCCAGCAATCACTTCGGCCGCCACATGGGCTTCGTGCACAGCCTTGTGCGCCAACATGGGCTGGCCCACGATGTCGCCAATGGCAAAGATGTGCGGCACGTTGGTGCGCATTTGAATGTCCACTGGAATGAAGCCGCGGTCGGTGACGGCCACGCCGGCTTTGTCCGCTGCAATCTTCTTGCCATTGGGCGTGCGGCCCACAGCTTGCAAGACCAAGTCATAAACTTGCGGTGCAGGGGCAGCAACACCCTCCTCTGCAGATTCAAATGTGACTTCAATACCCGCCTTGGTGGCCTTGGCGCCGACGGTTTTGGTTTTGAGCATGATGTTGTCAAAACGATGGGCATTCATTTTTTGCCAGATCTTGACCAAATCACGGTCAGCGCCTTGCATCAAACCGTCCATCATTTCCACCACGTCAAGGCGGGCGCCCAGCGTGCTGTAAACGGTACCCATTTCCAAACCAATGATGCCGCCGCCCAAAATAAGCATGCGCTTGGGCACTTCTTTCAACGCCAATGCGCCGGTGCTGTCCACCACGCGCGGATCATTGGGCATAAAAGGCAAACGTACAGCTTGACTGCCCGCTGCAATGATGCAGTTCTTGAAAGATACGACTTTTTTCGCGCCCGTTTTTTCTTGACCTGTTCCTGTGGTTTCTTCCACCACCACATGGTTGGCGCTGACAAATTCACCCAAGCCGCGCACCGTAGTCACTTTGCGCATCTTGGCCATGGCAGCCAAACCGCCCGTCAATTTGCCAATGACTTTTTCTTTGTGCGTGCGCAATTTGGCGATGTCTACTTTGGGGGCACCAAAATCAATGCCGAGGTCTGCCATGTGACTGACTTCATCCATCACAGCAGCCACGTGCAATAAGGCTTTGGAAGGAATACAACCAACGTTCAAACACACACCACCCAAGGTGGCATATCGTTCGACGATAACCACTTTGAGACCCAAATCAGCCGCACGAAATGCAGCGGAATAACCGCCAGGCCCAGCACCTAAAACGAGCAAATCGCATTCAAGGTCGACAGCACCGCTATAGGCGGAAGCGTTGCCAGTACTGACAGCAACAGGTGCTGCAGTTTTAGCAGCAGGCGAACTGGCTGGCGCGGGCGCAGCAGCTTGGGCGCTTGAAGATGCCTCAGCAGCTTCACCTTCCAAGACCAATACAAGTGAGCCTTGTTTGACTTTGTCACCCAACTTCACCTTAAGCTCTTTGACCACACCTGCTTGTGAGCAAGGAATTTCCATAGAGGCTTTGTCAGACTCCACCGTGATCAAACTTTGCTCTGCCTTCACGGTGTCGCCCACCTTGACCAACAGTTCAATGACCGCTACTTCGTCGAAGTCACCAATATCCGGGACTTTGATATCAACTAATGCCATGCTTCAACCTCTCAAAGTAGAACACGGCGGAAGTCGCCAAGGATTTGACCCAAGTACGCATTGAAGCGTGCAGCAGCGGCACCATCAATCACGCGGTGATCCCATGTCAATGACAAAGGCAGCATGAGGCGGGGTACAAATTGTTTACCGTCCCAAACGGGCTCGTGTGTGCTTTTGCAAACACCCAAAATGGCTACTTCAGGCGCGTTGATGATGGGCGTGAAATACTTGCCACCAATGCCACCCAAGCTAGAGATGGTAAACGTCGCACCCGTCATTTCTGCCGGGCTCAGCTTGCCATCACGGGCCTTCTTGGCCAACTCACCCATTTCTTGGCTGATTTGCAAGATGCCTTTTTTGTCGGCGTCTCTGATCACGGGCACCATCAAACCGTTGGGTGTATCGGCTGCAAAGCCAATGTGCCAGTAGTTTTTGTAAACCAAGGCGTCGCCATCCAAAGAGCTGTTGAACTCGGGGTATTTTTTCAGTGCGGCCACGCAAGCTTTGATCAAGAAAGCCAACATGGTGACTTTGATGCCCGATTTTTCATTCTCTTTGTTGGTCGACACACGGAAAGCTTCCAACTCGGTGATGTCGGCATCGTCGTGGTTGGTCACTGCAGGAATCATGATGGCGTTGCGCAGCAAATTGGCACCACTGATCTTTTTGATGCGGCCCATTTCTTTGCGCTCAATGGGGCCAAACTTGGCAAAGTCAACTTTCGGCCAAGGAATCAAACCAAGCGCGGCACCATCGCCTCCAGCTGGTGCTTTGGCAGCTTGTGCTTTGGTTTGAGTGGCACCAGCCATGACGGCTTTGGTGAAAGCTTGCACATCGTCTAAGGAAATACGTCCTTTGGGTCCGTTGCCCTTGACCTCCTCCAAAGGCACGCCCAATTCACGCGCAAATTTGCGCACTGAGGGGGATGCATGGGGCAAGCCCAAAGTAGAAGCACCAGGGTTGTGAGCTGGTGCAGCAATGGAAGCTGTTGCAAGCTTGGTAGCAACTGAAGGCGCCGATATTGCAACTGATGCAACTGATGCAGTTGCACTTGCAGCGGCAGCCACAGGCGCAGTGGCCGCAACACTGCCTTCCAAAATGGCCAACAAGTCACCAATGTTGAGCTTGTCGCCAATCTTGACCTTTAATTCTTTCAAGACACCGGCTGCCGATGACGGAATTTCCATGGCGGCTTTGTCAGATTCCACCGTAATGAGAGACTGCTCCATCTTGATGGCGTCACCAGGCTTGACGAAAATTTCAATGACCGCAACATCTTTGAAATCCCCAATATCGGGAACATGGACTTCGATGGGACCACTTGCCAGAGGCGCGGCAACAACAGGCGCGGGGGCTGCCACAGAGGCTACTACAACCTGCACAGGAGGGGCGGCCGCAGCAGGTGCACTTGCCGGTAAAGCTACTTCGCCGCTAGCCTCCACCATCAACACCACGGAGCCTTGTTTGACTTTATCGCCCAACTTCACGCGCAGTTCTTTCACTACGCCAGCCGTTGAGGAGGGAATTTCCATCGATGCTTTGTCAGATTCAACGGTGATCAAAGACTGCTCGGCCTTCACGGTGTCACCCACCTTGACCAACAGCTCTATGACGGCCACTTCATCGAAATCACCGATGTCTGGAACTTTGACTTCTACCAATGCCATTTGTGTCTCCAAATCTTTTTATCAAGCGTACAAAGGATTGATCTTGTCGATCTTGATGTCGTATTGCTTCAATGCTTCAGCCACTTTGGCAACCGGCACTGCGCCCTCTTCGCTCAAGGCCTTGAGTGCGGCCACAACGATGTAATGGCGGTTGATCTCAAAGTGCTCGCGCAATTTACTGCGGAAATCGCTGCGACCAAATCCATCGGTTCCCAACACTTTGAAGGTGCGACCTTTTGGAATGAAAGAACGAATCTGTTCAGCATAATTTTTCATGTAGTCAGTAGAAGCAATGACAGGGCCGTCATGCTTGGCCAGCTGCTGTGCCACAAACGGCACACGGGGTATTTCTAAGGGATGCAACATGTTGAAACGCTCTGCATCTTGGCCATCGCGTGTCAACTCGTTGAAGCTTGGGCAGCTCCACACATCGGCGGCAATGCCCCAATCTTTGGCCAGCAACTCTTGCGCGGCCAAGGATTCACGCAAAATAGTGCCCGAACCCATCAATTGAACGCGTGTTTTGTTTTTCCCGCCAGCTTTGCACAAGTACATGCCCTTGATGATTTGCTCTTCCGTGCCAGCTGTTAGGCCAGGCATGGCGTAGTTTTCATTGAGCAAGGTGAGATAGTAGAAAACGTTGTCTTGTTTTTCTACCATTCGCTTCAGGCCATGGTGCAAGATCACGCCCACTTCGTGTGCAAACGTGGGGTCGTAGCTGATGCAATTGGGAATGGTGCCTGCCAAAATGTGGCTGTGACCGTCTTCGTGCTGCAAACCTTCACCGTTCAATGTGGTGCGGCCTGATGTGCCGCCCAACAAGAATCCACGCGCTTGCATATCGCCAGCTGCCCAGGCCAAATCGCCAATTCGCTGGAAACCAAACATGGAGTAGTAAACATAGAACGGCACCATGATCCGGTTGCTGGTGGAGTAGCTGGTAGCCGCTGCAATCCAGCTTGACATACCGCCCGCTTCGTTAATGCCCTCTTGCAAAATTTGACCCGCTTTGTCTTCTTTGTAGTACATCACTTGGTCTTTGTCCACCGGTGTGTACTGCTGGCCTGCAGGGTTGTAAATACCGACTTGGCGAAACAAACCTTCCATACCAAAAGTCCGAGCTTCGTCTACCAGAATGGGCACAATGCGTGGCCCCAAGGCTTGGTCACGCAAAAGTTGCGTGAGGAAACGAACGTAGGCTTGTGTGGTTGAAATTTCACGGCCATCTGCTGTAGGCTCCATCACCGACTTGAACACATCCAAAGATGGCACCGTGAAGCTTTCATCTGCCTTGGTACGCCGGTGTGGCAAGTACCCCCCTAAGGCTTTGCGGCGCTCGTGCAAATAACGCATTTCTGGCGTGTCATCTGCTGGTTTGTAGAAAGGCACATTGGCCAATTCACTGTCGGGTACAGGAATATTGAAACGGTCGCGCATGTAACGAACGTCTTCGTCAGTCAGTTTTTTGGTTTGGTGAACGTTGTTTTTACCCTCACCTGCTTTGCCCATGCCAAAGCCCTTGACGGTTTTGATCAGCAATACAGTGGGTTGGCCCTTGGTGTTCACCGCTTGGTGGTAAGCCGCATACACTTTTTGTGGATCGTGACCACCCCGCTTCAAGGCCCAAATTTCGTCATCGCTCATGTGCGCAACCATTTCTAAAGTGCGGGGATCGCGACCGAAGAAATGTTTCCGAACGTAGGCGCCATCGTTGGCTTTGAAAGCTTGATAGTCGCCATCCAAGGTGTCCATCATGATCTTGCGAAGGGCGCCATCTTTGTCACGCGCCAACAATTTGTCCCAATCACTGCCCCAGATGAGCTTGATCACGTTCCAGCCGGAACCGCGGAATTCACCTTCTAGTTCCTGAACGATTTTGCCGTTGCCGCGCACAGGGCCGTCCAATCGCTGCAAGTTGCAATTGACGACAAAAATCAAGTTGTCGAGGTTTTCGCGAGCAGCCAAGCCAATGGCGCCCAGGGACTCAACCTCGTCCATTTCACCATCACCACAAAACACCCACACTTTGCGGTTTTCTGTGTTGGCAATGCCACGTGCATGCAAGTACTTCAAAAAGCGTGCTTGGTAAATGGCCATCAAGGGACCAAGGCCCATGGACACGGTTGGGAACTGCCAAAACTCAGGCATCAATTTAGGGTGCGGGTAGCTGGACAAACCCTTGCCATCCACTTCTTGACGGAAATTGAGCAACTGCTCTTCTGTCAACCGACCTTCAAGGTAGGCACGTGCATAAACACCCGGCGACACGTGGCCTTGGATGTACAAGCAATCGCCACCATGATTTTCACTCTCAGCGTGCCAAAAATGGTTGAAGCCTGCGCCAAACATATGGGCCAGTGATGCAAAGGAACCAATGTGGCCGCCAAGGTCGCCGCCATCAGCAGGGTTGTGTCGATTGGCTTTGACCACCATGGCCATGGCGTTCCAGCGCATGTAGGCGCGCAAACGTTCTTCAATTTCGATATTGCCTGGGCAATGCGCTTCTTGATCAGGTTCAATGGTGTTGACGTACCCCGTATTCGCAGAAAACGGCATATCGATGCTGTTCTGGCGGGCATGTTCTAAGAGTTGTTCCAACAAAAAGTGGGCCCGCTCGCCACCTTCTTTCTCAATCACTGCGGACAAGGCATCCATCCACTCTCGAGTCTCGATGGCATCCAAGTCAGAGAGGACGCTATTTGGCTGAACGGCTGACATGTTTGTCTCCTTTGTAGGCCGTGGTTGATCTATTTTTTCAGAATTCTCTCACAAAGTTTGAAAAATTTCAAATGGTGCTCATTCATTTCATATTGCAAAAATTTATTGGGGGTATTCCCCTAAACTATGGACTTATGAAGTCGCAAAACGTTTCCAAAGCCATCTTGGTCATCAAACCAGTCTCTTGGTGGCGCAAGTGGTGGAAGCGCCAAAACCCAGTTAAACAAGATCGATTTGCCACTTTAGCCCCAATAGCTGCCGTCTTGTTATTTTTTACCGCTATTGCTTTTTCTTTTTGGTATTTGCGAGTCGAAGAAATCGATCGAGAGCAAGAAGCTGTTAAGAGAGACGTTGAATACAGTCAACAACGCTTAAGGTTGCTTTTATTAGAGCGCCAAGAACAAATCATGCGTTTGGCCAGAGATATCTCCAACAAAGATGTCGACCTTAAAGAGTTTTCAAAAAGAGCAGAAACGCTGGTGCTGAAAAACCCTGAGCTACAAACCTTGGCTTGGGTCGATGACAAGCGAAAAATATTGGCCATTCAAACAACGCCAAGCGTCTTGATCAACCAAAAATGGCGCGTTGGCGAAGTCTTAAAGTGGGGCGAGTCAGAGAACAGCTACACACTGGCCCGTGACCTGATGCAACCCATCTACTCCCAAGAAGACGACGGTAGTCTTTCGATGGGCAACAATTCAATGGGGCAAGAAAGTTACGTCAAAAATGAGGTACTCCAACTTCACACGCCTCTGACCAATGCACAAGGGCGTTTCAATGGCGTGATCATGGCGGAGTACGCCGTGGAAAGTCTATTGAGATACGGCGTTCCAAGTGAAATTTCAGCAAAGTACGCGGTTTCATTGCTCGACAGTGAAGGCAATCTCATTGCCGGACAGTCCATTCCAAAAAGAATTCGTGTTTGGAGTTTCATGCCTGGTATTTCTGGGCAAAACAATGAATTTGAAGTACCGGTTTCGCCCGTCGGCAACGGACTCATTTTGCGAGCTCAAGCTTGGCGAACTTCTCAGGACATTGTGGGGAATGGTTTTTTCTGGATGATTGGTGCCCTGAGCCTGCTGACCGCATGGATGCTCATCGGCAATTGGCGCCACACTCGCAAACGGCAACAAACCCAAAGAGAGCTGTTTGCTGAAACCAACTTCAGACGTGCCATGGAAAATTCCATCTTGACCGGGATGCGAGCCTTGGATTTGGAAGGACGCATCACCTATGTGAATTTGGCCTTTTGCCAAATGACGGGATGGCAAGAAAATGAACTGATCGGTGCTGTTGCCCCCTACCCCTACTGGCCAGATGAAGACCGAGAATTCTTGATGGCACGCCTAGAAGAGGAACTCAGCGGCAAGCAAACCTCTGGTGGCTTTCAAGTTCGAGTCAAAAGAAAAAATGGCAGTGTTTTTGACGCACGGCTTTATGTTTCACCTCTGATTGATGCCAATGGTCAACAAACTGGTTGGATGACCTCCATGACCGACATCACAGAGCCAAACCGTGTGCGTGAGCAGCTGGCGGCCTCTTACGAACGCTTCACCATCGTGCTCGAAGCCTTGGATGCTTCAGTGTCCGTCGCGCCTTTGGGCAGTGAAGAGTTGTTGTTTGCCAACAAGCTTTATAGGCAGTGGTTTAGCAATGACACGCATGGCCATTTGAATTTGGTTGAAAAAGCAGGCATGTTGGACATTCGAACTTCCGAAACAGAAATGGACGATGTAGACGCACTGGCAGGCTTGCCCACCGAGAGCCTTACTGTGGCCCCCGCTGAACGGGCTGAGATTTATTTAGAACATTTGGACAAATGGCTCGAAATTCGCACCCGCTACATCAACTGGGCAGATGGCAGACTGGCACAACTGGTCATTGCCACTGACATCACCGCTCGCAGACAGGCCGAAGAGTTGGCCACGCAGCAAGCCGAGCGTGCTCAAAACGCCAGCCGCCTTATTACCATGGGAGAAATGGCCTCCAGCGTGGCCCACGAGCTCAATCAACCCTTAACCGCCATTGCCAACTATTGCAATGGCATGCTCTCTCGCATCAAAGGGCAACAGATTGATGAGAAAGACTTGATTTGGGCCTTGGAAAAAACCTCGCACCAAGCGCAACGAGCGGGTCAAATCATTCACAGAATTCGAACCTTTGTAAAGCGCAGCGAACCCAACCGCACGCCCTCAGAAGTACATTCCATGGTCAATGAAGCGGTTGAATTGGCAGAAATTGAGCTCCGCCGACGCAATGTCAGACTGTCCCATTACGTCGCTGCTCGCCTGCCCCAGCTCAGTGTCGACCCCATCCTGATTGAGCAGGTGCTCATCAATTTGATGAAAAATGCAGCAGAGTCAATCGACAATGCAGAAAGACCGGTTGGCAAACGCCATGTAGAGTTGAGGGTCGTGCCCAAGGTCATCGCCGCCCAAAATACGGTGCATTTTTCAGTCACCGATACAGGCAAAGGCCTGCCGCCACAGGTGATGGGGAGGCTCTACGAAGCCTTCTTTTCCACCAAAGTGGAAGGTATGGGTATTGGTCTGAACCTCTGCCGAACCATTGTTGAGTCACACCAAGGCAGAATCACCGCCGAGAACCTCTACAATGCCGACGAAGTTGTTGGTTGTTGTTTTTCCTTTTGGATACCCGCCACGGCCATTTCGCCACATTGAATTAGCAAGTAGAACTGGGAACCCCCATGAGTTTGATACCCAAAAAAGGAACTGTTTACGTTGTTGACGACGACGAGGCCGTTCGCGACTCCCTCCAGTGGCTCCTCGAGGGCAAAGACTATCGAGTCAGATGTTTTGACTCAGCAGAGTCATTCCTCAGTCGCTACGACCCCCGGGAAGTTGCTTGTTTGATTGTCGACATTCGCATGGGCGGCATGACAGGCCTAGAACTTCAAGACAAGCTCATTGAACGCCGCTCCCCCCTGCCCATTGTGTTCATCACAGGCCATGGCGATGTGCCCATGGCCGTCAACACCATGAAAAAAGGTGCGATGGACTTTATTCAAAAGCCCTTCAAAGAAGATGATTTGGTGAGTTTGGTTGAGCGCATGCTTGACAGCGCCCGCGAATCATTTTCAGAACATCAAAACGCAGCGACCCGAGACGCACTTTTGTCTAAGCTAACAGGACGTGAAGCCCAAGTGCTTGAACGAATTGTGGCAGGCCGCTTGAACAAGCAAATTGCGGACGACTTGGGCATCAGCATCAAAACTGTCGAAGCGCATCGTGCCAATATCATGGAAAAGCTCAATGCCAATACTGTGGCAGATCTGCTCAAAATTGCATTAGGACAGGCCGCGCCCAAGGCCTAGGATCTATTGCCTATCGAAGGCCGATCATCCCGCCCGTGAACCTACAACTCGCGGGCGTTTTTGTTTGAAGCCTACCCATTTGTGTCATTCAGAAACATGCACCTATGACAGCCCAAAAAATTGACGGCATAGCCCTCTCCCAACAATTGCGCGCAGACGTCACACATCGCACTACAGCCTTGAAAGCCAAGGGGATCACGCCTGGCTTGGCAGTTTTACTGGTTGGCGACAACCCAGCTAGCCAGGTTTACGTGCGCAACAAAGTCAAAGCCTGCCAAGACAGCGGCCTTCATTCCGTTTTGGAAAAGCATCCCGACAGTTTGAGCGAGGCCGCTCTGCTTGCGCGCATTGATGCGCTGAATGCTGACAAAACCATTCACGGCATTCTGGTTCAGTTGCCATTGCCACCCCACATCGATGCTCAAAAAGTCATTGAAGCCATTTCTCCAGCCAAAGATGTTGACGGCTTTCACATCGCCAGTGCTGGCGCTCTCATGACGGGCATGCCGGGGTTTTGGCCTTGTACGCCCTACGGCTGCATGAAAATGCTGGAAAGCATTGGGTACGAACTGAAAGGCAAACACGCCGTGGTCATTGGCAGAAGCAACATTGTGGGCAAGCCCATGGCCCTGATGCTGCTACAAAAGAACGCCACCGTGACCATTTGCCATAGCGCAACCACCAATTTGAAGGCCATGACCTTACAAGCAGATGTCATTGTGGCTGCCGTTGGCAAACGCAATGTTCTGACTGCAGACATGGTCAAGCCTGGCGCAGTGGTGATTGATGTGGGCATGAACAGAAACGACGAAGGCAAGCTGTGCGGCGATGTCGACTTTGAGGGCGTGTCCCAAGTGGCTGGCTACATCACACCGGTGCCGGGCGGCGTCGGCCCAATGACCATCACCATGCTGCTTGTCAACACGCTTGAAGCTGCTGAGCGCATTTAATTTAACCACCTCATTTCCTTGATGCTTGAAAGTAATCAACCATGACAATGCCTTCCACCAATCCCCTGCTACAAACAACCGATCTGCCTTTGTTTGACCAAATCAAGCCCGAGCACGTCAATGCAGCCGTTGATCAGCTTTTAAGCGCGGCCTCCGACGCTTTAGAGCAAGTCACCCAAGACGCCTTTCCCGCCGAGTGGCAAGCCATTGCCAAGGTGCTTGACGTTCGCACTGAGCGCTTAGGTTCTGCATGGGGGGCAGTGAGCCACTTGAACAGCGTGGCTGACTCACCAGAATTGCGCGCGGCTTATAACGACGCGCTGCCCAAAGTGACCGAATTTTGGACCAGACTAGGCGCTGACGAAAGGCTTTATGCCAAGTACAAAGCTGTCAATTCAGCCTTGCTGGACAATGCTCAGCAACAAGCTTTGAAGAACGCGCTTCGAAATTTTGTGTTGGGTGGTGCAGAACTTAAAGGGGAAGATAAGCAACGGTATGCCGCTATTCAAGAGCGCATGGCCGAGCTGAGTCAAAAATTCAGTGAAAACGCTTTGGATGCAACAGACAGGTTTTCACTGTTTGTGACTGAAGAAGAGTTGGCAGGTGTGCCTGAAGATGTCAAAAACACAGCACGCGCAGCCGCTGAAAAAGAAGGTCAATCAGGTTACAAGCTCACCTTGAAAATGCCCTGCTACTTGCCAGTGATGCAGTTTGCCGTCAGCGGCGATTTGCGTCAAAAGCTTTACCGCGCCTACGTCACACGCGCGTCCGATCAAGCTGATACGCAGTTTTCCGAATTGGACAATGGCAAACTCATTCAAGAAATTTTGCAACTTCGTCAGGAAGAAGCCACATTGTTGGGCTATCAAAACTTTGCTGAAGTTTCGGTCGCCACCAAGATGGCAGACTCTCCTGCCATGGTCATCGCTTTTCTTCGAGACCTGTCCATGCGGGCTCGGCCTTTTGCAGAAAATGATTTGCAAGACATGCGGCAATTTGCCGCGGAGCATTTGAACCTTCAAAACCCACAAGCATGGGACTGGCCCTACATTGGTGAGAAGCTGAAAGAAGCTCGTTACAGTTTCAGCGAACAAGAAGTCAAGCAATACTTTACGGCACCCAAAGTTTTGCAGGGGCTTTTCAAAATCATTGAGACCTTGTTTGAAGTGAGTATTCGGCCAGACACTGCGCCTGTTTGGCATCCTGCTGTTGGTTTCTACCGCATTGAAAGAAATGGTCAACTCGTAGGACAGTTTTATCTCGACCCACCAGCCCGCGCTGGTAAGCGAGGTGGCGCGTGGATGGATGACGTTCGCTCACGTTGGTTGCGTCCCGACAATGGTCAGCTCCAAACACCCGTTGCGCATCTGGTCTGCAATTTTGCAGAAGGCGTCGATGGCAATCCCGCTTTGCTCACCCACGACGATGTGATCACCTTGTTCCACGAATTTGGCCATGGCCTGCATCACATGCTGACGCAAGTGAATGAACGGGATGTCTCTGGCATCAGTGGCGTTGAATGGGATGCCGTGGAATTGCCAAGTCAATTCATGGAAAACTTTTGCTGGGAGTGGCCTGTTATCAAGCACATGACGGCGCATGTCAAAACTGGCCAGCCCTTGCCAAAAGCTTTGTTCGACAAAATGGTGGCCGCGAAAAACTTCCAAAGTGGTTTGCAAACCTTGCGGCAAATTGAGTTTGCCCTGCTCGATATGTTGCTTCACAGCGAACACAACCCACAAGATGATTTCATGCCGGTGTTGCACAAAGTTCGCGCTGAAGTGGCGGTCATTCAGCCGCCTGAATTCAACCGCATGGCACACACTTTCAGCCACATCTTTGCAGGTGGTTATGCCGCTGGCTATTACAGCTACAAGTGGGCAGAGGTTTTGTCGGCCGATGCTTATGCAGCCTTTGAAGAAACTGCTCAGGCTGATGGCTCACCCAGCCTAGAGACAGGCCGTCGATATCGACAGGCTATTTTGGAGGCAGGTGGCAGCCGCCCTGCTCTCGATTCTTTCATTGCGTTTAGAGGACGCGAGCCCTCTATCAATGCCTTGCTCAAGCATCAGGGCATGTCTACCAATTGAAAAGAAATGCTGGCGCCTTAAAACGTCAGCGTCTTCACACCTTGGGCGGTTCCCAGCAAACACACTTGGGCTTTTTGATAGGCAAACACACCCACGGTCACAACCCCTGGCCATTGGCTCACTTGGGCCTCAAACGCCACAGGATCGGTGATCCTCAAGCCCCTCACATCGATGATGTGCTGTCCATTGTCAGTGACCAAGGGGTTACCATCCTTCATGCGAACATGTGCCTCACCACCTAGCGCTGCAAATTGCGCCATGATGCGCGTGCTGGACATGGGAATAACTTCGACCGGCAATGGAAATGCACCCAAGACATCCACCAATTTGGATTCGTCGGCAATGCACACAAACATTTTGGATTGTGCCGCCACAATTTTTTCACGTGTGAGTGCGGCGCCGCCGCCCTTGACCATGTGACCTTGTGCATTGATCTCGTCAGCCCCGTCAATGTACACAGACAGCTCAGCCACTTCATTGCTCTCAAAAACTGGAATGCCCAGGGCCTTTAACCGCGCCGTTGAAGCCTCTGAACTTGAAACAGCGCCTTTGATTTGGTCTTTCATGGTGGCCAAAGCGTCGATGAATTTGTTCACCGTCGAACCCGTTCCTACGCCAACAATTTGACCGGGGACCACATAATGAAGGGCCGCTTGACCGACAAGTGCTTTCAGTTCATCTTGATTCATAGGGTTTATTTGAGACAATGCTTGAATTGAATGAGATTATCCAATGTCCCTGAACCTTTACCCACTGGCCCGCGCATTTTTATTCAACCTGGATCCTGAGGCGGCCCACGACCTCACCTTGAATCAACTGGCCCAAACTCAAAACACTTTTCTCGATCGCGCCTACCGTCAACCTTGGATTGCCGATCCCATTCAGTTGGCTGGCCTGAATTTCCCAAATCGCGTGGGTATGGCCGCTGGGCTCGACAAAAATGCACGGTGCATCGACGGTCTGGGTGCGATGGGCTTTGGTTTTGTCGAAGTAGGCACAGTTACACCACTTGCTCAACCAGGCAATGAGAAACCACGGATGTTCAGGCTGCCAGAGGCCAAGGCCTTGATCAACAGACTGGGCTTTAACAACCAAGGACTCGACGCATTTGTCAGCAATGTCAAAAAGTCTCGGTTTAGAAGCCAAGGTCGCCTACTGGGTTTGAATATTGGCAAAAATGCAGCCACCCCCATCGAACGCGCAACAGATGATTACCTCATTGGCTTGAGTGGCGTTTATGAACACGCCGACTACGTCACAGTGAACATTTCCAGCCCCAACACCAAAAATTTACGGTCTTTGCAAACCGATGAAGCGCTTGATCAACTTTTGTCTGCCTTGAACGAACGAAAATTGGCCTTGGCCGACCAACATCAAAAGCGTGTCCCCGTTTTTCTCAAAATTGCGCCCGATCTAGACGATGACCAAATAGCCGTCATTGCCGCCAGCCTGCTCAAGCATCAAATGGATGGCGTGATTGCCACCAACACCACACTCTCGCGTGACGCCGTGAAAGGCATGCAGCATGGTGATGAAGCGGGCGGCCTCTCAGGCGCACCCGTGTTGGCTGGTAGCAATCGAGTCATTCGATTGTTGCGGCAGCACCTCGGAGCCCAATTTCCCATCATTGGCGTGGGCGGCATCCTGACTGGTTACGATGCCGTAAGCAAAATAGAGGCTGGAGCCGATGTGGTTCAAATTTACACAGGCCTCATTTACAAGGGCCCCGCTTTGGTTCATGAAGTGGCCAAGGCCCTTAGCCAGTTGTCACACCATTGAACAGCTAAAGGCAAAGGGTGAAAGGCAAAGGACTTCTCAAGCCTTGGCTTGCAAGGCCTGAGACACTTCCCGGGCAATGGCCAAAGAACTGGTTAAGCCCGGTGATTCAATGCCAAGCAAATGCACCAAACCACTGACACCATGGCTTGCAGGCCCCATGATGCAAAAGTCCGCCGCCGTTTCTTGGGGCGCATTGATTTTGGGGCGAATGCCTGAGTAGGAAGGCATCAGCGCTCCGTCCTTCAATCCTGGCCAATACTTGCGAACCTCAGCATAAAAAGCGTCTCCGCGGCTTGGGTCAACCTCAAGTTTGTCTGGCGAGTCAACCCACTCCACATCGGGGCCAAACTTGGCTTGACCCGCCATATCCAAAGTGAGGTGCACGCCCAAACCAGCCGCCTCGGGCACAGGATAAATTAAGCGAGAAAAAGGCGATCTGCCAGCAAGGCTAAAGTAGTTGCCTTTGGCGTAATAAGCACGCGGCAAATTGGCAAGGTCCATACCTTCAAACTGTCGTGCCGTATTGGGGGCAGACAAGCCCGTTGAATTGATCACGTTTTGAGCCAAAATTTCAGTGCCATCTTGCGTTCGAACGATGAATTGCGTTGTCTCTGATGAACGCACAATTTGAGCAGAGGAAAAAGCAGAGTTCAGTGCCAAGATGCCGCCTGCATTTTCAAAATCGCCCAAATAACTCAACATGAGCGCATGGCTGTCGATGATGCCAGTGCCGGGCGACCACAAAGCGGCTTCACACTTCAAGTCAGGTTCCATGGTTTGCGCTTCATGAGCTGACAATAGCCTTAACTGGTCGGCGCCCAGCACGCCATTGGCATTGGCCTTGGCTTGAATGGCAGACAGTTGCGCGACCTGTTGAACAGACGTGGCCACAATCAATTTGCCGCAAGCTATGTGCGGAATTTGCCGCTCTTTGCAATATGCATAAAGCATGTGCCTTCCTTGCACGCAAAGCTTTGCTTTCAAGGAACCCGCAGGGTAATAAATACCGGCATGAATTACTTCACTGTTGCGTGAACTCGTGCCGGTACCAAACGCATCGGCGGCTTCCAAAACAACGACCTCTTGGCCTTGAAGCGCCAACTCGCGAGCAACGGCCAGGCCCACGACGCCTGCGCCCAACACCACTGTCTGAATTTGATCCATGTTCGTATTATTGCTGACACACGCACGACAGCTCAATTCAATTCTGACAGGCAAACTTCACTTTTTTATAGTTATCTCGTACTTCTCAAGGAGACCCATGAAATTATTCAATTTGGAAAACAAAGTGGCCATCGTGACAGGCGCCAGCAGAGGCATTGGTAGATCGATTGCTTTTCAATTGGCACGCGCAGGCGCCAAAGTGGTGGTCTCGAGCCGGAAACTGGATGCCTGTGAGGCAGTTGTGAAAGAAATTCAAGCTGAAGGCGGCACAGCCATGGCCATCAGCGCCAGCATTGCCAGCAAAGAGCAATTGCAAAACTTGGTGCAAAAAACACGCGAAATTTGGGGCCCTATCGACATCTTGGTTTGCAATGCGGCCAGCAATCCTTACTATGGCCCCACGACCGGCATGAGCGATGAAGTCTTTAACAAAGTCATGCACAACAACGTGTTGTCCAGCACTTGGCTTTGCAGCATGGTCTATCCAGACATGAAAGCCAAGAAAGATGGCGCCATTGTGCTGGTGTCATCGGTGGGCGGCTTGCACGGGTCTGCCGTCATTGGCGCCTACAACATCTCCAAAGCCGCCGACATGCAATTGGCGCGCAATTTGGCCGTGGAATGGGGCCCAGACAACATTCGTGTGAACTGCATCGCACCAGGCTTGATTCGCACCGCCTTTGCCAAAGCGCTGACAGACGATCCTGTGAAGGCCGGCATGGTTGAAAATGAAACGCCCCTGCGCCGCATTGGCGAACCCGATGACATTGGCGGGATTGCCGTTCTTTTGGCCAGTGCGGCAGGCAAATACATCACAGGCCAAACCATCGTGGCGGATGGCGGCATGATGATTCGCTGAATTGAATGAGAATCAAAAAAAGCCCAGTGCGATGCGCTGGGCTTTTTGATTTCAGAGCACTGTCTGTTAAGCGAAATTGGCTTCTGCAAATGACCAGTTGACCAATTTGTCCAGGAATGTTTCAACAAACTTAGGACGCAAATTGCGGTAATCGATGTAGTAGGCATGTTCCCAAACGTCGACTGTGAGCAAAGCTTTGTCGGGGGTGGTCAGGGGTGTACCGGCTGCGCCCATGTTGACGATGTCAACGCTGCCGTCGGCTTTCTTGACCAACCAAGTCCAGCCTGAACCAAAGTTGCCCACTGCGCTTTTCACGAAGGCTTCTTTGAATGCGGCATAAGAGCCAAACTTGGCGTTGATGGCCGCGGCCAAAGCACCCGTAGGTTCACCACCGCCATTGGGTTTCATGCAATTCCAGAAGAAGGTGTGGTTCCAAATTTGAGCAGAGTTGTTGTACACGCCGCCACTGGATTTTTTGATGATTTCTTCCAGAGACATTGATTCGAACTCAGTGCCTTTTTGCAAATTGTTCAAATTTACAACGTAAGCATTGTGGTGCTTGCCATGGTGAAATTCCAGAGTTTCTTTGCTGTAGTGCGGTGCCAATGCGTCGATGGCATAAGGCAGTGCTGGCAGGTTATGTTCCATGTGTTCCTCTATAAAGTGCAGTAAAAATCCGAAAGTCTATTGTAAGTTGAACCCGTCTTCTTGTCTGAAAAAATCTCACTAAAGGCCCATCCAGATTGGGGTCGTCTCCCTTTAACTTGCGTCAATCAGTG
>Ga0315906_10003522_pt1 | contig 20775 bp, 16 predicted proteins | sample LakEriMetagenome_4_FD_203526 | JGI IMG/M metagenome (GOLD analysis project Ga0315906, IMG submission 203526) | Freshwater fungal communities from buoy surface, Lake Erie, Ohio, United States - Buoy 2 MA122 | ecosystem: Environmental > Aquatic > Freshwater > Lake > Lake biofilm | place: USA...
CAGAAAAAAAAACCCAGAATCGGAATCAGAGCATCCCCTGCCAGCTGAATGAGTTTTGTATTAACGCGCATTCTTCAAGTTGTCTGCCCGCTCTCTCGACAAGTTGAATTCCGGATTGTATTTCAATGCTTTAGCATACGATTGTAAGGCGCGCGTGATGTCACCCCTTTCCTCATAACAAGTGCCGAGGTTATGCCACGCTTCTACAAACATTGGTTCTGTCTGGATGGCTGAATTGTAATAATAGATTGCAGAGTCAATCTCTTTAAAATTGTGCTGCTTGATGACTCCTATCTGATTCAACGCCTGATAATACGTTGTGTCAAGGACGATCATTTTTCGGTACAACCTTAGAGCATCATCCGGTTGTTCAAACACCTGCTGTGCATACGCAAGAGAAAAAAGAACATCCGCGTTTTTGGGCTGCAGTTCAACTGCCGTTTTATAATATTCGAGGCAGATCTTGTTATTCTCCGACTGATAGAGTGACCCCAGCATGAGGTAGGCCTCATAGAAGGCGGGATCCTGTTGCACTGCCGTTTCGTATGACGATTTTGTGAGGTCCATGTATTTCTTTCCGGGGCGACCATCCTTTTCAGGGTTCATTTTACTGAGCAACAGGTAGTTTGAACCTTTCATCACATATGCGTCTCGATACCGCGGGTCGATCTTTAAAGCTTGATTGATGTACTGGAAAGACTGATCAAAATCCATTTGCTGACTAAAGGTCGATGCCAGTGCAACCAATGCTTTTTTGTTTTTTGGGTCTTTTTTCACGATCACCTTATAATGTCGTTGAGCCGCTGAGACATCCGTCATTGTTCGCTCTGGCCTGTTATTCAGCACATCGGCAAACAACAGCCGGGATTGCAAATTGTTACTGTCGAGCCGAATGGCCTTGGCACCATCAGCCATTGCTTTCGGGAAGTTTAATTCTTTCAGCATTTTATTCCCGTGACGAATGATGATCTCAACACTGTCGGGATAGAGCGCTAAAAGACTATCCAGATCCTTGGTAACCGGTTTGGAAGGATTAGACCCTCCACAGGAAAGAATAAAGAATGGGATTAGGACGACTAAATATCTCATGCAGTAACTACGTTGCTTTCCACAAAATTAATGGAATTTTCGGTTGGCTTTACCTCTGCAACCAGACCCTTGTATAAGCTACCTGCAAATAAGAGTAAAATCATGAATTACAAACCAAGAAATCCCTAAATTTGTGGCATGAAGAAATTGTCTCTTTTAATCGCAATCCTTTTCATTGCCTTGCTGGCAACAACTGACGTTTTTGCTCAAGGATGTTCACAATGTCGCATGATGTCTGAACAAGGAAGCGAGTTGGATGAAGGTTCATTTGGATCCAACATTAACACCGGGATCTTATACCTGATGATCGCTCCTTATTTATTGATCATGTTCTTGTTTAGGAAGCGTATTTTCGGCTTCTTTCGCGGTCTGGCGAAGAGATAACACCATCTTCCATTCTGATTTAGAAGCGTCTTCTCGACTTAAAGAGCGCATGATTCAGATTCGTATAGGACAGTGAAAACTCAAGCGATCCACCCGTATATGCTTTACGCATGCTTGAAACAGTAACATCGTAAGAAATACCAAACTTAAATCCTTTTAAGCTGACCAGAACTGACGGTACCAAAGCATCTTTTACACGATAAAAGCTCCCGAACCCAATATATGCATCCTGAAAATTACCCGTGATCTTGGTTCCGTCCTGGAATCTGTAACGAAAGATCATTCCAAGGATTGTTTCCATATGCGGCCCTTGAATGAACTGTAGTGCGCTCCCGTCAATCGACCATTGTGTCATTGCAAGATCTGCAACCACACCGGCATGAAAAACAAACTTCCTGTAAAGTCGATCTCCTGAAACAGTCGTGTACTTCATGACTGGGCGATTTAAATGGTGTCCGGATACGCCGAGTTGAAGTTTAAAATCATTGTTGCGCATGAAGGTGCTTTGCCCACCGTCAAACACGTAATAAATTCCAGCGTTCGCCTCCTTGTAGGCAAAGGACGTGTTATTCACCTCTCCTGAAAGAATGGTCTGATCGAATGCCGTTCCATTCCATTGAGACATAAAGTTCAGGCCGGAGTAATCTGCTTTTCTACTTCCAAATGCCCCCTGGATCCCGGCAGATAAAATATGCCCGCCACCAATTGGAAGAATACCGCTTAATGAAAGTGATCCAGTTTGATTGCCAAACTTTGAGTCACCACCTATGTCGTTAAAGAACATCAGCCCCAGCCCAACATGCGCCTTGTCATTGAGTCTGGATTTCCCAAAATTGGCATCGGCCGCAACAGCTGTTGTCATGAACTGAGTTCCGGCACCCAGCCATTGGTTTCGATGATTCACAATAACCCGTTCCCAACCGTCATATACACCAGCTGAGGCAGGATTTATCAACAAGGGTGTTTCTGCCGTTTGTGAAAAATGAAGATCCTGACCGAACAACGAAAAAGTACTGATAATTCCCAGAAATAAAGCGCTTCTTTTCATGAATTAACGGATTAATGTGATGTTTCCGGACCTTGTTTCATTGCTGCCATCAATGTACTTAACCTCGAGTATGTATGCGTATACACCGGCATTACAGTCTTCCCCTTTATACGTTCCGTCCCACTTAAAGCCTTCCTCGCTTGTCTGCAGCATAAGATTTCCCCAACGATCATAAAGATACAATGTGAAGTTGAGCACATTCTTTCCAACGAGAATAGTAAGGTTTTCGTTTAGTCCGTTTCCTGTCCCGTTAGGGGAGAAACCGGTTGGTAAATAAATGCCATCGATACATTCGATTCCTGTCGAATCGGGATCACACGGGTCGGTGGCATCAGAACCATTTGCAATCTCTACAGCATCGGTAAGTCCGTCCCCATCGCAATCGGCAGCAGAAGATATTGGCAATGTGATCGATGTTATTAGATAAGAACACGGATCTGTACTGACGGTTCCATCAACGAGTTCTATGGCATCAATAACGCCATCACCATCTGTATCGACCTGACATCCTGGAAGGGAGTCGTCCGGATCGCATGGGTTCAGCGGGTCAGACCCACCATTTACCTCAACACCGTCATTCAATCCGTCAGCATCCGTGTCGGGATTTGTTTGATCGGTTCCTCCGGCTAATTCTTCAGCATTTGTCAACCCATCATTGTCTTGATCACATGGTCCTGCGTCGACATTCGGTATACAAGGGTCGTTGTTGTCAATGTCTGTTTCATCGACAACGCCATCGCCATCGGTATCAGTCACCGATGATTCCAATGCATCGATAATACCATCCCCATCGGTATCCAACGGATTATTTGGGTCAACTCCTATTTCGGCATTATCGTTTTCCCCGTCTCCATCCGTGTCCGGATTTGTGGGATCTGTGCCGGCAATCGTTTCATCAGTATTCAATACACCGTCTCCATCTATATCCGGATTATCCGGAATGAAAAACGCAACGATGTTCTCTATTCCTGTAATGTTAAGACTGTTTGTGTCTGAGATTATCGGTTGAGTCATCGGACCGATCGTATATTCCCAATGGTCGAAAATATACCCCGGGAATGGTCTTGCGATAAGATTCGTTGAAATACCGCCATAATATTGTGTTGACCATGGGTAAGTTGGTGCCCAAACTGAGTTCACCTTGATCTCTCCTGCAAGCGCCGGAGACACATTAAATGTAACGTCGAATGGTCCCGTCAAGTTGTAGCAGTCAATCAAACCCTGTTCAAGCGCCGTACATCTCAGGTTAATAAAGTTGCGGAGATCCTGTACGTTTGCCTGCCATCCGGCAAGGGAACCACCCCATCTGGTTGCTTGCCCACCCATTTCCGGGGTGATGTCATTCACCATACTATCCAACAACTGGATCATATATGAACAGGAGAAATGTGTATTTACAAGATCAATATAGCGTGTCACATAATATTGTTCCACAGCCGGATTCTCGGCAATAAGTTTTTCAAGAATGTCTGTGTGGCCTTGTCCTCCGGGATTCGGTAAATTCTCCGCATTACATGGGTCCGCGTTGGCTGTAGGGTCAGGGATTCCGGTATAATTGAAGTAATGGCCAAAAGTGGCATCCATGTCCCAAAGGGTATACCTCCATTTCTTTTTATCACCCAACGGGTCCATTCCTCGCCACCATGCTGTATTCCAATTGAGCCAGTCCTGATTCACAACGTACGAATTGAACATGAAGTAATCACACAAAGATTCCCAGTTCAACTGACTGTCAACATAAGCGAAGTTAGTAGCATTACCCATGTTATTGGTCATGATATAATTCACCAAAGCATCCCAGTCATTCTGTGCATTGGGCGCGCCGTAATCCTCCCACGTTCCGCCCCATGTTTTCAAATATTGAAGATTGAATTTATCCTGGTCGTAATAATAGTCTGTGTAATCGTGGTCGTCGGCTTTTTCACGGATCTCATATACACCCCAGTATTGTCCATTGACGTATAGAACACATGGCCTCGAAGTCCGTTCATCCAGTTTCATGTCCGCACGGATCGATAAAGTATGAATAAATGCATCTCTGATATGCGCTCCATCCTCGAACGAATAATTGTCGCTGGCGGCTGGTTTAAGGATCACCTTTTGAAAATCATTTCTTAGCTTATCCGGAAAGATCTGATGTTCGATATCGGCGGCATAACCAAATTCATCTCTGGTGATGTAATCAAACCCTCTTTGATCATACGCCCAGGAATCATTCCCGTGCTTATTGAAGTCTCCCTGTCCCTCATCGATAAAAGTACCATTGTCTTCAAAAAGCTCAAAAGCACCAATAACAGGAGTTTGATTACCTCCCAGCAATGTACTTACTCCTTGGCTGCACACTGAAACCACGGGTACTGTGTGGGTAACATTGATAAAGTAGGTGTTCGTTTCTGTGAACGATGGTTGATTGGTTGAAAATGCGGCAGCCCTTAACACCGTTGTTGTCCCAATTGTAATGGGACCGGCATACAACGTAGACGCCGCTGTTGGATCATTCCCATTTGTTGTATATCGAATGGTGGCAGTTGGGTCTGAGCAAGTTAATGTCACTGACTGGGCGCCCGCATAAAATCCTGGAGCAAGACTCATTACCGGTGTTGGTGTATAAAAGTTCTGTGAGCCAGTATTATTGGCATTTGGTGTTGGTACCGTAAAGAGTTTCCAGTCCGGGGCAGCATTCGTTGATCGTCCTACGGAATGGTTGGATTTTGTCATATGAACAATCTTGATGGAGTCGATCACAGAACCGGCTGGATTTTATAGAATGATCCAATCACCCTCCGTCTGCTTAAGGTTAAAATTGGGATGCAGTTGGGTCCCATTCACCGTGTTTCTCTTTGAACAGAAAACCATTTTAAAGCCGTTTGCCGAGATCGTTCCGCTTGGAATTTGCCATTTCAACAGGTTGTTGTCATTATCCGAAAGGTAATAACCTGTCAGGTCGACTGTGGTTGCACCAACGTTGTAGAGTTCGATCCAATCCTCGCGTTCACCATATGCGTCTGTTATGCCTGTCATATTTGAACAGGTGTATTCATTAATGATTACCTGCGCGCGTGCTGCAAGCATTGTGGAAAGGGTAAAAAGAATTAGAAAGTATGTTTTCATGCTATTAAAAATAGTGTTCAAGACCTGTGAATGTGGTACAAGTTACGTTATTGTTAACTAAATATCAAATCAATTCGTATCTTCGAGACGTCCTTCGTCTGCTAAAGGTTGTATTTTGTTCACATATACACTCACATAAACATCAAAGAAAAATGAAAAAGATTAGTGTTCTATTCCTTGTTGCCGGATTATTTTGTTTCGTTTCCTCTTGTAAAAAAGTGGAGGGCGAAGGCGGCTCGTCCAAAATTGTTGGGAAGGTGACCGTTAAGAATTACAACGTGGGAGGTTCGATACTTGAAGGGACCTATCCGGGTTCTGATGAGGATGTTTACATTATATACGGGGAGGGAAACACCTATTATAACGACCGAATCAAGACGAGTTATGATGGCACATTTGAATTTTCCTATCTGCAGCCGGGAACCTACACAATCTATGTATATGAAGATGTCCTTCCCGAACCGACCAATGCAGATAACAAGCAGGTGGTACTTTTAACTACTGAACTTGGGAAAAAGGAAACCAAGGATGTTGGTGAGATCATAATCAAGCGTAAATAACCGTATCCTGTTATGAGGAATATACTCTTTTTCCTTGCCCTCTTGCCGCTGAATTTGTTAGCACAAACATCTGGAAAGGTTTGGACAGAGGTGGGGGTCAAGGGGTCTGTCCTAAAAGATCTTGATTATGGTTTTGAAGTAACCAACCGTTTTGGATCGACCGGGTTAGAGACCTTTTTTCCTCAGGTATCATTTAAATACAAATTAACTAAATGGTTTCGGCCCTCTGTTGATTACAGGTTGATCTTTGATGAAGATGAATTTGGAAATTATGGGTATTCACATCGCTTGAATTTCAATGGTGAATTAAGACATGCTTTCTTTGAACGCCTGATTGTCTCAGGGCGTGTTCGCTACCAATACTCATTCGATCGATTTTTAGCTGCAGAGAACTATGATGCTGAATTTGATCAGGCCTTGCGTTTCAAGCCACAAATTAGTTATGATATCAATGATGTTTTTCTGACACCAACAGTAAGTATCGAGTATTTTTTGAATCCGGCTTATGGTCCATTTGGAGAGCGTTTTACCAAATACAGGTTCTTTGCCGGGTTTGATCTGGATATTGATAGTCCCCATTGCATATCCATCGGGTACATTCTCGATCAGGAGATCAACTTGCCCAATCCTGAAAGAAAACACATCCTTTCGGTCTCCTATGCTTACGAATTGGGGTGGGAGGGTAAAAAAGATAAAAAGAAAACCGGTAAGGGCCGCAATCCAGCAACCTTGTAAATCATTCCTTTTCCGATCCTTCCTGAACCATTAATCCGATATCAAGCACTTCGTCAACCATTGTGTTGGTGATTCCCTGCTCCAGAACGAAAACGTACTTACCCTTGGTTGGTAATTTTCTCCTTTTGAAGTATAAACTGTGCTCTACAACCGTCCCTGTTTTTTTGCCGATCCATGATCCGTCAGGATTCGTTATTTTGATCTCAAAGGGCTCCCGGGCCTTCTGACCATCGGGTGTTGTTGTACTCATGTAGACCCATAGATTACTGTACTTGTAATCCGTTGTTGTCCTGAGTGTAAGTATAAAATCATACTCTTTTTCAACGTCTACGATATCTACCGTAAAAGATGGTTTGACATTCTGTTGCCATTGATGATTCTCGAAAGCATAGGTTTTCTCGAAAGTCGGCGCTTCCTCACATCCCATTACAAGCAAGACAGCCATTGTAAAAACGATAAGATTAAACCGTGCCTTCATTATTGTTCGTGTTGGGATTTCCGTTCCGGTTGTTCGGCCTCTTTTTCCTTCTTCGGTTATTAGACCCCTGCCTGTTTTCTCCGTTTTCTGTTAACGCAGATTTTTGCTGTCCTTCCTGACTTTTAGGTTGTACGGACTGTCTTTCTTTGTTTTGACCATTCTCAGCAGGACGGTTCCCGGATTTTTTCTTCTTCTTTTTAGTTTTAAACGCATGCTCAAAACGGTTCAAACTATCCTGGCCTACAACATTCGTATAATCCGGCTCTTTGACAACCGTTTCCAGCACGAATTCGTTGAGCTCTTTGGGCTTCTTTCCGTCCTGATTCAATTTAACGATCTCTCGCACCCTTTCCGGAGCCAGCGCGATCAAACCTCCCCCTATTGCTGCATCTCCATCGTATGCATACCACATCTGACGCTTGAAGACATCCGTCTTAACATAATGTGCAGATCCCTTTTCTGTTTGAAGACGCACATCTCCCTTTGGAAAAGCCTTAATTGCATCAAGATACATGTCTAACTCATAGTTCAGACAACATTTTAATTTTCCGCACTGTCCTGCCAGTTTTTGGGGGTTTAGGGACAATTGTTGATAGCGGGCAGCAGAGGTGGAAACGGATCTGAAATCGGTTAACCAGGTCGAGCAGCACAATTCCCTTCCACAGGAACCAATCCCCCCTAAGCGGGAGGCCTCTTGTCTTGACCCGATCTGGCGCATTTCAACCCTGATCTTGAATTGATCGGCCATGTCTTTGATCAGCTGTCGGAAATCAACCCGTCCTTCAGCAGTATAATAAAAGGTGGCCTTACTAAGGTCTCCCTGATATTCCACGTCAGAAATTTTCATTTCCAGATTCAGGTTCACAGCAAGGGTTCGGGACTTGTACATCACTTCCTTCTCAAGAGAACGCGCCTGAACCCACTTATCAACATCCTCCTGCGATGCGATCCTTGTTATCTTCTTCGCTTCCATCGGCTTGAACCCCGATGCTTTTTTCTTCACTTGTATTCTGGCAAGTTCGCCCGTTACAGAAACAACACCAACGTCATATCCCGGACTCGCTTCAACGACAACAAGATCTCCGGCCTGAAGGCTCAGATTCTTTGCGTTTCGGTAGAAACTTTTTCGACTGTTCTTAAATCGAACTTCAACTATATCATAGGGGGTCTGACCACCCGGTAAAGCTACGTTTGCCAACCAGTCATACACCTCAAGTTTGTTACATCCGCCAGAGCTACAGGTGCCGTTGTTCTTACATCCTCGTGGAGTTCCTCCTCCACTACTGCAATTAGCACAGCCCATAATTCTCCTTTTAGTTTTGTAAAAATAGAAAATAAATCAGAGAAAGAGCGGTGCTTCACAAAATCTGTTACCAACTACGCAAAGTGAATATAGCGCATCACCTTAAAGCACAAATTAGTGAAGAGTATCTTCGCATTGGCATTCCTTTCCAGATGGTAATGAGCATCGTTGAACGTTTGCATGAAATCCAGCACGTTGTTCCCGGTAATGAATTTTGCAAAATTCTTAAGAAATTCTTCTTCTTCAGCAGACACCTTTGTTAATTGTTCACCCGTGTAGTTTTTTAGCATACTCTGCCTGAACATGTGCAGGGCATATTCCAAAAATGTCTTTTGTCTATCCTTGGTAATGGAAGAAGTTTCTTCAGCCCAATCCAACATTGGAATAACGTCTTTTTTGTAGCAGACTCGCATCAACTGTTTGAACAATTCCATGTTCTGATCCTGCGCGTGATGGTCGCCCGACAGATCGATTGCTTCGATCACATCTCCTTCAGATCGCCCCACGATACTCATGGCGGAAGAAGAAGAAATGTTCTTATTCCGCAAATATAAACTTAATTCATCGGAACTAACCCTTGGAACCTTTAGTATCTGCGTTCTGGAAACAATTGTTGGGAGTAACTGATCCTGGCTTTCACAAAGTAAAACAAACAGTGTTCGGGCGGGTGGTTCTTCGAGTATCTTCAATAATTTATTTGAACAATGGGGATTCATTTCTTCCGCCATCCAGACCACCATCACTTTGTATCCTCCCTCGTAGGATTTTAGACTTAACTTACGAATAATGTCCTGGCTCTCCTCTGCGCTCATTATGGGTCGTCGCTCCTTGTCGTCGATGCGCCTTACCCACTCTGTAAGACTGAAGTATGGTTTTTCCTTAACCTGTTCCCTCCAATTTTTTATGAAAAGGTCTGATCTTTTTCCGAGCGTCTGAACCACAGGAAATGAAAAATGAAGATCGGGATGCTGGAGATCCCGCACTTTATGACAAGAAGGACAGGACCCACAACTATCCTCCTCCCCTTTATTCTCACAAAACAGATATTGAATGAATGCCAATGCTAACGGTAAACCACCATAACCCGCCTTGCCTAAAAAAAGTTGAGCATGACTGATCATGTCTTTTTGCACTTCGCTGATCAAATGATCCTTGAGTTCTGACTGACCGATAACATCCCTGAATTGCATGGCTTAAAATTACGTCATTTTTTGGAATTGTTTTTGGAGGGACGAGCGCAAAACAACAATTGTTGTATATTTAGTGTCAAACAAAATCAACTGACAAAAATGAAAAAGTGTTTCATGTTCGCCAGTGCTCTTTTATGCACATCGGCTGTTTTAGCTAACCATTCAAAACTCAATAATCGGATCGAGATCCTTTCAAAAGAAGCTGTAAGTGTAACAATCTCTATTACTGCTGATGGTAAGCCTGTTAAGGGCGCACTAGTAAGGATCACTTCATCCGGGATGGCTGTGGGAGCAGCAACATCCGATGAAACCGGTAAAGCCGCCATTTCCTTGCCCACCTACGGAAAACAACTGGTCACAATCCAGGTTTCCCACGCGATGTATAAAGATCAGAAATTGGCCGAGATCGTTCTTGAAAACGGTGCAACATTTGATTTCGTTCTGAAAAGCAAAACGGAATCTGCCGAAATGATTACCACGGAATCTCAGGAAAAAGTAGCAAAGATCGAGGAGAAGACGGCTAAATCAGAAGAAAAAACCACAGAATATGAGACGGACGCTGAGAAACTGGCGCGCGAAAGAGAAGAGGCGGTTAGATCACAAGAACAACTAAGGAAAGAGCGCGAAGAAGCAGAGCGCATCGCTACTGAGAAGAAAAAAGCAGCTGAAGAAAAACAGAACACCGTTGAAAAGACAAGGGAAACAGCAGATAAGGAACGGTCAGAAGCAGAACGTATAAAACAGGAGGCCGCTTCAACAACGACTGAAGAGGCAAAAAGAAGAGAAGCTGAGGCAAAACAACGGCAACAAGAGGAGGCGGAACGACTAAAAACATTGGAAGGTTCCAAATTGACGGATGCTAAGGCTGCAGAAGACAAGGCAAAGCAGGAGGCGGCTCAGAAACAAAAAGAACAGGAAAAAGAACGTTCGGAAGCAGAAAAGAAAGCAAAGGAGCAGGAAGAAAAGGCTAAAACGGAGAAAAAAGCACAAGAAGAGAAGGAAAACGCGGCAAAAGAAAAGGTGGAAAACGAAAAAGAGGCGCTAAAAGAGGAAGAGAAAAAAGCAGAGAAAGAAGCCGAAGCTAAAAAAGAAGCCGAAAAAGAAGCGAAAGAGGCAGAGAAAGAAGCAAGAGAGGCAGAGAAAGAAGCGAAAGAAGCAGAGAAAGAAGCAAAGGAAGCTGCTGAAGAGAAGGAGGCAGCCGAAGAGCTGAAGGCCAAACTTGCAAAATACGACGAGGAACAAAAAGAGATCGACGAAGAGCGCCAGGAATTAAAAAAGGAACAAAAAAAGCTCGACGATAAAATAAAGAAAGGGAAGAAACTCGATAAACTGAAGGAAGACCAGGAGAAGTTGAACGAGAAGAACAAAAAACTTGACGAAAAACAGGAAAAACTGGATGAAAAGCGCAAAAAGGCGATCAAAAAATCCAAATAACTGAACACTATTAGAACAAAAGCGGTTGAAAATTCAACCGCTTTTTTTAGTTACTTTCGTCGCGATGATTTCCAAGTACAAGTACCACATCCTGTTACACCTCATCATATTCATGTGGGGGTTTACGGGAATCCTCGGAAAACTGATCCATTTGGACGCGTTTTACATCGTTTGGCACAGGGTTATCATTGCCGCTGCTTCACTGGGAATTGCATTGTTCTTCTTGAAAAAATCATTGCGCATCCCTTCGGGTAAACAATTACTGAAAATACTGGGGGTTGGTATTATTGTTGTGCTGCACTGGATGACATTCTTTAAGTCTATTCAGTTATCCACGGCTTCACTTGGTATCTTATGCCTCTCCACCACGACCATACATGTCACATGGCTGGAGCCACTTGTCATGACGCGACGCTTCTCAATCGTTGAATTCTTACTGGGGCTCATCGTTATATATGGGATATATTTTGTGTCTGGTGATTTTAAAAACAATGATTACGAGGCCTTGGCCTACGGCCTTTGTTCAGCGCTCTTCGCGGCCTTGTTCTCTGTTTTCAATGCGAAATTGGCACAGGACACCCCTTCCTACCAGATTACTTTTTACGAAATGGTCATTTCAATGGTCTTTCTTACCATCGTCCTCGGGTTTCAAGGTGAACTCAATTCAAAACTCTTTGAGATGGAGGTCTCCGATGTATTGTGGTTACTCTTTCTTGGGATTCTATGTACTTCCTTCGCATTTCTAGCAACTATTGAAGTCGTCAAAAGGTTGGGGGCATTCACGGTTTCACTCAGTGTCAACCTGGAGCCTGTTTATACAATCCTCTTGGCTATTGCTATTCTTAATGAAAACGAAGTGCTGGGAACTCACTTTTACACCGGTTCCGGCATTATTGTGTTGGTAGTCGTCGCTAATGCCGTTATTAAATATTACATGAAGAATAAAACACCAGAAGAGCAGATCACGAAAGACCTTTCTTTGTAAGAAATTTCTGCCACTTTTCAGCCTGATATTCATTCATCACCCTTGGCACTTTATTCTGCGAGCCTGATTTCCCAATCGAATCCATAAATTCATAGAATACCGAAACAGGAAAAACCTGAAGGTTTGGTTCCTGTAAGGTGTGCTTTCTGACGGCCGCGTAATCATCGTTGAGAACTGCGAGCTCACGATCAAGAGCATTGCGCAGATCCTCTTCCGTTACCTGGTGATCTGTTCCGATGAACCAAAAATGTTTAGTTGGATCCGTCCCGGCATAAAGCGAAAATTCAGATATCTGTATGCCATGTTGTTTTGAAATGTTATTGATTGCTGTATTGATGTTGTCAAGGGAAAGGTGTTCTCCACATAGACTTAAGAATTGCTTGATACGGCCGGTAATTCGAACCTCCCGTTCCGCTATATCCTCAAATCGCACCAGATCACCGATCATGTAACGCCATAAACCTGCGTTCGTTGAAATAACCATAGCATAATCTATTCCTTTTGTTACTTCGCTTAATGTAAATGCTTTTGCCCCATGCCTTACGGTTCCATTCTCATCGAAAAATTCGCTGTTGAAAGGAACAAATTCATAAAAAACACCATTGTTTAGCAAAAGTCTCATTCCTGTGCTATCGATTGATTCTTGATAAGCAAAATACCCCTCTGAAGCGAGATACGTGTCAAGCAGAAAAACCTTCTTTCCTGCTACTTTCTCAAGGCGGGAAATGTATGGCTGCATGAAAACGCCGCCATGAACGTATACTTGAAAATTGGGCCAAATGTCATGAATGGAATCCAATTCATACCGCTCAACAATTCTTTCTAGCAGTAAAATACACCAGCTCGGAACCCCTGCAAGAATTCCCACATTCCAGGTCGGTGCCTTTTCGACCATTTTCTCCAGTTTTTTATTCCAGTCCCTGATCCCGGCGATCTTGTTTCCGGGCTTCGTGAATGGGTTAACAATGAATGAGGTGTGCTTTTTGAGGATGCCACTCAGATCACCTTCAATATGCGTTTTCTTTTTGGTGAGTTTCGAACAGCCGCCAACTGCGAGAATACTCGCGCTGTAAAAGGAGTCGGGAAGGTCTAGTTCATGCAAAGCAGAAATCTGCCCCATACTTGTCTTTTGGAACGATCTTATCATTTCCTCGGTGACGGGAATTCTCTTACTGGGAGAACCTGTTGTGCCGGAGGAAAGCGCATAATATTTGATCCTTCCGGGCCATGTGTGATCTTTGTTTCCGCGGATAGATTCCTTCAACCATGCGGCATAAAAAGTGTCATAATCTGTGATTGGAACATGTTCTTGATAAACTTCAACAAAGTCGGATTTGTTCAAAATCTTATGAAAATCGTGATGTAATCCAAATCGCGTATTTTTTGCTTTTTCAAGAAGCTTTCCAAGAGTATTAAGTTGATTGGTATACTCTTTTCCTTTCTTAAACTTCCGTTTATAGGTGATCTCTGTTGTTTTCTTAAGAAGCTTTCCGATTATTGGCATTCTTTCAGGGTGTTGATATTACAAATTTACTGCTATTCCCTTAATTACAAGAATTTGAGGGTGTTTTGGTAATGTGTTCGGGTCAAGAAAAAGTAAACAAGATTTAAGCTAGGAAAAAATCTTTATTATTACATTTGCAAACGGAACTTTAACCAGAAATATCCTCTCTATGAACAAAAAGACCTTTATTGTACCTCACGACTTTACACCGGTAGCCGACATCGCTCTGGAGCATGCTATTGCAACAGCAAAACCCCTGAGCGCTCAGGTGTATGTGCTTCATGTTGTGTCGAAAGAAAAGGGTATTACGGAAGCAGAAGAAAAGCTGAACTCATTGATTAGTTCATACAGTTCCGCGGGAGTAGACCTTATTCCAACCGTTCGTGTAGGGAGTATTTTCGAAGATATTGGTGAGTTTGCTGCAGAACACCACGCAGAACTTATTTTCATGGGTACCCACGGTGCTCACGGATGGCAACATGTCACAGGAAGTCATGCGCTGAAAGTGATCACAAGCTCGAGTGTTCCTTTTGTCATTGTCCAAGAGAAAGGCATCAAGGAAACTGGCTATGATGATATTGTTGTACCGATGGATCTTCATAAAGAAACAAAACAGAAGCTGGCGATCGTTGCGAACCTTGCAACTTATTTCAAGTCGCGTGTGCATGTGATAACCCCGGACGAAACAGATGAGTTCCTTCGCCATCAGGTTCAGGCAAATATCCAGTTCGCAAATAAGTTCTTCTCTGAAAGAGGAATCGAAGTAACAACAAAACTGGCGCCAAGCAGTGGTTTTGATAAAGAGGTTGTAAAACACGCCGTAAACATTGATGCAGATCTTATCGCGATTATGAACCTTAACAGAAGTAACTTCTTTGGCTCCATGACAGCCAATTATGAACAGTACATTATTACGAACGATGCCAAAATACCTGCGCTGGTGGTAAATCCGGTTGATCTGAACCCATACGGACAAAGCGTTTTGTTTAGTTGACAAATAAAAACCATTCAAAATAACCCGTGGACATCTCTACGGGTTTTTTTATTCCCTAACCACCGAGATCAGCCCCTTTTCAATGATGAAAAACACGTGTGCTGAACAGATATAAATTTCGATCGGTATAATAAAAACAAGAACGTCCTTTTGTCGAACAGGTGATGCTGGAAATAGGCTTTTTTAATCGTTGTAGTCATTCCGTTCAAGGCGGGCCATTACCTCTTCAAGGTTTTTAAGCTTCTTCTCCCTGCGCGTCCGTATAGCAGTTTCAGTAAAATACTTGTGCATATTGAGGAAACCAACCTGCATCTCATCCCACTTCCTGTCACTGTCGATCTTGCCGTGTTCGCGAAGTTCTCTTCTCAGGCGATCAGCGATTTCATGAAAGTCGTCACGGCCCAGGTAATCAAGGTCTGCATCACAAATAATCTCCTCCAGTTTATTCTTTGGCTGATGGGGAATCTGCGTGACGTAGATTAGCTCTTTAATTGTTTCGATGTGCTGGCCGGTGTAGCCGTATTTTGGAAGAATTTCCTCTGCAAGACGGGCTCCAACAGGCTCGTTCTTTTCATATTGCTCCACAAATCCTGCATCATGATAGGTAGCCGCTGACTTTAGCAGAAACAATCCTTCATCGGTAACACCTTCGCTTAATGCGATTCTTTCTACTGCTTTTACAACGTCTCGTGTGTGCTCAATACTGTGGTAATGCAGCTTGTCTGTGAGTCCCTTCTGCAATACTTTCATAATATGGCGTTCGGCTTTGTAGTAGTTAATGGAACTATAATGGTGCAGGTTGACTATTTGCTGGAAGCGGTCGTTCGGATAGATCCCCTCACCATTTACAGACAGCTCCGGTTTAATGCGCTCCACTGTATACATGTCGATCAAACCACGGCTCTTTGACTGGGCTTTTCCTCGAAAAACACACTCGAAATACGGCTCAATATGATTAAACGTGTTTCCTGAGATCGTAACTTTACCGGGTTCTCCTAACATCTCCATGCGCTGTGCCTGGTTTACGGTTGCTCCCCAAATATCATAGGCCAATCGCTCACTTCCGATTACACCTGCCGTCACCTCTCCTGTATTAATCCCTAGACGTAGTTCCCAAAATTCTGTGTTGTTAATGATTGCTTCATTCTTTAATTTACGCATGTAGTCCTGGATCTGAAGCGCGGCCAGACAAGTATCGATAGGATTCGTATTATTTCTTACCGGAACACCTCCTGCGCACATGTAGGCATCCCCAATCGTTTTAATCTTTTCAAGGTCATTATTCACAATGATCTCATCGAACTTGCGAAAATAGACATCCAGTTTACTCACCAATTCTGTTGGATTCATGTGTTCGGCAATTTTGGTAAACCCAACAAAGTCGGTGAATAGAACCGAAACCGTTTTATAGGCCCTGGCACTTGCCTTACCCTTGTTCTTTAACTCTTCCGCTGTCGATTCAGGAATAATATTTCGCAAAAGGTTTTCGGTCTTGTCTTTTTCAATCTGTAGTAGCCTTTGCTGCTCTTCTACTTTTGATTTCTCGGCTTCCAGCTGCTTTTTTTGGCTCTCGATCTTTTCATTCTGAGCTCGGATTTCTTTCGTCCGATCAACGATCTTCATTTCCAGCCGGACCTGTTCCCTGCGTTCAGACTCGATTCGTTTTCTGATAAAAACGCGGATCCCGATCCCGATGAATACGATCATGATCGTCCAAAACCACCAGGTTCCCCAATAAGGAGGTTTCACGTTTATCTCTAAAACAGCAGGTGAAGCGCCCCATTCACCATCTCCTATCCTGGCATATATCCTTAATGTGTAACTACCGGGAGAAAGGGCGTTGAAATGGATCTCATTCATTGATCCCAATAATATCTCTCCTTCTTCAGATCCCTCCAATAAGTATTTATAATTGATGAGCTCCGGATTGCTCATATCAGAAGCCTGAAATCGCAGCGTGAAACTTCTCTGCCGGTAGCTCAGCTCAATCATTCCGGATTGCGAAATTGGTTTAATGAGCGGGGAACCTTTATCATGTGGCTTCAACCAGCCTTTATCAAATTTGAATTTTGTGATGGTAACACTGACGTCCGGTGAGTTTACAGACAACTTATCCGGATGGAAGAAATTGTATCCGTATATACCACCAAAGAACAGTTCACCGGTTCTTGAATGCATGTAGGCCCCAAGATTGAACTCGTTACTCATTAAACCATCCACTTCTGTATACTTCACAACTTCTTTGGTGCCGAGATCAAAACGACAGACCCCTTTATTTGTGCTCATCCACAGATTTCGCTGATTATCAAGAAGCACACTATAAACAACGTTATTTGGTAAACCTTGTTTTTTCGTGTAAACCTTCACTTCACGGGTAGATTCGTTCCAATGCATTAATCCGGAGCCAAAAGTTCCAAACCAGAACTCATTCTTTCCTGTTTGACAAATAGAACTGATATAATCTTTCGAATTTCGAAGAAGTACACTGTTGTAAGCATAAGGAAGAATCTTAACCTGATCCTTTTTTACAGAAAGGTTGCTTAATTCTCCTGAGCTTGTCGCAAACCAGATTCTATTCTGGGTATCGCGGTAGACCAAACGACAAATTCCATAAGTGATTGATCCTTTGGGATTTTTTGCGTTATATTCAAAAACCTGTGTGTTTTTCGCTTTCAGATCTATAAGTAACACTCCGGCTTTGGTTCCTAAGAAGTATTTTTCATCCTGCCAATGTAGGATCGAATAGATGCGCTGATGACGAATTGCTTCTGCTCCTTTCAAAAAGGAAATAGGTTTGTACGTATACTGTCCGGGACCTGTGATTTTCAGTTCGTACAATCCATCTACACAGCCCACAAGAATACTGTTAGGAGAAATGACAAGCATCGACAATACTACCGTTTCAGAATTCTCTTCTGTAAAGGACTGTGGTTTCACGCGATAGAATTGTTCAAACTTACCACTGGAGCGATCATATCTGGATACTCCTACGTCTGTACCAATAAACACGAACCGGGAATAATTATCCTCGCCGAAACTCCAGACATTGGGTGTTGGAATCCCTTGTTCCATATTGCCGCTCGGACCCACACCTAATATGCCTTGGTTTTGAGGGTTAAAACTGGCTAAACCCCTCTCGGTGCCAACCCAAAATGTTCCTGAATCGTCTTGGAAAAGAAGGTTGATATCATTAAAAAGAAGGGCGTTCTTCTGGAAAATGTCCTGCTGGCTGTTAAAAACAACTCCTTTCGCTGTAATTGTGAACAATCCCTTATTGGTGGTTGCTATAAACCATTCATTGGAAGCAGAAAGATACACATCCGAAACGTTGATGTACCCATAGAGTTTTTCGAGTTGGGGAAATTTCAGGCTTGACGTGTTTCCATCAATTGAATATTCAAAAACACCCTGATTAGTCCCTAACAGGATCTTTCCATCCTCAATCTGGGTAACCCGTAAAATAACAACCTGTTCGCTTGTTGAACTCTTGAGTGTAATGTTCTGCGCCGCTGTCCTGGCCCTGTTCAGCCTAAACAATCCTTTATCTTCTGTATTCACAAAGAGTTCTCCGGAAGTAGAATAATACACGGAAAGAATTTTTTTAGACGGAATCAATGTTGCGTATTCGTTGAACTTTTTTGTGCTTCTTTCAAAACTTAAAAGTCCGTGGCCTGTCGTTCCGATCCAGATCAGACCAGAACCATCAAGACAAATACTTTCAATCTGCAGCGCTTTGTTGTTAGAAAGGGAATATGTTGAGAATTTTTCGGTATTCGGATCAAAAACCGTTAGCCCATTCATGGTTCCGAACCATAATTTGCCATCGTTGGTTTTAACGGAACTTTTAATGTATTCGCTTTCTAATCCCTCTGTGTCATCCGACGTGAAAACCTCAAAGTTTTTGCCGTCAAAACGGTTCAAGCCGTCTTGCGTACCGATCCAAAGGGAATGATTCTTGTCCTGAACGATACATGTAATAGAGCTTTGGGAAAGGCCATCATTAATCGTGTAATTCCTGAAGCGGTATGCGGTCTGTGCCCCGCTTAAAAAGGAGGAAAGAACCGATAACACAACAAGGATCAGCCTCATCATTCGTCAGACCTTCTTAATTTGGGATCACGCTTTGGGTGTTGTGGTATTTGCCGGAGAACTAAAAATCGCGGAGTTTTCCAGGTCTCTGTCAAACATATACATCCCCCCTTTGTCGCCACCGATTAGTTTAAGTTTATCCAATACTGATCTGGCAAGCGCCTCTTCCTCTAATTGCTCGGATACGTACCATTGAACAAAATTATGGGTTGTATAGTCTTTTTCCTGCAAGCAAATGTCCACAAGGTTATTAATACTCTCGGTTACTTTGATCTCGTGGTCCAGCAGTAATTCAAAAACCTGAACAAGATCCCTGAATTCTACAGGTGGCTGCTCTATAGACGGTATGATTGCCTTACCCCCTCTTTCATTAACGAACTTTACAAGCTTTAACATGTGAAAGCGTTCTTCATCGGAATGCTGATACATGAACTTCGCTGTTCCATTCATACCACTATTCTCCGCCCAGGAAGCCATGGCAAGATAATATTGTGAAGAAGAGGCTTCTTTTTGTATCTGATCATTTAATGCTGATTCTACGCGCTTGTTCATCTTTGATTGTGTTTTTATACAAAGTTATCATTCTCAACAACATCTGTTCTTCATGGAAAGCGATTATTTCCACAGGTTGTTTTTAGTTCATTTTTCCCTAATTTAAGGCAAATTAGCGTTAACTTCGTATACATGTCGAAAAAGAATAAAAATCACAAACCAAATAAAATGAAGAACAGCCTTACTCACGTCGTGCGTAAGGTCTTCGAAAAGAATCCGGACAGCATACTTTCTCATAAACAGGTTTGTGCCTTGATCGATATCCGGGAAAGTGCGCTTCGAAAACTTGTTTTTGATATCCTGCAGGATCTCTCTGTAAACGGAGAGCTTGAGCGACATGCTCACGGTGTCTATTCCGTCGCTTTAAAAGGCAATACAGTTGAAGGTAATATCGAACTCACGGCGCGGGGTGCCGGATTCGTTGTGACAGATGATGAAGAGGATGACGTGTTCGTTGCTCCACAAAATCTTGGTCAAGCTCTGAATGGAGATCGGGTGAAGGTCCGAATATTTAAACGTGGAAAAAGTAGGAACGAAGGAGAGGTGATTGAGGTGATCGACCGGGAGAGAACTCAATTCGTTGGAACAATAGAACTACATGATAAATTTGCATTCCTAATACCAGACAATCTTAAAGCGGGAACAGATATTTATATTTCAAAGGAAAAACTTAACGGTGCAAAACAGGGAGATAAAGCGTTGGTGAAAATCACTGTCTGGCCTAAATCATCAAATAATCCCTACGGTGAAGTTGTTGAAGTGCTCGGAAAACCTGGCTCTAATGATACTGAAATGATCAGTATTCTTTGTAATCATGGTATCGACTACAAGTTTCCTCAGGAGGTTCTCTCGGAGGCCGAAGTGGTGGGAATTGAGCTCGATGAACAAGAGATCGAAAAAAGAAGAGATTTCAGAGACATCACAACCTTTACGATCGACCCTGTAGATGCAAAGGATTTTGATGATGCGCTTTCCTTTAAACAGTTAGATAATGGGAATATTGAGATCGGTGTCCATATTGCTGATGTGAGTCATTATGTGCGCCCCGGAAGTGGAATGGACACTGAAGCTCTAAAACGCTCTAATTCCGTCTATCTGGTTGATCGTGTCGTGCCTATGCTACCGGAACAGTTGTCAAATATGGCTTGTTCTCTCCGACCAAAAGAGGATAAATACAGTTTCTCTGCCGTATTCGAGATGGATGAACATGGCAAGGTCTACAAGGAGTGGTTCGGAAAGACTGTGATTCATTCAAACAGACGATTTACCTACGAAGAAGCGCAAGAGATCATTGAAGGAAAAGATGGTGATTTTAAAAA
>Ga0315906_10003524_pt1 | contig 20767 bp, 23 predicted proteins | sample LakEriMetagenome_4_FD_203526 | JGI IMG/M metagenome (GOLD analysis project Ga0315906, IMG submission 203526) | Freshwater fungal communities from buoy surface, Lake Erie, Ohio, United States - Buoy 2 MA122 | ecosystem: Environmental > Aquatic > Freshwater > Lake > Lake biofilm | place: USA...
AGCTGCTGATGCTCCTCCTGATCCATGAGGAGGACGTCCTCATCGGCCCCACTGTCGGAGCCCTCGACGCCATAGTGGATGATATAGTGCCCCATCGGCCGCATCATCCGGGCGAACTTGTGGACCTTCTGCGTGAATGCACAATGCGACCAGTCCCGCGTGGTCACCGAGTGCGGAATGCCGAGCAAGTGGAGACGCATCAGGTGCGCCCTCCGCGGTGGATGGTTAGGTCAGGAAGGTGCCGGTCCGGCTGCGGGACATCAGGACCGCGCCTGAGAGGACGGCCGAGACGGTCATCTGGTAGGTCGGATTCGCCCCGATGTTGAAGCCGCTCACCACGTCTTGATTCGTGACGGTCAGCCCAGTGAAGTAGCCCTCCTCCACGTCCCCGCCGGTCGTCACGGTCCGATAGTTGAGGTCATACGTCGTACCGGTCGGGAAGCCGGAGGTCGTCCAGTCGAACTCGTAGGTCTCGGTCGTGTCGTCCGCCGTCTGTGTCCCGATGGTGATCGAGGCCGACGTGATGTCCTTCGGTGGGATCGTGACGGATTCTGACGTGGTGATCGAGTCTTTCGTGACCGAGAACGCCGCCACCTGGCTGTTGCCGCCGATGTCCGCCCGATTGATGGTCTCGGTGCGCGGCGATGTCCACCCGCTGACCGACTGGCTGACGCCGTCCAGATTGTAGACAATCGTGCCATCCCAGGTGATGACCAGCGAATAGCTCGAGGCGCCCGGCGTCGTCACCACCTTGAGGCTTGGTCCGACCCGCTCCTGCGGGGCCACGTCCACCGCATCCGAGGTCGCGGTCCGAGCCGTCGCGGTCCCGAGGAAGGCGATGCGGCCCGGATTCGACCCGACCGCTGGCCGGTCCACCGTGAAATCCACATAACTGCCAGCCGCTTCCGTAATCGTGGTGTTGGTCTCTGGCGTGATCGTTTGCGGCGAGGCCGGCGTCACGCTCGCGATTCCGGTCGTCGTGTACGCGATCGAGGCCGTATTGGGCGACAAGGCGACCGGCGTGGCGACCGCGTACCGGATCACCTGCTGCGTGGCCGTCTGGCTGAAGATTCGAGCTCTCGAGGTGAGCGCGATCGTGTCCCGGCTGCCGTTCAGGTAGGCATACCGGTAGGGCCCCGAGACCGTGCCCGTGCCACTGGCGCCGGTATAGGCGGCGAACGCCAGATAGACCGTCACGCCAGCCGCATAAGGGCCCGAGAGCGTGATCGTGCCGTTCCGCGCATTGACCGTCGTGCCGGCCTGTGCCGCGGAATAGGCCGCCGCATCGGAGGCCCACGGCGTGGTGGCCGCGGCCCACTTGAACGAGTTGGTATCGGTGTCGGCCTGCACCGCCACCGTCAGGACGCCCTCGAGCGAGAAGGTGCCGACCGCCGTGACAATGTTGGCGATCGCGTTGGCGTCAAAGAACTCCACATTCCCGATCGTGCGCGAGATGCCGTCCGACCCATAGGCCGTGATCTCCCACTCGATTTCCACATAGCCAGTCGCTGGAATGGTGGCGGAGTAGGTATACGGCGCGGCCGTATCCACGACCCAGCTGGACCACGCCCCGCCGTTGGTCCGCTCGCGAAACCGGACCTGCGTGACGCGGTTCTGCGGGTCGGTAATGGTCAGGAGGACCGTGGCCGTGGTGCCCGATTCGCTGGTCGTGGCGATGATGACCGGCGCCACCGCATCCGGCCGGAGCACGTCCCGCGGGACGCCGGCCGGCACCGCGGAGACCTGCGGGGTATAGCTCGAGAGGGCCAGCCCGCCCAAGGCATGGGCGATCCGGTAGTAATAGGTCACGCCGTCCAGCGGCCGCTGGTCCACATAAACCGGCGTCGACCCGGCCACGCGAGCGATCTCGGCGAAGCCGGAGCCGCTCGTGGTGCTGCGCTCGATGACGAGGTCCAGCGACTGGTCCGAGGGCCAGAGCGCCAGGGCGATGCCGCTCGTCAGTTGGGCGTCATTGACGCCCGGAATGACGGCGAGCCCAGCGGGCCGCGTGTTGACGTCCAGCGTGGAGTTGGTCGTGACCGTGGCCGTGGCAAAGGTCCCGAGCCCGACCGCGGTCTCATAGACCACGCCCAGCGTCCAGGCGATGGAGGGCCCGGTCAGGCTGCGGACCGTGACCGAGGTAGAGCCGGCCGGCAGGTTGGCCACCCGGAACGGCGTCCACGAGCTGGGCGCTCCGCTGCCCTGATAGGCAAAGACCGCGACCGGGTAGACTGTGCTGGTGTTGGTCCAGCTCAAGGTCACGGCCGTCTGCCGGAGGTTGGAGGTCGCCAGCCCGGAGACTGCCCCGACCGCGGCCAGCGTGACGCTGGTCCAGGCGGTCCAGTTGGAGGGTCGCCGGCCGTCCTGCTCGGAGCGGGCCCGGACCCAGACCACCGTGCCAGGCACGAGGACTGACGGCAGATTGACGGCGCCGGTCGGGATCTCCCCTGGCGCATACTCCGCATGGTTCCGGCCGCCCGTTGGCGTGGTCGGTCCCGTGGCGTACTCCACGAGCACCCGAATGACGCCGCCGGCATTGAGCGTGGCCGCGTTCGTGATCGTGTACTGCGCGATGCTCGAGGGGTTGGTGGCGTTCTGGGCGATCGTGATGGTCGGCAGCGTGGCCGGCTGGGCCGCCAGCCCGGAGTCCAGCAGCCGGAGCACCGGCCCGGCCGGCGTCTCGGTCCGCCGCACCACCTGCATGATGCGGGCTCCGACCGAGCTCTCCCCGATCCGGTAGCCTTTATTCGGGAAGGCCCCGTGCTCGTAATAGACCTCGTCCCCGACCTGCAGCGCGGCCGCCGCTGTGCCGGCCAGCACCTCCGCATCCGACGCCTGGCAGCCGCGGCCGAACCGGTCGAACATGGAGACGGCCATGCCGTCCAGCTGCAGCTGGCTGTTGGGCGTCCAGTCGCCGGCCCCGTGGATCATGCCGGTCAGCTGGTACTCGACATTCCGGCCGGTAAAGACCGCCAGATTGGGGTCGATATACTGGGCCGTCTGCCGGACCTCGGAGACCACCACGCCATCCGTTGGGACGCGGCCCTGCGTCCCTTGAATCGAGCCCGAGCTGGTCGACCGGCCCTGCACATAGGGCGCCGGCTGGAAGGCCTGCTGCGAGAGCGTGATGGCCGAGAGGGCCGTCCGCTCATCAAGGTCAAAGATCAGGCCGTTGCTCGAGCGGAGGCTGGCATTGCTTAGCGTGACCGCGGGCAACGTGGAGGTCCGGATGCGAGACGCGAACAGCTCTTGATTGCCGGCGCTCGTGGTCCGCGAGGCGATGCCGAACGGTCCATAGATGGACGCCTCGAGGAACTCCGCGATGATCGGCGCCTCGGTAAACCGAAAGGCCACCCGCACGTTGTCCCCGATCAGCGCCTTGACGGTCGCAATCCACGCCCCGCCCGTGTCGTACTTGATCCGGGCGTTGGTCCAGATCGCCGTCACCAGATCGACCGGATGGGCGTCCAAGTAGAGCGGCGTCCGCTCGGTCACCTCCACCGTGGTCAGCGAGCAATAGACGAAGGCCCCGTTGGCATGAGGGCAGCCGGGCCAGTAGAGGTAGACGTTGGAGACGCCCAGCGCCTGGTCCGCGGGCGTGACGGAATAGCCGGCAACGACCGCCCGCACAGGGGCCGCGTTCGTTTGGTTGGACCCGATCCACGCTTGGATGCCGCCGGCCACGATCCAGTCGGCCGTGGTCGGGTCGTAGATGGTGCTCGTGTACGCCGTGACATACTGCGACCCGCCGCCCACGGCGAACGGGTTGGCCTGCCGGTAGGTCTCGATCGTGTTGGCGATGCTCTCGTGATTGACCTGGCGCCAGTCCCGCGTGGTTGGCGCATTGAGTCCCGGCTCGTACCCTTCCGCGAACCGGAGCTCGACATCGTCGCCGGACTTGAAGACCTGATACTTCCATCCGCCGCGGGCCTTGACCGGGCCCCAGTCCGCGGTAATCGGGCCGCCGGTCAGGCAGCCGCGGATGGTATAGCTGCCAAGGCTGCCGCCTTGGAAGATCGTCTGCGTCTGCTCCACCCGCCGCGTGTCCCCGATGGAGACCGCGTAGCGCATCGGCGAGACCAGCCGGATGCCCAGGACATAGCCAGCCACCAGAGTGGACCACGCCCCGCCGTCCGTCCGGATCTCGAGGAAGGCCCGCCGCGACAGGAGCTGCTGCCGGAAGGTGGCGTCCTCGAGCACGTTGGTGACCACGCGGATCGTGCCGGTGGCATCGGTCCCAGTGTTGGCGTCGACGATCTCCACCGTGTAGCTGCCCGTCCGGACGGCGCCGGTGATCGGGTCCACCTCCTGCCCGTCGCCGCTCGGCGCATCCGCGATGAACGGATTCGTGCCGGATGGCACCGAGCTGACCACGAGCGCGTCCGTGCTGGGCTCGGGCACGGCCACCGTGGAGGCGACCTTGATGAGCAGGCGATACTCGAGCAGGCTGGCCGGCATGGGTCAGAGCGTCAGTCGTAGGTGCAGAGCATATCGGCCCCGCTCAGGTTGATGAGCGAGAGAGACAAGCTATAGGTCAGGAAGGTGGCATCCTGAAACGCCAGGCTGATGTCGCCCTCGGGGTCGATGGCGCAGTTATTGTAGGTGCGCGAGCTGGTGTCGCCCGTCGTCACGGTACAGGTGCCGCCGCCCTGCAGGTGCCGGATGAGCCGAAGGATCGTGGCTTGGCTCGTATTCGGGATGTCCCGCATCTCGAACGTGGCGCCGTAGTCAATCCGGAAGGTGAAGCTGTACGGCGTCCCACTGGCTAGAGCCGTGGCCCGTTCGCCGATCCGCCGCGTGAACGGCACCCACGAGGCGAACCGGGACCCGACCCCGCCGGCCGTGCTAGTCAGGCCGTTGTCCAGCGTGGCACTCGTGCCATCGTTGAAGGTGATCGACGCCATCAGACACTCCCTCGCCGTTGGGCGTTCCGCATGAGCTCCTGCATCTGCCGCTGGGCCGCGGGATCATTCGGGCCCACGATCGTGACATTCATGGGCGCCATGGCTGCGATCGTGGCCGAGCTGCCCGCCGCGGTCGGCCCATAAAACTGGGTGGGCAGGGTCATGGCGCCAGCCGCTGACGCCCCAAGAGCTGATGCCATCATGGCCGAGCCGCCGCCAGCAGCAGGAGCCCCGCCACCGAAGGCCGCCGTGGCTGCCCCGCGGAGGGCCGCGCCAATGGCGATCATGCCGATGCCGGCCGCCACAAGGCCCTGCGGGCTCAGCGAAAGCAACGCCGCTCGGACCTTTTCCATCAGCGCCCCGATCGGGATCAGCGCCGTGCCGAAGGTGATCAGCATGGAGCCGAGCCCCGACAGCATGGTCTTGGTAAACTCCTTGAACCCTTGCGTGATGCTGCCAGTCGCAATGGCTGCTTCAATGCCTGCCGCGAAGGAATCCACCATGATGTCGCGGAATGCCGTGGCGATGGCCGTGGCAAAGTCGGTCATCTCGGCCAGATAGGTCGATGCCGCCACGCCCATGAAATCCGTGGCGCCTGGCTTGAGCAAGGCCTCGAGCTTGGCCTTATCGAGCGTGATCGGCTTGGGTCCGAGCGCGGCCTGCACCGGCATGGATGTGGACTGCGCCGTCATGCGCTCGATATCGAACTTCACCGGCTTCAGGCTGTTGAGCTTGAGCTCGGTCCGCATCTCATCCGTCAGCTCCTTCTTGGCCGCGGCCACCTTCCGCGTGGCCGTTTCCTCTTTGGTCAGCCCCAGAATGATGTTCTCCTGCTCGGCTTCGTACTGCTGCAGCACCTTCATGTAGGCGCGGTACTCGTCCCCGCTCATCGTCAGGAACGCCTTGATCTCCTCAAAGAGGACGCCGGCGTTGAGCCCGAAGAGCTGAATGGCCTGCCGCACACTGGTCAGCGCGTTGTTCAGGACATTGAGCGCCTTGATGATGAACTCGATGGCGCCGACCACGCCCTCGGAGGCGCTCTCGGAGATCTCAAACAGGTCGCCGAAGGCATTGCCCAGCCGGGCGATGGCCCCGCCCAAGGTCTTGCCGGCCGCCTCCGCGGAGCCGCCGAACTGCGTCTCAAGCTCCTTGAGGATCACGGTCTGGGCCTCGGCCAGCTGATTGGTCTCCACCAGCGACGCAATCATCGCCTTCTGGTCTTCCGAAAACTGGATGCCGGACCGGCTCAGGGCGGCGATGCCATGGATCGGATCCTGCAGCGCCTTACCCACTTGAATGGTGGCGCCCTGCAGGTCGGTCCCCATGGCCTGCGCCACGTCCGCGATGGCCTTGGTAGCCCGCGGGAAGATGTCGCCCTGCACCTTGGTGAAGGTGAGGAGCAGCGACTGCGAGGCCGTGACGGCATCGTCCGCGAAGACCGTGGTCTCCTGCAGCGCCCCGGCCATGGCATTGAGCTGGTCCACCGACTGGCCGGCCACGTTGCCCGTGCTCTTGAGCGCGGCCCGAAGCTGGGCCTGCGCGAACTGGGCCGCGGAGGTCTCGTCGATCAGCTTCTTGAAGAAGGTGCCCGCGGCGGCCAAGGTGGCCAGATTCTTAAGGCTGCCCTTGAGCTCGCTGACGGCATCGTCTAGTGCCGTGGCGTTCTTCTCAGACTCCTTGAATGACCGGCCGAGGCTCTCCACTGCGGCCTTGACCGCGGCCCCGCCCTCCTCCTTGAGCCGAAGACTCAGCGCAAAGACGTCCATGGTTATGCTCCTGCCGGGGTGGCGGTCGGGTGAGCCCGGAGTCGGGCCTGTTCCATCTGGTCGGCCAAGGTCAGCAGCCTCGAGCGGGTCGACTCGAGCATGGTGGACAGCTTGCCGGCGGCGGCCAAGTAGCGGAGCTCGGCCTGCTGCAGCTTGGCCGGCTCATGGAAGGCCACGGCCACGAGGCCGGCCAGATCCGTCCGCTCGCCCATCCGCTCCACCGCCGCCTCTCGCTGCATCCGGGCCACCTCCTGCCAGGTCCACAAGGTCAGCGCAAAGGACTCCGCGGCCACCGTTCGCACCGGCTGCCCGGTCCGGGTCGCCGTCTCCACCACTACCCGCCCGACGAACTCCGCGGCCGAGCGCGTCAGCTCGACGCCCCGACCGCCTCCCCGTTTCCCGCCGGCTCAGCATCCTTCGCCACCTGGGCGGCGATCATCTGCTCCACCTCGGCGATCTGGCCCCGCGACAGTTGAATGATGGCCGCGATCTGCTCCACCGAGAGCCGCTCCCGTTCCGACTTCGTGAGGTCCGGTACGAGTGGCCCCAAGATCTCGAGCAGCGCCCCGAGCATGGCCACGCCGGAGGCGTCGGCCTCCTGCACGACCGCGATGCGATGGGCCGCGGCCCCGGTCAGGGGATAGACGAGCACCTCCCGGCCGGCCAGCTTGACGCGGGGCAACCGGGAGGTATTGACGAGGGCATCAAGATCAAGGGTCGTCATCGGATCAGGTCCTCACGACGTGGGTGGTGGTGGCGCCCTCAGGCGCCGGCGATCAGATCGTGGCGATGTACTCGATGCGGTAGGGCGCGTCCCCGACGTTGGCGCCAGAGACTGACATATCCAGGCGGGCCTCGATCTCGAGGGCGATGGCCACCTCCTGCCCATCCTGCGAGGTCACGTCGTACTTGGTCAGGAGCGCGGCCGGGAACCGGACCTGCACATAGGCGCCGGAGCCGCGAAGCCAGATGGCCCGCACGTCCGTCAGGTAGTCGCCCGACACGAGGAAGGTGCCGGCCCGCTTCGGCAGGTAGGAGGTGGACCCCGTCCACGAGCCCGAGGCCGTGACGCTGGCGCCCGGCTCCACCTGCGTGGCGTTGGTCGTGGAGAGCTGGATCACCGTGCCCGAGATCTTGGGCATCTGGTTGCCCTTGCGGTCCAGCAGCCGGACTGGCGAGCGCTTGCCGTCGAAGGTGACGTTGAGGTACTCGACGCCAGGGTCAAACTTGAGGCCGCCCTGGAAGGCCCCGAAGACCGTGGCGCCAACGTAGAGGACACCCGAGTCGACCAGGACATCGCTCGGGAAGGTGCTGGTAAACCCAGTGAGAGGAGCGGTCATCGCGGGATCCTTCCGTTAGGGGGCAAGGGGTTGACAGAATATAGCAACAGCGTGGCCGGCATTACGCTCGACTTGTCAAGACAACCGGCCAGAGGTACAGCGTATAGGTGGAGACCACGGCCACCGTCTGGGACTCGGCCGGCGTTGTGAACATCGGGACCGTCGCCCGGACGCGGGACCGGCTGACCATCAGGCCGGAGGCGTTGAACGTCATGCCGGTCAGGCACTGATCCACGAGATCCATCATGGATTCCACCAGCGGGAGCTGGGATTCCGGCTTGCCCAGCGCCTGCACCTCGAGCAGGGCCGTCTCCCGGTAGCCGTTGTAGGCCGCTTGGCTGGTCCGATTCAAGAGCAAGGTCAGGTAGGGAAAGACCGCCGGCTCCGGCTGGGCTCGGACATAGATCCGCGGCTCCTGGCGGGCGTCCGGCTGCAGGAAGTCCACCAGCCGCTCATCCTGCGGGCTGCTGTAGTCCAGCAGGAGCTGCCGGATCGTGGCGTAGATCTGGACGGTCGAGGCCGTCGATGGCAGCTCGAGCGCATTGGGGACCGTGTACCGCGGCTTGAGCTCCATGCGTCAGGGCCTCCCCATGAATCGGGCCACCACATAGGCGAAGGTCTTCTGCATCCGTTCCACGTTGGCCACGGCGGTCGGGACCCAGAGCTGGACCCGCTCATGCTTCCGCGTGAACAGATTGCGGTGGCCGAGCTCCCAGTAGAGGGCCTCGATAAACTTGGTGCCCACGACCGTCTCCCATCCGGCCGGCGTCTTGTAGGGCGTCAGCCGGCGGATGGATTGCTTGACCTGCAGCGTCGACCGGAACCGGCCGCCCAGGTAATAGGTGGACCCAAAGGCCTTGCGGACCTCGTCCACGAGATGCTTGGCGGCGCCATCCAAGGCCCGCGGCACGATGTCCTCGTAGCGGGCCAGCGCCTCCCTCGAGCGGTCCACCGTGGTCACGCTCACTGGGCGTACCGCGGGATCGCCACGAGGAGCGGCGTCACGACCGTGGCGTCGGCGTTCTGGCCGGCGGTCACGATCTGGTAGACCACGTCTCCATCGTAGGGCACGAGCAGGTTGGCCGAGGCGGTCGGGATCTGGGCGTAGTAGGTGCCGGCCACGCCGGACTCGGTCATGGCGAAGTTGGCCAGCCCGGCGATCGGACTAGCGCCCTGATCATCCGTGGCAAAGGTCACCGAGGCCGTGGTCCCGGTCCAGGGGATGTAGGCGTTGGTGCCGGCATTGTACCGGGTCAGCTCCTGCCGGACGAGGTAGGCGTTGTAGGGGTTGATCGTCTTGCGGGAGACCGTCATGGCAAGCCCTCAGAGGTGTCACGGATGCGAACGTAGACCCCGCTCAGATCGCGGACCGCCACGAGCGGCCCGGACAGATCACGACCGCGGGCCCGGATGACCGGCCCCTTGATGAACCGGACCGGATAGCCGGTCAGGATATAGGCGCCCGCCTGGCTGAATCGGGTGCCGCGGAGGCTGGCGGCTTGGCCCTGCAGCAGGAACCCGACCGCGGACGGCTGCGCCGGTCCGAGGGACGACATCGGCTGCGAGCTGATCGGCCACTGCGGACTGGCCGACCCCAGCGCCGCGGCATCTGCCCGGAGAATGTACCGGCCGGCCACATTGGACCCGGTCAGTGTAAACGTCCCCACGCCGCCAGGTATCGAGGTCCCGACCCGGAAGATGACCGGCTGCCCCGTAACGGCATACGCGCCCGCACCTGCCTCGAGCACCTGCCCGAGCAGTAGGTTGGCGGACTGGCCGGTCGCCTGATAGGCGCCGGCCGCGGACACGACCGACCGCCGAAATCTGGCGGACTGGCCGGTCAGCGTGAAGTCGCCCGTCTGGCACCGGAAGAAGAGCGAGGGGTCGAGCTCCGCATCCTGGCCGGTCAGCGCATAGGCTCCGGCCTCCGAGACCACCGATCGATCCCATGTGACGTCCTGCCCCGTCGCCGCGTACGCGCCCGCCGATCCGGCCATGACAATGGCCAGCCCGAGCGAGGACATCGGCGCCGCGGAGAGGGGCATGAAGCCGAGCATGGTCTATTCGGTCAGGTCGTCTTGACGAACGTGGCGCGGGCGATGTCCAGCTTCCAGCCGTCCTTCGGATCCAGCCCGTCCGATTCCAGCGCCAGCGCGGCCAGCGCCTCGCCTTCCTGCGCCATGCGCTGGAGATGATGGGCACACAGCAGCGCCACCGCCTTCGAGGCGGGCTTGGTCTCGGGTTCCTGCGGGGTCACTTCAAGGTCGGTCATGGCATCTCCGTGGAGCAGGTCCGTGGAAGGGAAAGTCTGTCTTGAATAGTTGTCACGTCAGCAGATTTCAACAATCGGGTCCTGTCAAGGCTACCCATTGACAATGGCCACCCGCTGGCAACTGCCAAGGCGCCGCAAGGCCAACGAGCCTACCTGCAGAATGACGTCGAACCGCTGGCCGATGGCCACGTTGCCGGCCGTAAGTGCCGCCAAGACATCGGTGTCGTCATGCAGCCCAGTCCACCGCCCGCTGCCTTGACTGGTCAAGTTTTGCGTGGCCGTTGCCCCGAGCGGGGTCGTGGTATTGATCCGGCACAAAATGACCGAAACCGTGCCGGCGGCAGCCGGTGCCAAGGCCTGCCCGGTGCTTTCATCGGTCAGACTGACATCGTAAAACAGGTCATCATATCCGCTCACCACTGAGACTATGGCCATCGGAAACTCCTATTGAGGCGTCACGGTCAAGGTCGCCGCCACTCGCGGCCTTCCAGTATAGGTAGCTAATCCGACCCGCAGATGTTGGGCGCCATGAGTATCAGTCAAGACCTGCACCCGGTCGACCGCGGCTGCCTGACTCAGCCCCACGCGATCCGCTAGGCGGTCATTGCTGATCGTCACCCGCTCCTTGCCGTCCCCGGTGCTCCCGACGCTGACTGGAATGCGGCCAGTCGCCGTGACGCCAACCTCGAGGGTCACCAGAGCGGTCACCCCAAACTTGGTCCCGGTTGCCTCAACCCCGCACACCAGGGCAGCGGTCCCCGTGGCAGTTACCGCCACGCCCGCCTGGGCAACCGTCTCAAGCGCCAGCACCGCGGTCGCCGTGGCCCGCGTGGTGACCGTCAACGTCCCGCTGGCCCCGATTGTCAGGGTCGCCGTGCCGGAGCCGGTCGTGAGCACCTGCCCGGTGGCGGTTGTGCCAAGCGCGAGCGTTGCCGTCCCGGTGCCCGACAGGTCCACCGTCCCCGTGCTGGTTGTCCCAACAGTCAGCGCAGCAGTGCCCGTGCCATCGACAACCGCGGTGACAAGAGACTCAACGCCCTGCACGATGGTGATAATCGCCGTGACGGCCGACGTATTTTCCATCGTGGCCGAGACTGCCAGATCGACCACCGCCGTTCCGCTGGCCGTGATCGGCACCTCGCCGGTGGCCGCGAGTGTATCCGTCCCGAGCTCCTGCGCGGCCATGGCACCTGCCACCAGCACGACCCCGGCCGCCTCCGCCGTGTCTGATCCGATCTCAACCGCGGCCAGCGTTCCATTAATAGCCGGATTGGTGACCTCGCCGGACGCGGCAAAGACATCCTCGCCGGTTTCCTGCGCCGCGAACGTCCCCTCAACCAGCACACTTCCGTCGGCCGACAGCAGGTCATCGCCTGACTCAACGGCTGCCAGATCGCCGACCACCGGCACCACGCCAGTCGCCGAGAGCAAGTCCTCTCCGGTTTCAGCGGCCGCTAGTGCTCCGCCAATAACCGGGCCACCCGATGCGGCGAATGTATCGCTGCCCGTTTCAACTGCCGCCACCGCACCAGACACCACGACCCCACCGGAGGCCGCAAGGCTGTCCTGTCCGGTCTCGGTGGTCGCTAGTGATCCAATGACCGTGACGCCGCCAGAGGCCGCAAAGCTATCCGAGCCGATCTCAGTAGACGCCAGCGACCCGGCCACGACGACCACTCCGACCGCCGCCGCTGTGTCGGCATCTGTTTCAACCGCCACCAGATCGCCAGTAACTGCGGCATTTGTGACCGTTCCCGTAGCAGCAAACGTATCGTCGCCAGTTTCCGTCGCCGTAAGATCGCCGTCCACCACGACGACACCGGATGCCGCCAGCGTGTCCGATCCGGTCTCCGTCGCGTCCAACGTGCCGGTTCGCGCTGGCAGCGTCTCGCGGATTCGCAGCAACGCAATCGGCCCGCGAATGTTAGTGACCGTGCCGGTGGCCGTAATGCCCACCGTTGGCGCGGCACTGCTGGTGCCGGTTGTCGCCAGCGCATACGCGACGTATCCGCCGATGTCGTTGCCGTTACCGCTGTCCGGCTCGTCCAGCTTGACTGCCGTGTCGAACGTCGTGCCCGTCGAGGCCAGCGTCGGCAGCGTAAAGCCGGCCGTGAGTACGTCGGTCGGCACGCACATCGCCCAGACCGCCAGATCGCCCGACTGCAGGGCCGGCGCCGTCGCGCCGTTGGTCAGCGTGACGGTAAAGGCTGTGCCGGAGGTTGGTGCGGTTGTTCGCGAGCCATCGGCACTGCCGTAACTAAAGGTCGCGCCAGCGCCGGCCGTAGGGACGCGAACAATGACGCCCCAGCAGACATTGTTGACGCCCACCGTCACGGTGAGCGTGCCCGTCTCCGTGCCGGTGACGGTATCCTTGCTGTAGATAAACAGGTTGGTATTGCCAGTATCAGCGCCTAGCGTCGCGCCGTACCCACCCTGTCCCGTAATAGACTCGCGCAGTGTCCAGCCGGCCGGCGTCGTGACCGTGCCGCCGTTCGCCGTCGATGGCTTCTGTCCAATAATGAGCAGGACGACATCGTTTGCCGAGATGCCGGTCGGATAGAGCGGCGCAACCGTGGTCCCGCCTGCACCAGCGGAATAGGCTGCGCCGTTATCGGTCGGTGTTCCGAACGGCATACCGGATCGCTGCTACGGCGTCCGCTCTTTAATCACGCGGCGTGCGTGATGGTCGCGCTATTGATCGTGACCGTCTGCCCGGTATTGATCGACGTGTTGTCGAGGTTAATGTCGGAGCCAGACGTCCCGACCGTCAGACCGGTGATAATGTCCGTGCCGTTACTGTCGCGAATCCGCGCCGCAGCCGCCGTGCCCGTTGCGTTGGCCGACGTATCGGACCGCGGAAATCCGGATAGGGTAAGCACCGCGCCCGACACCGTGCCGGATGGATCGGCCAGCGTGATTTCGGCCAGCACGGTCGCCATGCCCGTCGTGCCAATCTGCAACACGCCAGCGCCCGCGCCTGCATCAATCTGATCCCGCACCGCTGTCATGCGAGCGGCTTTCACCGCCGTAGTGTAGACGACCGACATCCTGCCTCCGGTTTAATTGCCGCTGGTAAGCGTGAACGCCGTGACCGTGACCTGCTGGCCGACGGCTATACTGGTGTTGTCCAACTGCATATCTCCACCGCCACCGGTGGTCGTGACGGTGCCTTCCAACACGCGTGTCGATCCGACATTCAGCAGTCGGAAATATCCGGCTGTACCGGTCGCATCGGCTGACAGATCCTGCCATGTTCCGGCTTTTGTCTTTTGCCCGCCGCTGGCCGGATTGAACGCATCGGCCGGTAGCGTCATCGTGACCAACACAGTGCCCGTCGCCGTCGCACCGGCACCTGGCGGTGATCCGGTCCGGATCTCCAACGTGCCGTTGTTGAACACCGTGTCGATCCCGTCCAGGAGATCGTTTTTCAGGTTGATATTCAGAGTGACCGACATAATCACGGCACCTCGGGTGCAGGTGTTGGCGTCACGACCGGATCAGGCTCCGGCGGGTCCACCGGCTCCGGTGGCGGCGGGGGCGGGGCGGGCGGCTGTGCGACGCTGACATCGGCCACCGGCACGTTCAGCTTCGCCGCAACCGCCGCGCAGAGCTGGTCGTCCGTCCAGTCGGGGGCGAGGTCGCTGGAGAGCAGCGAGACGCTGGTCCCGACGTAGGTCGTGCCGATGCTGAGCACGACCGTCTCAATGCTGCACTGGCAGTCGGTCGTGCCGCTGGTGTAGTTGATCGTCGCGGTCGAGATGGTGACGGGGGTTGCCATATGTCTGTCCTCGTTGAGTTAGTTCGGAATGCGGAGGACTTTAAAGCCCGTCCCGCCAGAATCCGCTGCGCCGACCGTGACGCGCTCCACCGTGTTGTTGTCCACATCGTACAGCAGCAGCGCCGTCTGACCAGCCGTAGACGTATTGTCAATCCGCATCCGTTCGCTGGCGTTTGGCGCAAACACGAACGGCGCGTTGTTCAGCCCGTAGAAGCGAATGCCGTTTGTCGTAGAATCGGCAGCGATTTCAAGTCCGTTCCCGCCAGATGAATTTTCAAGCCGAAGCGTTGCGATCCCTGCACGCTCCACTTCAAGGCCAGAGCCAAGCGCAAATGCGGGACTCGCCGTCCCAATGCCAACATCCCCCCCGCTCGTAATCCGCGCCCGCTCGGTGTTGGCCGTCAGAAACGCGAGAGCGGCAGTGCCCGTCGTGGAGCTGATTCCGATCTGCATCCCGCCCGTCGTTTCCGACAGAATATTCGTGAACTCCGTGCCACGGAACACCACCTCGTTGATCGCATCACTATTCTGGATGTTGACTCTTGCCGACGTCGTGGTCGTTGTTCCGATTGCCAGATACCCGTTTGCATCCAACGTCATCGCCTGCGTGAACGAGATCGCGTTCCCCGCCGTGCCGGAGGGGGCGGTGTACCATGAGTGTGCGCCAGCGGACTGCGAATACTGCGACGCCGCAGCAGTAGCAACGTATTTGTAATTGCTGCCGTCGTAGTAACCGTTCTGGATCAGATTCAATCCGCTCGTACTGAAGTTCCACAATGCGCCAGCATTCAGTTGCAACGCACGGATGCTACTTCCTGTCCCCCACGCACTCGGCGTCACCCCGAGGCCGAGGTTGCCGGAGGCGTCGATGGTCATCCGGGTGATGTCATTCGTCCCGAAGCACAAGTTGGTTGCATTGCCTGTTTTGATGCCGGACGAATACGCCGCAGACCCGCTAAACAACTGATTGCCAGCAGAGCCTTCCACGCCAAGAACAAACGACCCGCCCGTATTGGCAAAATTGGCGTAGTGAAACGCGGTCGTCGTCCCGTTGAACAACAGCCCTTGCGTCCCGGTTGCAGCCGAACCAGTTCGCGTAATCAGACTGTTGAACGTCGAACTTCCGCTCACCGTCAGGCTCGACAACGTGCCGACGCTGGTGAGCGAGGAGGCGGTGACGCCGCTGGCGAGCGTGTTCCCAGAGAGCGAGCCCGCCGGTGCCGCCCCGTTCAGCGTGGCCGTGATCGTGCCCGCCGAGAAGTTGCCGCTGGCATCGCGGGCCACCACCTTCGAGGCCGTGTTCGCGTCCGTCGCGTCCACCGCAAACGTCCGCGCCGCGGACCCGTTGTAGGTGCCGCCGCTGGTCAGGTAAGTGCCCGCGGTCAGCGCGTTCGAGACCTGCGTGGCCGTGCCGGAAAGCGTGGCCGTGATCGTGCCCGCGGCAAAGTTACCGGACCCGTCCCGCAGGACGGACGTGTTCGCCGTGTTGGTCGCGGTCTCGACGTACAGCGGGGCCACCACGTTCACCGCAATAACACCGTTGCTGGCGTTTGCCCGCACGATCCAGCCGAGCGCCTGATACAGCCCGCTCGACGGCTTGGTCTCGGTGAACCCGCCCGAGCCGTTGCTGTAGATGATATTGCCGACCGTGAAGCCGTTCGTGTTGACGTCAAACAGCTCGCCAATTACGACCGCCAGCCCGAACTGGCCCGTCGTCAGCGCCTGCTCGGAGATGCCGAGCACCAGATCCGTCGCGCTGGTGACGACCGCCACCTCGATCGCCTGCTCACCAGGATTGTAGCCGGTCGCCTTGACGACCGAGCCTTTGCTGATCGTGCCGGTCGCCTTGATCCGGAAATGCGTGGAGTTGGCCCCGATATTATTCGTGTAGTCGTCGATCGTCTTGTTCGTCAGCGTCGCCGCGTCCACCGTCGTGACGGCCCGGTCCGCGACGTACGAGCAAAAGACGTCTTTGACGCCCGCGGAGAACGGGACCAGCGCATCGGCGTTGGACGACTGGAGGACCTGCGTCCGCGCCAGCGTGCCGGTGCCGGTCGTGCCAATCCCGATCTCGAACTCGGCCCCGCCTTGTATGACGTAGTAGACCAGCGAGCCGTTGGCGAACGCCGTATTGAAGGACTGGAATCCGGCCGGAGCACCCGCCAGCGAGACCGTGCCCGTGCCTGTCGTGGTCGTCGTTTCCTTGACGCGATCTGCGAGGAGTGCCATCGGTCAGTCCCTTACTGGAGCGTGAGGACGCCAGTGCTCGGGTCGAAATCGACCGCGAACGTATCGCCAGCGCCGAGCGTGATCGAGGTGCCGTAGTCCCACCAGCCGATCAGGTTGCCGCTCGCCGTCGTGCTGTTATAGAGCACCGCATACCGGAACGGCCCAATGCTGCCACCGGCGGCCGTCCAGGTCGCCGGATCCGCCAGCACCAGCTTGTAGACGCCGCCCGTCTGGCTGCTCGAGGTCTGGGTCGCCACATTGCCGCCGGCCGTGTAGCCATTGCCCGGCGTGATCTCGGCGAGGTCCGCGAAGACCGCATCGGCCGCGGCGTCCGGCGTGGCGTTGGTCAGGTACACCTTGAGCGTGTCGGAGCCCAGGTTGTGCGTCTTTTCGGCCAAGGCCTCGACGAAGGCCTGAAACTTGTTGTAGGTCGCCATCGGGTTGTCCTCAGTGTAGGTAGGTCGTGGCGCCCATCTCCACGCTCTGGGCCACCAGCTGCAGCACCTCGGATGGATCGGTCCCTTCCGCGGCGACCGCCTGCCCGGACGGGTCCGTCCACTGCACCACGAGCCCGGCCGTCCCGACTGGCCTGAGCTCCAAGATACCGCCGTACCGAGCGCACAATGCCTCGGCTCTTGCCTGATCGCTTGGCGCCCAGGTCAGCCGGCGCTGGTCGCGGTTGACCACCTGGCGGATGTCCTCCGGAATGCGGGTCACGTCAGGTCTCCGTCAGGAGGTGATAGCCGTCTTTCACCTCGACGGCCTCGTAGATCTCGAAGGTGGCGTACTCGGTCGGGTCCACGAGCTCGAGCGTCAGCCGCTGGCATCGGAGGGCCCGTTGCAGGTAGACGCCCCGGATCATGTACAGCGGCCCGTCGCCCTCGCGGAGGGCCCCGAACTTGGGCACCTCGACGTAATCGGCGACCGTGGCGACCGCCGCGGTCCGGCTCTCGAGATGACTCTGCGGGGCCAGCGGGATCTCTTGGGCGTCCGCCGTATCGTCCAGACGGCCCCACCATTCCCCGGTCTTGACGTAGACCGGCCGGCCGAAGCCACCGCCGCCGGCCTCCTGCCGCTCGTACAGGGTCAGCCGGCGATCCAAGAGCCCCGGCGCCACGGTCACTGGGCCACCCCGAGCTTGAGGAGGCGCAGCGTCTTCATGCACCGGGCCACGGTCTCGCGGCTGGCGTCCCAGGTAATTGAGGTGCCGGCAGCCGTCTCGGAGGCGGCGCCCGGCGTCCGGCGCTGGTACAGGTCCGCGGCGAGGTCGATGATGACCTCATTGAGCAGCGGCTCGAGCGCGGCGTAGTCCTGCCGAAGCGAGAGCCCGACGTTGGCCGTGATCGTGTAGGGGCCATAGGGGAAGGTGACCCCATCCTTGCCATAGATGACGCCGGAGCGGCCGTCGACCCAGTAGTCCGCGGCCGAGACGGCCATGCCGTCGCTGTCCACGATCGCCGTGACGGCGCACGGCCGGCGCGGGAAGACGAGCGAGGTGACTGGCAGGTCCAGCGCGTCCGCCCGGTCAATGGCCGACTGGCTGGTCGCCGTAATGGGCGTATCGGTCCAGAGCTCGAGCATGGCCTTGGCCCGGCCGAGCAGCGCCGTTAGGAGGGCGTTCTCGGCCGACGACTCGATGCGGAGGTAATCCTTGAGGTCAGAGAGGGTTGGCAGGGCCACGGCCCAGAGCCTCGCGGAGGAAGGTGGCGTACTGGGCGCCGACGGCTCGATAATCATGCAGCCGGCGCACATACTCATGCACCCGGACCGCCTCGGCCCGGTAAAACATCGCGTCTTGCGCCAGCCGCCGGATGACGTAGCGCAGCGTCTCTTTGTCGTTGGCGTAGGTCCACGGGATCAGGTCGCCATTCAGGCGGGCCGCCTCGTCTGCGGCGAGCGGATCGCCGGCAATGACTGGCTGGCCCATGGCCGCGCCCTCGAGGCCGGAGCCCTGCATCCCGAGCCAGAAGCTGTCAAAGGTGGCGTGGCAGGTGGCCTTCCGCCGGAGCGCCTCGCCGTGATCCATGTTCTCAATGAGGACGACCTCGCACCGGACGTCGTCCAGCACCTTGCATTCCTCGACCGCCTCGAGGAGGACGCTCGTGCCCTTGATGGCCCGCTTGGTCGGGCTGTGCGCGATGCGAAAGGGGCCGCTCGCCGGCTTGGCCACGAGCGGCAGGTAGTCGTCCACCGGCACCGGGATCGGCAGATACCGCGTGATGCCGTGCCGGCCGTGGTACGGACGAGCCCCGAACTGGATGGCCCGGTTGCGGCGGTCCGCGTCCTCGTCGACGTAGGTCTTCCGCGGATCATCCGGCAGCATCGACCCGTGATAGGTGATGGCCACCCGCTGATCCGGCCAGAGGCTGTACTTGAGATCCTGATGCAGCGTCCGGTAGTCCATGTGGACGTGGATGACGTCAGCCGTCATCGCCAGAAACTCCACCGTCTGCCGGTGCAGGTCGCCATCCCACTGCCGGAGGTGGCAGTGCGGGTTGCTGTAGCCCCAGCGGGCGAAGGCCGAGACCACGCCGGGGTCGGTGTTGGCCGCGGCATGGTAGCGGTAGGCCGCCGCGCCGGGATCATAATGGGTGAGCTGCAGCACGCGGATGGCATCCGGCGCCGGCGTCGCGGGCGCATAGAGCGACGGCACACCTTCCGGCGAAAGGATCCGGCCAGCCGCGGCCCAGAGCTGGGCGGCCTTCTGATCGTCCACCACGAGCGTCTGCGGGGTCAGGCTGGGCCGCGTGGCGGCCATCTCGCGCCAAAGCGCGGCCCCGGTCGGATGCATCAGCTCGAAGAACGCATCCGGCATAACGTGCCCAACGGCTGCCAAGGCATCGGCCCGATCCTTTCGGACGCGGAACCGTTCGCCAGGAGCCCGTCGGACGTTGTCCACAATGCACCGCGCCACCGCCGTCACGTCGACCATCTCCTCCAGTCGACCCAACGGCAGGGCCGCCGAGGAGACCGAAGCCTCCCCGGCGTCCTGCGTCTGGCTCATCCGATCAGGACGAGGCCGGGACATCGAGGACCACGAACGGCGAGTGCGGGTCCACCTTGTTCCCCGAGCCGTCCACCTTGTAGGCGTAGGTCGAGGTCGGGAGGGGGATACCGCCGCCACGCGCCACGAAGCGGTAGGTCGTGACGTCCTGCACGAACGCGACGTGGATCGAGGACTCCACCGTCAGGGCCTGCCGGAGCCCCATGGCGTAGAAGTCGCCGTTCACCAGCGCCACATCGCCCTTGGTGCCGATCGTCGGGAGCAGGTCGGTGACGATGACCGGCAGCCCGAGGAGCAGCATCTGCGGCTTGTCGCGCAGGTTCGCGATCCAGGTCACCATGGTGTTGTTGGTGGTCTGGAGGGCGAACAGCTTGGCCAGCACCCGGCGGGAGACCATCCAGACCGAGTTGGGGCCATGCGTGTGCTGCTGGTACATCGAGAACGCATCCGCCGCGGTGAACGTGTCGGCCGTCGCCCGGTTGACGGCGATGAGCGACGTGTTGTTATCGTTCAGCGCCCCGAGCGGCTGGCTCGAGCCCGTGCCGTCGATCGTGATGTCTTCATTCATCTTGTTCACGATCTGCCCGCCCACGGCCGTGGTGACCTCGCTGGGCAGCTCGCCCGTGAAGTCGTCGCCCAGGAGCTCGTCGCCGAACTGGGTGATGGCCGCGTACTTGTACATCGTCAGCAGCCGCTGGCCGAACGTCGGCTCGCGGGTCGGCTTGGTTGAGCCTTCGCCCACGATCGTCACGTTGGCGATCTTACCGGCCATCGGACGGTTGAGGGTCGTGGTGCCCTCATCCTGCACGAGGTACGGGATGCGGAGCGACCGGCCCGGCACGTTGTACCGGCGGGCGTACTGAAACAGGCCAGGCTGCTGGTTCGAGACCGAGAAGATCTCCGGCACCTGCGTCAGCGGGAGCAGGTACTCGCCGCCGTTGGTGGAGCCGGTAATCGTGCGGGTCATCAGGTCCACCTGCTTCAGCGCCTCAGCCTCGCGGCCGTTGGCCGGCCCGCGGGTGGCCGCCCGGATGTAGCTGCCCACATTCGGGAACGCCTGCACGATGGCCGAGCGCACCTCGGTCATGGCATCGGCCATGCCGGAGAACTCGCTGCGGTCAGCGCCGGCATCGACCCGGACCAGCTCGGCATCGCCGCCCTGGCGGGAGACTTCGGCATCCGGCGTAAACTCGGCGGCCGTCTGGGCCCGCATCTCGAGGGACCGGATCTCGGAGGTCATGCGCTCAACCTCTTCGGCCGTGTAGCTGTTGGTCGGGTCGACCAGGTCGTGACGGATCTTGTGGGCCTGCTCGCGGAGCGCCGCGGCCGCCCGGTTCTTGGAAACCAGCGGGGTCTTCATGGGATCACCTCTTCGGTGGAATGACGAAAGGACTGGCGCACCGCCTCGAGGCGGATGGCCATGGAGACTGCCGACCCATGCGTGGTGGTCGCCGGACTGGTTGCCGGATGGGCG
>Ga0315906_10003525_pt1 | contig 20766 bp, 27 predicted proteins | sample LakEriMetagenome_4_FD_203526 | JGI IMG/M metagenome (GOLD analysis project Ga0315906, IMG submission 203526) | Freshwater fungal communities from buoy surface, Lake Erie, Ohio, United States - Buoy 2 MA122 | ecosystem: Environmental > Aquatic > Freshwater > Lake > Lake biofilm | place: USA...
GTCGATGGACGCTTGTTTGCCGATCCATGCCCGTTGAGGGCGATTCCCGCGCAGGTCGCGCAGGAACTCGTCCCATGATTCCGCCGTGTAAACGTAGTCCGTCATGACGCTGCCCTCCAGTGATTTTCCTGCATGGTTGACTTGACCTTGACGATGTCCGCCTCAGTCATCGACTTCCAGATCAGCGACTGTTCGACTTCCTCGCGAGACAACCCGGCACTCAGCAACTTGCCGCCCTTGATCGAAGCGCGGGGGCTGATGACATGCCGCAACTTGTGAGCGCGGACGGCCTTGCGTACCGCCTGAACGTAGCGCGTCCACTCGTCGTTGCTGCTGATCGCGAGTTCCAACTTCTCGTCGTAGTCCATGGTCACGAACATGAACCGGTCGAGGAACGCAGCGTCGAGTTGGTTGCGACCGACATACTGCGCGTCGGCACCGTTGCCGAAAGTATTCGCAGCGGCGATGACCACGAAGTCGGGGTGCTTTTTGACCGTGCCGCACGGGAACGCTGCGATTTCGTTGGCGAGAATCGCGTTGAAGGCAAGCAGCGCCTGAGCGGATGAGGCATCGACCTCATCGAACAGGAACACACCGCCGTTCACATAGGCGCGGTACAGATCGGTTTCCATGTAGTTGCCTTCGCCGTTCACGAACCCCTGAAGTTGGTACGCCATGCCCACCGCACCGGTCGAGTAGAACGGCAACCCAAGCGCCTCAGCAGCCTGAGTGGCGATCGTGGTCTTACCGGAACCGGCAGGGCCAACCAGATACACGTTCTCGCGTACGGAGAGGGCCGCAAGCACTTTGGGGAACACCGGGTGCCGGTGAGCATTGGGCAGAACCTTGACCTCCGCACCGACCTTGATTTCAATGCGGACCGGACGGTGCTGCTCGACCGCAGCGACTGCTGCCTTAATCGCATCCTGACGAATGCCTTCGATGGTCGCGGCATCCAACTTGGCAGCGGGTGCCGCCTGAGGATCGATGCCGTTCCAGATCGCGACGAGGACATCGTCGGACGAGTTGGGCGACTTACCCTGCCGCACCGCGTGCATCTTGAGGTACGAGCGGTCGCTGTCGGACAGGGGCAGCGAGAAGTTGCGCTTTTCCATGGTCATTCCTCCACGTTGAGCGAGTTGATTGACGCACACACCGGGCAAGCCGATGCGTCGTGTAAACGTCGGGCCTGAAGCCCGGAGAGTCGAGCCGTCCAACCGCACGAGTTGCACTGCAACTTGAGCAGCCGGGTGCCTTGCTTGCGTCGAGCGTTGGGGTCCACCCTTGCATGCGGATAGGTACCCAACTGGTCCGCAATCGACTGGAACTTGACGCGCAGTGCCTCAGAGGGCGTGGTTGCCGTCATGGGTCCGATCAGGCCGATGGCGCGGCAGATACGGGCGAACTCGCCGCGATGACCGCACTGGATACCTGCGCGGACATGACCCAACTCGTGGGCGAGGACGTTGATCACCTCGACCGGGTTGTCGATGATCGGGTTGATGAACACTTCGAAGGTGCCATCCGCAGAGATCGACGGGTCGAACGCCTGACCCATGATCACCTTGCCAGACCGTGAACCGCGATACCCAATCGGGAACCCGCAAGCGACACGGTAGCGGCGCTGCTCCCACTGGACTGGGTCAATACCGGCAGCGGGGAAAACTTCGTGCTGAAGCAGGACCGCAGCAGCGGCAAGCCATGATTCACGTTCGTTGAACTTTTGCATGTTGGTGGTCTCCGTCTTTGGTGTTGTGACTCAGTGCAGCGCCCTCATCGAAGACGCTCTACTGAGTCAAGTTTCCCGGTACGTTGGGCAGATACTGGTCTGCTTTAGGCCGGACTCCCTTGTGGAGCCGCCGGGCTGCTTGCGCTCATCCGGCACCAGAACCTTTGTTTTTCAGCGGCCCGTCTGGGTGGCCGGTGATGCGTATCCTGACAGCACAGCATCACATGTCAACAACTTTCTTCGTTTACACGACCACAACTACACTAAGTCATTGATTATCGGTCGAATTTAGTTTGCGTTTAATCGGTTCGAAGGGTAGGTTTCAGGGTCAGAATGGCACCTCAAAACAGGGCAACTTGACCATATCGACACTGAACACGCGATATACATGGTCAAAGAAATACGAAACCACTAGAAAACAAGGGCAAAAGATCACAATGACAGGTGTACGCGATCAATACGGGTTAACGGCAAAACAGCGTAAATTCGCTGAAAACCTAGCGGATGGCATGAGTCAGTCAGATGCGTATCGAAATGCCTACGATGCAAGCGATATGCAAGGCGACACGATCCGCAGCAAGGCGAGTCTGATGGCAGGTCGGGATGACATCAGGGCGGCAGTGGATGCGCTGATGGAGGCGAGGATGCGGCTGATAGAGGTCAAGGGCGTTTCAGATCGCGAGAAGGTTGTGACCCTTCTCCGCAAGTTCGCTGAGGACGAAGCGCGTCCTGACCATGTACGGCTCCGTGCTGTGGAACTCTGGGGCAAGACATGCGGTGCCTTCGTCGAGGTGATCGAAGACAGGCGCGAACGTCCTGCTGCCAACGTCGCACTGGAACTGGAGCGACGACTAGGTGCGCTGCTAGGTGCAGCAGCGTCGAGGGTCAACGTGATCGACATGCTGCCGCAGCGTGTAAACGACGCGGACGGTGACGATGACTCGCTACCGCTCGTCGCCGGGTGCAGCCCGGCTGGTTCCGGTGACGACGACGGCGGGGTGCAGGGGTTAAACGACGCCGATCACGACGCGATTCGCGACACCCACACCCCCCTGTAGCGCAACGGTACCTGTGCGATCCCTATACATGCGATTTCACTCAAACGATTCTGTTACTTTACCGCATACATGTTGCTATTCCGCAACATTCCTGCGATTCCACTCATCCGATCCCCTACTTTTGCTTTGTTCCGTTGCTTTTACGCAACAATATGGTGGTAGGGGTAGGGGTTAAGTGTAGGTAAATTGTTGTTTTTGTTAGTGTTTTCTGGGAATTTGTAGGGATAAAGTGGTATAGGAGTCCCTACTGAAAAATATTTTGCAAAAAATCTCAAAAAGGTATTGATTTTTACCAATTCTTGTGATAAAATCGGACCTGTCTTGAAGGATTGCGAGTATAGGCACTAATACAACGTCAACCGAGCAATCCATGCGCTAGAGAGAAGGTGTGAAAGGGAGTATATGAGAGCGATTCTTGATAGTGTCAAGTCGCTTCACCCACTCCAAAGGGTGGGTTCGCGAAGAGTTGGGGTGGGAGACGACGCAAAACCCTAACTTGTGATGAAACGGGGGCTATTGTCCCTGCATTTTGAGGTTCTTTTAGTGCAACTGACAGCAGAAAACCTTCCTAGAATCATGGGGTTAGTTAAAACCCTACCTGATGACCAGCAGAAAGAGTTTTTCAAACTGTTTGAGGAGTACGAGAGGGCTAAGACGAGGGAATTGGCTCAAGAGCAGTTCATTCCCTTTGTGCATCGGATGTGGCCGGGGTTCATTTCGGGTCGTCATCACAAGATCATGGGTCAGAAGTTTGAGGAAATCGCTTCTGGCAAACTCAAGAGATTGATCATTTGTATGCCGCCCCGGCATACCAAGTCTGAGTTTGGGTCTTTCTTGTTCCCGGCATGGTTTCTGGGCAAGTTCCCCCAGAAGAAGGTTATTCAGTCCTCTCACACTGCGGAACTGGCGGTGGGCTTTGGTCGAAAGGTTCGTAACCTAGTTGATTCGGATGACTACCGGTCTGTATTTCCGGATGCTGCTCTCCGGGCGGACTCCAAAGCCGCAGGGCGTTGGTCTACCTCCAAGGGAGGGGAGTATTTTGCAATCGGTATCGGGGGTGCAGTGACCGGTAAGGGTGCCGATATCCTTATCATCGACGACCCCCATGATGAACAAGAGGGTCAGTCCGCAGATCCTGCCGTGTTTGACCATGCCTACGAGTGGTACACCTCCGGTCCCCGTCAGCGTCTCCAGCCGGGTGGGTCGATTGTCATCATCTGTACCCGTTGGTCGAAAAGAGACCTAGTTGGACAGGTTCTAAAGGCTTCTGCTCAGAGAGGCGGGGATGAATGGGAGGTCATTGAGTTCCCCGCCATCATGCCTTCCGGTAAACCCCTCTGGCCTGAGTTCTGGCCGTTAGAGGAACTGGAGGCCATCCGGGAAGAAATCCCTACCCATAAATGGCAAGCCCAGTATCAGCAGAATCCCACCTCCGAAGAGGGGGCATTGATTAAACGGGAGTGGTGGAAGGTGTGGGAACAAGACAAGCCCCCACAGTGTCAGTTTTTGATCCAGTCATGGGATACCGCGTTCTTGAAGAAAGAGCGTTCTGACTACTCCGCCTGTACCACTTGGGGTGTCTTCTACCACCCAGATGGCTCTGGGGCCATGCAGCCCAATATCATTCTCATGGATGCCCACAAGGAGAAGATGGAGTTCCCCACCCTGAAGAAGAGGGCCTATGAACTCTATAACTATTGGAAGCCAGACAGTCTCATTGTGGAAGCCAAGGCAGCGGGTACCCCCCTCATTTTCGAACTTCGTGCAATGGGTATCCCGGTAGCCGAATACACCCCCTCAAGGGGTAATGACAAGGTGGCTCGTGTGAATGCCATTGCGGATCTGTTCTCTAGCGGAAAGATCTGGCGTCCCAACACCCGTTTCGCAGAGGAAGTGGTGGAAGAATTTGCGTCTTTTCCCGCTGGAGAGCATGATGACTATGTGGACTCCGGGACACAGGCTCTGCTGCGCTATCGTAGAGGTGGGTTTGTGTCCCTCCAGTCCGATTACAAGGATCAACCTGTGTATAAACGGAAGATTTCTTACTACTAGGATTTAGAACATGAAAGGCCGAACAGACAAAACTGAAATGATGGAAGCCCCGAAGTCGCGCAAACAGCCCAAAGACAAACTCAAGGGCAAGATGAGCGGCATCGGTAAGCCCGTGATGGTCGGTGGTGCCATGCGTTCGAAGAAGATGTACGGCGGTGGCAAAACCATGGGTACCTCCGGCACTGCTCGTGGTATGGGTGCTGCGGTCAAAGGCGGCAAGTTCCGCGACCTGTAGGAGTCTGTCATGGCGGTAGATCGCGCTTTGATGCCCTTCATGACACAAGGGCAATCGATGGATGTTCCTCTACCGTCTGAAGAGCCGGTGGTGGTGGAGTTGCCGGATGGCGGGGTGGAGATCAATCTTTCCCCGGAACCTGCTCCTGCTGCAAACCACAACGACAACCTTGCAGAGTTCATTGATGATTCGACCCTCCACAACATCGGGTCGGAACTCTCTACTCTCTTTGAGGCAGACAAAGACTCACGCAAGGAATGGGAAACCACCTACATCAAAGGATTGGATCTTCTAGGGCTGAAGATTGAAGATCGTACCCAGCCATGGGAAGGAGCCTGTGGAGTCTTTCATCCCATGCTCTCTGAGGCGATTGTCCGCTTCCAAGCACAGTCCATTCAGGAAATCTTTCCTGCCCGTGGCCCAGTTCAAACCAAGATATTGGGCGAAGCCACCACCGAAAGAACCCAACAAGCAGAGCGTGTTCAGGAGTATTTAAACTATCTCCTTACGGAACGCATGAGCGAATACCGCTCAGAGACAGAGAAACTCCTGTTCTCTCTGGCTCTCTGTGGTGCTGCATTCAGAAAGGTTTATTACGATCCTTCCTTGGGTAGACCGGCTTCGATCTTCGTTCCGGCAGAAGACTTTGTAGTCTCCTACGGCGCAAGTGATTTGATCACCTGCGAACGTGCCACCCATGTGATGAAGAAATCCTACAACGAGATTCGAAAGTTGCAGGTTTCAGGCTTCTACGCCGACATCGACTTGCCGCCTCCGTCTCCCGATATCACTGAAATTCAGAAGTCTTACGACAAGTTGAACGGTGAATCCAAGGGCATGGACCTTGATTCTCGTTACACCATGTTGGAAATGGTCGTGGACTACGACCTTCCGGGCTTTGAAGACACTGACGAAGAAGGCGAACCCACTGGAATCGCCCTCCCTTACGTCATCACCATTGACAAATCTTCACGCAAGATTCTGGCGATTCGACGTAACTGGTATGAAGAGGATCCGCTCAAGAAGCGCCGCCAGCATTTCGTTCAATACACCTACATCCCCGGTTTGGGATTTTATGGATTCGGACTGGTTCACCTTGTCGGTGGACTGGCTAAGTCCTCAACATCCATCCTGCGTCAATTAGTTGACGCCGGAACCCTGTCTAATCTTCCGGGTGGATTGAAAACTCGCGGACTCCGGATCAAAGGCGACGATACACCCATCATGCCGGGTGAGTTCCGTGACGTAGACATTCCATCCGGAACCCTACGCGATAACATTACCTTCCTGCCCTACAAGGAACCTTCGGGTACCTTGTATCAATTGCTGGGAAACATCGTTGATGAAGGTCGCCGGTTTGCCTCTCAGGCAGACATGAAGGTGGCCGACATGAACGCGGAGGCTCCGGTCGGAACCACCCTCGCAATCATCGAACGATCCATGAAGGTGATGTCAGCGGTCCAAGCCCGTTTACACGCCTCAATGAAGAAAGAACTGAAACTTCTTTCTCAGTTGGTTTATGACTACGGCCCGGATGAATATCCGTATGACATTCCGGGTAAAGAACTGACCAAGGAAGATTTCGATGACCGCATCGATATCATCCCGGTTTCTGATCCGAATGCGGGGACCATGGCCCAGCGGATCATGAAGTATCAGGCGGCTCTCCAGTTAGCGGCCCAAGCACCTCAGTTGTATGACCTGCCGCTCCTTCATCGTCAGATGATTGAGGCTCTTGGGATCGCTGACTCCAGTGAAGTCATCCCTCAGGAAGACATTCCGCCTACGGACCCGGTCACAGAGAACATGAATGCCTTGCAGATGAAGCCCATCAAGGCGTTTATCTATCAGGACCACGAAGCGCACATCCAGACCCACATGTCCTTTGGTCAAGACCCGCGTTTGCAGGGAATGCTCCAGCAGGCCCCGCAGGCTGCTCAAGCCATGCAAGCCGCTTTGGCATCCCATGTGTCGGAACATCTGGCCTTTGCTTACCGACAGCAGATCGAAAAACAGTTGGGCATGAAACTGCCTCCTCCGGGGGAACCTCTTCCGGAAGACATCGAATACCGTATTTCCCAGTTGGTGGCCCCGGCTGCGGCTCAGGTTTTGGGCAAAGCCCAGCAGGAAGCCCAACAGCAACAGCAACAGCAACAAGCCCAAGATCCGGTACTCCAGATGGAAATGCAGAAACTTCAACTGCGGGCGCAGGAAATCCAGCAAAAAGCCCAAGCCGATATGGCGCGGGTTCAGGCCGATATGCAGAAAGCCCAAATGCGGATGCAGGCCGAAAAGGACCGCCTCAAGACCCAAGAGCGTATCGAAGGTGCGCGTCTGGGTGTCCAGATCGCTGCAACAAACTCCCAGAACGAACTCCAGTCAAAGGAGATCGCCTCAAGGGACAAGGTTCAGGGTGCCAAGTTGGGCGTAGAAATCGCCAGAGAGTTGCTGAACCAAAAGCAGCGTGAGCCGAAGTAATGCCTGTAACCGACAATCTTGCGGAGTTTCTCCGTAAATCCTTACGTCAGCAGATGAACGACATGGCCGACCACATCGCTGGAGGAGGCTGTGCAGACTTCGCTGAGTACAAGAGGTGTTGTGGCGTTGTGGAGGGCTTGGCCCGCGCTGAACGAGAACTACTTGACCTCACACAACAAATTGACGATGATTAAACACGTTATCAACTTCACTGGTTAAACAGTGAACCCTCGCCCCGAAAGGGGTGCAATCTCCCCGCAAGGGGTGCAACCGCCGAAAGGTGCAGGAAAACATGTCAGAAAACGACACTAAAGTCGCAAGTCAGTTACCCAAACCGACTGGGTACAAACTCCTCATCGCCCTCCCTAACCCGGAAGAAAAGACAGAAGGTGGCATTCTCAAGGCGACCCAGACTCTGGAAGCCGAAGAAATTGGCAGCATTGTGGGTTTTGTCCTCGCGGCAGGCCCGGATGCTTACAAGTCACCCGACCGCTTTCCCTCTGGCCCCTACTGCAAAGAAGGGGACTGGATCATGATGCGTTCCTACTCCGGAACCCGCTTCAAGGTCCACGGGAAAGAGTTCCGTCTCATCAATGACGATAGCGTTGAAGCCATCGTTGAAGATCCACGAGGGGTAGTTAAGGCATGAGCGCAGAAGCCTCTGAACTGTCCCGTGAGGACAAATTTTTCGGAGTGACAACTCCGTTGCAAATCCCTGAAAAGGAAACCCCTGAGGCGAAAGCCACAGAGCAAGTCGAACTGGAGATCGTCGATGATCTTCCTAAGCAGCCGGTTAAACAGGCTGAGAAGGAAGAGAACGATGAAGAACTGTCGGACTACAGTGACAAAGTCCGCAAGCGCATCAACAAACTCAAGTACGAGCAACACGAGGCCCAGCGCCAGCGTGAGGCTGCTGAGAAGATGCGCGAAGAGGCTGTCCGCTTTGCCCAGCAAGTGGTCGCCAAAAACCAGCAATACGAGTCATTGATCCAACGCGGTGAAGGCGCACTCGTCGCCCAGATCAAGTCCCGTGCATCGTTAGCCCTTGATCAAGCCAAGTCTCTCTACAAAGAGGCTTATGAGGCGGGGGACGCTCAGAAGATCATTGATGCTCAAGAGAAACTCCTCAATGCCCAAACGGAATTCCGTGAGGCAGAGAGGCATGAGCGTGTTCTTCAGAACCGTCCTCGTCAGCAGGCTCCACAGCCTCAGTACACCCCGCAGAACTATGTTCCGCCTCAGCCTCAGGTTCCGCAGCCCAGTTCAAAAGCACTGGATTGGACCAAGAAAAACCCATGGTTCGGTCCGCAAGGCAACCGTTCCATGACTGCGTTGGCTTATGGAATTCATGAGACTCTGATCCGTGAAGAGGGCGTCAAAGCCGACACGGATGAGTACTATCAGAAAATTGATGCTGCCATGCGGCAGCGTTTCCCAGATTACTTTGAGAAGGATGAGGAAGTCCAAGTGACCTCTGCACCCGCTCAACGCACCCCCTCAACCGTGGTAGCGCCGTCGAATCGAAACAACGGCGCAAGGCCACGCAAAATACAGTTGACTGCATCACAAGTCTCTCTCGCTAAGAGGCTTGGCATTTCCCCAGAGCAGTACGCCAAACAACTCATTAAGGAGAGTTCAAATGGCTGATGAGCGCAAAGTTCGTATCGACCGTGCAGCCGAATCGCGTCCTAGTGACTCGTGGTTGCCGCAATCCGCGCTTCCGATCCCGGAACAGAAAGATGGTTGGGTGTTCCGCTGGATTCGCACTTCTTCTTTGGGACGTTCGGATAACACCAACGTCTCTCGTCAGATGCGTGAGGGTTGGGAACCCGTCAAGGCAGAAGATCATCCTGAGTTGAAGATCATGTCTGACATCAATTCCCAGTTCAAAGGTAATGTCGAGGTGGGTGGTTTGCTTCTTTGCAAAGCCCCTATTGAGAAGATGTTGCAACGCCAGAAGTACTTCCAAGAACTCTCTGACCGTCAGATCGACGGCGTGGACCGCAGTTTCATGCGGGAAAATGATCCGCGTATGCCGCTCCTTAACCCGGAGCGTTCAACGCGCAGCACTTTCGGACGAGGTTAAATCCTTTTCTTTCCACTTTTAGAGGTAACTTAAATGGCTTCAGGAACTGATGTTACGGTCCCTTATGGGTTCCTGCCGATTAACCTCATCGGCGGTCAGGTATTTGCGGGTTCCACCCGTATGTACCCGATTCAGTACGGCTACGCGACGGACATCTTCTACGGTGATTTCGTCAAGGTCGTGCGAGGTTCGGCCACTCGTGTCGCAATCGATTCATCTACGAATTCGAACGCTGTTACGGGTGTTTTCTTTGGTTGCTCCTACACTGATCCGGTGACCAAGGACAAGCGTTTCTCCCAGTACTGGCCTGCGTCCACGCTGGCTGGTGATGCGGTGGCGTATGTCGTTGACGATCCGGACACGGTGTTCAAGGCTGCTGTTTGCTCGTCCGGAACAACGATGGCTTCGGGCGCGTATGCGCTGGTCGGAACCAACCTTGCTTGCATCGACAACACGGGCAACGTGAACACGGGCAATTCGAAGAACGCGATCCTCGCGCCTGCGGATACGCCTGTTAGCACGATCCTCCCGCTGCGTTGTGTGGGCGTGGTACCGGAGACTTCCATCTCGTATACGGCGACGGGTTCGTCCTCTGGCGTCACCCTGACCCTCACGGGTTCGGGCGCTCCGGCGGCGCTTCCGATTGGCACGAGCGTGGCTTACCGTGCATCGAACGGCCAGATCATTGAGACTGGTTCGTTTGTTGATACGGCGGCTGCGGCTGGCGATACGTCCATCACCCTGAACGCCGCGATTGCGGTGCCGGGTTCGGTGGTTGCTATCCCGGCTTCGTCCACTGTCATCTTCACGATCTACCGTGAGTTGTTGGTCAAACTGAACGTTCTGACCCACGGCTACTACAGTAGCGTCACTGCCTAAAGGAGTTCTGAGAAATGGCTATTTCACGCGCACAAATGCTGAAGGAACTCCTGCCGGGGCTTAACGCCCTTTTCGGCTTGGAGTACCAGAAGTACGAAGACGAGCATACGCTCATCTACGAAACCGAAAACTCCGAAAAGGCTTTCGAAGAGGAAGTCAAGTTGTCGGGCTTCGGCACGGCCCCGGTTAAGCCGGAAGGTCAGGCCATTGCCTACGACAACGCGCAGGAGGCTTGGACGGCTCGTTACAACCACGAGACGATTGCCATGGGCTTTTCGATCACTGAGGAGGCCATGGAGGACAACCTCTATGACCAACTCTCTGCTCGTTACACCAAGGCTCTCGCCCGTGGTATGGCGAACACCAAGCAGGTCAAGGCTGCGGCTCTTCTGAACAACGGCTTCACCACCTTCCAGTCGGGAGACGGTGTGACGCTGTTCAGCACGGCTCACCCCCTTGTCAACGGTGGCACCAATGCCAACCGTCCGACTGTGGGTGCGGACCTCAACGAAACGTCGCTGGAAGACGCAATCATTTCGATTGCAAACTTCGTGGACGAGCGCGGTCTTCTGATCGCTGCCCGTCCGCGTCGTCTCGTTGTTCCGTCCAACTTGATGTTCGTTGCAGAGCGCCTCATGGAGACCACTCTCCGCACGGCGACCGCTGACAACGACATCAACGCGATCCGTAACATGGGCGCGATCCCGGAAGGCTACGCTGTCAATCATTACCTGACTGACACGAACGCCTTCTTCCTCATCACGGATGTCCCGAACGGTATGAAGCACTTCGTGCGTACCCCGCTCTCGACCTCCATGGATGGCGACTTTGATACCGGCAACGTCCGGTACAAGGCTCGTGAGCGTTACTCGTTTGGTGTCAGCGATCCGCTTGGCATCTACGGTTCGCCGGGTTCGACCTGATAGCCCACAAGGCAATAGAGAGGGGGACGAAAGTCCCCCTTTCTTTTCATGGTGTTGTGGTGTTTAATCGGGTTACCGGGATAATTGAGTTCACCAGACAGACCCGGCTGACGGTATGCAGACTGGTGAACTACTCGCATACGAGGTTTAAACATGGCTAAGACTACTTTTTCTGGTCCGGTTGAGTCGGACAATGGCTTTATCGGTGATGTGTCCGCGACGGTCATCAAGGCTGCTTCAGGCACGGTCACTAACCTTCTTTGCACCTCCCTGACGGTCGGCAGCACCAAGTTTGCCGTGGCGGTCAATGCCGCTTCGGGTACGGTCTCCGCGCAGACGGGCTACATTCAGGTGCTTGTTGGAGCGACCACCGCTTATATCGCCCTGTACAAGAGCGTCACCGTTTAACCAACCGGGGCATAACCCCGCCGCACCCAACCGGATGCGGGTTTAACACGGAGGATTCTCTATGGCGCAGTACGATATCTGGGCGGTAAATCCGACCAGCGACGACGACTATTTCCGCACTTCCGCGACCATTGCGGCCTCAGGAAGCATTGCTCTCCTTGCCAACGATGTCGGTCAGTACGGAACCGGGTACAAGGTATCCATTACCTCTGATGGTGCGGATGCCAACAAGACCTTCACCGTCACTGGCGTAAAGGTGGGTGCTACGGGCTACGATGGTGTAGTGACTGAAACGGTCACTGGCCCCAGCGCGACCGTGGTCTATTCGACCAACTACTACACCCGCGTTAACAGCATCAGCATCAGTGCAGCCTCTACGGGCGGCATCAAGATCGGCTACGGCGGAGACTTGGCGTTCCCGCGCACCCGCATCAAGCAGGTGATCTATGTGGCTTCTTCCGTTGCAGGCAGCATTACCTTCACGGCAAAGCCCAATAACACCACGCTGCTTAAAATCTTCACTCCGGCAGATAGCACTGCGAATGACTCAATGATTCCTCCTGAGGGAATCTTGACCACGAAGAGTGGCAATCAAGACTTCGCGGTGTTGACGCTGGATCAGGTTTCTAAGGTCACAGTTCTCTGCGGGTGAGTTATGGCGAAAAGTCCTGCTTGGCAACGCGCTGAAGGTAAAAGTCCTGCCGGAGGCTTGAACGCCAAGGGCAGGGCTTCCTATAACCGTGCAAATCCGGGTAAGCCGGGTTTGAAACCTCCTGCACCCAAGCCCAAGACTGAACGCGATGCGGCACGACGGAAGTCCTTCTGCGCCCGTATGACGGGCATGAAGAAGAAACTGACCGGTTCTAAGACGGCCAATGACCCCAACAGTCGCATCAATAAATCCCTTCGGGCGTGGAACTGCTGACATGGCAAAGGCAAAGAGCAAAGTCAACGCGGCGGGGAACTACACCAAGCCTGAAATGCGTAAGCGACTGTTTAACCAGATCAAGGGTTCCGCAGTCCAAGGCACGGCATCAGGTCAGTGGTCCGCTCGTAAGGCACAGTTGCTTGCCAAGAAGTACAAGGAAGCCGGAGGCGGCTACAAGAACTGATGGCTATGCGGGTCAAAAAGGATGCGATTGGACAGGCCATCAAACAGTCCTACAAGAATGGCAAGGGAAAGTCTTGCCCTGTGGCGACGATGGATGTCCATGTCAACCTGAAGAACCGCAACCACGCCATCAAGGAATACGGCTACGGCCCACTGAATCCTGATGAGCCTTCAGATAATTTCTGGAAGGCCAAGGCGAAGATGTGGGCGGTGGATGTCGATGAGGCACAGAAGTCCCGTTGTGGGAACTGCGCGGCATTCATCCAGACCAAGCAGATGCTGGATTGCATCTCCAAGGGAATGGAAGCCGGTGACGAGCCTCACATGGATTACTCCATGGATGTCATCGAAGCCAGTAACTTAGGTTACTGCGAGTTGTTCCATTTCAAGTGCGCCGGTGCGCGTACTTGCGATGCTTGGATCGTAGGTGGGCCGATCAGATGAAAGCGACACAGCGTTCATTGAAGGCTTGGACAGAGCAGAAATGGAGAACCAAGAGTGGCAAACCTTCTAGTCAAACGGGCGAAAGATATCTTCCAGAGGCTGCGATCAAGGCTCTCAGCCCTCAAGAATACGCTCGTACCACAGCGGCCAAGCGAAAAGGCAAAGCCCAAGGCAAGCAGTTCGTCTCCCAGCCAAAAGGGATCGCGCAAAAAGTAAGGCCGTTTAGACAACGAGGAAAATGACATGGCAATGTCTCGTGCGAACATGAATCAGCAGATCACCAAGCCCGGCCAGAAGAAGAAGGTGGGTGCGGTGATGCGAGAGTTTAAGAAGGGTGAACTTCATTCTGGCAAGAAAGGGCCGGTTGTGAAGAACCCGAAGCAGGCGGTGGCTATCGCGCTGTCTGAGGCACGGAAGGTCAAGAAGTCCTCTGGCGGCAAGACCTACCGTTAATTCAATTCATTCGGAGATTTATTTATGGCTATGGCAAAAAGACCAATGAATTTGGGTCAAGCATTGAAAGATTACGTTAAGGGTGGAACTCCGCTTCCGGCTGCTTATAAGAATTATCAGAAATATGCTGATATGCAGAAACAAAAATTTGGCCCAGTTACACCTCGTCCTGCGCCCCCTTCTGGTGGCGCTGCTGCTCCTGTCAGTGGCATGGGCGGTGCTGGTGGAACCCAGCAGATGATCAAGAAGGGTGGCATGACCAAGAGCAGTGGTCGCGATGGTTGTGCGATTCGTGGGAAGACGAGAGCCTAACCATGAAGAATCCTCGCCGCTCACCGGAACAGACTCGTGCTGCACAGAAGCAGCGCGAGGAACTGCAACGCATCAAAGACGAAGAGATGTCGCGCAAGATGCAAGAGGCATACAAGCGCGTTCAGGGTCAGAGCGTATCTGGCATGAAGAATGGCGGCATGACTGGTCGTGATGGCTGTGCCATTCGCGGGAGGACACGAGCATGAAAGGCAAAGGACCAATGATGATCATTGCCATTGGCATCGGTAAGAAGCGCAAGGGCGATAAGCGCGAAGAGATGATGGAAGACGAGGATGAGATGAGTGCTGGCGGCATGACTCGTTATGCCGAAGGTGGCAAATTGCCTATGGTCAACAAGGGCGGCGAAAAGGTTCCGTTCTTTGCTGCTGATGGCAAGGGTAAGATGATGGGTGGTGGCATGACCTACGCCAAGGGTGGAATGACCCGTGGCGGTCGTGATGGCTGCGCTATTCGCGGTAAAACCAAGGGTCGGATGGTCTAATGGCTACAAGCGGTGTCGCAACTTTTAACCCTGAGTTTCGGGAACTCGTTGAAGAGGCTTTCGAACGGGCAGGTTTGGAGTTGCGTACCGGCTATGATCTCCAGACTGCCCGCCGGTCCATGAACTTCATGTCGCTGGAATGGGCAAATCGCGGGATCAATCTGTGGACTATTGAACAGGGTACTCAGGTACTGACTCCCGGAACCTATACCTACACGATGCCTACCGACACGATTGATCTTATTGAGCATCAATTGCGAACGGATGCAGGCAGTGTCAGCGGCCAGACGGATTACACCCTCTCCCGTATCTCTGTGTCGGACTATGCCCAGTTGAGCAACAAACTCACTCAGGGTATGCCGCTTCAGATATATGTGGATCGCCAGAGAGCGGCCCCTGTTGTGTACCTGTGGCCGGTTCCGGACAACACCCAGACCTACACGCTAGTCTACTGGAAGATGCGCCGCATTCAGGATGTGGGTAACGGCGGTGCCAACACCATCGATGTCCCAGCACGATTCTTGCCCTGCCTCGTGGCAGGACTGGCGTACTACGTTGCCATGAAGAAGCCCGAAGCGGCTGATCGTGTGGTGATGCTCAAGCAAGAGTACGAGGCTCAGTGGGACTTGGCAGCGGGTGAAGACCGTGAGAAGGCTTCTGTCCGCTTTGTTCCCATGAACGGCTACATTGGCAGGAATGTCTAATGGGCAAGCCGTTTTCCTCAGGTAAAAATGCATTCGGGTTCTGCGACCGCTGTGGTCAACGATATGACTTGCATGACTTGAATCAGCAGTATGAAAACCTGTTGCCGATTGGTATCCGCGTTTGCTTCGAATGCATGGATGTTGATCATCCTCAGTTGCAGTTGGGCCGTGTTCCCATGGATGACCCACAAGCCCTTCGCAATGCGCGACCGGATAACACCTTTTTTGCGCCGGGTAACCAAGGTGCCAATGGCAGTCGGATGATCCAGTGGGGCTGGAATCCGATTGGCGGCGCAGAAGCCTACGACACTGAACTTACCCCGAACGATCTCATTTCGACCGGCTTTGTCGGAACCGTCACGGTGGCAGTGACATGAATTACACTCAACTCGTTGATCTGGTTAAACAGTACACGCAGAACGAGGAAACCTCGTTTGTTGCGAACATTCCCGTATTCGTTCAACTGGCTGAAGAGCGTATCTACAACGCTGTCTTCATTCCGGCGATCCGAAAGAACCAGATTGGAACGCTGACCCCTAGCAACAAGTATCTGACCCTTCCTGCGGATTGGTTGGCGAACTTCTCATTGGCGGTCATTACCCCGGTAACTAACGCCCAGTCGTTCCTCATCGACAAGGATGTGAACTTCATTCGGGAATGCTATCCAGACCCGGATGACAGTGGCGTTCCAAAGTACTACGCCATCTTCGACAAGAACACGCTGATTCTGGGTCCGACCCCGGACAGCAACTATCAGGTCGAACTGCATTACTACTACTACCCGCAGTCCATTGTGACCGCGAGTACTTCGTGGCTGGGCGATAACTTCGAAACCGTTCTTCTGTACGGAACCCTCAGAGAGGCATACCTCTACATGAAGGGTGAACAGGACATGATCCAGTACTACGAACAGAAGTATCAGGAATCGTTGGGTCTCCTGAAACTCCTTGGAGAAGGCAAGGATCGTCGTGATGCCTTCCGTTCAGGTCTTAATCGGATACCGGTCACATGATCTATCAGACACAGACCGTCAGTTTCCGGGAAGAGTTACTGAAGGGCATTCACGATCTTCTGACGGACACCATCAAGTTGGCGCTTTACACGAGCAGCGCCACCCTGAACGAGAACACCACCGTCTATAGCGTGACGCACGAAGTCACTAGCGGTAGTTACTCAGCAGGTGGAGTAACACTGACGGGCGTATCCATCAACAATTACGATGGCACGGTGTACGTCAACTTCAATAATGCGGTTTGGAGTCCTGCAAGTTTTACTGCCGCAGGGGGTCTGATTTACAACGCCAGCAAGGCAAATCGATCCATTGCGATTTTGAGTTTTGGCAACGATAAGACTGCCACGAACTCGTTCACGGTGCAGATGCCTGCGAACACTTATACGTCGGCACTTTTGCGTTTCAACTAGGAGAGTCAACAATGCTTATCAACAAGGCCAAGTCCGTTGATACCGTTGGTGCAGATGTCAAAAAGGGCAACAGCACCAGCAATCGTCTCAAGGGCGGCGGCATCTTTACGGTTCGTTGCCATGACAAGGAAGGCAACCTGAAATGGGAATCAAAGTCCAATAACCTCGTGGTCAATGTCGGCTTGGCCGACATGAACACCAAGTACTTCAAGGGTTCGGGTTACACCGCTGCATGGTATGTCGGTATTTATGGACCTGCTGCTTCGAATAACCCGTCCTCAACGGACACCATGGCAAGCCATGCGGGTTGGACGGAAGTGACGGCGTACAGCAACGCGACCCGACCGGCTGCGACCTTCGGTGGTGCCACCACGGCTGATCCTTCGGTGATTGCGAACTCTGCCTCCCCGGCACAGTTCCTGATCAACGCTTCGGCCAACGTCGGTGGCGCATTCCTCACGAGCGGAGACTCACCGGGCGGCTCGTCCGGAACCCTCTTCTCTGCCTCTGACTTTGCAGCCCCCGGTGATCGTGTGGTGCAGAACGGCGACGTTCTCTCTGTCACCTACACCTTCAGCCTTGATGCTGCCTAAGGAGTTTAAACATGGCTAAGTTTGTAAAGGGTGAACAGGTCAAGTTGGTAGTGGTTGTTCCGGAAGGTCCGGTAGAGAAGTTCATGATGACCGAAGACGGTGTGATCATGTGCCTCATCTCTTGGAAGGACGCGAACGGTCAGAACCAGTCCCGTTGGTTCCCGGAAGACGAACTCGTCAAGGCATAAACGGTGGCCGAAGGCGGATTTGGATCAGGCACATGGGGGCAAGCCGGATGGGGGATGTCGGTCTATTACCGCGCCTCAGACGAAACAGCCACCGTTAATGATGCCAATACTGGGGCCGGTACGCAGTTCAATGCGCCGGTTTCAGAGTCCGTTACCGCCCAAGATACTGTTGCAGCCGTTTACAGCATTGGCGGGGTAGTATCTGAATCGGCTACCGCCGCAGATGCCATATCGCCCAGCAACCAAGTCAACGTCTTTACCTCCGAATCGACCTCCGGGTCGGACGCTGTTTCAGCACAGCAGAACTTTGCAGTTTCTGTGTCTGAGTCTGTGGTGGCAGCAGATGCTGTAGCCGCAGCCAGCGTCTTTGTATCGTCTGTCAGCGAGACGGCTACGGCAACCGACACGGTCGCTTCCGTCTACAGTCTGGGTGCCAGCGTCTCAGAGACGGCCACTGGGGCGGATTCTCTCATTGCCACGGTCAACTTCAAGACCATGGTAGATGAGGCTGTAATGGCTTCTGAGGAAGTCAAAGCGCAGAACGACTTCAAGGTGATGGTTGATGAGTCGGTCACCGGAACCGATTCGATCAATGCAGGACAGGAGTTCATCTCCCAGATTGCTGAGTCCGCGACTGCTCAGGACGATGTCTATTCGGTGTTCGCGTTCCCAGTCAATGTAAACGAGTCGGTTACAGCGTCTGAGTCCAATTCGGCTCTGGTGAACTTCGGGGCCAAGGTATCGGAGATTGTGACCGCCGCTGAAACCGAAGCGGCTTTGATGAACTTCAAGGTCATGATCAACGAGATCGTGACAGCGACAGATATCGACTCTAGCGCAGGTATTACCTTCGATGTGGAGGTTGCGGAATCGGTCACCGCCTCCGACATCACGGCAGGGGCTTACCTCTGGAATCCTGTGGATGACGATCAGACCGCAAACTGGCAGAATTTAAACGATGATCAGACACCGGGATGGTCCGCCGTGGATGATTCGCAAACCACAACTTGGGCCAATATCCCAACGGTGAATTAGGAGTTTAAACGTGTCAAGTACATACTCAACCAATCTGGCTATCGAACTCATTGGCACTGGCGATCAGGCTGGTACATGGGGCGTTACGACCAACAGTAACCTCGGAACCCTGATCGAACAGGCCATTTCAGGCTATGTGACTCAGGCTGTATCCACGGGTACGGACACGACGATCACCATCCCGAACGGTGCCACAGGTGTGGCCCGTAACATGTACATTGAGTTGACCGGCACGGGCGGTGCAAGCACGAACCTGATCGTCCCTGCCAACAAGAAACTCTACTTCATCTTCAACAACAGCACTGGCGCTGTGACGGTGAAGGTGTCGGGCCAGACGGGTGTATCGGTTCCGACTGGCAAGAAGATGGTGCTGGTGTCGAACGGCACGGACATCGTCAACGGTTTGAACTACATCGCTGACTTCGGAACCAACAGTTTCACCGTCACGAACCTGACGGCAACCAGCGCCACGATTACAAATCTGCTGGCTACCAGCCTGACGGTTTCAGCAGACGCCTCCATCTCCGGCCTCCGTGTCGGCAAAGGCGCGGGTGCTGTTACGTCGAACACGGCGGTGGGTGCAAGTGCGCTGAGTGCGAATACGACTGGTTCAAACAATACCTCAGTTGGCGCTTCTTCGTTTTTGTGCAATACGACCGGCGCAAATAACGCTGGTGTAGGTACAAGTTCTTTGCGATTTAATACCACCGGAGGCTCAAACGTAGCCGTAGGCGTTTCTGCACTTGAGTCCAACATCACCGCCTCCAACAACACTGCTGTCGGATATCAAGCGGCATACACAAACACAACGACTGGCCCAGTTACGGCACTTGGTTATCAAGCCGCATACACCAACAATGGTGGTACTGACATTACCGCTGTTGGTTTTAAAGCGTTGTTTTCAAACACTACTGGCTACAACAATAACGCCTTTGGTACTGATGCCTTATACGGAAACACAACTGGTTTGTGGAATTCTGCTTATGGTCATGGCAGTTTGTACACCAACACCACTGGAAGTTACAACGTAGCCCTTGGCCCGTTGGCGCTTCGCTTTAACACCACCGCCTCCAACAACGTCGCTGTCGGTTATCAGGCTGCGTATAGCAACACAACTGGCACTGCGAACGTAGCCATTGGCTTGGAGTCCCTGTTTTCCAACACAACTGGCGCCTCAAACACTGCTGTTGGTCGGGCGGCACTTCGCACTGCAACTACTGCAACAGGCAACACCGCTGTTGGACTGGATGCTGGTAGAGATACCACTGGCGCAGACAACGCAATCCTTGGTTGGAGCGCAATGCGTTTTAACTCAAGTGGTGCAAGCAATACAGCAGTTGGCTCATCTGCCCTTTTCTCCAACACGACGGGCGGTTGCAATGTGGCTGTCGGCTTCCAAGCCATGTATGCCAACGTGGACGGTCAGTTCAACGTGGCTGTTGGACGTAATGCCCTTTGCGCTCAGACTGGGACTGGAAACACACAGAATACTGCTATCGGCAACTCCGCGTTGGCTTCAAACACAACCGGTTACTACAACTCTGCTTTAGGTTCTGGTGCGCTGTCGTCAAACACAACGGGCGTTCAAAGCACTGCTATCGGTATGCAGTCGCTTAATTCCAACACCGGATCTAACAATGCGGCTCTTGGTTACCAAGCCGGATATTTTAACACCACTGGAACACGCATCGTTGCGATAGGAACTCAGGCTCTTTATAGCAACACCACCGCCTCCAACAACACCGCTGTTGGTTATCAGGCTGGGTATGCCAATACAACGGGTGATGTTAATACTTTTGTTGGAGTATGTGCTGGGTACGCTACGACCACTGGAGTTGCAGTGTCTGCTTTTGGAGCAAGGGCTGCGATTTGTAACACGACGGGTCAGATCACTGCTATTGGTTATGCAGCACTTGAAAACAACACTACTGCGGGAGCAAATACTGCGGTAGGCGTGGCAGCACTGCGGTGTAACACAACCGGTGTTTACAACACGGCTGTTGGTGATTCTGCTCTTCGTTTAAATACCACTAATGAAAACAACGCATTTGGTAGGCAGGCGCTTGAACTTGCGACGACTGGAGGCAGTAACGCTGCATTTGGTTCCGTGGCTCTTGGTGCGACAACCACAGGCTGTCAAAACGCTGCGTTTGG
>Ga0315906_10003528_pt1 | contig 20762 bp, 6 predicted proteins | sample LakEriMetagenome_4_FD_203526 | JGI IMG/M metagenome (GOLD analysis project Ga0315906, IMG submission 203526) | Freshwater fungal communities from buoy surface, Lake Erie, Ohio, United States - Buoy 2 MA122 | ecosystem: Environmental > Aquatic > Freshwater > Lake > Lake biofilm | place: USA: Lake...
CGATGTATTGGACTGAATCACCTAGAGACCAAAAGTCAGCACAGGTGTATTTGAGGTACTTCACAGAAGGATCTTCAGCATCTACTAACTGCAAGAAGACACCTACTGAGACCGAGCCGCCGCCACCGCCGCCGCCACCGCCGCCACCTCCAGAAGAACTGTCACTGGCAGGGGTACTCGGAGTAGTAGACATGATTTTGCGTGCAGTTATAGCCGAACTAGCACCAATTCTGTTTATAGCTTTAACCGTGAAGTTATATTTCTTAGCAGGATTGAGCCCCGAGAAAGTATCTTTAAGTTGAGTCAGAGACGAAACACTCAGAGTGTGTGTAATAGTCGTTGCCGTTTGAGATAACACTCCTTGGGAATTATTTGAACGCGCAGAACCCTTTCCAATTGACTCAACACTAGAAGACGCAACTATTTCTTCGGCCGATACTTGATAATCCGTGACTGGCGCACCACCATCATTGGTTGGAATAGTCCATGTAACTTCAGCTGTTGTATCAGTTGCGACAGTTACTGTTGCAGTCTCTGGTGGTAAAGGTGGGTTCGGAAGTGCCAATTCATAAATACGATTAGAAAGGACAGTGTCAAACATAACCGACGCAGTTCTAGATGAATTGTTTGGATCTATCGCAACAAATTGATGGGATATGTTATGACGCCCTTTAAAAAATACAATCTTTAATTCACCACTTGAGTTGGTGCTTAAGGTATTACCCGTTCCCATAGGGCAAAAATGAACCTGAGTATTGGGGTCATTTGCGTTTTCACGCATACCAGGTTGACAATAACTGTTGGTTTCAATTGGAATATTGGCCTGAGTAGCCCGACTGATTGAGTCAACCACTTTGAAAGTGACTTCAGCTGTATCTGGAATCTTAATATCAAGTGCCGAGACCGATGTTTGAGTTTCACCAGTTAGTTGCGTAATAGTTCCGTTTGAATTAATCCTAATTTGCTTAACAATACTTGAGCATGCAGGTAAGTCTGGAGATGAGATATCCGATGACGTTAAATTACTGATCCCTATCAATCGAATAGTACAACTAGTTAAGCTATTGCTTGAGGAAAAAATCATTAGAGCGCCTTGACTTGCACCGGCCTGGAAGGAGTATGCGCCATTACCATCAGTTAGTGTTCTTTTAAAGAATGCGTACTCATTAAAGGTACCTGCGTTTGATAGCAAATAACCTTGACCACTATTTATCCCACCACCGGGAACAAAAATGACTTCTACATTTGCTACTGCAGTTCCAGTTTCAAGTAGGATGCGACCAGAAATAGTTTGAAGTTGCGGTAGCACAAGAGTGATTCCAGTAGATCCACTAAAACTTGTCACTGTGGCAGAATCAACGCGTGCTAATTGTGATGGATCTGCGGACATTAGATTTAAAGGGACTGGATCTAAGAAGCTTGAATTATTTGAATAAGTCGTAACCGGGCCATCAAAGACTTTTAATGAATAGGTACCGAGATTACTTGCGGTCAAAACATTCGGAATTGACCAGGTGATCTTTTGAGTCGTACCAAGAAATTGGACGTCGGATTTCACATAGGTGCTATTTGCTTTAATCTTTGCACCGTTTACAGGCGTGCTTCCTCCCTCTTCCACAACTTGAATGCTCTGATTCACAATATTTGGTAGCACGATATCCACAGCGTTTCCGGCCGTAGCGCTTGCTGCATTTCCAGTGACAGAGACATTTCCATTAGAGGCAACAGTAATTGGGATTTGTAAGGCAGTACATGTCGGAAGCGTGGGTGAAACTATTAATGAATCCCCAGCAACTAATGGACAAACAACTGGATTAGATGATCCAAGAATGTAGAGTGTGCCGGAGCCGGGAGAGGTCTGAAAGGAGTACTGGCCTGAATTATCGCTGTGCACTAAGCCCACTGCACTGGCGCTGGTTCCATTCGGAACATACTTGATTTGGGCATTTACTACTGGACTTGTGTTTTGAAACTTCACCGTGCCAGAGACGGTTTGAACTTGAGGAAGTCTGATGGTCACATTTAAATTTGAAGTTAAATTGCTTACGGCGTATGAATCTGAACGGCTTACATTTGTTGGATCAGCACCCGTAAAGGTTATTGTTGCATTTGAAGCTACGCCAACATTAAAAGTTCCCGTGAAGGCTTTAATGCTTAACTGCCCATTCACATCAGTGCTTACGGTTCCAGTATCCGACAGCGGTAAACCACCAAAAGGTATCCATGTTGGCGCATAAATAGAATTGGAACCAGTATTAGCTAGGTCTGCAAGACTAGTGACTCTAGTGTCCCCTTCTAAGGCATTACTCATGGTGGCATACGGAACTGCTGCCCCTGTTGCGCTATCGACTACAGAAAAATTCAAATTAACAACTTTCGGTAAAACTAAACGAAAATTACTTGCAGGCAAGACGTTGTTGTAGACATTGATGGTGTTGTTTTCATAAATTGTTAAACTTGCAAATGTTCTAAAGCAAGCGGGTAAAGCGTTCGATTGGGTCAGGGGTAAATTAAGTGATGAAATTGTAAAACTATTGCAGCGAGTTCCATATCCTCCACTTGCCATCCACAAAAGTCCTGAACCTGGGGATGCAACAAAAGAAAAGGTTCCAGTGGCTGAATCAACTGTGGGAATTACTGTTGCGCTTGTGCCACTTGCGATATAAACCAAAGTCATGTTATCGACACCAGTGCCGTCAGGTAGAACTAATTGACCATTAATTGTCACCAAGCTTGCATTTGCTGGCTGGGGTGCTGATACAAAAAATAGGCTAAGTAGGATGAGTACGACGTAGCGAATCACTCTATCGGTCACCCTAAACATGGGTAAAACTTAACGAATAATGGGGCTCTGGGGAATCCTCTGAACGGTCATATTCTGAGCATTGGTTTCTACAACTTGGTGATTAATCATTGGAAGAGGTGCGCAAGAAGAGCACCAGCGCAACTACCCAGCCCATACCAAAGACGCAAATCAACAGTGATCCTAATGAATCTGGGTACAGATAAAGACCGGCCGCCATCAAAGTGCAAACTCCAGATGCTGACCACAACGAAATTGCAGCCATTGGTCTAGTTAACCCAGCACGCACCAAACGATGAGACAAATGATCCTTGCCTCCAGTCAATGGAGACAGCCCGCGAGCAAGTCGTGAGAACACAGCAACACATGTGTCTAACAAAGGAACTGCAAGCAACATAATTGGAATCATCAATGACTTCCATGTTGGGATAATCCCTGGATTAACTCTTATAGTTGCCACAGCAATTATGATCCCCAAGAACAAAGCTCCTGCATCGCCCATATAGATTTTTGCTGGGGACTTGTTCCACATCAAGAAACCAATGGTCGCACCTGCTGTAACGATTGAAAGCGCGCTTACAACCTCTTGCCCGCGATCAAAAGCAATAAAAAAGACACCGAGCCCAGCAATTGCAACAGCACCTGACGCTGCCCCATCTAGGTTGTCAAAGAAGTTAATGCTATTACAAATTCCAACAATCCAGAAAATAGTTACAGCTGTATTTAAAGTTGATGAGCCAAAAGGAGTTCCAACGGTTCCGCCTTGAACAATGATGAAGGCAACAATGCTGCCAACTACAGACTGAGTGATCAGGCGAGGCCATGGCGGAAGCGAGCGCAAATCATCTACCAATCCCATCACACCTAGTAACAAAGCTGGCAATAGAACAGTGAGTGCTAAATCCTTGAGCTGGCTTACATTTTCTCCGTTCTTGTTGCCACCAACAAAAACAGCTGCAAAGGTTGTAACCGTTATTCCTAGCGCGATTGCCACGCCACCCAAATAAGGCACCGGCGTGGCCTGAGTCTTGCGAGCAAGGTTGGGTGCATCCATTGCACCCAAACGAATAGCAAGTGCTCTGACGGGCCAAGTTAATAACCCAGTTAGCGCAAAGGCTGCAATGCCCAAAATGGCAAACTGGCCAGCGCTAATGATCATTGCGAAATCCTAATGAGTCAGGTGCCCAACTTAACAATGGGCAGCCCTGATTAATCGGTCGCGGATAGCAATAGCTATCCCATCTCCCTGTGGTTGATGCACAACAACTACCTCTAACCCTTGCTCATCGGCTGCGCGCAATGATGAATACAGGGCCCGTGCAAACTCATCGTGGCTCTCTGGCGCAGCCAACCTCACAACACTATCTGGTGTCACAACATCTGACATTGCAATAAAGCCTTGTCCAGCCAATGGGGTTTGATCCAAGAGAACTGTGGCAATTGGTGCGTAATGAGCATCCAATGAACCACTGACACGAATCTGATTCTGTGTAGCAACCCCACTGAGGTGTAATCCTGTTGATCGCTCAATCATCTCCTGTGTAATCGCGCCAGGTCGCAAAATCTTTGGCACATCCCCCGTGCAATCAATAATTGTTGACTCCACACCAACCGCGCACCCCCCACCATCAAAAATCAGATCACTATCTGCCAAGTAATCACCTAGCTCAGCACCCACAGCTTGGGCAGTTGTCGGTGAGACATTGCCAAAGCGATTGGCACTAGGTGCTGCAATACCTTTGCCACCGGCTCTTGCAAAGGCTTCAAGCAATCCCAAGGCAACTGGATGATCTGGCACTCTCACACCCACAGTGTCCTGACTGCCTGTTAAAAAATCTCCCGCCAGAGTGGAGCGATTCACCACCAAAGTCATCGGCCCTGGCCAATAATCGCGCGCAAGTGCAATTGTATACTCCCGCACATCACTTGCCCAATCACCCAATGCATCCATCGATGCAACGTGAACAATCAAAGGATGATCTGCCGGCCGCCCCTTGACGGAGTAAATGCGCGCAACTGCTTTCTGGTTACAAGCATCAGCGCCTAACCCATAAACGGTCTCAGTCGGGAAAGCCACTAATCCACCATTTATTAGCACCCCTGCGGCATCGCACATTACCGATGCATCGCACTTGCTTAAAAACTGGCTCACCCAGTAATTCTCTCACTATTCCCAGCAATAACTAACGTCCATCACAATAAATACGAGATACTTAAGGCATGAAACTTACAAAACTTCGCACAATCGCATCGATCATGACCGTCTCTGCTGTCGCGGGCGTTGTCGCTCTAGCAATCCCAGCCAATGGGGCTGGCACCACAGATAACCGCTTCATCACCGTCACAGGTGTTGGCACGATTTCTGTTGTCCCTGATGCCGTTCGCTTTAACGCAACTATTTCATCTCTGGGCACAACCAATGCTGCAGCACTTTCATCTGCCAGCAAGTCGGCTGCAGCTGTGCGCGCAGCGCTTAAGGATGCAGGAATTGCAACAAAAGATATCCGCTCTACAAACATCTCTGTCTATCCTGAATACAACTGGACACAAGAGACTGGCACAAAGATCACAGGTTACAGAGCGTCACAATCATTTGATGTTCTAGTCCGCACAGCATCCAAGGCTGGCACAATCATTGAAGCAGTAGTGACCGCAGGTGGTGACAATGTGCAACTTGGTGGAGTAATGCCAACAACAATTAATCCTTCTCTTGCCACAGAAGATGCACGAGCAGCAGCTGTAGCGAATGCAAAATCAAAAGCGGCTTCTTATGCAAAACTTCTTGGCACATCAATAGGCAAAGTCCTATCTCTTGAAGAGCAATCATCGCCTGTCTACTCATCACCATTTCCAATGGCAAAAGCAGGGGCAGCAGATGCTGCAGCTGTTGAGATTGATTTAGGTGAGCAAGATGTAACAGTGACAATTACTGTTCGTTGGGCGCTTAATTAACAGCCACCATCTTTAGCAAGAAAGCCGCTGCCCCTAATCCGAAGGGATAGCGGCTTTTTTGCGCCTAACAATCGGGTTTGGTCACACGCTCAATGGCAGGTAAGATTGGCAAGCCTTAGAACGTCCCCATCGTCTAGGGGCCTAGGACATCGCCCTTTCACGGCGGTAACACGGGTTCGAATCCCGTTGGGGGCACGCAAGACAAGTAGTAAAGAAGTAAAGGCTTTAAGGTGACATAAGAGCCACTTATGTTTATCAATTACTTAAGGCCCGGTAGCGCAGTTGGTTAGCGCGCCGCCCTGTCACGGCGGAGGTCGCGGGTTCAAGTCCCGTCCGGGTCGCAAAGGTTTTGGTGTCGTACTTTAAAAGGGCCGATATCAGAACCTTGTTTGGCTTGGTAGCTCAGTTGGTACGAGCGAACGACTGAAAATCGTTAGGTCGCCGGTTCGATCCCGGCCCAAGCCACATTCGCTACTCTCTTTAGATCTAAAACAAAACCCCCACACCGGATAGCCAGTGCAGGGGTCTTGATTTAACTTTTTAGAAGTTTGCAACTACTGACATACCGAAGATGTAGACCTTTCCATTATATAGACCGTCTTCGATGAATGTAGAGGAGACATAGAGATAGTTGCTACGTCCAAGGCCAATATGAAGCAATCCACCTTCAATCATATGTCCTACATTTCCGATTGAATTTGGCAATGTAATTGTAGTTACATTGATGAAATTCTGACCCAGTGCATCTTTTTGATTTTGTGAACTGCAACCAAGATTACAACCGGGTGGTATATCTATAATATTTGAACCTTCGGTGCCGACTTTTGTATATAAATCAAATCCGACTTTTGCGCCCGCGCCGTCCGTCGTCCAGTAAATCTTCCAAGTTGTTGAAGAGGCTGTACCCCAACCTTTAGGAACAGCTCTCCAGAAGAATTTGGTCTGCTCTTTGGCAATATCCAAAACTTCTTCCTCGTATTGCGTTGGGTTCGTTATCAATATATTTGTAACAGTTGAAGTATCAGAACCACTACCTTTTAAAAGATCTCTAGGTGTGAACCACAGTGATGAGTATCCGCTTTGACCTGTTGCACCCGTTGCTCCGGCAGGACCTGTTGCACCCGTTGCTCCGGCAGGACCTGTTGCACCCGTTGCTCCGGCAGGACCTGTTGCACCCGTTGCTCCGGCAGGACCTGTTGCACCCGTAGCTCCGGCAGGACCTGTAGATCCGGCACCACTAACACCTGCAGGACCAACCAAACTAACTCCCGTTGGCCATACTGTTGTCTTTGGTCCAAACCAATAATTGGTAAGTGTGTTCACATAGAAGTCACCTGCAGCCCCGATATTCAATGCAGGGGCAGTATTTCCATACCAAATAGTGTTTCCATTAAGGCCTGCTGCACCAGATAAACCTTGTACCCCTTGGATCCCCTGAATGCCTTGGATCCCCTGAATGCCTTGGATCCCCTGAACGCCATTTGATTTCCAGGAAATCTTCTTCTCAACTTTTGGCTTACAAGTTCCTTTTAGAAGAATGCGAATAGCACCCGTCTTTGTGGTTACACATGCAGTTGTCGTGGTGGTAGCCGCACTCGATGGTGCAAACCCGAGCAAGGAGACTGCCATCACCATAACCAGAAAGCTTGAAGTTCTACCTTTAACTTTTAAATCCCCTAAATATTCGGACATGAGACACCTTTCTTGGCTCTCGGTATTATCACCCAATGGAATGACTCCTCAACCTTAAAGGCAGGGAAGCAACTTGTATTGAAGAAATGGTTGAAGTGTCTGGTCAGTTTTTACGGTTTAGCGCTCAGAGTCACATTCAATATCGTGGACCCACCAATTGCCGGTGGCGTAATCGCTGCCAAATCACTCTTATTCGCCAATTGCAGTGCAACACCAGGTTTATTTACAGGGAAAATCTTTATATTCCATTGGAAATTTGGATCTAGGGTGATTCCATACGTTCCATTCGCAAGGGTGCAACTTGTGACAGCCATCTTTTCATCCGTTGCTCCCACTATATTTGCATAAATGATTGCGCCTTCAACAGGTGTTGTTCCATTTGTTGAGTAAACCGTTCCAATGACATTTCCTCGCGCCAGCACCAAAGTCATTTCTGAGGCTGTATTGAGGGTTCCACCGATACATCCACCTGTCACAAGACTTAATGCAGTATTTGAATCGCTTTGAATCAAACAGCTGGTAACTGAACCTGATCGACCGCCAGCAGGATAAGCAACAAGTCGATAACGTTTACTCGCCTCAAGCGTGTATGCAGATTTTCCAAATTCATCTAAACCAGTCGAATCAACCCATTTAATGCCGGCGTTACTAGTGTCTACCTCTTCGAGATAAGACCAACCCCACTTGTTGGGTGTTGAACCATTTGGGGAGACAACTGAAATCTTTAAGTTGGGAGTACCCAAAGCGAGTTGCAAATTATTCAGTTGATCGTATGTATAACCATTGGTGCTGTTATCCCAAACCTTTGCAGCATACAAACTTCTGTTCTGCCAAGGCGGCACCACCCGAATCTTGTATCGAGCGGAAGCCAATGCTGTGCTTGTTTCAATGTAGAAGCCAGCAAAGCCTTGACTATCAGTACGACCCCAACCAGCCCATTCATCATAACCACGATCAATTCTGATCAACTCTGCATAAGCATATTCACCGATGTTCTCAGCGCCTGTTGGTTTCATGATTTTGATCTTGATGTTTGAAGTAAGGACTTGAATATCACCGAGGTGCTTATCTGCCCAAGGAGTCCCAATTGTGTAGGTACCAAGTTGCGAACAAATTGGCTTATTTTCACCTGCATTACACCAGTACTCGAGAGCTCCATTGGTATCCCCATATGGATACACATAAATATGTGGTGTAAAGGTATTTGTTCCCCATTTCTCAGATTGAGTTGCGATCACAGCATCATCGATGAATAAAGAGATTTTTCCGGTTGAATCAGGATAGGCCCAGGTATGGAAACCGCCGATACTGATCGAAACATGTGCGTTTTGAATTGGAATTCCATTATTTTTAAGAGTGAAAGTAAAGTTGGCCGCCCGTAACGCTAAACGAAGCGTTCCATCGGAATTGACGCAACCTGCACCTGGTGTTTTTACTTTATTATCTGCTACCTCGATTGCGCATTGACTAGATGCAGCAAAGCCTGTGTTATTGCCCCAATTACCTGCTTGCGCCGTATAGGTACCATTTTCTAGGGAACCTTTGAAGTCACCCGTTGAAGTTGTGTTGGTCCCGATGCCGTTTTTTTCTCCATAAATTTGGACACCGATGTTGCCAACTTTTGCGCCAGATGGATTTACAACAGAACCCAGAATATTTGGTGTTCCCATCACAAATGTTGAAACAGAAACTCCACTTAACGTTTCAACCCCAACTGCTAATCCTGTTGATCTTTCGGTGATTGTTGCAACGTTTGTTGTGCTCACCACAATATCAAACTCTTTGCGTACTAAATTCAGCGTTGATGACGTATCCCAATTTGGCTCTAAAAACAATGTGTAGCTCTTGGATTCGCAACATCCACCTTTTAAGAACAAAGCGAAAGTTCCATCCTCGGAAACGCCAGTCCAAGAAACCCATTCACCTAAAGTTCTGTCATAGATATTGATGTACGCCTGTCGACTTTGAGCTCCTTGAACTCCATTAGTCCCTGGAAGTCTGACAACTCCCTTGATATTAGGAGTAGCTAATGTGATATTTCCTGTAAATACGCTATTGCTGGTTCCATTTGCGACATCAGTTGCAGAGAAATCTCGCTTCGTGGTTACGTATCGTGCACTCAGAGCAGAAGCAGAGTTACTTACCCATGCCTGTGCCATTAGGGCCGCAGTAACCTCCTTTGAATAAAATTCAGCTTGGCCATTTGCATTTGTACTCTGATTTCCAATCCATTGCCCGTTTTGCTGAACCTCTACACGAGTATCTGGCACGCCAGCGCCATCAGCGGTTACATTAATTTTGACATTCGCAGATGGGAACAGCAAGATTTTGTCTATTCCTGGTGAACCTAGAAAGTTTTCAATCTCAGTCTTTCCCGATAAGCGTCGATTTGGAAACACATTATTTGGTGCATTCATATCAAGGACAGCCCCAGAATCCAGAGTAATTCCATCCGGCAGAGTTAGTGCAAAACGACCAAGAGCATCTGTGTTCTTACAAAATCCTGAATAGCTATTGGCAGAAACCTTATAATTTAAACAAATAGAGGCACCTTGAACTACTGCTGTTCCTGCTGGGTTCTTAACTACTCCCCTCCATGTTGGAATAGATAATGGGATTTTGAATTCCAACGCTTGTTTTCCTGCAGGTAATGAAGTCACATTTCCTGATGAATCAACAATTATGTCTCCTATCTGCTTGGAGTCTCCATAGATAAGTGAGTCCCACGGTGCACGCGCATAAATTTTGTATGTGCCCTGTGCAAGAGTGATGGCAAAATTTCCAATTGCATCAGTGCTTGTTGCCTTTTCCCAAAGCTCATATTGGGTTCCATTCTCAACCTTTATTGGCACAACATATGTATCCTTAACTGCTGCTGCACCATCTGGTTGAGTAACCGTTCCCTTAATATTCGCAACGCCAAGGACAAGCCGAGTGACCCCGTTTGCGGTTGAAGCTCCATCTGCTGCTGCCACTACTACCAATACTTTGCCATCGCTGCCTTCTGTCGCAGTGGCTCGATATGTCTTTGCAGTAGCGCCTGCCGTCGCCGCTGCTTTATTAGGTCGAACAATTATTTGATAGTCACCCGCATACGGTAGATAGAAACCGGCAACACCGCTCTCGGGTGTTTCTGAGTATCCATCCCACCACAGATAATCTCCCTTAACTTTATCTGGAAGCCGGGTAACACTTATTTGAGCACCAATCAATGGGGAAGCGATAGCACTTATACCAACTGAAATTTTAATATTTGGGGCATTTAGAATGAGCGTTGAAAACTCTTTAGAAAATGTGGCAAGGTTTTCAGTTGTTATATCAAAAGCACTTGAAAACGTTAACCCGATGTCACTTCTTTGCGAAGGCTGAATTGCTAACCTGAATGTACCAACCTCACTAACGCGCATACCAAAGTAACCATCTTGTGAAACTTGAGTATATTTACCAATATATCCCCATGTTCCATCTGAAGACTTCTTTTGCAACTGGATGCTGATCCACCCCGTGCGATTTGTAACTACATTATTAGCGGAATCGTAAAGTCGACCAGAGACATTAGCTTTATGTGGGTATAGAACATAGCGGTCACTTACTTTGCTTAAAACTGTTCCAGCATAGGTAACTGTCACTGCCTCATTTGAGTCCACTGAGACGCGGTACTCCCGCTGGTCTAAATTAGATTGATTTAATGGATCAACTACAACTCGGTAGTTGCCAGGAGCCAAATACTGGCCACCTATTGAATCTTTCTGAGAGTACACATATCTATCGGCGTAATAGGTCTCTTTACCTGAATTATCAAGCTGATAAATTGCAAGTCTGCTGGAGGCTATGGGTTTTTCATCGATTGGATTCAAAACCTTAAAGTTAAAATTATTGCTCTTAAGTCGAATGTTAAAACTTGTCAATTGTGAGATAAATCCAGATGATTGATTTGTAGAGACCTCAAATGAATTGTTTACGTAGAAAGTATCCGAGTACGTCAAACTGTAATTATCATATTCATATGGGTTTACTGCAAGGCGATAAGTTCCAGGGTCATCAATACGAATTGCATAAGCTGGATCGCTTATCCAAATATTTGTGTACCAATTCCAATTTGTATTTACATACTTTTGAATTGAAATGTCAACGCCTTTACCAGACATTGCTAGCGAATTTCCTAGTGAATCTTGAACTGTTCCCGTTATATTTGGAGCTTGAAATGCAAGCTCGTATGCATCACTCGTGAGCGAAATATTTTGCTTGATCACTGTGTCATAAAAATTACTAATAGTGCCATTTAGAACAGTAAATGTGAATTTTTTAGCGTTGCTATTTACTTTATCTCTTATCTCAAGCTCATAATTTCCATCAATAATTGGTGTTTCAAAATAGCCGGTCAATTTATTGGGACTTCCTATTCCAAATTGTAAATTGGCAGCCCCAGCACTTAAAAAATTCAGCTGAGCATAAGCATAATTAGAAACGTTGCCTGAGCTATCTTTAATTCTAAATTTCAAATTCTTTGCTGGTGTCGAAACATTACAAATTACTGATCCAACGGTTGGAACTACGCATTCTTGACTGAGAAAAGTCTTTTGCTGATAATTGGAATACACATTTACGATGGCTCGATAGGTACCTGGCTCGAATGTTCCACCGTACTTTCCAGTGCTTGTTGTTTCTCCATTGTCACCACTCCAATCCCAACTAGTCGCACTCGCTTTGCGCGCCCATGAGAGATATCCAATTACACCCACACCAGAGTCTGTAAGGGTTCCAGTTAAATTAGGTGTGCCCAGTCCGATATCAAATATCCCAGTAGATGCCATTAAAGCAGTGCCACTTGAATTCACTACAGTGGCTGCTCCCTGAGAATCAACCGTAACAACGAATTTACCAATACCCATTGGAGGATCCTCAGAGCCATTAGGTCTTAACTGAAGATCAAATACTCCTGTCGGCAATTTAAATTCGAGATAATTTGTATTTCCACTCCAGAAATAAGAGTTACCAAGACCATCTCTGCTTATTAACTGAATGGAAGCCTGGTTATAAACACTTTTTCCATTAAACGTGCGAATTTTTAAATTTGCAGCTTTGGTTTTGACGCTATAGACACCATTTACTGTAGAAATCGCTTGGCCTGCAAAGGTGGTCAGGGCAGAGACCTGCCCATTTGCAATCACAAGTTTATAAAAGCTGCGAGTACTAAAATCTGTGCGAGAGCCATAATTTGATGTTGTGTTTACAACAAAATAATGAATTCCATTAGGAATTGATAAGCCATCAACACCAATATTGTTCTCAGCAGTCCAAATCGTCTCATCAAATTTTTCTTGGACGATTCCTGATTCGGTTATTGGAACTATGAAAGAAATAGAAGCCGAAGAGGAAAGAGGATTACCGGCTGAATCGGTCATCGAGATTTTAAAATTTGGCGTTAAAATAATATTACAGGTTGTTGGCGTTGTACTGACTGTACATTTATCAGCAAACCCTAATGGGATATACGTCTCAGCTCCATTTTGCGAAGTAATTACTCTCTTGGCAGAGAATTGATAGTCGCCTGTTTGCCGTAAATCAAAAGCAAATGAGCCATCACTGCTTGAGTAGTCATCTACATAATTGCCGTAATTACCATCATTTCCGGTTTGAAACTTGTAACCAGAGATCATGGATCTATAGCCTACGCCTGCAAAAGTGAGCTGACCGGTGACATTCTTCTTTGTAATCGGAACATCACAAACTAGTGGTGTCGTTGTTGATACGACAGTGCACTTAACATAACCAGATATGTACAAATTGCTTGGCTCTTCTGCATAAATATTGTAAGTACCTGGCATCAAAAAGGCTTTATAAACACCATTGCTGTCGGTTAACCCATTAAAGGCTTCAGAGTCATCATCGATCCGATATGCGTATACACGCTTGCCTGCAAACTTTGTGTTGCCAAAAGCTAATGTTCCAGTCACGTTTGGTGTTGTAAAGGTCAAATCCGGCAAAGTGACTGTCCCACTCGATGGGGCAATCAGCACACCTGTTGTAACAGGACCAGCATCATTACTCCCAGGAAAAGCTTGAATCTTGTACTCAGTTCCCGGAGCTAGATAAAAACCAAACTCCCCAGCGCTTGCAATGCTCCGCTTAAAATCAAAAACCCAATTATTGCTGGAGTCTTTCTTGGAAACTAAAATCATGCCACCACCTGATGGCATTGTTGACATTTTTCCAAAAATATTTGAAGCCTGCAAAGCTCCGGTATAGGCGAGGCTAGTTGCACCTGCAAATGAAACATTATTCCAAACAGTTTTCCAATTGAATTGATACTTAGATTGACTTGGATAAATCTCTATACGATAGGTTTTAGCCGCGTCTAAATTAGCTAATATTTTGTTACCACGTGTTATGGGAATATTATACGATCCGGTGTTTGTTGAACCTGATACTGATGAGAAAACAGCAACCGCACCGGAAAAATCACCTGGGTCAGAAATCGTTCCAGTAAAATTATAGCCACGCAACTTCACAAGATATGTATCGCCAGTGATCGAAAATGAAATTGGGGAATTAGGGAAAGTTATATCGCTAACTGCTGTTACTGCGCCAGATGTAACGGTTACTTTAAGAAGTATTTTACGTTTTAAGAAATCTTCGTTATCAGTATCCGGCAAGAGTTCGATGTTTGTATCGCCGTTCGGAAGCCTGATGCTTGAAATAGCATCACTGATAAAGCTTTCTATGTAACTTTGATAAATGACATATCTTTTAGTAGTTACCGCTTGATCGTCCCAATCAATTACTTTGAGCTTAAAGTTTGTTGTGGCTACCCGGTCTGTGACTTGATAATTTCCACCAATACCTAATCTGCTGGCATCGGTGATTGAAAGATTTCCGCTCGAAAGGACTACCTGAGGGGTCCGATACCCATCTCTGTCACCATCAGTTTTAAACTCAAGGTTTCCACCTAAGCCGGCCATTTTCTTAGTAGAAATATAAGTATTCACTTTCCCGCGCGTATCCGCACCAGCAACAATTGCTTGAAAGAAGAAGTAGGCGGCGTCAAAAGCTTCTGTGACATATGTTTTGGATGAACCAGGGTAGGCAGTCGCAAAATCTGATCCCAATGTTGAATTGAGTAGAGAGAAACTCAAAGTCGAAGGGTAAAACCATGAACCATTCATTGATGTTGTGTAAAACTCTTTGACATCAAGAGGGTTAATTTCGCCCGAAAAAATAATTCTATTGGCACTGGATATGGCCTTTACATCTTGGGCAAAGTCTTGGATGTTTTGTCGATCTATCTGGCCGTCATATAGGAAATATCGTGCACCGGCATCGTAAGCTGCTTTGATGGATATAGCATTCTCGGCACGTGACTCTGGAAAAAGTGGCGCAGAAGTCACTGTAATTGCACTAAATCCAGAGGGAAGCAAGTTGGGTGAGTATGCCTTTCCATTATAAAAATATGCAACTGTTGCACCAGGTGACACCACCGCTATATCACGCATGATGTCTAAATTTGTGTCTTTCTGAAGTCTGGCTGATCTATGAAATGTTGATCCACCTATTTTTGAAAGTGATTCATTAGTTGCAGATGGGGTGATTATTGGCATCCCCGCAGTTAAATACATCGGTAATGCGACTTTGCCTGCACCTGAATACGCAGGGCCTACCACTGCAATTACACAGGGGTCGTTTATCAGCGATTGGGCAGCATTACTTGAAAATGTCGGGTCGCCTTGATCATCTGCCGTTGCAATAGTTGAGGACAGCATCGAACTAGAGTTTGACGCCTTAAATTTTGTCAGTGCAAACTTCATAGCATTTAACTGTGACGTACCTAAACCTGCTTCGGGCCCAGTGAGTGGGCCTTGATAACCCACCGAATAACTACTACATGTTGCTGCATTCACAACTGGAGTCTGTATTACAGGAAAAAAGACAGCACAAAGCCCTGCAATCAATACCTTGATTAACTGGGATTTAGAGTTCACTTACTCACTTTAATCGTGAATGACTTCTTAGTGCTACCCATAGATAGGGTGAAAACATAAGCTCCAGGTTTTGAGAAACGAATAACTGGCCCGACATAGGCCTTGTTCTTGGCGATTGTTAAACTACTCAATGTGTAGCTCCTTAAATCTGGAGTCTTGACGACTAATTTTAAGGCAATTGTCTTACTTCCTACTGTTTTAAGTGAAAGCTGCACACTATTTCCAACCTTTGAACTCTTCGCAGTTGATGAAGGTATGGCAGTGAGCTTGGTCAAGTTCTTTGTCGAAGTAGTTGTTGCAAAGTAGGTGCTCTTGGCTGGCGCTGTGGCAGTTGGCGTAGGTATGGCCGTTGGTGTTGGTGTGGCCGTTGGTGTTGGTGTGGCAGTTGGTGTTGGGGTTGGTGTTGGGGTTGGTGTTGGAGTTGGAGTTGGTGTTGGAGTTGGGGTTGGTGTTGGCGTTGGTGTTGGTGTTGGTGTCACAGGTGTGACCGGCTTGCTGGTGCTCGGTAGGGAGACGATCCAACGCAGGCTTCCTGGATAAAAGCGTGAGCCTTTGATAGTCAGATCATCTTTGACTAGCTCTGCGATGTACTCCTTATAGACAGCCTTGTTGGCAGGGTCATAGATACGGATTGCAAACTTAGGGTAGCCACTGATGAAGTTGATCATTCCCTGTGGGTCTGTGCAATCACTGCCGATGTATTGGACTGAATCACCCAGAGACCAAAAGTCAGCACAGGTGTATTTGAGGTACTTCACAGAAGGATCTTCAGCATCTACTAACTGCAAAAAGACACCTACTGAGACAGAGCCTCCTCCTCCTCCTCCTCCTCCTCCTCCTCCTCCGCCGCCGCCTCCTCCTCCGTCTGATACCGGGACGGGTGCAGGCAAGGAGGTAACAGTTGATGAGGTCGAAGATTTATCTGAATAACCAGTACGAGTAGTAGTTACGGTAACTGTAGAAGAAGTTCCAGGAGGAATTTTTGTAATAGTTACTAATCCAGTTAAATCGATTACTGCTGAAGCTCCAGGGTAGCTACTTGAAACAGCCCAACCATAAGTATTATCAAAGTTTGTAATTGCGATTTTGAAACCATCTTGAGTTGCAGTCGCAATGCCAAACGTGGCTATTTTCCCAACTTTGAGTGAGCTCAATGCAGTAGAGGTTTCAATACCGCTGTAATAGCCAGTTTTCGATGCGGTGACTTGCACTGTAGATGAAGTATCTGGGGGTAACCCAGTAACTGTTATACGGCCCAGATTTGATACTGAGACTGCGCCGCCAGTAACTGATGTAACACCTGTCCACGTAAAAGAAGGATTGTGATTTGCAATGTTTAGTTGAAAACCATCTACGGTGGCAAGTGCTGTTGACGTATCAAAAATTGGAACTAGGGCTGCACCTGTAATTGATGAATAACTTAGAGAGCTCTGGCTTTCCGAAGAATAACCTGAGCGCGTAGATGTCACTGTTACCGTACTTGCGGTTCCTGGAGTGACAGAAGTGACTTTTACTACACCGGCATCAGTAACAGTTGAAGCCGCACTTCCAATCGAACTTGCTGCAGTCCATTGATATAAAGAACTGTAATTTGAAAGTGTAATTTCGAAACCATCTAATTTTGATGTCACTGTAGATGTATCAAAACTTGGCGTCAAGCCCTTGAGTAGAGAAGTTATTGCTCTAGATATAGTCACGCCATCTTCAAATCCGGCTTTTGATGCGGTGATGGCTACAGTTGAAGCCACGCCTGTCGATAGTCCCGTGACAGTTACAACACCAGCAGAACTAAAAACAGCAGTGGAACTTGGTTCTGAATTACTAGCTTGCCATGTGTAATTTGTATCGTAATTTGAGATCTCCAAGGTGAACCCATCAAGGGTTGATTTAATAGAGCTTTCAGAAATCTCTGGAACTCTTGGGGCGCCCAACACATAATCAAGTTGATTTACTTGATGGATGGTTCGTGAGGAAATTGTTGAGCCATTGCCCAACTGCCCATAAGAGTTATCGCCCCAGCAAAATAGGCGACCAAAATCTGCGATTGCACATGAGTGATTGGTCGAAGAATCAACAACGGCAATTCCAGCCAACATTCCGGTTACTTGGACTGGCGAGCTGACATTTGTATTGGTACTTGAATCATTTCCAACCTGCCAAGAACTGTTTCGCCCCCAGCAATACAGAGAACCGCTTGCCTTAATTCCACAAGTAGTCCCATAACTAGCTGAGATGTACTTTAGATCGGAAACGTTGCCGGTTAATGAAAATGGTGAGTTCTTTTGGGTTGTGGTTCCATCTCCTAGCGCACCTTCAGTATTATCGCCCCAGCAATATGTGGTGCTGCTGTTGCGCGCGCAGGAATACCTTGAACCAGAAACTATTTGGGTAAATCCCGAGCTGAGCCCAGTCACATTTACGGGAGTTAAAGCGTTTGAAGTACCGCCATTACCTAATGATCCAAAGAAACCATAACCCCAGCATTTAACTGCTCCGCTTTGGATTGCACACACATGGTCATACCCATTACTAACTTGAGTCACACCTGAAGTTAGCCCTGTAACGAGCGTTGGAACCCTCACATCAGTATTCGAATTGTTTCCTAGGCGCCCAGATCCGCCTGATCCCCAACAATATGCCTTCCCATCAGTTGTGGTTGCGCACGTGAAATAATTTCCTGTGCTTACCTGGGCTCCAACGCCTTTTAATGTTGAAACTAAAGCAGGAGTCACTGAGGAAACAAGTGAGTTAGTTCCCAATTGACCGACGCTGTTATCACCCCAACAATAAATATCTGCAAGAGAATTGACTGCACATGTGTGAGTTGCTCCAGTTGAAACATTTATAACTGTGCCTGGTATGCCGCTAACTAATAATGGAGTTGCATTTGCGGAAAATGGGCTTGAGCCATTAATCACTTGGCCGATTTGGCCATAATTATTTACTCCCCAGCAATACAACTGTCCTGATGCCTTAGTGATGGCACATGTCGTTCCATCTCCAGCTGACACCGATTTCCATGGACCATTATTTAATATCCCGCCAAAAGTAAATGACACATCATTTGATGTAATTGCCGAATACGTTGCATCGCCAGCCTTTGTTGCAGTAACAACACAGCGGCCGGCAGCACTCGCCAGTAAACTAGAACCCAGAATTTTGCAATTGGCACCTGTGATTGTGTATGTAACTGAGCCTGAGCCTGTCCCGCCCGTTGTGGCTAATGCAATTGGTGTACCAGCGTTGCCGCTTACAACGCTAGTACTAATAACTAGCGGAGACTGGCTTTGCCCAGCGGTAAAGGTGACCGATGCAGATTGTGCAAATGTGTAAGTTTGGTCCGGCGCTTTAATCGCGGTTACAGCACAAGATCTCTTAATTGAAACAGTCAGAGTGCTTCCGGAAATCTGACATCCGCTGCCATATGTCTTATATGTGACTGTACCCGTTCCCTCACCGCCTGAAGTAGTTAAAGTAACGCCAACGTTTGTTTCTAAATTGAGCGATGTATTGGAAATTTGCAGTGTTGTTTGCGCACTTAGTGAGAGAAAGGGCAAGTACAACAGTTTATTAGGTGTGTTGCTCCACCAACTGTTATAGCCCTCAGAGTCTGTTAGGGCATCAGGTATTGCATTGTTGACTAAAGTGTCCCGAACCAAAGAGTTAGCATCTAGTTTATTGCCGTAGCCAGAAAAGTTTTTCTGTAGCACTAAAGCAGCAGCTCCTGCGACAAAGGGTGCCGCCATGGAAGTTCCACTTTTTGTGGAGGCCGCAGTACTTGAAGAAAAACCGGCTGATAAAATTAGATCACCAGGTGCAAAAATATCTACACAGGCACCAATATTTGAGAATGTTGCGTCGCGATCAATTGAAGTACTCGCTGCAACCGTTATTGCATTTGGCGCACTTGCCGGTGAATAGTTACAAGCATCTGCTCCATCATTTCCTGCTGCAACAACCGTAACTATTCCATCATTGATTAGTGATTGCATTAAGGAATTCATGGTTGAGTTATAACCAAAACCAAGGCTCAAATTAGCTACAGCTGGTGTAGTCGACTCGTGAATTGAGTTAATGAATGAGACTGTCACTTGCATTCCGGAGAGCGTTGCTTTCCCCTCACAATTAAAAATTCGTATCGGAATAATATTTGCCATTTTTGCCACACCATATGTTGTGCCAGCTGCAATAGCCGCCACATGTGTTCCATGCCCGGTGCAATCCTCCACTGAAGTGAATTCACTTAGCCGATAAGCGGCAGTAATTCGCCCAGTAAACTCTGAATGGTCTAAACGAATTCCTGAATCAATCACATATATATCTACGCCTGATCCATTGTAGGAGTAGTTGTAGTTGCCATCACCTGTCTTTGTAAATTGATCAATTCTGTCCAGACCCCACGTTGCACCCGACTGGGTGGCTGATGTTGATAAAACTCCCTCCTTAATTATGCTAGAAATCATCGAACTGCTTGATGCAAGCAATAATTGATCAGCAGATAGGTCAATAACTATCACTTCTTGTACTGACTGACTTTTTGAATTGACTAAAGTTTTTAGTAGGTACTCATTAGCAGCGGCACCAACAGACTCCACAAAATCTGGGGCTTTGGAACCTGCATTCAATGTCACGACATAGGGTGATTTAGGTACTGAAGCCACACGAAGTCGGGCATTAGAAACTGGGGTATAAATAATGAATTTGGTAGACATGACTTCAACCCACTGCCCAGCACTAGATGCGGGCTTTTCAAAAACAATTTCATTTAAACCAGACTTATAGCCTGTAATTGAAATATAGCCCCCAGCGACTACGACTCTGGAGGCTTCATTAATCCGAATGTAGTAATCGGTTGCCACCTTGGATTGGGCAGGAGCCTTCATTTTTAGTGCAGTCCCATTTGGAAAGCAAGGATATGGAACACCAAAGGTGCTCCACACACTCTCTAAAGAGACTAAACACGAATCTGCCGTGGAGATATCTACTTCTTTAACATCAACCGCATTTACACTTTGGAGACCTGAAAAAAAAAGAGTTGCGAGCAATAAGCCTATAAGTTTTGCCGTAAACCTATTTCGCAACATTGATTTTTAAGATTTTTTTGGTGCTGCCTATATTTAGGGTCAGCACATAACTTCCGGCCTTGGCAAACTTCACTATTGCACTTTTGTATGCCTTGTTCTTGGCAACAGTGGCCGAAGCAATCGTGTAGCTTTTTCCAGAAGGATCCTTCATAGTTAGCTTCACAAGGACACTCTTTGTACCAACTGTTGGAATAGTGATTTGTAGTGATTTGCCGACCTTGATTGCAACCGAAGCAGTTGAGCTCTTGAGCG
>Ga0315906_10003530_pt1 | contig 20751 bp, 22 predicted proteins | sample LakEriMetagenome_4_FD_203526 | JGI IMG/M metagenome (GOLD analysis project Ga0315906, IMG submission 203526) | Freshwater fungal communities from buoy surface, Lake Erie, Ohio, United States - Buoy 2 MA122 | ecosystem: Environmental > Aquatic > Freshwater > Lake > Lake biofilm | place: USA...
AGGACCGGTTCCGGCATGCAGGCCGGACCCGCCGAGAAGTTGTAGACCCGGCCCTTCGAGGGGGTCTGCGGGAACAGGGTGCGGGAGATCGAGGCGGCCTCGGGCGTCATGGTGGTCACGGGGAGATCGTATCACCCGGGTGACCGGGTTCCGGCGTCAGGCGCCGCCGTGGATGGCGGGGTCGACGCGCACCGCGAGCCCGGGCGGCAGCGGGGGCTCGTGAACTCCGGGCTGGGCTCCGGGCTGGGCTCCGGGCTGGGCTCCGGGCTGGGCTCCGGGCCGGGCTCCGGGCGGGCCGATCGCGACCGCCCAGAGCGGTGCTGCGCGGCCGTCGGCGGCGGTCGGGGTGACCGCCAAGCCGTCCTCCGCCTCGAGGCTCGCGAGGACCGCGGCGGGATCGGCGCACTCGAAGCCGGTGTAGGTCGTGCCATCGCTCGCGACGCCGTGGAAGATCGGCCGCTGCTTCGTCTCGGCGTCGACCGCGGCGCGAAGCGCGTCCGACGGCGACTCGATCGTCGCGAAGGACATCGCGGGATCGACGCCGGATCCGTCTGTCGCGGCGGCCGGGTCGGAACCGGAAGCGGCGACGATCGCGAAGAGGACGCGTTCGCCGGCGCGCGATCGGCGGATCAGGATCAGGGTGTCGCGCCGGATCACGAAGACGCCGTCGCGCACCAGGGTCGCGAAGGCGTCGCGCCGCGAGGCGGGCTCGAGCGCGGACAGATGCCCGAAGCGTCGCGCCTCGAGCGTCGGATTTGCGACCGCATGTGGCTCGACCACGCTGCCGGCGGAGGTTCCCGTCGGAAGCGCGATGTGGGAGATGAGCCGCAAGCGTTGCATCTGCGTTTCTATCGGTCGCGGCTTCGATTCGTCTCGACATCGCCGGGACCGAGGTCGCCGCGGTCACGCGCCACTTTCAAGCAGCGTGCGCACGTTGGTCGAATCTCGCGGCGCGGGCGTCGAGTCTCGTCACGCGCCCGACCATCATGCACGAACAGGCTACGACGATTTTCCCCGGTGTGTCCGAGTCTCGACTCGCGAGGGCGCGCGAACTTCGACGCGGGCTGCGCGAACCGTTTCGCGTGGATCGCCGAACCGCGCCGCGCTGGAAGGTGGATGGACAGGCGACGCTTCTCGGGCTTGGCGAGCGCATGGGCGTCATGGCGGAACTCGATGCGCTCGAGGGCGGGCCGTGGTGGCTGAAGGGCGAAGCTGCGTCCCCGGTGGATATCGGAACGCGCGTGAGCGTCGGATTCAGCGATCCCGCGGCCCGGCCGGCGAATGGCGAGGTGACTCGGTGTGAATTGTGTCAGGGGGGCCGATATCAGATTGCGATTCGGTTCCGCGATGACATTGTGTGATTCGTTCTGATCAGAACATCCGATTGACTGTCCGGTCTGGGGTGGTTGTGCGGCCCGCGATGGAATCGGGTCGCGTTGGATCGCGAGGCTGGGTCAACCTGACGACCTGGCGGGTCGATGACCCAAGTCGCGAGTGGAGCGGTGCTTCCGGGTACTCCCGGGGGCGTTGACGAGACATTCACCGTCCGGGCCGAGCAGCGCCCGGCGGATCGAAGGTGCAGCTGAACATTGGTACGGATCCGCGTTGGGTTCGACCGACAAATGAAAGACGGCCGAGGACCTACCTCGGATTCGGCCGGCCACCGAGCGTGTGCGGAAGTCCGAGGTTCTTAGGAGCAGCAACCATGGCAGCCAAGCGTGCGATTCGTCGCGGATTCACCCTCATCGAAATCCTCATCGTCGTCATCATCCTCGGCATCCTCGCCGCGATCGTGATCCCGCAGTTCACGAACGCGTCGCAGGAGGCCGTCGAGAGCTCGGTCAAGAGCCAGCTCCAGACCGTCCGTGGTCAGATCGAGCTCTACCGCGTCAAGAGCGGTGGCACGATTCCCGCGGGCGACGCGGCCGCGCTGTGGACGGCCCTCACCAACCCGGGCGATCTCGACGGCGACACCGTCAACGAGGCTCCGTTCATCGCGAAGGAGCCGACGGCCCCGAAGGACTTCGCCTGGACCTACGACCCGACCGCGGTCGCTCCGGATCCGGTGTTCTCCGTGACCTACTCCGGCGACGTCGCCGAGTGGACCGACGGCGTGGACGACCCGGCCGAGTGGTGATCCGCCCGCGTGCGAATCTCGAATGCACTCGGATCCGCACGGGGAAACCCGTGCGGATCCTTTGACAGGCATCGAAGGAAAATCTCATAGGGAAGAGAGACGCTGCAAGGATCGGCAGCCGATGACACCAGCGGAGTGACCATGGAACCGCACGGACGCAGCAATCGACGGCAGACGGGCTTCACGCTCGTCGAGATCCTGATCGTGGTCGTGATTCTCGGGGTGCTCGCCGCCATCACGGCGCCGCTGTTCGGCAGCGCGACGCGCGATGCCGCCGCATCCTCAGCCAAGGCGCAGCTTCAGTCCGTGCGAAAGCAGGTCGAGCTGTACCGGATGCGGAACGACGGCGTATCGCCGCCCGAAAGCGGCACAGATGGCCTCGACGGACTCTGGGCCGCGCTCATGGAGGACCCGAGCACCCGTCCTTCCTTCAACCGCGTTCCCGAACTGCCGAAGGACTTCGGGTTTCTCTGGCAGAACGCGCGGCTCGACATGACGTACTCGGGAGTTGACGCGCAGCTCCAGGCCGAAGTTCCCGCGTGGTGAGTGGGGTTGCCGCGCGCTTCAAGCCGATGACACTGCGCCTGACCGAGGCGTCCGAACACGGAAACACCACATGACTCCGAACACCCGCGATTCCCGTACCAACTCCCGTCGCAACCTCGCCGGCTGGACCTTCGCCAACGCGTGCCTTCTCGGCGCGACGGCGTGGATCGCGTTCTCGCAGGGCGGGTCGTTCGCCGCGCACGCGGATGCGGCTCCGCCGCCGAGCTCGCGCAACATCGAGCAGGCCGAGCAGCGCGCCACGCCCGCGGGCGCAGCGGTCGATCCGGCGCAGCAGCGCCTCGAGATGACCGGCGAGCTTCGCGCGCTCCGCAACGAGGTCGCCGAGCTGAAGGCGATCCTCACGGGCGGACGCATCAAGGCCGAGATCACGAACCTCGACAAGATCGAGCAGGGCGAGGTCAAGCTCGAGATCGACTACGCGAAGCTGCGCGACGCGCTGCGCGCGCAGTGATCCGCGATCCGGGACGGTGGCGCGGCAGGAAATCATGAAGCGACGCGGCTACACGCTCATCGAGCTCATTCTCGTCGTCACGATTCTCGGGATCGCCGGCGCGCTTCTGGTGCCGAATCTCTCGAGCCGGGGCGACCTCGACACGCAGGCTGCGGTCCGCACGCTTGTCGCGGACATCGCGTTCGCGCAGAGCGACGCGCTCGCGCGCCAGGGCTACCGCCGCGTCCAGTTCCTGCCCGATGGCCGCGGCTGGGCGCTCGTGCAGGTCGAGGATCTCGATGAACTCTTCGACGAGGCGACGGCCGACTATGTGGTCGATCCTCTCAACCGGGGTTCGGCTGGAAACCGCTGCATCGTCGACCTCGAGCGCGGCGGGCGGTTTTCGAGCGTGCGCGTCGTGTCTGCGTCGTTCGATGGTTCCACACGCGACTTCTTCACCTTCGACGAGCTCGGCGGAACCGTCTATGGAAGCGGGCTTCCCGGGACCGGCGGCACCGTGGTGCTCGCAAGTCCGGAGGCGACCTACGAGGTCGTGCTCGCGCCGCTGACCGGCAAGATCACCGTGCGGCGCACGGCCGGGGCCACCGGCGGCTGACTTGGCGGAGGCGTCGGGAGAATTCCCGACAGTTCCGGTCACGACGCGAAAGTGGCTTCTCGGAATGGCCGACGAGCCTTCCGCGACGGGTCTTCCGACCTGGCGCCGGAGGTACCTCGATGGGGTTCTGGCGATTCCCATGGCAAGGCAGGATCGGTCCGATCGGACTGGATCTCGGCGGCGAGCAGCCGCGGGCGATCCAGCTTCACGTCGGCGCCGACGAGCCGCTTGCCCGTGGCGAATCGGCCGCGCTCCGCGCCAGCGACCTCGAGGCGCGCGCGTGGGCCGGCGTCGAGGCGATCCGGAACGGCCGATTCTCCGGCCGCGAGGTCGTCGTCGGCCTGCCGGCATCCGCCGCGCGCATGCATGTGATCCGGATGCCCGCGATCGATGGCGTCGATGCGCACGAGGCGATCGCATGGGAGGCGTCGGAGCGCTGTGGCGTCGAGCGCGCCTCGATCGTGGCCGATTCGATCGCGACCGGAGCGCCGATGTCCGCTGGCGACGCGCGCGAGGAGCGCATCGTCGTCGCCGCATCGCATGATGAACTGCTGGCGGCCTTCAACGTGCTGATCGCGGCGGGCTTCGAGCCGATGGCCGCGGAGCCGCGCTTCGCGAGCATCGCGAGGGCGCTTGCCCGTCGCACCCGACGCGGCGCCGACGCCGCGGTCGTGCGCGCGGTGCTGCATGTCGAGCACGACAGCTCGACGGTCCTCGTCATCCGAGGCGACCAGGTCGCGTTCTGCCGCGAGATCTCCATCGGTGGCGCCACGCTCGACGGCGCGGTCGCCGCGCGGCTCGGGGTGTCGGAGCGCGATGCCGCCGACCTCCGGCGTTCGCGCATGGCCGCGCAGGCCGGCGAGTCGGCGCCCGTCGACGCCGTCGCCGAGGATGCAGCGCTCCTCGCGTCGCGGCCGACGCTCGACGCGCTCGCAGCGGAACTCGCGCTCTGCCTGCGCTACTTCGGCGTGACGTTCCGAGGCGGGCAGCCGGGCCGCATCGTGCTGTCCGGTCCGGATGCGTACGAACCGCGCCTCGCGGAGATCGTCGCCGAGACCTGTCGCGCCGATGTCGCGATGTTCGCGGACGACCTTCCGCCGGCTGCGGCAAGCGCCGGCTCGCGCGCGTTCTCGAACTGGATCGCGGCCTTCGGGCTTGCGTGCCGCTCGATTGAAAATCCCACGCAGGAGCGTGCCGCATGAGCTCCGAGCAGTTCGATCTCGTTCCGCCTTCGATTCGAGAGCGCATCGCCTGCGGCCGCCGCTCCCGGTGCGCCTACTTCGCGAGCGCGGCGCTCGGCGTCGCGACGGTCGCGGTGCTCGGCGGGGCGTCGTGGCTCGAGTCGCGCGCGTCGCAGCTTCTTCGCGACGCGCACATGACCGCCGGACCGGCGCTCGAGCTCGTCGCGGAGACCGAGCGGCTGCGCGCGGAGACGGCGGACCTCTCGCGAAGGATCGACCTGCAGCGCGCCGTGGGCGTGCAGGTTCCCGCGAGCGGCCTGATGCAGGCGGTCGCGCGGTCGCTGCCCGAGGGCACCACGCTCGAGCGGATCTCGCTTGAGTTCAAGAACATCCAGGGATCGGCGCGGAAGTCGCGCAAGTCGGTCCGGACCGAGCAGGAGCCGCGCGAGCTGCAGGGCGAGATCGCCGGTATCGCCGCGAGCGAGGAGGATGTCGGCGCGCTCGTCGACCGCCTCGAGAAGGTCGCGCCGTTCTCGCAGGTGAGCCTCGAGTCGAGCCGGAGCCTCGAGTTCCGCGGTCGCGCCGCGCGCGAGTTCCGCATCGGGTTCCGCGTCGACCTCGAGAAGCGCTGGGCCATGCCCGCGATCGCCGAAGGCGGCGACGGAGGTGCGCCATGAAGAGAATCGCATCGAACGGAGCGATCGTGGCGCTGTCCGCGTCCGCGCTCGCGTTCGCAGGGGTGGTCGTGTTCCGCGCGGTTCCCTCGATGCGGGCGACCGAGGAGCGCATGATCGAGGCGGGAACGCTGGTCGCGCGCGCCGGATCGATCGAGGCGATCGAGCATCGCCGCGACGAGGCCCGCGCACGGCTCGACGAGGTGCGGCTCCGCGCGGATCGCGTGCTGCGCGCGATTCCGACGACGCCGGATCAGGCGCACCTGATGCGCATGCTTGCGCTCGGCTCCTCCGCGGACGTCGGCACCCAGACGATCGTCGCGGGCGACGCGCTTCCCGCGACCAATGGAGCGGCGGGACTCAAGGCGGTTCCGATCACGATCGAGATGCGCGCGAGCTTCGCGAAGGTGATCGAACTGCTCTGCCGCGCCGAAGGCGACCGCAGGCTCGTGCGCCCGATCGGCGTCGAGATCACCCGCACGGCCGATGCGAAGTCCGACGACGCGGTTCCGCTCGTCGATGCGCGCATCGAGCTCGACGCGGTGTACGGAGTCGCCGACGCGAAGTCGCCGGCCGGAGGTGAACCGTGAGGATCGCGAACGGACATGCCGCTGGCGCGGGCTCGCTGATCGGCTGGATGCGGCGTCGTCGCAGCGTGCTCGGCGTGGTCGCGGTGTTCGCGGTCGTCGCGTGGGCGAAGCCAATGGGACTTCTCCTTTGGGCGCGCATCCGCATCCTCACCAGCATTCCGAAGACCGCGATCGCGGACGAGCCGCTTGTCGCCGCCGCAAGCGCGGCGCCGATCGAGATCGAGACCGGCCTGCCTATCGGTCCTTCCGCGAGCCTCGATCCGTTCCGCGTCGATCCGACTGTGTTTCCCATGACGCCTGCGCCGGCGTCGCCGAGCGAGAGCGTGCGCGAGCCGCTCAAGCAGTCGGCAGATCCTGCCGAAACCATGCGCCTGGAACAGCAGGTCGCGGCGCGCCGTGCGGCGGATCGTTTCCGCCTCGGGTCCGCCGGAGCAGGATTGTCCATGGCGCTGATCGACGGCCGCATGCATCGCATCGGAGACTCGATCGAGTCGCCGGACGGCATGCGCTTCACGCTCGTCGAGATCCGCGATGGATCGGTGCTGCTCGAGCGTGGGGGCGAGAACTTCGAGCTTCGGCTCGTGAAGTGATCTCCGCTCGAGGTGAGAGCGACTCTGCGTCGGAGATTCCGGTGCAGATGCAGGCTCGAAAGTTCAGGAACTTCGAGGCGATGGGACGAAATTGACTGCGGCCGACGACGCGCGCCGCGCGATGCCGGGCAACGCATGCAAACCGACGGAACCAACATGAGCAACAACAACAGCAACCGCACGATCCGTCCGCTCTTCCGCCTCACCGCGAGCGCGGGCTTCATCGCGACCCTGGCGCTTGCGAGCGCAGCGCTCGCGCAGGCGCAGGCCGGCGGGCAGGCGCAGGGCGCCGGCAACGCGAGCGTGAAGCCGACCGAGGGCGGCGCCGCCGACACCTTCACCGTGCAGTTCCAGGACACCGACATCCTGCAGGCGCTGCAGATGCTGTCGATGCAGGGCCGTCGCAACATCGTCGCCTCGAAGGGCGTCAGCGGCGCCTTCACCGCGAATCTCTACGACGTCACCGTGATGCAGGCGCTCGAGGTGCTCATGCGCGCCAACGACCTGCGCATGGAGGAGTCGGGCAACTTCATCTACATCTACACCGCCGAGGAGTGGGGCGCGCTGCAGCTCTCGCGGCTGAAGAAGGAGAGCAAGAACTTCTCGCTCGAGTACCTGAACGCGAAGGACGCCGCCGAGTTCATCACTCCGATGCTCTCCGCGGTCGGCAAGGTTTCGTTCGTCGGCCATCCGGACCGCGGCTTCCAGCCCTCCGCCACCGACGGCGGCAGCGACAGTTGGGCCTACCAGGGCATGATCGTCGTCAGCGACTACCCGGAGAACATGAAGGCGATCACCGGCCTGCTCAAGGAGATCGACACGCCTCCGGCGCAGGTCGCCGTCGAGTCGACCGTCGTCTCGACCGACGTGAACCAGCAGGACGGCTTCGGCGTCGACGTCTCCGTGATCGGCAAGCTCGACTTCAACGACCTCACGAGCCCGCTGTCCGGCGCGAACGAGCTGTTCGCCGGCCAGGGATCGTCGAGCGTCCCCGGCTACCAGCCCCCGAGCAACGAGGCCGGTTCGGCCAACACCAACGTCGCCGGCTGGGCGAAGGACTCGACGCTGCGCGTCGGCGTCCTCGCCAACGACGTGGCCGTGTTCCTCCGCATGCTCGACTCGGTGCAGGACACCACGATCCTCGCGCGTCCGCGCGTCATGGCGCTGAACCGCCAGCGCGCGCAGATCCTGATCGGCGAGCGCGTCGGCTACCTGTCGTCGACCACGACGCAGACCTCGACCACGCAGACCGTCGAGTTCCTCGACACCGGCATCAAGCTGATCTTCCGTCCGTTCATCTCGACCGACGGTTCGATCCGCATGGAGCTCGCGCCGAGCGTCAGCAAGGCCACGATCCGCGACGAGACCACCGAGGGCGGCGACGCCATCCCGGTGCCGAACGAGCAGGTCAGCGAGGTCGTCACCAACGTTCGCGTGAAGGACGGCCAGACGCTCGTGCTCGGCGGCCTCTTCAAGGAAGAGACCACGATCAGCCGCCGCCAGGTCCCCGGACTCGGCGACGTGCCGATCCTCGGCAACGCGTTCAAGGGCTACGACGACGAGCTGCTCCGCCAGGAGATCATCTTCCTCGTCACCCCGACGATCGTGAAGGACACCATCGCGAAGGTCTGGTCGGACGAGGCCCGCGAGTTCGAGGCCGCCGCCCGCATCGGCGCCCGCGAAGGTCTGCTGCCGTGGTCGCGCGACACGCTCACCACCTCGCACAACCAGCAGGCGCTCGACGCGCTCGCCGCCGGTGATCGCGATCTCGCCCTGTTCCATGTCGAGGCCTCGCTGCGCCTCTGGTCGCAGCAGCCCGAGATGATCCGCCTCCGCGAGGATCTCACGAGCGGCAGCACGCCGTCGAAGACCGGCTACGAGCGCAGCATCCTACAGCGCATGGTGCGGCAGCAGATGAGCGGCGGCACGAAGGCTCCGGCGAAGGACGCCAAGTCGACGGACGCTCCGGCCAAGAAGTCGGCCTCGGCGGACACCGACACGGGCGGACTCTCCGCGAACGTCGGCATCTCGGTCGACGGAAGCGCGCCGGCGGGAACCCTCGCCGCCGACGGCGGTTGGGTCGCGCTCAACGCGCCGGCGACTCCGGCGGCCAAGCCCTGACCGACGCTCCGGCCGGCGCTGATTGCAGCGAAGCGGCCCGGGAATCCGAAGTATGAATCGAAGTCCGCGCCCCCCGCGAGGGGGGCGCGGTCCTTCGTGTGCACCGAAAGGGCGGCCGCAACGCGCGGCTTTTCCCGGGTCAGGACTCCATCCCGCGAGGAACGCAGCACGATGACCCCGATCTTCAGGACGCTTCTTCCCCTCACCGCCGCCGGCGCGGTGCTCGTCGCCTCGTGTGGCCTCGGAGGCTGCGCACCGCGCAGCACCGGCGTGCAGGCGCGCAAGGAAGCGACCGCGCGCTTCAACCAGACCACCAGCCTCGTCAGCTACGACCAGGCGAAGCAGGCGTTCGAGAGCGGCGACCTCGAGGTCGCGCAGCGGGAGGTCGAGAAAGCCCTCGCCCGCAGCGACAAGGAGGCGAAGTACTGGGCGCTGCTCGGCCGCATCGAGCTCGAGTCGAAGCGGCTCGAGCGGGCGGTGGCGTCGTTCGGACGCGCGATCGAGTGCGATCCGAACTTCGCGGAGTCGTACTACTTCCGGGCGATCGTCTACCAGCGCTGGAGCGAGCGCGAGAAGGCGATCGCCGACTACCGCAAGGCCGCCGACCTCGCGCCCGACAAGGTGAACTACCTGCTCGCGGCCGCGGAACTGATGGTCGCGGCGCGCCAGCTCGACGACGCCCGCACGGTGCTTCTCTCGAAGCTCGCGTACTTCGAGCACAACCCCGCGCTGCACGAGCTGCTCGGCGACATCGCCACCCTCGACGGCGATCCCTCCACCGCGGCGCGCAGCTACGAGCGCGCGCTCGTGATCGATCCCGACGCGCCGATGCTCGCCGAGAAGACGATGGAGGCCTATTTCAACGCGTCGGAGTGGCAGCGCTGCCTCGACAGCGCGCGACGGCAGCGCGAGCGCGCCGAGATCGCGGCCGACGGGCGCGAGAAGGCGACGCTTCCGCGCGCGGCGCTCCGCTACGAGGGCCGGTCGCTGCTCATGCTCGGCCGTCCGACCGACGCGCGGGCGATATTCACCGAGCACACCCGCGAGTATCCCGAGGATGTCGAGGCGTGGATCGACCTCGCGAACGTGTCGCTCGAGCTCGCGGATCTTCCGCGCGCCGAGGCGGCCGCGGATCGCGCGATCTCGCTCGCGCAGGCGGATGCGCGCGGCTACTTGACCCGAGGCATGATCGAGTCCGCGCGCGGGAAGTCGCAGCAGGCGCTCGAGTTCCTGCGGCAGGCCTTCGAGCGTGCGCCCAAGGACACCGAGGTGGCCGTGTCCTACGGGCTCGCGCTGCGGTCGGTGGGTCGGAACGCCGAGGCGCAGGTGATTCTCTCCGAGGCGCTGAAGGCCGATCCGGACTCCGAGCTGGCAAAGCAGGCGTTTGCCGCAGGTTCCCTTCAGGAGTAGCCCGGAGGCGCCGATATCCCGCCGGAGCGGCCGTCGAGGCCGCGGTCCAGCGAGGAGGCGCGCGTGGGCGATTCCGAGATCGAGCGAGACGTGAACCGACGGATGTCGGCGGACGCGGCGTCTCCGCGCGCCGCGGCGATCATCGTCCCGGCGCTGATCGCTGGAGGTGTCGCGGCCGCGTCGCTTGCGATTCCCGATGCGCTCTGCTCGCCCGCGGTGGTGGCGCCGATCGCCGCGATCGCCGCGCTCGCGGCGAAGGCGCTGCTCGAACCGCGGGCGTCCGCTTCCGGATGCGCGAACGCCGCGCCGGCCACCGCCGCACCGACGCCGGACGCCGGACGCGCGCAGCTCGAGCTTCTCCGTCGCGCCACCGAGATCCGCTGCGACGAGCGCACCGCGCTCCTCGAGTCGATGCAGGACGCGGTGCTCCTCGTCGATTCGCACGGAGAGACGCTCTACGCGAACCATGCGGCGACGCGCCTGCTCGGCGCGGAGGCCTGCGTTCCCGGCACGCGCGGTGCCATCGCGGCGCTTCCCGGCGCGGTCGCGCGCGCGGTGTCCGCGGTCGTCGCGGCGGGCGGCGTCGAGCGCCGGCGGCTCGAATGCGAGCTCGCCGGACGCGATCCGACGCCGCTTCTCGTCCAGGTCGTCGGAATCGGCGCGGTGCGCGACGGGCTGGCCGCCGTGCACCTGCGCGACGTGCGCGCGGAGCGCGAGGCCGACCAGATGAAGCGCGAGTTCGTGTCGAAGGCGAGCCACGAGCTTCGGACGCCGCTCTCGGCGCTGCGCGGATCCGCGGAGCTTCTCGTCGACGGCGAGGCCGGCGACGCGCAGGAGCAGCGCGAACTCGCCGGGATCATCCTCGCGGAGACGACGCGGCTCGAGTCGCTTGTCACCACGATGCTCGACATCGACCGCATCGAGGCGGGCATCTCCCGCGCGGAGCTCGCCGAGACGGATCTCGCCGAACTCGCGGCGAACTGCGTGGTCGAGCAGCAGCCGGAGGCGCTGCGGCGCCGCATCTCGCTCACGCTCGCGCGCGGCGAGCGCGGCGCGACGGCGCTCGCCGACCGCACGCTGATGAAGCAGGTCCTGCTCAACCTCATCTCGAACGCGCTGAAGTACACGCCGGAAGGCGGCGCGGTCGCGGTCGAGGTCTCCACCGACAACCTCGCGCGCGCGGTGGTCGTGTCGGTCCGGGATAACGGCATCGGCATTCCCGCGAACGCGCTGCCGGAGCTGTTCGGCAAGTTCTACAGGGTCGAGAACAACAGGCACTTTGCCAAGGGCACGGGGCTCGGGCTGAATCTCTGCCGGAACATCGTGGAAACGCTGCACGGAGGCCAGATCGGGGTCGATTCCCAATGTGGGGCAGGCTCGCGCTTCTGGTTCGCGATCCCCATGGAACAGGCGGGCCGAAAGGCCGCCTGATGCGTCATGCAGAGCGAATCCAACCATCCGCCGCGCGTGCTCGTCGTCGACGACGAGGCGCACATCGTCCAGGTGGCTGCGCTCAAGCTGCGCAACGCCGGCTACGAGGTCGCGATCGCGGGCGACGGCGAGGAGGCGCTGGCCGCGCTGCGCGCCGGCCCGTTCGCGCTCGTGCTGACCGACCTGCAGATGCCGATGATGAACGGCATCGAGCTCGCGCGGGCGATGGGCGCCGACCCGGCGCTCGCGGGCATTCCGGTCGTGCTGCTCACCGCGCGCGGCCATCTGCTGCGCGAAGGCGAGGCCGATGGCGCGAGCATCCGCCGCGTGATCGCGAAGCCGTTCTCGCCGCGGGCACTGCTCGCCGAGATCGAGGAAGTGCTGGGCGCATCCTCGGTCGCGGCGCGGAGGCTCGCCGCGTGACCACGAATACGACCGCGCATCCGCTCGCGACGCTCGCCTCGGCGCTCCGGCAGGCGGAGGCGGTGCTGCTCCCGGCCGATGCGGCGACGCCGGATCCCTTCGCCGGCGACGGCTCCGACCTGCTCCGGCAGCTCTGCGCGTCGCGCCTCGCGCGATCGCTCGTCGGCCGCGCGCTGCAGCGGTCGAGCGAGGGCGCGGCGGGAATTCTCGAGCCTCTCGAAGGACTCGCGGTGATGCCGCTCGCGCTTCCGCGCGGCATGGTGGGCGGTCGATACGTCGCCGTCACCCTGCTCGCCGAGGCGCTCGAGGGCGAGACGATCGCGCAGCTCGCGCAGTCGGCGAGCCATGACGCGCGCATCGTCCGCAGCATCCTCCGCACCGCGTCGGCATGGGATCGCCGTTCGGTTCCCCGGCTTGCCGCGCTCGCGACCGCGCTCGCCCGCAGCGAGGGCGAGCGGCTCGCCGGACTCGAGGCCGGCAACCAGCTTTCCGCGGCCTGGGAAGAGCTCCATCTCCTGCACTCGCTCTCGGGCGACATGGTGGTGGGCGCGTCTCCGTCGCAGTTCGTCGCGCGCGTCCTCGCCGAGCTGCGCCAGACGCTCGGCTGCCGCTGGACCGCGCTTGCGATCGGCGAGCCGATGGCGGCGCTGATGGGCCGCGAGGCGAGCGCCGTCGTCGCCGACGGAATCGATCCTGCGGCCGCGCGCATCGCGATCGCGCGCGCCGGCGACGCCCGCGGCGCGCGCATCGTCTCGGGCGATCTCGTCGTTGCGCCGGTCGGTCGGGGAGAGGAGCGTCTCGGGACGCTCGCCGCGGCCGAACGCTTCATCGGCGACGGCTCGATGTCGAACTACGAGCGCAAGCTCGTCGAGACGGCCGCGGGGCACCTCGGCGTCTTCCTCGACAACGCGCGGCTCTACCGCGACCTCGACCAGATGTTCCTCGGCGCGCTCAGCGCGTTCGTGTCGGCGATCGATGCGAAGGACCCGTACACCCGCGGCCACTCGCAGCGCGTCGCGCTCGTCTCGCGGCAGATCGCCGAGGCCGCCGGTCTCGGCGCCGACGAGATCAAGACCGTGCACATCGCCGGACTCGTCCACGACGTGGGGAAGATCGGCGTGCCCGAGCAGGTCCTGCGCAAGCAGGGGCGGCTCGACGACGACGAGTTCGCGCTCATCCGCCAGCATCCGGTCATCGGATGGCGGATTCTCCGCGACATCCCGCAGTTCGCGCCGATGCTCGCGGGCGTGCGCCACCACCATGAGCGCTTCGACGGCGCCGGCTATCCCGACGGGCTCGCCGGCGAGGGGATCCCGCTGATCGCGCGCATCATCTCGATCGCGGACACCTTCGACGCGATGAGCTCGACGCGCACCTACCGCGCGGCGCGGCCGCGGGCCACGGTGCTCGAGGAGATGGCCCGGCATGGCGGCACCCAGTTCGATCCGGCGCTGCTCGAGCGGTTCCTGTCGCTCGACCTTCGGGCCTACGACGCGATGAACGCCGCGCACGGCGCCGGCGGCGCGATGAAGGAGGCGGCATGAAGCTCTCCTGGGAATCGCACGGGGACGTCGCGCTCGTGATCGCGAGCGGCGACTTCGCCGCGGACGGAGCCGACGCGTTCCGCCGCACGCTCGACGAGCGCTTCGCGTCGGGCGCGCGCAGCGTGATTCTCGACGTCGCGAACGTCGGTCTCGTCGACAGCGCGGCGCTCGAGAACCTGCTCTGGCTCTCCGAGGAGACCGCGCGCCACGGCGGCGGGCTTCGACTCGTCGCGCCGCAGCCAGCGGTTCGCGAGGCGCTGCGCCTGACCCGCCTCGCGCCGCGGTTCGAGGCCAGCGACACCGTCGAGCTCGCGGCGAGGAGCCTGAGGTAGCCATGGGCGCGCTTCCACGACATCAGGCGATCGTCGACCGGCTTCCGCGGCTTCAGCTCGGCGAGACGCTGGTCGCGCGCGGACGCATCACGCCGAAGCAGCTCGCGGACGCGCTCGAGCACCAGAAGGACCGCGGCCACCGGCGGCTGCTCGGCGAGACGCTCGTCGAGCTCGGCTTCGTCACCGACCACGACGTGATGGAGGCGGTCGCCGAGGGATACGGCATTCCCTTCGCCCGCGACATCGCCCGCATCGCCGATCCGCGCGTGCTGGAGGCGCTGCCTCGCGACTACCTGCTCGAGCATCTCGTGCTTCCGCTCTTCCTCGTGCGCGAGACGCTCACGGTCGCGGTGGCGGAGCCGGCGAATCTCTATCTCTTCGAGGAGATCCGCCGCCGCACGCAGAAGACCGTGCAGATCGTGGCCACGACCGCCGGCGAGATCCGCTCGGCGCTCGAGTCCTACGTGCCCGCGGCGAACGTCTTCGTCATCGACGACATCGTCGGCGAGGTCGACGAGCACTCGTTCAGCGTTGTCGAGCGCGAAATCGCCGAGATCGAGGATCTGCGCGAGATCGCCGGCCATTCGCCGGTCGTGAAGACGGTGAACTGGCTCCTGTGGAGCGCGGTGCACGAGGGCGCGAGCGACATCCACGTCGAGCCGGGCGACCGCCGCCTGCGCGTGCGGTTCCGCACCGACGGACGGCTCTACGAACGCGTCGATCCGCCGTGGCGCATGGGGCCCGCGATCGCGAGCCGGATCAAGATCATGGCCGGACTCGACATCGCCGAGCGGCGCATTCCGCAGGACGGCGACATCCACGTGATGCTCGAGGGCCGCCCGATCGACCTGCGCGTCTCGACGATGCCGGGCCGCCACGGCGAGAAGGTCGTGATCCGCATCATCGACAGCCGCGCGTCGCTCGTGCCGCTCGAGCGGCTCGGCATGGCGGGCGCGGTGCTCGAGCGCTGGAAGGGCGTGATCGCGCGGCCGAATGGAATCGCGCTCGTCACCGGCCCGACCGGCAGCGGCAAGTCGACGACGCTCTACTCGGTGCTCGCCGCGCTGAACGCGACCGACCGCAACATCTCGACGGTCGAGGATCCGGTCGAGGCGACGCTTCCCGGGATCAACCAGTTCCAGGTGAACGAGAAGGCGGGATTCACGTTCGCGAGCGCGCTGCGCTCGATGCTGCGGCAGGATCCCGACGTCATCATGGTCGGCGAGATCCGCGACCAGGAGACGGCGACGACCGCGGTGCAGGCCGCGCTCACCGGGCACCTCGTCTTCTCGACGCTGCACACGAACGACGCCACCAGCGCCGTCACGCGCCTCGTGAACATCGGCATCGAGCCCTATCTCGTCGCCGCGGTCGCGCGCGGCGTGCTCGCGCAGCGTCTCGTGCGCAAGATCTGCCCGCACTGCCGAGAGCACGCCGAGCCCGAGGCGGCGATCCGCGACGCCGTCTGCGCCCTCGCGGAATCGTGCGGACTTCTCGCCCGCGGCGCCGGCTGCGCGCGCTGCCGCGGAAGCGGTTTCGCCGGACGCATCGGCATCTTCGAGCTGCTCGTTCCCGACGACGCGTTCGCCTGCGCGGTCGCGCGCGGCGCATCGCTGCAGGACCTGCAGGAGATCGCGCGCGCGTCCGGGCATCGCTCGCTCCGCGCGGACGGTTTCGAGAAGGTCCGCGACGGCATCACCACCTTCGAGGAGGTCGTGCTCGCGACCGCGTCGTGAGCGCGCATCCCGCCATGGCGACCGAGATCCGCAGCGATTCCCGCACCGAGCCCCGCGCGAGCTTCGCGTATCGGGCGCTCGACGGCGAGGGCCGCGAGACATCGGGCGTGGTCCCGGCCGCAAGCGCGCAGGAAGTCGCGCGCCGGCTTCGCGCCGAGGGGAAGACCGTGCTGTCGGTCGCGCGCGACGAGGCCGTCGCCGCGAAGGGCCGCGTCGACGCGCCGTCGCGATCGACCCGCGCGCGTCGCAGCGACCTCGCCGGGCTCTGCCGCCATCTCGGCACGATGACCGAAGCGGGCGTGCCGCTCGCCGACGCGCTCGCCGCCGCCTCGCGCGAGAGCGCGCGCCCCGAGTTCCGCCCGTTCGTCGAGGCGCTCGCGGCCGACGTCGAGGCCGGCGTCCCGCTGTCTCAGGCCTTCTCGCGGCGCGGGCGCGACATTCCGGCGATCGTGGTCGCGCTCTCGCGCGCGGCCGAATCGACCGGCCAGCTCGGACCGATGCTGCTGCGCGCCTCCGATCATCTGCGTCGCAGCGAGCGCACCGTGCACCAGCTGCGCGCGGCGGCGAGCTACCCGATGTTCATGCTCGGCGCGGGCTCGCTCGTGGTGCTCGCGCTCCTCGTCTTCGTCCTGCCGCGGTTCGCGAAGATCTATGCCGAACGCGGCGCGGAGCTCCCTTTCGCGACGAAACTGCTTCTCGCGGCGAGCGAGGGCGTGCGCGGCCACGCGCTCGAACTCGGGATCGGCCTCGCCCTCGCCGGCGCGGCCTCGTGGGCCTTCGTCCGCAGCGACGCGGGCCGCCTCGCCTTCGACCGGATCCGCTTCGGTGCGCCGGTCGTCGGCCGCATCGCGCGTACCGCGTTCGTCGCGGTCGCGTGCCGGACGCTCGCGACGCTTCTTGCCGCCGGCATTCCGCTGCTCGACGCGATCGCGATCTGCCGCGGTCTCGTTCGCAGCGCCCGCGCCGAGGCGTTCTGGACCGCGCTCGACGCCAAGCTGCGCGACGGCTCGACCCTCGTCGACGCGCTGCGCGATCAGACGATGCTCCCGGCGACGGTCGTCTCGATGATCGCCGCGGGCGAGCGGGGCGGTCGGCTTCCCGAGGTGCTCTCGCGGGCCGCGGATTTCGCCGAGGAAGACCTCGAGACCGTGATCAAGCAGGCGACCAGCCTGCTCGAGCCGGTCATGATCCTCGTCTTCGGCTCGGTGCTCGGCGCGATCGCCATCGCGCTCCTGCTTCCGCTCTTCGGGGTCTCCAAGGTCGTGGCGGGGTGATTCCCCCGGGAGAGACCGCGCCCCGCGCAGGGCGGCGGTCGCTATCTTGCCTCGGTCCGCCAAGGATGGCGGGCGAAGGAGAGTCCATGACCAGGAAGGATTCCGGCAAGGTCACAGGGACAGGCGTCGCGCCGATCGTCGCGGAGCTCACGCGTGAGCTCTCGAAGCGCGAACGACTCGTCCTCATGCTCCGCTACACCGAGGAACTGACGGTCACCGAGATCGCCGCGGTGCTCGAGATCGCGTCGGTCGAGGTCGAGCGCATCCTCGAGAACGTCCGCGAGCGCGTGCGTCGCCGCGTCTCGCCGACCTACCAGCGCCCGACGCTCGCGTAGTCGAGGCGCGGGCCGAACCGATCAGCCCCCGGGCCGATCAGCCCCCGGGCCGATCAACCCCACGAGCCGAGCAGGACCGCGAGGTCCTGCGCGCCGACGACGCCGTCGCCGTTGAGATCGGCGGCTCCGGCGCCACCCCACGACCCGAGCAGGATCGCGAGATCCGACGCGTTCACGACGCCGTCGCAGTTGAGGTCGGCGGGCTCGCAGGTCGCGGTCGACACCACGAGCGAGAGCGTCGCGTCGCCGAGGCCGGTCGCGCCCACGATCGGGTTCTCCCGGCAGTAGAACTGCGGGAACGATCCGCCTTGCTGCACGACCTTGGTCAGCGACGAGATCGAGAAGCGCAGCCGCCCGGCATCGAGCGACGAGGCGAGGAATCCCCGCACCGCCGGCTGGGAGAGATCAAGCGTGAAGCGCAGCGTCGAGTCGATCGGAACGAGGCTGCCCGGCTTGAGGCCGTCGATCTGGCCGACGGCGAAGGGGGTCGGCGTCCAGCGCTCGCGCACCGAGTTCGAGACGTCGACGAGCGCGCCCGAGGCGTCCGCGCCGACCGCGAAGGCGCTGCGCACCTGCGGGCTCAGGATGTTCGAGCCCGAGGGCGCGAACGGGCTCGTCTCGTTCCAGGTCGCGAGCGAGAAGCCGTTGCGGAAGCCGGTGCCGTAGAGCTCGATCGGCTGCCCCGCGTCGGCGTCGTCGGCGTACTCGGGGTCGCTCGGCGCGAGGAACGCGGTGTACGGGTCGACCGTCGGGTCGTACTCGACGACGAAGTCGTTCGCGTAGGTGATGGTGACGACGCAGGACTGCACCGTGTACGACGATGCGCCGAGTCCCGTCGGCACCAGCGCGTTCGTGTTGAAGCCGACGACGAACTGTCCGTCGCGGTTGTCGAACTCGGGCGCGCCGGGCTCGTTTCCGAAGGTCGATGCCGTGATGCGCGCGCCCGGCGTCGGATTGAACGGGTAGTTCCAGCGGTCGAGGGCGGGCGCGGAGAGCTCGACCGTGTAGGTGTCGGCCATCGCGGCGCTCGCGACCAGAAGGCTCGTGGCGAGGGCGGCGCGTGCGGACGAGGTTCGAAGGGATCGCATGTTCGGCATGGAGGAGAAGTCGGAAAACGCGTCGCGTCGCGAGGGGGAACTCGTCGCGGCCGATCGCGGACAGAGACTACGCGCCAGCCGGCCGAAAACGCCTCCTGCAAACGCTCCATTGGCCGAAACATCGGGATTCGCCGCGCGTTACCCATCTTGCCGCGAATCCTGACGGCCGATTTGCCTTCCGCACACCGCTTCGCCTAGGTTCCCGGTCTTTCCATCGTCCCGACGAAGCGATTCCACGCAGATCCGAGCCCACCTTGTCGAGCGCCTGTCCAGTTCTCGCCGCGTCCGCCGCTCCCCGAGCGGGACGCTGCCCGCTGCGCCGCGTCGCCGAGTACGCGGGCTTCACGCTCGTCGAGCTGCTGGTCGTCGTGGGCATCCTCGCCCTCCTCGTCGCGGTGATGCTTCCGGTGATCTCGCGCGTCCGCGTCACCGCCGAACGCGCGCGCGAACTGTCCGCGGCGCGCGCCCTCACCGGCGCGTGGCGCGCCTACGCCGAGGATTCGAACGGCGCGCTGCTTCCCGGATACCGCGCCGGGCTTCCCGCCTACGACGCGCAGCGGCAGCCGATCGCGCCGCAGACGATCGGCGTCGCCGCGAGCCGGTGGGTCTGGCGCCTCGCGCCGTACATCGGTCACGACATGGACGCGATCTTCGTCGGCGATCACGCGGGGCTTCTCCGCGAGCTCGAGACGAGCGATGTCTCGAACTACCTCTACCAGACGAGCGCGTTCCCGAGCCTCGGCCTGAACAGCGTGTGGCTCGGCGGCGACGAGAACTTCGGCGGCTTCAACTCGGCGTTCCTGAACCTCTACGGGAAGTTCTACGCGACGCGGCTCTCCGAGCTCGGGCAGCCGGCGTCGCTCGTCGTCTTCGGAAGCGCGCGCGGGCAGGAAAGCGTGCCCGGCGGCGCCACCGAGGGCGTGACCGAGGGCTACTTCCGCATCCGTTCGCCGTTCTTCGACACCCGCACCTGGGCCGAGCGCTACGACGCCGAGGAACCCGCTTCGTGGGGAAACCTCAGCGCGCGGCTCGGCGGAGAGATCGTGACCGGTTTCGCCGACGGACACGCGGAATCGCGCGCGCCCGAGGAGCTCGACGACATGCGCCTCTGGGCGCCGAACGCGGGCGCGAAGGACTGGCGCCTCACGCCGGGCGGCGGCTGAAGCGCGCGAGGGCGCTTGACCCAAGATGAACCGCGGGAACGGCGAGCGCGAGCGCTGCGGAGATCATGCCGGCCGCACCGAGCGAGGTGCGCACGCCGAGCGCGACGGGCGCGTGGGCCGCGAGGAAGTACGCGCCGGCCGCGAGAGGGAGCGCGATCGCGAGGCCGAGCGCGATCTGTCCGGCGGCGCTGCGCGCGAACGGCGCGCCGAGAAGCGCGGGGCAGGCGAGGAGCGCGATCACGAGCACGCTGCCGACCGCTTCGAACGCGAGGACGATCGCGGCCGATGTCGCCGCGAGGAAGAGCGGCTCGAGCCAGCGCGGTGCGGCGCCTGAGATCCGCGCCGACGCGCGATCGAAGGCGAGCGCGGCGAGTTCCTTCGCGAAGGCGACGCTGAGAAGCACCGCGACGACGGCCGCCGCGGCGAGCGTCCAGACCTCGCGCGGCAGCGCGCCGAGCCAGCCTTCGCCTTCGCCGCGCACGACGAAGAGGGTCTCGAGCGAACCGAACAGCACGCACTCCGGATCGAGATCGACCTGGCGCGCGCCCTGCGTCTCGAGGAGCACGACGCCGAGCGCGAACATCGCGGTGAAGACGATCCCGAGCGCGGTGCCTGCGTCGGTGCGGGCGCGCCGGCGCACGAAGGCGGCGAGCAGCACCGACGCGACGCCGGCGACGGCCGCGCCGCCGAGCATCGCCACCGGCGACCGCGAGCCCGCGACGAGGTAGCCGCCGACGAGGCCGGGCAGCACCGCGTGCGCGATCGCGTCGCCCGCCATCGCTTCCTTCCGGAGGACGAGCCAGCCGCCGAGCGTGCCGCAGGCGACGAGCGCGAGGAGCGCGGCGAGGAGCGCGGGAAGGTCGATCGCGACGAAGGCGTTCATGCGCCGGCTCCGCTGCCGCGGCGGCCGCGCGCGAGGACGGCGACGCCGAAGGCGAGGCACGCCGCGAGCGTCACGACGCTGCCGGTCGGGAGTTGCGGCGAGGCGAGCGACGCGAGCACGCCGGCGGCGCTCGCGCCGGCGCCGATCAGCGCCGCGGTCGCGGTCGCGCGCGCGCTCGTGCCGCCGAACTGCCGCGCCGCGGCGGCAGGGGCGAGAA
>Ga0315906_10003531_pt1 | contig 20751 bp, 19 predicted proteins | sample LakEriMetagenome_4_FD_203526 | JGI IMG/M metagenome (GOLD analysis project Ga0315906, IMG submission 203526) | Freshwater fungal communities from buoy surface, Lake Erie, Ohio, United States - Buoy 2 MA122 | ecosystem: Environmental > Aquatic > Freshwater > Lake > Lake biofilm | place: USA...
GCCTGGTGAACGTGGCCGTGCTGACCACCGGCTTCGACGTGCCGCAGGTGGACTTCATCGCCCTGCTGCGCGCCACCAAGAGCCCCGTGCTGTACGTGCAGATCGCCGGCCGCGGCATGCGTCTGGCCGACGGGAAGGACAACTGCCTCTGGGCAGACTTCACCGACACCACCGAGCGCATGGGCCCGGTGGACGCGATCAAGGGCCGGCTGCCCAGCGCAGCGCGCAAGGGCGAGGCGCCGACCAAGCTGTGCCCGGAGTGCGGCAGCCAGAACCCGGCATCGGCCACCGAGTGCATCGACTGCGGGTTCAAGTTTCCCGAGCCCGAGCGCATCAAGCACGGCAACAAGGCCAGCGCCGCGGCGGTGCTGAGCAGCCAGCAGGAGGCGCTCTTTGAGGAGGTGCCGGTGGACGAGGTGCGCTACCGGCTGCACCAGAAGGAGGGCTCGCCGCCCAGCCTGCGGGTGGAGTACCTGAACGGCATCATGGTGGCGGCGCGAGAATGGGTGTGCGTGTCACACCAGGGCTACGCACGCAAGAAGGCCGAGGCCTGGTGGGCGACGCGCTCGAAGATCGACGCGATCCCGGGCAGCGCCGAGGAGGCCATTGAGTGGCTGGAGTACGACGCAGACATTCTGCGCAAGCCCGCCATGATCCGTATCACAAAGATGGACAAGTACCCGCAGGTGGTGTCCTACGAATGGGGGCAGGCATGAACAAGACCGAACTGCAGATCAGGCGCGATCTCTTCCGCCGCGAGCTCAAGGCGCTCGAGTCCATCACGGTCGAGTGCTTCACCTGTCAGCACTACGCCACGGCGCACGGCCCGACGTGCTCCATGTTCAACGCAACGCCGCCGGCCGACGTCGTCAAGACCGGATGCGACGAATGGATTCACGACCCTATTCCATTCTAAATATCACAAGGGTAAACTATCACAATGGCAACACCGCTGCGCATTGTTCCCTGTGACCTAAAGACGGCAAACGAGTTTGTGCGCAATCTGCATAGGCACAGTCGGCCAGTGGTGGGGCACAAGTTTGCTGTAGGTGTGGAAGCCTGCACCAGCATGGTCAATGATGAGCAGTGGGCGTTAGTGGGGGTCGCGATTGTTGGAAGACCTGTTGCACCTCGGTTGGACGACGGCAAAGCAGCGGAAGTGACTCGGCTTTGCACAGACGGCACGCGCAACGCCTGCAGCATGCTTTACGGGGCGGCCCGGCGCGCTGCACGCGCACTTGGTCATGCGCCGATCTACACGTACACGCTTCCCGACGAAGGCGGTGCCAGCTTGAGGGCCGCTGGATTCAAACTAGACAAAGCAGACGCCGGTGGGAGTGCTGCGATGTGGCACAGCCGGCCAGGGCGCAAGGCCCAGCCTGTTGGAGACGACCTGATCGGTGGCAAGTGGAGATGGATTGGCTGAGGTCATCTCATCTGCAATAAACAAATAGCGAATATCACAATGGCAATCTGCGCAAACGACACCCAGGTGGGTGGCAATCACTACAAGGACATGGCCGTCGAGCCATGGGACGTGATCGACACCTGGCCGCGTGAGCAACGCATCGGTTTCTATCGTGGGAATGCGCTCAAGTACATCATGCGCATGGGCACCAAAGACGAACAGCTCAAGGAGATCGGCAAGGCGCAGCACTACCTGCAGAAGCTGGTCGAGGAGCTGGAGGAAGGGCTATGAGACGCCAAGGAATAGACTTGTTGGACTTGCTGGTGCTGGCCGCAGTGTGGGCCGGTGGCTTGGTGACGATCGGCCTCGTGGCACGAGCGGCCTACGAGCTCGCCAAGTTTGGCTGGGGGTTGCTGCCGTGACCGCAACCAGATACGTGCGCCTGCCGCTCTTTGAGCGCCTGACAGGCTACACCCAGAAGGCAGTGCGCCGAAAGATCGAGGAAGGCGTCTGGCTTGAGGGAAAGCAGTACCGCCGCGCCCCGGACGGTCACATCCTCATCGACATGGACGGGTACGAAAAGTGGGTAGAAAGAGCAATGGCGTAGAGGTCAGGGATGGCAGCATCCGCCTGAACTTCACATACGATGGCCAGCGGTATCGCAAGACGCTGCTGGTCGACAACAAGCCGTTGGCACCCACGGTGGCCAACCGCAAGTACGCGACCCGCCTGATCGAGGAGATCCACGACAAGATCCGGCTGGGCGTGTTCGTCATGGCCGAGTACTTCCCGGCCTCGGGCACCACCTCGGGCCTGACCGTCGCAGACCAGCTCGACACCTGGCTGGCCGGGCAGCGCATCGAGAACTCCACCAAGGCCGGCTACAGCAGCGCGATCAAGTTCTGGAAGGCTGCCCCCTACGACGACCCCAAGAGCGGCGCCATGGGCGACCTGCTTCTGCGCAAGCTGGTGTCCAGCCACATCAAGATCGCGATCGCCAGCAAGCCGGGCCTGTCGGGCAAGACCGTCAACAACTACGTGAGCGTCCTGCGCGACGCCCTCGAGCTGGCCGTCACCGACAAGGTACTCAGGGATAACCCTGTGTCCAGCATCAAGCGCGCCAAGTACCAGAAGCCCACGCCGGACCCGTTCAGCGCCGAGGAGCGCGAGAAGATCATCGCCAAGATGGCCGAGCGCCACCCGGGCCAGGTGGCCAACATGGTCGAGTTCTGGTTCTGGACAGGCCTGCGCACGGGCGAGATGTTCGGTCTGGCCTGGCGCCACGTTGACCTAGCCTCCGGCACCGTGCTGGTGGCCGAGACGGTGGTCAGGGGCGAGGAGAAGGACAGCACCAAGACCGACACCGCCCGCACGGTCAGGCTGAACAGCCGGGCCCTGGCGGCCCTACAGCGCCAGCGCCAGCACACCCAGATGGCTGATGACGGGCGCGTGTTCCACGATCCCCGCTATGGGGTGGGCTGGCACGAGGAGCGGGCATTCCGGCGCAGCTACTGGGAGCCGGTGCTCAAGGCGCTGGGCATGCGCTACCGCCGGCCCTACAACTGCCGGCACACCTACGCCACGGCGATGCTGATGGTGGGAATGACGCCGGCCTTCTGCGCCAAGCAGCTTGGCCACAGCGTCGAGATGTTCCTCAAGACCTACGCCAAGTGGATCGACGGCGATCGGGATGCCGCCGAAATGGCAAGGCTCGAGATGAATCTGCAGGCTCCGAAAGTGGAGAGGCAGGCCTCATGAGTGACGTCTACACCGCCTTCATGCAGTCGATCTACTCTGCCCGCAAGCGCGCCAGCAAGTCGGCCGCAGCGCATGAGCTGACGAAGGAACAGGCCGAGCAGTTGTGGGAGAGATGCGGCGGGAGCTGCGAAGTCACGGGCATCGCGTTCAGCATCAAGCAGATCCCCGGCAGTGCGCGCAGGCCCTGGGCCCCAAGCATTGACCGCATCGACGCCCAGGTGGGCTACACCGTTGACAACGTGCGAGTGGTTTGTGCTGCGGTCAACATCGCGATGAACCAGTGGGGCGAGGACGTCCTCTACACCATCGCGGCATCCATCATGGCAAACGGCCGCGCCAGGCGGATGGCAAGGTCATCGCAGCACACATTTGAACTGCCGATGGACGTCAGGCTGTACCGCGGCAGGAAGTCGATCGCCTACGTGGCCCGCGTCAGAGACTTTGGCGTCGAGCAGTACCTGGGCCGATTCTTCACCGTTGACGACGCCCTAGCGGCACGCAAAGCGTGGGCGCTGGAGAACGGATCGGCGAAGGTTTTGCACCAGATCTACCAGTTCACCCGCGAGGCAGACCTGCTGGAGCAGATTCGGAAATTGTCCCTGGATGGGTACTGGAAAAATCCAGATTCCGAAAACGCCTTTGAAATCAACGTGTTAGATGGGGTGGCTGATGGGACTCGAACCCAAGCAGGGGGGGAAACTAGGGGAACCGATGGGACGTAAGTTGTTGATTTCAAAGGGCCTGATTCCCCTGGCTTCCCCACCCTTCCCACAAATTGTCCCTGAGATTGTCCCCAGGAATTCACAATGCCATCTGGTTTCGTTCACAAAGCCTGAAGAAAAGGAAAACCCTTGAGTACCGTTTTTGCCATCGCGAATGTCTTGCATTCGCTACAAGCCCTGAAGGAAACCGTCCCGCCCAATGAGTGGGGCGAGACCCCCCTGCCCGTCATCGCCGCCCCGGGCTGGTGGATGCGGCAGGTGTCCGAGGAGCTCGGCCAGCCGGCAGACATGGAGCCGGCCGAGGTGCATGGCTGCAGCGTTGTGCGCAACGACGACATCGCCGAGCCGGTGCTGGTGTCGCACGAGGGCAAGACCTACCCCGTGCTGCCGGCCTGGATGCGGGCGAAGGAGGCGACTTGAACTTTGTCACCCCCCTGCCCCCGCAGAAGGTCTGGATCCGCGCCGAGTACCTGTACGACTTCGACCCCGAGCGCAACGGCGAACTGGTCGAAGGTGTGTGGGTCAGCGTCAAGTCGATCCGCGGCCAGGCCTTCCGCTTCGAGACCTACCTGCCAGCGTTCGGCGCGCTGTACGACAAGCTGCCGATCAGCGCCTTCCAGCACTGCACCCGCAGCGGCGAGGATCTGCCGCTGGACGTCCTGCAGATCTGGGACTGCCTGAGCTACCACGTCAGCGTGGTGGAGAAGCCGCTGCTGAGGGGGCTGCGCGCCGAGTTCTTTGGCAAGGACCGCCAACTCCACGGTGGCGAGTACCTCTTCACGCTGGACAACTGCAACCCGGACCCCCGCATCCCCGACTTCGGGTTCAGCGAGACGCCCGAGGAGCACAAGAGCTACAACGTCCTGGCGCTCGACAACGGGCAGTTCGCCCTGCAGCCGAACAACCGCTGCCGGTTCTTCGACCCGGCGCTCACGCACTCGCAGTTGAAGACGCCCGACTTCAAGGTCTGCACCAAGACCTACCGCGTCGAGAACACCGCGAAGTGGCGCCTGGGCGACACCTCGACGGTGACCTACGACGAGAGGGCCGAAGCCTAAGCGAACGCGGTGACCACGCTGGCGTAGCGCGTCTTGCGGTCAGTCAAGCCAATCAGGCCGCCGTTGATGCGCTTCGTCAGCTTTTCAAACTCGCCCGCATCTGCCAGCGCTCCGCAGCCGTTGGCACTCCAGAACCAACCGGCTGAACGGGCTGCGAACTTGGGTGACAGCAGCAGGTCAGGATCCTTCAGCAGGTCCACGCCCATGGCTTCGCCGCATCGCCGGTAGTTGTCCGCACCGGTGAGCTGCTTCAGGCCTCTGCCGCGGTAGCGCCACCCGTCGCCGCTGGCCGCTGGCCCGTTGCCCATCCGGCTGGAGTAGACCGCATTGGCGATCAGCTCAGGCTGGCGGTGAAACTTCTTGGCGAACTCAAGCGTGGGGAACCGCTTCGGCCAGATCCTCATCAGCGCCTCGGCGCTGTAGTTGAGGTTCTCCACTAGGCGAGTGAAGCCGCCGCTCTCGTGCGCAGTCTGCGCCAGGAACGCGGCAATCCGCCTGTCGGTGTTGATCTCGTAGCGCTCGCAGGCTGCCTGGATCGCCGGTAGCCACTGCTGCGCGACGTCCGGCTTGACGCCTGCGGCCACGAGGTGACGCATCTCCGGGATCACTTCTTCTCGTCCTTGACCCGCGAGCCGAAGGACGAGCCAAGCAGGAAGCTGAACATGCTGGCCATCACGGTGCCCAGCATGAACCCCAGGATCGTGTCCGCAAAGCGCACGTTCTCCTGCGGGATGCTGGAGAAGGTGATCAGCGGTATGTAGGTCATGGCGAAGACCGACCACACCGTGATGAAGTAGTAGGTGAAGCGACGCACAAAAGGATCACTCGAGGACATCGCGTGCTTAGCCATATCGCGGGCGTTGGCCCGGTCCTTGATCTCGGCCTCGACCATGAACTCCTCGTGCTGCATGGCACGCTCGCGCAGGTCTTTGATGTCCTCCGGCTTCATCTCCTCCTCGGGCTTGAGCGTGACACCGAGCTTCTGCTCGACGTAGTCCACGCCCTTCTCAAGCACCGCATCGGCGATCTTGGGTAGCCCGTTTGAGATCAGGCCAGAGATGATGGATGCGACAACTGGCAGCATGATCAGTCCTTCTTGGTGGTGATGACGTCGTCACCCTTCGTGACCGTCACCCGGCCGCCATCGACGTCAACGCTCATGGGTGGCTCGCGCTTGTCAAGCCTGTTGATCAGGTCACTGATGACCTTGAACTCTGGCTTGTCCTGCTTCTCGGCCGTGTCGGTGATGCCCTTGAGCATCTGGATGATTGCCACCAGCGCGCCGCCGATCATGGTCATCACCGCAGTGATGGCCGACTCGGTCAGGAAGTAGCTGCTGCCCACACCCACCAGCACGATCAGAAAGATGTAGAGCAGGCCGTGCCTGCCGATGGACTTGCTGGCCACCTCCTTGGCCGGTGCCTGCGCCTCAATGCGGCGCAGGTCGGCCTCGGTTTGTGCCTTCATCAGATGAATGTCGTTTGACTCCATGGAACTCTCCGTTGCAACTGGTCTCCGTGGCGTCTCACAATGCTGATATTCAGGGCTGCTTCATGCCCTGCAGGAATTCCTTGTTGAACTCGATGGCCAAGCGGTCGCGCTCGGCCTGTAGCCGCTTGCGCTCGGCCTTCTTCTCGGCGTCAGGCCGGTCGCTGCGGACGATCTCCACCTCTTCCTTGCGCATGCGCGTGAGCTCCTTCTGCTGGCGCTCCTGCAGCTTGGCCAAGTCCAGCAGGCGGTTGGTCTCGGCGTCCAGCTCAGGCTCGATGCCGATCTTGCGCTGGCGCTTGACCTCCTCCACCAGCTCGTCCACCTTGCGCCGGCGCTCGGCCGCGCTGCGGATCGTGGCGTCCTCGTCCACCTCGCCGTAGAAGCGGTTGACCACCGGCATGCTCTTGGCGCGTAGGTTTTCGTCGTCGCTGGACATCGCAATGATGGAGTCGGCCATCTGGTTGACGAACGTGCCCAGGCCGCCGCCGGTGGCCGAGATCAGCGTCTTGATCGTGCCCGGCGTCACCGAGGTCTCCACGCCCAGGATCTCGCCAGGCTTGGCCGCGTTGCCGCCGCCCGCGGTGTTGAGCGCCTCGGCCACCTTCTGCGCAGCCGTGCCCTGCATGGACGGGAACATGCGCTCGGAGTCTGGCCTGGTGTCGAACGACGCCTTGCTGGGCGAAGCCGGCGAGCCGAACGTGTTGCGCTCGGTGGCAAGCTGGATCGGCAGGTCGACCAGGGTCGGCATCGCCGCCAGCAGCACCTGCACGCCGTCGGTGACGTCGACGGATCCACCAAAGGGGTTGACTGAGCCGAACACCACCGAGGTCATGTGGACGGCCGCCTTGGCCGGCGTCACGCCACGGGTCTTGTCCTGACTGTTGCGCCAGACGTCGGCCGTCATGTAGCCCAGGTTGGGGAAGATGTTGAAGCCGTACTGCACCGGCACCTTGATGTACCGGCCGCGCTTGCCCACCCGGCTGATGCCATCGCTCAGCGGCTCGCCAGGCGGCAGCATGATGATCAGGTTGCGCTCCTTCTCAAAGGCCGGCACCTTGTCCCAGTACGCCTCGCCGTCGTCGTCCTCGCCGCCCGCAGACGCGCCGTACAGGGCCAGCATCGCGCTCACCCCAGCCACGCCCGCCATGGCCGACATGACGGCCGGGCTCTTGAGCACGCGCCCGAGCTGCGCCGTGCCCTGTACGCCGGCGTTGAAGAACAGGTACAGGTTGTTCAGCGCCCCGCCCCACTCGCCCTTGCGGTTGAAGTTGGTGGTGCCGTTCTTGGCCAGCAGGGCCGCCTCGACGCGGGTCTTGCCCACATCTTTGGCGGCGGTGTAGAGCGCGAACCGGGTGGCGTTCTCGCTGGCCGAGCCCAGGAACTCGAGCGACCTCATGACGAACCGCGCCGCCTTGAGCGGGTAGGCCTTGGACTTCGGCCCGGCCATCATCAGGTCGCGCTGCAGATCCTTCCTGATGTCCTCGACCGAACGCATGTAGAAGCCGCCCGTGATGCCGCCGGCCGTGCGGAACTCGTCGTACAGCGGGTCAGCCTTGAGTCCCAGTTCGGACTTGCCAGAGGCCACCAACGCCTTGCCGAAGTTCAGCGTGTAGCGCGCCAGGCCCTTGGGCCCGAGCTCAGCCAGGGCTGCAGTGGTGCCCGACCACAGGGCGTCGCGGGGGAGGTTGATCGCCGCGAAGGCCGGGTTGTAGCGGGTCAGCACGGCGCGCAGCCAGTTGTTCCACCAGCCGGTGGCCGCCAGGGTGGCGCGCTCGAGCCCGCTTATCTCGTCCTTCCAGGCCTGGCGCAGCGCACGGGCGAGCTCTGGGTCGGCCAGCTTGATGTAGACCTGATTGCCGCCCACCTTCACGCCGATGGTGTCCTCGCCCTTCTCGACGTTGGACGTGAACTGCACGACGCCCTGCGCCTTGTTGAACGTGGGCTTGCTCTTGACCACGTCCACGCCCCACAGGTCGGGGTCGGGGTTGGACAGCACGAAGTCCAGCAGCACCTTGCCGACGTCGTTCTTTTCGATGCGCTGGATCACGCGCTCGTAGTCGCGGATGGCGTTCTCGATCAGCCCGCCCGCACGCGAGGTGCGCCCCAAGGCACGGATCGTTTCCTGGCCCCGGATGTTGACGCCGCGGCCCACCCCTGGCCGGGCCACGCCGGTCTCCTCCACGACGTTCTCCCAGCCCCGCAGGGGGATGTAGAACTCGTAGGCGCCGTCCATGGCGTCAAACTCGTCCTGCGTGATCAGGCCCTCGTTCAGCATGAGCTGCCGGGTGGTGGCCGTGATCGACATCAGGTCTTTGTGCAGCGCGTCGTACTCGGCCTGCTTGCCCGACTGAGCCACCCGCTGCAAGATCGCGGCGGCGTCTGCGTTGGTCATGCCCGAGCCACCGTCGGGCAGGCGCGGGTTGATGCTGGCGATGTAGGCGTTGCGCTCTGCGGCGTGCTTGGCGTAGGCGTAGATGGCCAGCTCGTCCATCTCGATGTCGGCCTTGATCGCCCGCTCGGTCATCGGCCGCAGCACGTCGACGCGGAAGTCCTCCACCGCAGCCTGGATCCGGCCGGGCATCAGGGTGTTGGCGTCGTAGAAGTTCTGTCTTTCTCCGACCCTGCGGCCCTTGGCTTTGACCGCGTCGATCACGCGCCTCATGCGCAGCGCATCGTCCTGCAGTTTGATGCGGACAGCGTCGGTGGCCGACGTCGCGGGCAGCGTCATGGTCTGGCCGATGACGGGGCCGCGATTGCTGGCAGCGATGCCTTCTTCCTCGACAGGTGTTGCAACCTCAGACTCTGGAACCTCTTCCACCATCCCCGCCGCATCCATGATCAGCGTGCGCATCTGCTGCGCCCGCTCGATGATGGCCTTGGCTGCGGCAATGGCCGCGGCGTTGCCGTTGCCGCCGACGCGCTTGATCTCGCTCTCGAGCTCGGCCACGTCCTTCGGGCTGAACAGCTCGGTCGTGGTGATGCACTTGCTATACGTGGCCATCCAGAACTCCTGATGAGACAAGGCCGAAGAGGAACTCGCTGATCTCGGCGTCCTCGGCCAGGGCGATCTCGCGGAACTGCTGGTCCCACGGGTCGATCGCCGGTGAATCGTCTTCCTGCTGCTGATCGGCAGGCAGTGGCCGCCGGCGCTTGCGCTGCACCGTGAACGGGCCGATCGGCCCACCGCCGGTGTTGACCCGGTACTTCCAGTCGGGTGGTCCGAAGGGCTCGCTGCGCGCACCCACCGTCGCGTTGAAGAACTGGCTGCCGTTGTCGAACCTGGCTGGCGCCAGAGTGATCGCTCCAGTGCTGACAACAGCAGCAAAGAACGCATTGACGTTGTCAAAGCGCGCTGCGGTGAGCGACACAGCGCCAGTGGTGAGCGTGGCACCGTAGAAGACCTGAGCGTTGTCGTACCGTGCCGGTGCCAAGTTGGCGCCACCCGTGGACACGACAGGCGAGTAGAAAGTCGACGTGTTGTCAAAGCGGGAGGCAGTGAGCGTGACCACCCCACGCGCCACAGTGGGCGCATAGAACGTCTGAGCGTTGTCGTAGCGGGCAGCCGACAGCGTGACCGCGCCCGCAGCAATCGTCGGCCCATAGAACGTCTGCGTGTTCGTGTAGAGCGCCGGCGCAAGGGTGACGCCACCCTGGGTGACAACAGGGCTGTAGAAGACCTGGGCGTTGTCGTATCGTGCCGGCGTGAGCGCCACCGCGCCGCGCCCGACCGTGGGGCCGTAGAACGTCTGTGCGTTGTCGAACCTGGCTGCCGTGAGCGTGACCGCACCCGTGGCCAGCGTGGGCGCGAAGAAGCTCTGAGCGTTGTCAAACCGCGCCGGGGTGAGCGTGACCGCGCCTCGGCTTACCGTTGGCCCAAAGAACGCTTCGCTGTTGGTATACAGCGAAGGCGCAAGCGTCTGTGTTCCAGGCCCTGCCCCGCCCTGGCCCAGCAGCAGGGTCAGCAGCATGGCTTAGAAGACCTCGAAGGTGATCTCGAAGGACAGGTTACCGACGCTGGCCACCGTGCCTTGAACAAAACGCAGGCCGGTGTTCTCGCGCACGATCAAGTCCGCGCCCTCGTTGCGGACAAACTCCGCGCCCAAGACCCCAGCAATGCCGCTGGCGGCGTTGGTCTCCTCGGTGAACACAAACCGTTGGCCGATCAGCGCGCCCGCCGTCGCCCCGCCTGTGGGAGCAGAACGGGCCGTAATGTTGGCCGACAGCGCCGCGTTGGCGGTGTCCATCTTGCTGATGGTGATCGCCGTCAACGATGTGCCGTCCGCAGTCGCCGACGTGCCCCCAGTGCCCACTGCCGTGGTGCGCGTCAGGTTCACCTCAACGCCCAGCGTGCCGGTCACCGCCGTGTCGTTGTCCACGTAGCAGTAGGCCGACAGGATGCGCAGCGTTCCGCCGCTGCCCGTGGCGTTGAACAGGTCTAGGAACACCTTGTTGGCGCCCACCGCCTGAGCGGGGCAGATCATGCGGTACTGCGGCAGGCTGCCGCTCAGGTGCCCGTCCGGCAGCGCCAGCATGACGACCTGGTACTCCTTGGAGGACACCAGCTGCGTGGCCACCGTCGCCCCCGAACCAGGGGTGACGGCGATTGAGTCGTTTGGCAGCGCCATGATTTACCTCAGAGCTGGAAGATCCCGCTCGCATTCCAGGTCACATTGATGTCGCCGCCGTTGGGCGTGACCGGCAGACCCGTCACCCCGGTGTCGATGAACGCCACTAGGCGCGACGTGCCGGCCGTGCCGGTGTCGATGTAAAGCACCAGCGCCTCGGCGGTGTTGCCCGTCACGGCGCTGTAGGTCACATCGCCACCGTCGAACACACCGTTGGTGTACGACTTGGTGGCGCCGATGGTCTGCGCCGTGCCGACCACGCCCGACAGGCTGGTCAGGAATTCGTGCGCGGCGCTGTAGGTGTAGGTGCCGGTGTCAACCAGCGCGGCCTTGACCGTGCCGGTCAGAGAGGAGTTGGCGCTGCTCTGCAGCACGGCTTCCTTGTACTTGGGGTAGATGGCATTTGGCATGGTTCACTCCTTACTCGGGGATTGCTCTGATGGACTCGACGAGGCCGTCCTTGCCTCGTGCGAACTCAAACTTCCAGCCCTTTGGACGGGGCATCTCGACGTTGACGACGGGCGTCGGCATGTCGATCTTTGGCATTGTGATATTTGGGGCAGCTTGATTAACCTGCAGCTTCAGGTTCTGCACCGCTTTCACAAGGGCGTCGAAGTTGGCCTGGTTGGCGCGCACCGCCTCGGCCACGGATGACACGTCCAGCTCCGGCATCGGGGGCGGCGCCTTCACCGCCTCAGCCGCCTGCAGGGCGCTCTCAACCTGCGACATCAGGGCCTGCATGCTGCGCTTGCCGTCCTGCAGCAGGCGCATCGCGGCGTCCACCGACATCTGGTCGGAACCCTCGTCATCAAAGGTGCCGCCGATCTCGTTGGCCAGAGATGCCCATTCACTTGACTTCATTGCAGGCATTTCAGCAGCTCCGAGTAACGGTTGATTTTAGCGTCGAGCTTCTCCACCGCGCCAGCGGGATTAGGCACGCGCATGGTGCGGCCGCCGATGATGACGGACACCGGGCCTGCGGGCTCGGACGCAGCCATCTCGGGGGCGGCGCGGTTGGAGGCTTGCACCGCGTCTCCGACCCGGCCTTCGGTCCACGTCCACTTAGGCATGAGCCCGGTCTTCTGGTCGGCGAAGACGGTGTCTTTGACGATGGCTGTGCGGTTGTGCTCGCCGACCGTAATGGTCCGCCAGTTGTCCGGGTGCAGTTGCTCCGCCTTCTCTTGCCCGACCACGTCCTTGAGCAGCTCCGGGTTGTAGTTCAGCCAAGAGTTCTGGCCGCGGGTCTCGCTGGTGATGGCGGCCACAGCGCTGCCAGTGAACAGCCTGGCGTGCGCCTGCCAGGCGTTCTCCTCGCCCTGCTCGCGGAACCCTGCGCCTTCCATGCCGTGGCCAAAGGCATCATGCACGGCGCGGAACAGGTCGTTGGCCAGCACAGGCCGGAGCTCACCGTCGGGCGAGCCATAGGGCCAGAGCATGTCGGTTTCGGCTTCCATCAGGTTGCCTTCGAAACCGCTGTCCGACTCCTCACTGCCAAACCCATCGGCAGTCGAGAACACGCCCATCGACTGCTTCGACCGCAGGTCGCGCAGCGCGTCCCAGGGGCTCTTGTATGGGTCGTTCTTGGGGTCGATGAACCAGAACTTGTAGCCGGCCGCCTCAAGGGCGCGGTACTGCGCAGTCGTCTGGCGGATCAGGTTGTCGTAGGCTTCCTTGACCTTCGGATCCTGCGGCGCGTGAGCCATCGCCTCGTAGACGGCCGCGATGCGTGCGGCACGCTTGGGGTCTACTCGGACGTATTCGGCTTGTCGCTTGAGGTCGATCCCGTTTTCGCGGGCGTACTGCTCTGCGACTGCGACGATGCGAGGGTCCGGGCCTGTTGCGCCCTCGATGACCGGGACGCCTGGAAGCGGCGCCGGTCCTGCACTATCTGCGCGTCCTCTTCCGTCTCCGACGGCTCGATTGGAGGCGCTGATCTGGTTCCCACCAGGAAGTTCTCCTCCCTGTTGGCTTCCATCGACCGATACCCGTCCAACTGCTGCCGCAATGCTCTCACGAACGGGGCGTCCCTGCCAAGCCTGGCTTCGGCTCTGATCAGTTCCTGCTGTAGATGCTGCACCTGAGTAGGCATCGATTGCTCCTTGATACTCGCCAGCAAACCGCGTATCGACTTCATAGTCGAAGCGGCCGGCAAATGACACACCGTCGAACTTACGCAGGACTTCATCGGCAAAGTTGCCAAGGTTGTCTGCGCGCTCTCTGATGATATCACCAATGTTATTTTCTGTGGCATCAGCAAGCCGCGGGTCAAGGCCGTATCGCGCCTCAAACTCAGGCATGTAGATGATTCGCATGCCAACCGGAGTGCCCATCGCGCCGGAGCGAGTCGTCGGGGTGCGGCGGCCGTCCACGATGATGGTGTAGCCGGCAACCTCAAAGTAGCCAGGGCCGACCTCGGTGGTCTTGGCGATGCGCTTGCCAGCGATCTCGGCCATCATCTTGGCCGCTTCCTCGGCCTGCTTCATGTCCCGGAAGTAGATCTCGATGCCGGGCCGGTGCTTCAGCGGATCGAACTTCTCATCCGGGCGCAGCACCCGTGCGACGAACGCCGAGTCTTGGTTCGCGTCTCGAGCAGCCGTGAACACTGCCGCCGCCATCGGCCGCGCATTGAAGCCGGCCCGGGCAATGACCTCCATGTCAAGGGCGCGTTCGACTGAGCCATAGCGGCCCTGGGTCGAGATCGCTTTCAGGCCAATGACCGTCGCCCCATCGTCGACCGAGATAACAGCTTTTTCAATCGAATTGGCCAGGTCTGACATGGCCGTATCTGTTGGCTGCTGATCGCCCTGCTGAATCGACAGGCCGCCCACAAACCTGTCCACGGTGCGGGACATCTGCTTGAGCTTGCCCACCGCCGCAGCCCGGCTGGCCTGGCTCTGCTCCACCGTAGGCTTGCCCAGCGTGCGCTGCGCCTTGGAGATCTGCTTCTCCAGATCTTTCACCGCCACGGTCTTCCGGGCCTTGTCGATGGCCTTGCGCGCCGCTGCGTTCTCAGCCGCGATCTCCTTCTTCTGCGCGCCGGTCAGTTTGTCCTCAGGCTTGGCCGTCTTGTCGGCAACCAGGCGCTGAGCGTTGCGATCCAAGACAGCGTTGGCCTGGGCAATCGCCGGCACGCTCTCAATCTCCTTGCGCACCCGGGCGATATCAGCGGTCGCTTGCGCACGCTGCTCAGCCGTTGTTGCCACGGAGCTGTCAGCGATGCGACGCAGGTCGGTCACTGCATCCCGGTCCTTGATACCGGCCAGATCGGACTCGAGCTCAAAGGAGCCGCCCTCACCAGCAGCGGAAGTCCAGTTGCCCTTGGTCCAGACCTCCTTCTCAATGAACCACACCAGCGCCTGCAGGTCGTCATCGTTGATGCTGCGCAAGGTTGCGTCTTGAGACAACTCCGCGTCGTTGCGGATGAGCTTGACAGCCTCGCCGAAGACGTTCTGCCCAAAGCCGAACTGCAAGGTGTTGCGCCCATCCTCCAGCGCTTGCCCACTGACGCCGCCCTCGGCCATGCTGGGGATACGCGCTCCCCCAGCCAGCCTCTGCAGCATGCGCGCCGCCCAGACGTCGATCGTTGCTCTTGCGCGGAAGCCGATCAAGTTGCCCGAGAAGTTGATTGCCTTGGGCGCGGTGCCTCCGCGGTTGATGTCCGGGTCTGCGTTCTTGACTACCCGCCACAAGTCGACGATGGCGCGCACGACGTTGCCGCCGTTGAAGCCGAACTTCTTCCCGTTCGCCTTCGTGGGCATCAGGCTGTCGGGGAGCTTCCTGGCATCAGCCAACTCCTTGGCCATGACCTTGTACTCGTCGGTCTTCTTGATGGCCGCCTTGGACATGCCGCCTTCTTGCTTGGCGTTGAACCAAGCGCGGAACTGCGTTTCAAGGTCGTTGACTTTCTGTGACCACTCAATCCACTTGGGCACCATGTCGTCGAACTTGCCGTTCGACAACAGACGCAGCGCCTCGACACTGTTGTCCCAGTTGGTGCGAACGGGTGTGTTCGGGCTGGTGGCACCCAGCAGATCCGCGAACAGATCGCCAAGCCCGCCGAACTCTTGCCGCAGGCGGGTGCGCATCTCCTTGTACCAGCCAGACTGGTCGATGATCTTGCGCGCTGCCGCGTCGCCGGCCTGGGCGCGCTTGTAGACGGCGCGCACCTCTTCCAGCATCTTGCTGGCCAGTTGATCGACCTGGACGGTGTACGCAGATGTCTCGGGCTGCAGAGACTTCCCGCCGCTCCCATTGCTGAATTCGTAAGGGATGGTCTTGTACTGCAGCACGTACTTGCCGGTGACGTCGTCCTTCTTGACGCCGTTGAAGACCAGCGGCGCCCAACCGTCTTCGACCGGGTGGGCGGCCTTGTGCTCTCGCACTTGGGTCTCAAGCTCGCTTGCCGAGAGCTTGAGCTTGGCGGCGCTGGCTCGCACTTTGGTCTTCTCTTCGGCGGACACGACCGTGCGCTCGGCAATAGACCGCTCACCCCGCACGGCAGCCAGGATGTGAGTGTCAACAGAGCCCACCCGCTTGCCTTCTGTCGGGGCGTCCTCTTTCACCTTGTTGCTGAACATCGGCAGCCCGCTGGTGGCCACCTTCTCGCGCATGGCGGGGGTGATGTCGAAGCCGGATTGCTGGCTTGGTACCTCGGACAGCGCGACCATGTCGCCGCCGAGCGCCTGTGCGGCCGATATGGAACCGGCCTGCTGCATGGCGCTTTCGATTGACTGCCCGCGGCGCACCAGGTCTGCGACTTCGTTGAGCTGCGATTGGATCGCCGACGGCAGGTTTGGGTCGTCAGCCACTGCGCGAATCTCAAACACACCCAACGTGGGCCCTTGGTACTCGCGACGTTCCTGCAGGCCGGTGCCGCTCTCCGGCCGACCTTGCACGTCGATCGTCGCCGCAATAACCTGCCCACCACCCACCTTCGGCAGCAGCTTCTTCAGCGAGCCGAGCAGGAATGATGGCGCTCCCGTCTTGGGGTTCATACCGCTCTTGTCACCGTAGAAGGCCTCAAAGCCCTCACGGCGCGGCATCGCAGTACCAGCGCCTTCTGCCTGCATGCGCTCCCAGATCTTGGGCGCAAGGTCCGCAGCGTTTTGCCCCTCGGTCAGCGCCGGGCGGATCGTGTTTTCCAGTTCTTTGACGGAGCGAACGGTGTTGCTGTTGGTCTTGGACAAGCCGCGTGCAACAGCCTCAGCCTCAAGGTTCATGCCGGCCGCGTCGCCGCCTTCCTGGCTCTTGGCGCGGACAAGAAACGACCCGTCAGGCTGCTTGGCCCAGTCGATGCGCTCTGTGCCCCAGCGCTTGAAGTGAGGCTCTGCGTCAGCGAACGCCACCCGGTCGTAGCCACCCTCGGCAGCCATGACCATCAGGCGCTTGAGGGCGAGGTTCAGCCAGCCTTCGGTCTTGGTGACGAAGGGGGCCTTAGGAACGCCGCTGGCATTCGCGCCGATGAACCCGGCGGGGTCGCCTTCCATCCCAGCAACGAACTGTGGTTCACCCTTGAACCCCTTCTTCTTCCCCTCCTGCCCCCAATCCGACTGCAGCTCCTCGACGAACAGCACGCGTTTGCCATCGGCATCGGTGCGGTCGTTCACGCGGATGTGGGCCAAGACGTTGGGCTGGTCCCAGTGGCTTGAGCGGTACTGCGCAGCTGGGGCTTCGGCTGACGCGTACGACAGCATGCGATTGCGCTCAAGTTCCTCTGGCGTCGCTTTCTGCAGCCAACCATTGCCGTACTTTTCCCGCATTGCCTGCTTGAAAGCATTGGCCTTGTTCAGTTTGACCTCAGCGCTTTCAGGGCCGGGGGTATTCGGCAGCGTCAGCAACACCTCACGGTAGTTCTCACCGCCGGGGAGGGTGTACTGGCCGTACTTGGTCGGGCGCTCGGCTGCGGAGTCTGGATCCCAGCCGTCGGCCATCGCCTCGGCTGACGTGGCGCCCTCTCCGCGCACCTCATTGTTGTCATCAACCAGCACGTAGCGGTAGGCGGCGTCGTCGTCTTCGGTCGCCTCGCGCACGCGCCAGCCGGCAGGCAGGTCTGTGGTGCCCTCGTCGGACAGCACCGTCTCCTCCACCCGCACCCCACCCTGCTGCAGGTACTCGGCCACTTCGGCCTTCGTCACCTTCTGCCCGGCAGCGCGCTTGAGCTCGAGGAAGTCCTCGACGCCAGACCACTCGATTTCGTCGGGCTTGACGCCCTTGGTGGTCAGGCCGCGGATGTAGCCGCGCCACTGGTCCGGCATCGCTTGGCCGGGTCCGGCGTCAATCTTGCGCGCCAGCTCGCTGTACATGCCCAGCGGGTTGACGTCGGCGGCGCGGTTGCTGGCAGTGATGCCCGGTGCGGTAGCCGTCGTGGCAGCCGCAGGCACCTGCTGCCCCTGAGCCTTCATGGCATCGGCGTAGGCCGTCGACACGGCGTCGCGCACGGCCACCGCATCGGTGGCGTAGCGCTGGATGAAGTCGTCACCGTAGGCGCTCTGGGCGCCCTGGATGAAGGTGTTCAGCTTGTCGAGGATGACCTTCGCGACCTCGGTGAAGTCGCCGTCGCCCATCTTCGTGCGCAGCTCTTGCCAGAAGTCCTGCCGCTTGGTGACCGCCTGCGTCATGAACGCGGCGATCTCGTTGTCGATCTCAGCCTCGTTGTTGATGTCGTACTGGAACTTCTGAGCGAAGTCCGCACGCATGTCGGTCTTGGTCAGACCCTTGATTGTCGTGACCAGCTTCTCGCGAATCGGCTGCGGCAGTGCATGCACGCCCTCGTGCATCATCACGAACAGCGCGCCGTCGCTCGACTTGCTGTCCAGGTAGATGTTCTGATCTTTGCCCGGGATCACAAACCCGTTGGGCATCTCGTCCGCAGGCCCGGCCACGTAGTCCAGGTACGTGACCGTCTTGCCCACCAACCGCGCCATCGCGCTGGCGACCTTCTGCTGATCGGTCAGGTCTCCTGCGTGCAACTCGACATCGACACCGCGGGCGTTCTTCAGCATTGTGATAGCTTGGCCCGCAGAACGAAGCGGCGCGGGCGGGGCCAACTTCAGGGTGAAGGCAGGTTCATTTGCCGCAGCACCTCCGACCGTAGCGGCTCCTCCAGGCAGTCCGGGTGGATTACCTCCCCCCTGTCCGAGATCGACCATCCCTGCGCCCGCAACTCCTGGCTGCTGCGCGCCACTTCCGCTCGCCGTTGCAGCCAGGCCTTGGCCTGCTGCTCCAGTGACTGCTGTTCCACTCGCGTCTCCCTTCTGGTATCCAACGATCTGGAAGCGCCCATTGCCCATCGGCTCGACGCGCCAGTCGTGCGTTTGCCTGGTGTCAATGACCGTGCTCGCGGTGGCCATTGCCTGCTCGGCGTCTTGCTCATTCGCATAGCCGGTCTTTGTGCGACCGGCCCAGGTCAGCGGCTTGCTCGCCTCAGTCAGACCTGCAGCCTGCTCGGCTCGAGCCAGCAGGTCGGCGTCAGTGGCGCGCTCACCGCGCCCGGCGCTCAGTGACGGGCCAGGCTGGGTGGCTCCAGCTCCCAGAAGTGCAGCACCTCCATCACCGGCCAGAGCTCCTGCGGCATTGACACCTCCGGTGCCTGGGACTGCAGCATCTCGTCCTGCACCGCCCAGGCCTGCGAGAGGGTCACTGCCCCCTGCAACACCGCTTCCTCCAGCCAGTCCTCCAAGTACATTTGGTAGGCCGACATCAGTTCCTCCGGCTGCAGCAGGCGCCGTCGGCACCACGATGGGCGCCAGGCCAGCCTGCGCAGTGATGCTATCAGGGGGGGTGAAGTTGATCGTGCTGCCGATCAGGCCTGCGTCGTCGCGTGCCGGTGCGGACGGGCCCACGTCCATCGCAGAGCGTGCGGTCTGCGTGGGAGAGATGAACTCTTCAGACGGGTTCGTCGTGCTCAAGTTGGCACGGGCGTAGGCGTCGGTGAGCGGGTCCACGCCCTGCTCTCGGCTCGCAAGGTACGCGGACGCGCCGGCCGTTGGTGAGGTGGTCACCAGGGTGGTTGCGGCGATCTGGCCGAAGTCCTGCGTGAGCGCGCGATTGGGGTCAACCTGCCCGATGGCAAAGTTGGCCGCGCCAGTGGTCGTCAGCTCGTCAGCAAGCTCCGTCGTGATCTCCGTGACGGCTGCACGCTTGGCTGCTCCTCCAACAGCCTGCCCTGCGATCTTCTTGGCCAGCAGCCCCTCAAAGCCAGCAGCACCAAAGATCACGCCGCCGGTTGCGGCAATGCTCTGCGCCAGGCGCGCCTTGGTCAACGCGACTTCGCTCCGCGCTTCCTCAAACGTCTTGCCCTCGTCCATGAGGCGCTTGACGTCGGCGTTCTCGCGCATCAACTGCGCGTTCTTCTTGCTGGTCAGCTCCTCGTAGACCTGACCAGCAGCATCGCCGCCTGCGGCAACAGCGGCCGCACCACGGGCAGTGGCAACAGCGCCAGCAGCGCGCCCTGCGCTGACCACCATGCCCCCAGAGATGGCGTCTGCAAGTGCGACCTTGGGCGCGACTGCCGCCGCGCCACGCACCGCCAATCCACCCACGCCGCCGCCGAACACGGTGGCCGCGATCATGGCTCCCATGAGCGGGCCCTGACGGACAACCTCCTCGACCGCGATCGTCGGGTTGGTCACGAACTCCGCCAGCATGACAGCGCCCTTGGCCCACTCGTTGGGCTGCTGCGCCAGCTTGGACGCAAACTGCTGGGCCCGGTACTGCTCAGGCGCAGAGATGGCCTCCTGCGAGGCCTTCATCTTCTGGGCCAGCTCTGCAGCCCATTGGCTTGTCGGGTCGATCGTGTTGGCGATGACTTGGCGGGCCATGATGCCGCCCTGCTCAAGCCGAACGCCCAGGTCGCCCAGGTACTCCCCAACCGTGCGGTCGCGATCCAGGTTGACGACCCTGTTGGCCTCGTCCATGCGCATGCCTTCGTCGGCTGCGCGAACGCCCTGCGCCAGCATGCGCCGCTCGGCGATCTGCTTGGCGGTGCGGCCCTCCATGACGTCGCTGATGCCGGGGAAAACATCGGGCACCGGCACGGGGGGCGGCGCCACGCCTGCGCCCGGGCGCGGAGGCGGCAGGTTGCCAGGGCCACGCGGGGCGTCCAGCAGTCGCTGAGCGCGCCCCTCTTGGTCGAGGTTGATGCGCTTGTTCTCTGCCTGCACCTCGGCCTGGATCTGGCGAGCGGCACGGCCCAGCACATCGGTGCGGTTCTCGGCCAGCGTGGTCAGCAGGCCCATGCGGTCTTCAGGCGCGGCCTTGCCGATGATGTCTCGGCGGACTTCGGCCACATAGCCCTGATTCAGCATCGGGTCGTAGCCCGGCGTCTGCGGCACGGGGCCGGGCTGATCCATGACGCTGCGCGACACGGGTGCCGGCACAGATCCGCCCATCATGTCGGTGGCGGCCTGGCCGTAGTCGACGGGCGCAGGTGCGGGAGATGGGCTCAGCCTCGGGAACTTGGGCTGCTGCTGCCCGGCCATCGGCGGGTTGATCGAGTCACCACGGCCGCCGCCGGCGCTGGGTGCCGGCGCTTCACTGCGTTCAATCTCGGCGACTACGGACTCAATGTCTTCGCCTTCGCTGAGGTCGACGTCATAGAAGCGCCCGGAGGCGGTTTGAACGCGGTAGCGTGCCATGCTTGATCAGTTCACTTGAGTCCACTTGGATCCACCCTTGGTCACGCCCGAGGC
>Ga0315906_10003532_pt1 | contig 20751 bp, 28 predicted proteins | sample LakEriMetagenome_4_FD_203526 | JGI IMG/M metagenome (GOLD analysis project Ga0315906, IMG submission 203526) | Freshwater fungal communities from buoy surface, Lake Erie, Ohio, United States - Buoy 2 MA122 | ecosystem: Environmental > Aquatic > Freshwater > Lake > Lake biofilm | place: USA...
AAATGTGCTCGAAGGCAATAATACCTTTGTTATTATGCCAACTGGAGGCGGGAAGTCCATGTGCTATCAGCTGCCAGCATTGCTTTCAGAGGGTACCGCAATCGTAGTATCGCCTCTGATCGCCCTGATGAAAAATCAGGTTGATGCCATAAGAAATGTGAATGACGATGAGGGTGTAGCTCATTTTCTAAACTCTTCACTGTCTAAGTCAGAAATCACCAAAGTACGTTCAGATATTCAGGAAAAGCGAACAAAATTACTCTATGTTGCTCCGGAATCTCTGACAAAGCAAGAGAACATAGACTTTCTTACTTCTGTAGATATTTCCTTCTTTGCGATTGATGAAGCGCATTGTATTTCGGAATGGGGTCATGATTTTAGACCGGAGTATAGAAGGTTGAGAGAAATATTTGAAAAGATCTCTAATGTTCCAATCATCGCATTGACAGCCACTGCGACTCCGAAGGTGCAATATGATATTCAGAAGAATTTGAATATGCTTGATGCAGTTGTATTCAAATCATCTTTTAATCGAGATAACCTCTATTATGAGATGCGTCCAAAGAGAGATGTAGAAAAACAAATCATCAAATATATCCGATCGAAAGAGGGGAAGAGTGGTATTGTTTATTGCCTGAGCAGGAAGAAGGTAGAAGAATTGGCGGAGCTGCTTCAAGTAAATGGAGTGAATGCCTTGGCTTACCATGCGGGATTAGATGCGGCAACACGAGCTAAACATCAGGACATGTTTCTTATGGAAGAGTCTGATGTCATTGTCGCTACGATTGCCTTTGGAATGGGGATCGATAAACCTGACGTACGCTACGTAATCCATCACGACATTCCTAAATCCATTGAAAGTTATTACCAGGAAACCGGTCGTGCCGGAAGGGATGGAGGAGAAGGTGAATGCATTGCTTTTTACAGTTACAAGGACATTGAAAAACTGGAGAAATTTCTTCAGGGAAAACCCGTTGCCGAGCAGGAGATTGGACGTCAGCTGTTGACGGAAATAGTTTCTTATGCCGAAACTTCTGTCTGTCGCAGAAAATTCATACTCCATTATTTCGGTGAGGAATTCGATGAAAAGGGCTGTAACGAATTCTGTGACAATTGTAAAAATCCGAGAGAACGGACAGAGGGGTCAGAATATGTTCAATTATTGCTCGAAGCAGTGCGTGAACTTCAAGAGACCCAAAAAGCGAAACATTATTGTGCTTTTCTATCAGGGCATGTCACTTCGGATATGAAGTCATACAAGCATGATTCGTTAAAAGGATTTGGCTCCGGAAAAGAAAAGGACGAACATTTCTGGAATGCAGTAATTCGACAAACCATAGTTGCAGGATTGCTGTATAAGGATATTGAAACATACGGTACCCTGAAGCTATCAGAAAAGGGTGTGGCGTTTTTGGAGAAACCACATTCATTTATGCTTTTGAAAGAACATGACTTTACCAACACAGATGACGATGAAGGCATCGTTAATTTGAGTGGGAAGGGTGGAGCATTTGATGAAACATTGTATGAAATGTTGATTGACCTGAGAAAGTCAATTTCGAAACAACGCAATATCCCACCTTTTGTGATCTTTCAGGAACCATCCCTGAAGGACATGTGTTTTCAGTACCCTATTACACTTGATGAATTAACAAATATACAAGGAGTAGGAACGGGGAAAGCCACGCGATACGGAGAGCCTTTTATTTCCCTGATTCATCAATATGTAGAGGACAATGACATTGAGCGACCACAGGATATGATTGTAAAATCATTGGTAAATAAATCCGGATTAAAAGTTCAGCTCATTCAAAACATTGACCGAAAGTTACCTCTGGAAGATATCGGTCGTTCACAGGGTAAAAGTATGGATGAGGTGATTGAGGAAATAGAGGCAATTGTCTCCTCAGGAACACGGGTGAACATAAATTACTACATTGACTCCATTCTTGATCCTGAGAATCAGGAAGAGATTTATGATTACTTTTCTGAGGCTGAATCAGACGACTTGAAAGACGCTTACAATGAATTTGATGGCGATTACACGGAAGAGGAGCTCAGGCTAATGCGCATTAAGTTCATGAGTGAAATGGCCAACTGATATCTGGCTCAATTTTTCCTAAAAAGTAAAATATCTGTATTGGTTCCTTTTGAAAATTCAATTTCAAGATCCGAGTTAGTCGAGCTCAGTATTCTGTATTTGATGTAGGAGATCGTTTGATCAAGATTGTCTTGTTCATTCACATACATGAAATTGCCTTTTTCCACAAGCTTATAAGTTCCTTTTTCCAAAAGACTATCGCTCACTGAATTAATCTCACGCGCAATTTCGAAGGTATATGTCGCTGAATCATCCGGATTTTTCAATTCAATAAATGTGGCACTCCCGCTGGCCGAAGGATAGGAAATCATTCCTTCATAATTTGTCCGTTTGTAGGAGATCAATTCCCACGATCCAGAGATTCGTCCCGACACACGGTTTGTTTTCGAACACGCAAGCAGCGACAAAGCAAAGACTATCAATGTTAATTTTCTCATAGGACAGCTAAACACATGGCTTGCATGCCGGTTAGGAGGGCATTATGGTCAATGTCGAATTTTGGGTGGTGCACACCATGAATGATCCCTAGCTCTTCATTTCGAACTCCTAATCGAAAAAAACAAACAGGCACTTCATGTGAATAATACGAAAAATCCTCTGACGTAAGTCGTATGGGTAGATCTACAACATTGGTTTTTCCAAAAAAATCTTCAGAACGCCCTTTTAGTTTTCTGGTCAGAATCGGGTCATTTTCAAGGTATGGATATCCTCTGCTGATTTCCAGCTCTACCGTTGCGCCCTGGCCTTCAGCAATATGCCTGATCTGTTTTTCTATGAGACTCAATGCCTCATTTCTCCAAATTTCATTCATGGTACGAAAGGTTCCTTTCAACTTCGCAGTGGATGGGATGATATTTGTTGCACCGAGCGCCTCAAAATGGCCAAAACTTAAGACGCAGGGTGTCTTCGGGTCACATTTTCTACTTACAATTTGCTGAAGCTCTAAAACAATCGAAGCTCCAATCATAATCGGGTCTATACATTGATGGGGTGTTGCTCCGTGACCTCCCTTCCCATTAATAGTCAGGTGAATTTCATCACATGAAGCCATGTAGATTCCTTCTTTAAAACCTACTTTACCAGTTTCTAGATCCGGGAAGACATGCAATGCATACATTTCACTCACTTTCGGATTTTCAAGAACACCATCTTTTATCATCAGTGTAGCTCCACCGGGGTTTTTTTCTTCGCCTGGTTGAAAAATAAGTTTTATAGGCTTCGGCAACTTGTCCTTCACAGAATCAAGAATAATTGCAGTCCCCAAAAGGATTGCGGTATGTACATCGTGACCGCACGCATGCATCAATCCATTCTTCATTGACCTGTAAGGCACGTCATTTTGTTCTGTTATTGGCAATGCATCTAGATCAGCTCGAAGGGCTATGCAGTCATCTGAAGCATGTTTCTCAGATTTGATTAAAGCCACGACACCGGTTTTCCCTATGCCAGTTTGATGAGGAATATTATGTTCAGTAAGAATACTCGACACATAAGACATGGTTTCATATTCCTCATAGGATAATTCAGGGTATTGATGCAGATGTTCTCTATACGATCGAACAGAGCTTAAGAGCTTGGTAGCTTTTTCTTTAATCAGCGTTGAAAGTGCAGGATCCATTTCGAAAGATTCGCTCTAAAGTTAAGTTTTTTATTGAACCAAAAGGTTGCAGCCTCGAATATCAGAATGGTCATACCTGCCCATGAGCTTGAGTCCCTCAGCTTCAAATACGCCTAGGTCCTGAGTCGCTATAAAGCTACAGCTGTAAAGGTTGGCTAAGTCGATTACATTAATTCCTCCCGTACTTTTTTCCGATAGATAATGCAGAGGATCATTCACATCTCTTAGTAGAATATTGACCCAATTAGGGAATCTGAAATAGCCATTTTGGTTGCTGTAACCTTGAGAAAGCAATTCTGTCATGCCATATTCTGAAAAGACAAAAGGTGCTCCGGTTCCTGCACAAATGATTTGATGAAGCTCCTCTTTTAAAAGTTCTTTCCTTCTTCCTTTCATTCCGCCTGTTTCAATAATGAGGGCTGCTGATAGATCAAGCTTCGCTTCTGCAAGATCTAAAAGTGCGTAGGACACACCAAAAATTACTACCTGTTTACCTCGAGATGTCCCCAAGTCATAGCGCATTTTCAGCTCGTCAAGGTCGCCTAATACAAATCCCGAGGCTTCATCTTTAGTGCTTTCGATGAGCTCATTGACCATAAAAACCAAACTGGAGTCACCTTGTTCCAGATAATTTGGCAACAATGCTAGGATGATTTGATTTTCAGGATTGCCTATGGCGTCGCGGTAAAACTGTTTAAATGAACGCGTATAGACATCTTTCGAAAAAACGAAATGTGAACTGCGCTCAACACTTGTTGTTCCACTGCTTTTAAAATGTGCTTCATGCGTTTGTGCAACCGAAACCCGATGTGATTTGAAAAAAGAAATTGGTAAAAAAGGAATTTCGGTAACTTCTGAAGGTGCTGTTTTATTCAGGTGCTCCGCGAAAGATCGATAAATAGAACAGTGTTCGTATTGGAAATAAAATACTTCGAGTGCTGTTCTATTGAAGTCTTCTTTGCTTCTTATAGAGAAGATTTTTTGTTCAAGAAGTTCATTTCTTTCCATTCTCAGTGAGTTACCTCTCCTATGGAATCCGGGTTATGTTTATGTCTGAACAGCAATGCGAACAACACTGCGATGAGTAAGGAGTAAAGTGCAAATGTGATCCAAATAGACGACCAATCTTTCATCATGATAGTGGAGGAAAATTGACCATTGTGAATTTGAACTCCTCCTGTTACACGCTCAAATAATGGTGAATTCGATTTGACACCCAAGTAATTTGTGAGCTCTGAAACCGTCCTGAACTCAAGCATAAAGTAACGTTGAATTAATATTCCACTGAGATAGCTTCCGAGAATCGCACCTATTCCGTTGGTCATCATCATGAACAAGCCTTGTGCACTTGAACGAATCGAAGGTGCTGTATTCCCTTCAACAAAAAGGGATCCGGATACATTGAAGAAATCGAATGCCATCCCATAAACGATACAAGATGCAACAATCATCCAAAGTCCTTCGGCTGGATTGCCATAAGCAAGTAATCCGAAGCGAAAAACCCATGCTATCATGCTAATAAGCATGACATATTTTATTCCGAATCGTTTAAGAAAAAACGGAATCGCAAGGATGAATAACGTTTCAGAAATCTGTGAGATCGACATGATGACAGTGGAATAGCGCACAATCATGGAGTCTTGATATTTGCCAAAGTTCCCAAACTCACTGATATATCCATCGCCATACATATTGGTGAGCTGCAATGAGGCGCCAAGGAAAAGTGAAAACAAAAAGAATAAGAACATTTTATATTCCTTGAAAAGCTTAAAGGCATCCAATCCAAGCAGAGAGCTTAAAGACCGATTACTCGGCTTGCTTGGGTAACATTTAGGCAAACTAAATGAATATAATCCCAACAATATGGCCGAACCACCAGCGATCAAAAATTGATTTGCAGAGGCTTTATTCCCAGTGATATTTACAAACCACATCGCAATAATAAATCCAACGGTCCCCCACACTCGGATGGGAGGAAACGATTTTACAACGTCATAGTCATTTGATTTTAAGACGGAATAAGCAATCGAATTCGATAAAGCAATGGTAGGCATATAACAAAGCATGGCAATAAAGATTACCCAAAAGAAAGCTTGTGGATCGGTGACTTGTGTTAAATAACAGAGTGTAATTCCACCTAGAATATGAAGTGCTCCATATAAGCGTTCTGCATTGATCCATTTGTCCGCCACAATCCCTACAATCGTTGGCATGAACAAGGAAGACAATCCTAAAGTTGTAAAAACAGCGCCAAATTCAACTCCGCCCCACTTTTTGGTTTCAAACCAATAGTTGTAAACGGTAATGAGCCAGGCTCCCCAAACGAAGAACTGCATAAAGTTCATTGCGACGAGCCGGTTCTTTAATCCCATAGGTGTTTTGCTTAGTTTGTGCGGCGCTTGTTCATCTCATCCCGAATACGCGACGCAAGCTCATAATCTTCATTTTCAAGTGCTTCACCCAGCTGACCTTCCAAATCTTCCTCCGACATTGTTTGTAAATCGCCATCGGCTGATGAAAGATCTTCGTCCTCAATAGGATAAGTGCTTTCGCGTTCATCGTCAGCATCTTCACTCTGAATACCTGCGCTTGATAGAATATGTTCGAATGTGTATATAGGACAGTGAAAACGAACCGCTATTGCAATTGCATCTGACGTGCGTGCATCTATTTCGGTCGTAATCCCATCGCTTTCACAAATAAGCTTTGAATAAAAGATTCCTTCAGACAGGTTGTAGATCACTATTTCACGAACATCAATTGAAAACGATTGTGCAAAATTCTTGAACAGGTCATGCGTCAGTGGACGTGTTGGCGTCATCTTTTCCAATTCAATTGCAATAGCCTGTGCTTCAAATCCACCAATCACAATAGGTAGCTGTCGTTTGCCTCCCACTTCTGACAAGACCAGCGCATATGCTCCTGACTGCGTTTGACTGTAGGATAATCCGGCTATTTCAAGCTTGATTTTATTCATATAATTCGGTGAATCCGTTCTCGTTCAGACATTAATTTCCTGACTCCTTAAACTTTTTAACGGCAGCTGTAAGCTTTGGTAACACCTCAAAAGCATCTCCAACAACGCCATAATCCGCAGCTTTAAAGAAAGGTGCCTCCGGATCTGTGTTTATAACGACCATCACTTTTGAACCATTTACACCGGCCAAATGCTGGATCGCTCCAGAAATACCAGCGGCAATATACAAATTAGGACGGATGGCTACACCGGTTTGTCCCACGTGCTCGTGATGAGGTCTCCAACCAATGTCAGCTACAGGTCGAGAACAAGCAGTGGCTGCGCCAAGTGCTTTTGCGAGATCTTCTACTATTCCCCAATTTTCAGGGCCTTTTAAACCACGACCGGCAGATACAACCATTTCGGCCTCAGGAAGTGGAATTTCACCTTCAGGTTTTTTGGTGCTGAGCACTTTCACTTTAGCGTCTCCAGCATTTCCACTGAATTCTTCTACGCCGCAGTCTGAACCGTTAGCTTCGGGTTGCAAACTATTTGGAAGCAAAGAAATTATCTTTTTACTGCTGTTCACCTTGACAGAGCCAAAAGCTTTACCTGAGAAGACGTTTACTTTAATACTCCCATCAGCTGAGGGTACGTCAATTGCTCCGGAAATCAACCCTGCCTTTAATTTAACTGACAATCTAGGGGCAACAGCTTTTGCCGTAAGGTCATGGCTGAACACTACCGTGTTTGCATTTGTTTTTTCGGCAGCAGTTGCGATGATGCGCGCCAATTGTTGATCATCTTCTCCTGTGAATCCTCGATCAACGAGTACCTTGGAAGCACCATAATTACCCAGAGAACTAAGTGTACTGGTTTCGGCATTTCCCGAGGTGATGACAGTGACGTCACCGCCTAATTTTTTTCCATAGGTTACAGCTTCGAGTGCAGCTTTATTTAAGCCGTTTGAACTATTAACGTATACTAGAACAGACATGATTCTTTTTTTATGACGAATGTCGGGTTGTGTTTTAAATTATTTCTTTAAATCGATCAATAGGATCAGATGACTTTTGCTTCATTGTGTAACAAGCTCACCAATTCATCCATATTATTCGGGTCAATCATTTTACATGCTGATTTCGCTGCTGGCATGGAATAATTTTGATAGCTCGTCAACTGCTCAACGGATACCGGAGCTACTACCTGTAGAGGTTTGGTTCGCGCGGCCATAATTCCCCTCATATTCGGAATGCGTTGCTCGGCCATCCCTTTGGCACAAGATACAACAGCAGGAAGAGCAACTTCCACTACCTGTAAACCACCAACGATCTCTCGTTCAAGAGTCAGTGTTGAACCATTTACATCCATTTTTGAAGCAAGTGATACAAAGGGCATATCCAAGGCTTCGGCAATCATACCGCCCACCTGTGATCCGTTGTAATTAATCGTTTCCTTTCCGGTGAGAACAAGGTCAAAGCCATTGGACTTTGCATATTCGGAGATTTGAATAGCTGTGAAATATGCATCTGTCGGGTCAGCATCAATCCGTACAGCATCATCAGCACCAATAGCCAAGGCTTTTCGAATCACTGCTTCATCGCCTGCGGCACCTACAGTAATTATAGTAACGTTTCCTCCAAGCGTTTCTTTAATTTCAAGTGCACGCACGAGCGCGTACCACTCATCATAGGGATTGACAATATATTGCACACCATTTTCGTCAAATCGCGTTTGGTTGTCAACGAAAGCGATTTTTGATGTTGTATCCGGCGCTTTGCTTATGCAGACAAGTATCTTCATGAATCTAAATTTTCAAATGAACGCAAATGTAAGGAATTATTCTTTTTCGAGGTAGTACTGATAATATCGAATTCAACACAAGAATATATGATTTTTCAGTTTAATCGTTAATTTTGGCTCCTAAATTCAAAAGCAGCATCTACATGAAGACTGTACAATTTCGTGAAGCACTGAGAGAGGCAATGTCAGAGGAAATGCGTCGTGATGAACGCGTATTTTTAATGGGTGAAGAAGTAGCTGAATACAATGGAGCTTATAAGGTGTCTCAAGGAATGTTGGATGAATTCGGTCCGAAGCGAGTGATTGACACACCTATTGCCGAGCTTGGATTTGCCGGGATTGCCGTAGGTGCTTCCATGAACGGGCTTCGTCCGATCGTGGAATTTATGACCTGGAACTTTGCCATTCTCGCAGCTGATCAAATCATTAACAGTGCCGCGAAGATGTTACAAATGTCAGGGGGACAATATTCTTGTCCTGTAGTTTTCCGTGGAGGAAATGGTACAGCCGGTCAGTTGGCTGCAACGCACTCTCAATCCTTTGAAGCATTCTATGCACATGTGCCCGGACTTAAAGTAATAACGCCTTCCAATCCATATGACGCCAAGGGATTATTGAAAGCTGCGATCCGCGATAATGACCCTGTTGTTTTCCTGGAGTCAGAAAAGATGTATGGCGATAAAGGAGAGATTCCGGAAGGAGAATACATTATTCCGATAGGGGTGGCAGATGTTAAACGAAAAGGTTCGGATGTCACCATCGTTTCTTTTGGCAAGATTATTAAAGTGGCGCAAGCAGCAGCAGAAGAATTGGAGAAAGAAGGGATTTCAGCTGAGATTATTGATCTGCGTACGATCCGACCAATTGATTACACTACCGTAGTAGAGTCTGTTAAGAAAACAAACCGTTGTGTGGTGGTGGAAGAGTCATGGCCCCTGGCGTCTATTTCTTCTGAGCTAGCTTACCACTTGCAACGCTATGCGTTTGATCACCTAGATGCGCCAGTAGAACGTGTAACCCAAACAGATACTCCTTTTGCATTTTCTCCAACACTCATTGATGAAGCTTTGCCAAATGTGGAGCGTGTGATTAAGGCTGTTAAAAGAACTTTGTACAGATAGATAAACTTGTCATTATTGAAGGTTCTTATTATAAAGTACTTCTTTATGAAGTGCTTTTTTGTTTTTATTGAAGAATAGATCTGTAACGAGGACTGAGCTTATCAAACTCCGCAAATATTCCGAATCACAAATCCAGAATTCCAAATCGAACCTCTAGCATCGTCGAGAGGCAAATCCTCTTTCAACATGCAATTGTGAAAAAAACACACTTTTTTTTGATAACTTCTTGTTAAATCGGATTAACTAGCTATCTTTGCACCCCTCAAAGTGTGTTTGGGGGTGAATTATATTGATTAAAAACATAAGAAATTAAGAGTATTTTATGCCAACTATCCAACAATTAGTTCGCAAAGGAAGAACAGCGGTAGTCAAGAAAAGTAAGTCTGCTGCACTTGATTCATGTCCACAGCGTAAAGGAGTTTGTGTAAGGGTTTACACAACTACTCCGAAGAAACCGAACTCTGCTATGCGTAAAGTAGCGAGGGTGCGTTTGACCAATGGTAAAGAGGTGAACGCCTACATCGGTGGAGAAGGTCACAACTTACAAGAGCACTCTTTGGTGCTTGTACGAGGAGGAAGGGTGAAAGACCTTCCGGGAGTTCGTTACCACATCGTTCGTGGTGCGGAAGATACCGCTGGTGTTGAGGGAAGATCTCAGCGTCGCTCCAAGTATGGAACAAAAAGACCTAAAGCGAAATAATCGATAAAACTTGAAGAGATGAGAAGAAGAAAAGCGAAAAAAATAGCGATTCTCCCGGATCCAAAGTTTAATGACGTTGTGGTAACAAAGTTTGTCAACAACCTCATGTATGACGGGAAGAAGAGTTTAGCATTCAGCATTTTTTACGATGCGATTGCAATAGTGGATAAAAAGATAGAAGACCAGGAAGGATTGGAAGTTTGGAGAAAAGCATTGGAAAATGTAACTCCAAGTGTTGAGGTTCGTAGCCGTCGTGTTGGTGGTGCTACGTTTCAAATTCCAACTCCAGTGCGCGAAGAGAGAAAATCTTCCCTCGCCATGAAATGGTTAATCGGTTATGCTCGCAAGCGCAACGAAAAAACAATGGCTCAAAAACTCGCTTCTGAGATCATTGCTGCTTCTAAGGAAGAAGGTGCGGCATACAAGAAGAAAGAAGATACATTAAGAATGGCTGAGGCGAACAAAGCATTCTCACATTTTAGATTCTAATAACAATGGCAAGAGATCTTAAATTTACTCGAAATATTGGTATTGCCGCTCACATTGACGCCGGAAAGACAACCACTACTGAACGTATCCTTTATTATGCTGGTGTAAACCACAAAATTGGAGAGGTTCACGAAGGTGGTGCAACTATGGACTGGATGGAGCAAGAGCAGGAGCGTGGTATTACCATTACTTCAGCTGCTACTACTGTAAATTGGAATTACCGTGGTCAGAAGTACCACATCAATATCATCGATACCCCTGGACACGTTGACTTCACTGTAGAGGTAAACCGTTCACTTCGCGTATTAGATGGTTTGGTGTTCCTTTTCTCTGCTGTTGATGGGGTAGAACCTCAGTCAGAAACAAACTGGCGTTTGGCGAACAACTACAACGTACCGCGAATTGGTTTCGTTAACAAAATGGACCGTCAGGGTGCTGATTTTCTTGCTGTATGTAAGCAAGTTAAAGACATGCTTGGTAGCCACGCGCTTCCATTGCAGATCAACATCGGTGATGAAGATAACTTCAAAGGAGTGGTAGATCTTATCAACTGGAGAGGTATCGTTTGGAACGACTCTGACCAGGGAATGACATTCCAGGAGGTGGAGATTCCGGCTGACATTATCGATGATGCTAGAAGATTGAGAAGTGAATTGCTTGAAGCAGTTGCTGAATTCGACGAAACGTTAATGGAGAAATTCTTCGAGGATGAAAATTCCTTGACTGAAAGAGAAATTTTGAACGCTTTACGTGAAGCTACTATTTCTGGAAAAGTTGTTCCAATGATGTGTGGTTCTTCCTTCAAGAATAAAGGAGTTCAGGCAATGCTTGACATGGTTATGGAAATTCTTCCTTCACCTATGGATATTGAAGCGATTACAGGAACAAACCCTAAGACGGATGAAGAGGTTTCACGCAAGCCATCTTATGATGAGCCGTTTGCAGGATTGGCGTTTAAAATTGCTACGGATCCTTTTGTTGGTCGTCTGTGCTTTACACGTGCATATTCAGGTAAATTGCCTGCAGGATCATACGTTTTGAATACGCGAACAAACAATAAGGAGCGTATTTCTCGTATTTTCCAGATGCATGCAAACAAGCAAAATCAGATCGATGAGCTTGGAGCTGGAGACATCGGTGCACTTGTAGGATTTAAAGATATTCGCACCGGAGATACGCTATGCGCTGAAAATGCACCGATCGTTCTTGAATCGATGAAATTCCCTGATCCGGTAATCGGAATTGCGATTGAGCCTAAAACACAGGCTGATCAGGATAAATTAGGTGTAGGACTTTCCAAGCTTGCTGAAGAAGATCCAACATTTAGAGTAAATACAGACGAAGAAACTGGTCAAACGATCATTTCCGGAATGGGTGAGCTTCACTTGGAAATCATTGTAGACCGTTTGAAACGAGAATTTAAAGTAGAAGTGAACCAGGGTGCTCCACAGGTTTCATACCGTGAGAACATTACTGCATCTATCGATCACCGAGAAGTTTACAAAAAGCAATCAGGTGGTCGTGGTAAATTCGCCGACATTGTTGTCAAGATTTCTCCTCAGGATAATGCAGAAAAATCAGGATTGGAATTCATCAACAGCATTAAAGGTGGTAACATTCCACGTGAATTTATTCCTTCTGTTGAAAAAGGATTTAAAGAGTCAATGAAAAATGGTGTGATGGCCGGTTTCCCTATCGAAGCAATGAAGGTTGAGTTGATAGACGGTTCATTCCACGCTGTCGACTCCGATTCCTTGTCTTTCGAACTTTGTGCGAAAATGGCATACAGAACAGCATTGAAAAATGCCCGACCTATATTGTTGGAGCCTATCATGAAAATTGAGGTGGTGACTCCAGAAGAAAACATGGGTGACATCGTAGGAGATTTGAACCGTCGTCGTGGTGTGATCCGCGGAATGGATGACAGAGCAGGCTCCAAGGTAGTGAAGGCTGATGTTCCACTTTCCGAAATGTTTGGATATGTTACTCAACTTCGTACTCTTTCATCAGGTCGTGCAAGTTCCTCCATGGAATTCTCCCACTATTCAGAGGCTCCAAAGAACATCGCAGATGACGTGGTTGCAAAAGCAAGTGGTAAAGTTTCAGCTTAAAAAATTAGGATATGAGTCAGAAAATCAGAATAAAATTGAAATCATACGATCATAACCTTGTAGATAAGTCTGCAGAAAAGATCGTAAAGACTGTAAAGTCAACAGGTGCTGTGGTAAGTGGTCCGATTCCACTGCCAACACACAAGCGTATTTACACTGTCTTGAAGTCACCACACGTGAACAAGAAAGCACGTGAGCAGTTTGAATTGGCTTCATACAAGCGCTTGCTTGACATCTACAGCTCTTCATCAAAAACAGTTGATGCGTTAATGAAACTGGAACTTCCAAGTGGTGTTGACGTAGAGATTAAAGTGTAAGTTAATAGTAACAATTAAATAGTTAAGTATGCCAGGAATTATTGGTAGAAAAGTCGGAATGACTAGCATCTACAGTGCCGAGGGCAAGGCGATGCCATGCACAGTGATAGAAGCTGGTCCTTGCGTTGTGACTCAGGTCAAAACGCAAGACAGAGATGGTTACGAGGCTACTCAGCTTGGATTTGGGGACCGAAAGGAAAAGAATACTCCAAATGCACTGAAGGGTCACTTTAAGAAAGCCAACACCACTCCTAAATCGAAGTTGGTGGAATTTAAAGGGTTCGATAATCTTAATCTCGGTGATACAGTTGACGTAAATCTCTTCGAAGAAGGTGAATACGTTAGCGTAGTGGGTACCTCTAAAGGTAAAGGTTTCCAGGGAGTTGTAAGACGTCATGGTTTTGGCGGTGTTGGTCAGTCCACACACGGTCAGCACAACCGTCTTCGTGCTCCAGGTTCTATTGGTGCTTGTTCTTATCCTGCAAGAGTATTCAAAGGAATGCGTATGGCGGGACAGATGGGTAACAAGCGCGTAGTCATGGAAAATCTTGAGGTTTTGAAGGTGCTTGCTGACAAGAATTTAATAGTGGTGAAGGGCTCTGTTCCCGGATCTAAAGGTTCAACTGTTTCAATTTTGAAGTGATGGAAGTAAAAGTATTTGACGCAAAAGGAAAAGCTACTTCAAAAAAGGTAACTCTTTCAGATACGGTGTTCGGAATCGAACCGAATGACCACGCAATCTATTTGGATGTGAAACAGCATTTGGCGAACCGTCGTCAAGGCACACACAAAGCCAAAGAACGAAATGAAATAGCAGGATCAACTAAGAAGTTGAAGAAACAAAAAGGAACTGGTGGCGCCCGTGCGGGTAGCGCTAAGTCCGGAACGCGTGTTGGTGGAGGACGTATTTTTGGACCGAGACCGCGTAACTACGAGTTTAAGCTTAATGTGAAGCTCAAAAGATTGGCGCGTAAGTCCGCATTTTCTTACAAAGCTAAAAACGACGCAATTCTTGTTTTAGAGGATTTGAAATTCGATGCAGCAAAAACGAAAGATTTTGTAGCCTTGGTTTCTGCCTTGAAACTTGAGAATGAAAAAATCCTTTTGATACTTGGGGCACAAAATGACAATGTTTATTTGTCCTCACGTAACCTTGGGAGAGTAAAAGTCGTAACTGCAGATTCTGTCAATACGTATGATGTGTTGAATGCGAAGAAAGTAGTTCTGGCGGAGAGTTCATTGGAAGTAATTGAAAAGATTCTAAACTAAGAATTGATGAAGACAATTATCAAAAAGCCGATCATTACTGAGAAAGCTACTGCAACGACTGAAAAACATAACCGTTTCACGTTTGAAGTAGACAGATCAGCAAATAAGATCGAGATAAAAAAGGCTGTCGAGAAAATGTATGGTGTCAGTGTCACTGACGTACGTACGTTAAATTATGGCGGTGGAAAATCCTCTGTTAAATATACTAACAAAGGTGTCGTTGAGCAACCTAGCAAACAATGGAAAAAAGCTGTTGTGACTGTTGCTGCAGGAGAAACGATTGATTTATTTAATAATTATTAAGCAGTTGACAGATGAGTCTTAAGAAATTTAAGCCTATAACTCCAGGGCAAAGACACAAGATCAACAGCGATTATTCTGAGATCACTGCGGGCAAACCTGAAAAGAGCCTCGTAGCGAGTAAGAAGAAGTCTGGTGGTCGTAACAACGACGGTAGAATGACCATGCGCTACATTGGTGGTGGTCACAAGCAAAAGTATCGTGTTGTTGATTTTAAAAGAGATAAACATGATGTACCTGCTACGGTGAAATCGATCGAATACGATCCGAACCGTACAGCACACATCGCTCTCTTATATTATGCAGATGGTGAGAAGCGTTACATCATTGCTCCGAATGGTTTGAAAGCCGGAGACGTTGTGGTAGCTGGAAAAAATGTGGCACCAAACATTGGTAATGCACTTTTCCTAAGTGATGTTCCATTGGGGACGGTGATTCACAACATTGAGCTCAAGCCTGGTAAAGGTGGAGCCATTGCACGAGGAGCTGGTACGTATGCACAATTGAATGCACGTGATGGACGATATGCGATCATCAAAATGCCTTCTGGTGAAACAAGAATGATCTTGACGACATGTATGGCTACAATTGGTTCAGTCTCCAATGCAGAGCACAACCTTGTGGTTTCAGGTAAAGCTGGTCGTTCTCGATGGTTGGGAAGACGCCCACGAGTTCGTGGTGTAGTTATGAACCCTGTAGATCACCCAATGGGTGGTGGTGAAGGGCGAAACGCTGGAGGTCACCCACGTTCACGCAACGGTATGCCTGCGAAAGGATACAAAACGCGTTCTAAGAAGAAGTATTCAGATAAGTTCATCATCGAAAGAAGAAAAAAATAAGTAGGATATGAGTCGTTCATTAAAAAAACCACCTTTCGTACATTATAAATTAATGAAGCGTGTGGACGATGCACAGGCATCCGGAAGTAAATCGGTGATCAAAACTTGGTCTCGTGCTTCTACGATCACTCCTGACTTTGTCGGATTGACGTTTGCTGTGCACAACGGAAATAAGTTTATTCCTGTTTTTGTGACAGAGAACATGGTTGGTCATAAATTAGGTGAGTTCGCTCCAACGCGTAACTTCCGTGGCCATGCAGGAAATAAGAAAGATAAGAAAAGATAGTATTAAATAGCAAAGTCATGGGTGCTAGAAAAAGGTTAAGAGCTGAAAAAATAAGAGCGACGAAAAGTACGACTGCATTTGCACGTCTCAATGATTCGCCAATTGCTCCGAGAAAGATGAGGTTAGTTGCAGACCTTGTAAGGGGAGTGGAAGTAAATAAAGCTCTGAATATTTTGCAACACAATGCGAAGACGGCTTCAACCAGTCTTGAAAAATTACTTCGTTCGGCAATTGCCAATTGGGAACAGAAAAACGAGGGTAAAAGCATTGAAGAGGAGACATTGATCGTACGTTCAATAGAAGTTGGTGGCGGTGCAATGTTGAAGAGAATACAAGCTGCGCCTCAGGGAAGAGCGCACAGAATCAGAAAAAGATCAAATCACGTGACCATCGTAGTAGATGGTGCTAAATAACTTGGGATAAGATGGGACAAAAGACAAATCCAATTGGTAACAGACTAGGTTACATCCACGGATGGGAATCAAACTGGTATGGTGGAGAGCGATACAAGGATAAGATCGTTGAAGACGATCAGATCAGAAAGTATTTGAACGCTCGCTTATCCAAGGCAAGCATTGCTAAAATCATCATTGAACGTACCCTCAAACTCGTTACAGTGACGATTAATACGGCTCGTCCGGGAGTGATCATCGGTAAAGGTGGTCAGGAAGTGGACAAATTGAAAGAGGAGTTGAAAAAACTTACGAAGAAGGAGATTCAGATTAACATCTTCGAAGTAAAACGTCCTGAACTGGATGCGCGTCTTGTTGCCGATGGCATAGCGCGTCAGTTGGAGGCACGTATCTCTTTCAGAAGAGCTATTAAAATGGCAATTGCGAGTACGATGCGTATGTCAGCAGAAGGAATCAAAGTGAAGATTTCCGGACGTTTGAATGGCGCAGAGATGGCTCGTACAGAGATGTATAAGGATGGACGTACTCCGTTACATACGTTCAGAGCTGACATCGATTATGCGGTTTCCGAAGCGCACACTACTTATGGCCGTTTGGGCATTAAAGTGTGGATCTGCAAAGGTGAAGTATACGGAAAACGCGACCTTTCTCCGAATGTTGGAATGGCGGCTTCAGCGGCTAAAGCCGGAGGTGCTCCAGGTGGGGCTCCACGCAAACCAATGGGTGCGAAAAGGAAGAAAAAATAATACTGACAGTAAAATTCTTTAAAAGATGTTACAGCCAAAAAGAACCAAGTTCAGAAGAGTTCAGAAAGGAAGAAACCGTGGACAAGCGCATCGTGGTAGCACGATTGCTTTCGGATCTTTCGGACTGAAAACACTGGAGCCCGGATGGATCACTTCGCGCCAGATCGAAGCATCACGTATCGCTGTTACGCGTTACATGAAACGTGAAGGTAAAGTATGGATCCGAATATTTCCGGATAAGCCTGTGACCTCCAAACCTGCTGAAGTAAGGATGGGTAAAGGTAAAGGTGCTCCAAGTCACTGGGTAGCAGTTGTGAAACCGGGACGTATTATGTTTGAGGCAGACGGAGTTCCGTATGAAATTGCCAAAGAAGCATTGCGTCTGGCCGCTCAAAAGTTGCCGGTGAAATGTAAGTTCGTTGTTCGCAACGATTATGTTATACCTGGAAAATAAGAAAAGATGAAGCAGCAGGAAATCACTAAACTATCAGTGGAAGACGTAAAGAAAAAGATCGCAGATCTTTCGGGTCAACTTGAAAAAATGAAGTTGTCTCACCGCGTGGCTCCGATCGAAAATCCGATTCAGATCCGTAAGGTTAGAAAAACGATCGCACGTTTGAATACTGAATTGACAAAACGTGAAACACAGGCTTAATTGCTTGTTAAACAATGAAATTGCTTGAAATGGAAAAGCGTAATTTAAGAAAAGAACGAATCGGGATTGTTACCAGCGACAAAATGCAAAAGTCGATCGTGGTAGCAGTGGAGCGTAAGGTGAAGCACCCGAAATATGGTAAGTTCGTTAAGAAGACCACCAAATTTGTAGCGCATGATGAAAACAACGACTGTAATATCGGTGATACTGTAAAGATCATGGAAACACGTCCGTTGAGTAAATCAAAGAACTGGAGATTGGTGGAAATTATTGAAAGAGCTAAATAAGTTTAGTAATGATACAAACAGAATCAAGACTTGCAGTAGCAGATAACTCCGGAGCGAAAGAGGTATTGGTCATCCGTGTACTCGGTGGAACCAGACGTCGATACGCTTCAGTTGGAGACAAAATCGTAGTTGCTGTGAAGAGTGCAATGCCCTCTGGTGCCGTTAAAAAGGGTTCGGTAGCCAAGGCGGTGGTAGTTAGAACCAAGAAAGAGGTACGTCGTGCCGATGGTTCCTACATTCGATTCGACGATAACGCATGTGTTATCTTGAATCAGGCGGGTGACATGAGAGGCACTCGTATTTTCGGACCGGTTGCTCGTGAGCTCCGTGAAAATAATTACATGAAAATTGTTTCACTTGCTCCTGAGGTACTTTAATTTATTGTAGTCATGCAACAGAAATTACACATTAAAGTAGGCGACACTGTGAAGGTAATCACTGGTGAAGCAAAAGGGAATGAAGGAACGGTCTTAACAATTGATCGTAAGAAAATGCGTGCGACAGTGAAAGGTGTGAATATCGTAAAGAAACACGCCAAACCAAGCGCTGCAGACCCTCAAGGTGGAATCGTGGAGAAAGAAGGAAGTATTCACATTTCAAACCTCATGCTCGTTCACAAAGACCAGGCAACACGCACAGGTCGTAGAATGGACGCGAAAGGAAAATTAGTTCGTTATTCAAAAAAGTCAGGGGAGGATATCAAATGAGTTACAGGCCAAGACTTAAGGAAAAGTACAAAGCAGAGATTATTCCTGCGTTGACTGAAAAGTTCGGGTACAAGACAATAATGCGAGTACCTAAACTTCAAAAGATTGTATTGAGCCAAGGAATGGGCGATGCAGTTTCTGACAAGAAATTGATTGAAAATGCGGCAGCTGATCTGTCACGGATAGCTGGTCAGAAAGCGATCACAACGATTTCGAAAAAAGACATCTCGAACTTCAAACTAAGAAAAGGGATGCCTATTGGAACGAAAGTTACCCTTCGCGGTGACAAAATGTATGACTTCCTGGATAGACTTTTGTCAGTATCTTTACCTCGTACACGCGACTTCAGAGGGATCAATCCTAAAGGGTTTGACGGAAGAGGAAACTTCAATCTTGGAGTAAAGGAGCATATCATTTTTCCCGAAATTGATATTGACAAAGTGAACCGAATCCTAGGTATGGACATTACATTCGTTACTTCTGCAGAGAGTGATGAAGAAGCAAAAGCACTTTTGGATGCATTTGGATTCCCATTCATAAAAAAATAAGAAGAGATGGCTAAAGAATCAATGAAAGCGCGAGAGCGCAAAAGAGAAAGAATGGTAAAGCGTTACGCGAAAAAGCGTGAGGAGCTTACAAAGATCTTGAAATCAACCGATGCCTCAGACGAGGTACAGTCTGCGAAGTGGGATGCGATGATGGCTATTCAAAAGCTACCTGCAAACTCTTCGAAGATTCGTAAGCACAACCGATGTGGTTTGACAGGTCGTCCAAGAGGGTACATGCGTCAGTTTGGTATTTCAAGGGTTACCTTCCGTGAAATGGCTTTGGCGGGTAAAATCCCGGGAGTAAAGAAAGCAAGTTGGTAATTAATCGAATCCATTAAAAGTTATGAATACAGATCCAATAGCAGATTTTCTTACCCGAATCCGAAATGCAAGTTCGGCAGGGTTGAAAATGGTAGAAATTCCTGGTTCAAATGTGAAACGTGCAATGACACAAATTCTATTTGATCAAGGATACATTACGAATTACAAATTCGAAGAGGATGGTAAACAAGGAATCATCAAAATCGCATTGAAGTACAATTCATCGACGAGAGTTCCTGCAATAACCAAACTCGAGCGAGCATCCCGTCCGGGACTTCGAAAGTACAGCGGTTCTTCTGAGCTGCCACGCGTACTGAACGGACTTGGAATAGCTATCGTTTCCACGTCGAAAGGAGTAATTACGGACAAAGAAGCAAGAACACAAAACGTAGGTGGAGAAGTTCTCTGCTACGTGTATTAATTTTAAGTTGAATAAAAATGTCAAGGATAGGTAAATCCCCAGTTAACATCCCGAGTGGAGTAGACGTAAAGTTAGACGGTAACCTGGTTACTGTTAAGGGTCCTAAAGGTGAGCTTGCTCAGGTTATTGAATCCGGAGTAACGCTCTCTATTGAGGGGTCCACTATAACTTTCAGCCGCGAATCAGAGGCGCCTTCCCATCGTGCAAAGCATGGTTTGTACCGTGCCTTGTTACAAAATATGGTTCAAGGTGTATCGGAAGGGTACAAAAAGGAAATGGAAGTAATCGGTGTAGGATACCGTGCGAATGCAGCTGGTCAGCAGTTGGAATTGGCTCTTGGTTTCTCTCACCCGATCATCTTCGAAATTCCTAACGAAGTAAAGGTATCTGCTAATACTGAAAAAGGAAAAGCACCAGTTGTAACACTTGAGTCTTACGACAAACAGCTTTTGGGTCAGGTTGCTGCCAAAATTCGCTCCTTCCGTAAACCGGAACCGTACAAAGGAAAAGGTATTCGATTCTTGGGCGAAGAGATCCGTAGAAAAGCTGGTAAATCGGCAGGTAAGAAATAAAAATTAAATGTTATGGCATTCAGTAAATTAAAGCGAAGAGCAAAGATCAAACGAAGAATCAGAAAGAAAATCTCTGGCACTTCAAAAATTCCACGTTTGTCGGTTTTCCGAAGCAACAAGCAGATCTATGCACAATTAATCGATGATACCACGGGAACTACCCTTGCGTCT
>Ga0315906_10003534_pt1 | contig 20742 bp, 18 predicted proteins | sample LakEriMetagenome_4_FD_203526 | JGI IMG/M metagenome (GOLD analysis project Ga0315906, IMG submission 203526) | Freshwater fungal communities from buoy surface, Lake Erie, Ohio, United States - Buoy 2 MA122 | ecosystem: Environmental > Aquatic > Freshwater > Lake > Lake biofilm | place: USA...
GCCAAGACAGACAAGGTAGACGCGCTGGTGTTGGCGCGCTTTGCCGAGGCGGTCAAGCCACCGGTTCGTGCGCTCAAGCCAGAAGAGGTATTGAAGCTCGACGCCATTCTGACGCGTCGTCGTCAGCTCATTGAAATGATCACCGCTGAGGGGAACCGCCAGGCCAGTGCAGCGCCCAAGATCGCCAAGCAGATTGACCAGCACATTGGGTGGTTGGCGAAACGACTGAAGGAAGCGGACGACGATTTGGATAATTCAATTCGATCCAGCCCGCTGTGGCAGCACAAGGCGGAGATCATGCAATCGATTCCTGGTGTTGGCCGTGTGACCACAACGTCGTTGCTGGCGGACGTGCCTGAAATTGGCACTCTGAACCGACGTGAGATCAGCGCACTGATTGGCGTTTGCCCATACAGTCGGGATAGCGGAAAGTCTCGTGGGCGACGCAGCATCTGGGGAGGGCGCGCAAACGTGCGTGCGGTGCTCTACATGGCCTCACTGGTTGCAATGCGCCACCATCCGGTCATCCGCGCTTTCTATCTAAAGCTTGTCGCTGCGGGGAAACCGAAGAAAGTGGCCATCGTGGCGTGTATGCGAAAACTGCTCGTAACGATAAACGCAATGATAAAAGCTGGCACGCCGTGGAACCCAAAAACCGTCGCGGTTAGTGCGTGAAATCAAGACAGTTGCTGTCCCCAATGCCGCACGCACCGTCCATTCGATGTACCAAGAGCTGGTGGCGAATTCTCGGCATACCGCATTTGAGCCGGATGCCTTTATGCGCCAGTTGATTGAAGCTGAGACGGCCGAGCGGACGGTGCGCTCGATGGCTTACCAGATGGGGGCGGCACGTTTCCCGATGGACCGAGACTTAGCCGGGTTTGACTTCACCTCTGGCAGCGTCGATGAGACGCTGGTCCGGGGGTTACATCAGTGCGCGTTTGTGGAAGCCGCACAGACCGCGGCGTTGATTGGCGTGCCTGGGACCGGCAAGACGCATCTGGCCACGGCCATCGGTATTGAAGTCCTGCGTAAACACGGTAAGCGTGCCCGGTTCTTCTCAACGGTTGAGTTGGTCAACGCGCTGGAGTTAGAGAAGGCCACCAGTCGCACCCGCCAGATTGCCAACCGGCTAGTCCACGTTGACTTAGTCGTCCTAGATGAACTCGGCTACTTGCCGTTCAGCCAGATTGGTGGGGCACTGTTGTTCCACCTGCTGTCAAAGCTCTACGAGCGAACGAGTGTGGTGATTACAACCAACCTGTCGTTCGGTGAATGGGGCAGTGTATTTGCCGACGCCAAGATGACGACGGCGTTACTGGATCGGCTCACACATCACTGCCATATCGTTGAGACCGGCAACGAGTCATGGCGTTTCAGTCATAGCTCAATGACGGCAAACAACAAACGCAAGACAACCAAACCGAAAGGAGGCAAACTTACCGAAAATCCAGACTTATCCACAACCGCATAGCCCGTCTATGCAACAAAAGGGTGGCCTCGTTTTAAATTGAAAACGTGGCAGCGTTTTGGATTGAAATCAACGCTCGGTGGGAACACAAGGCGGTGCTTGAGTGGATGCAAGAGCGACTAAACCGCACACCTGAGGCTTCCAAGATCAGGCGTCGAACGGTGGAACATACCTTCGGCACGCTGAAGGCTTGGATGGGGGCGACGCATTTCACGATGAAGACGCTGCCGCATGTCAGAACGGAGATGAGCTTGTACGTGCTGGCCTACAACATGAAGCGCATGATGCAAATCATGGGGGTAAGAAACCTAACAGGGGCAATGAAAGCGGCTTGGCGACAAGATATTTGCGCTCGACTGAAGAAACCCCATTCAATTTGCACCGGAAACGGCATTGGGATACCTAAAGCCCGCCCAGAAATTCTGTTTCCACACAGCCTCGGACGACGCCGGAAGCAGGCAGAAAGGTTGACAAGGAGAACCCTCTTCAGGGCACTATGACGACCGGACAGTTTGCGTGCTACAAAACCGGACAACTTAAAAACTCGCAACACAAATCTGGTCGCCTGGGTTGAAAAAAGCGCAAAAACTCCTTAAAATTTAAGGCTTTGCTGAACCGCCCGCGAACGCCTTCAACAAGGCACCGCATTCGCATCTCTATCCCATTACTCGTATCGCAATTTGCACTCAAGGTAACTCATGAAAATCGCACAAGAACTCCGCGCCGGTAACGTCGTTATGATCGGCAAGGATCCCATGGTCGTTCTGAAGGCCGAATACAACAAATCCGGTCGCAGCTCTGCTGTGGTGAAAATGAAGTTGAAGAATCTGCTTTCAAACTCTGGTACCGAAAGTGTTTACAAGGCGGACGATAAATTTGATGTCATTCAGTTGGAGAAAAAGGAGTGCACCTATTCCTATTTTTCCGACCCAATGTATGTGTTTATGGATGCGGACTACAACCAGTATGAAATTGAGTCTGAGAACATGGGCGATGCACTCCAGTATCTGGATGATGGCTTGACCGCCGAAGTGGTGTTTTACGACGGCCGCGCAATTTCTGTCGAATTGCCAAATTCGATCGTGCGTGAAATCGAGACGGATCCAGCGGTTCGTGGTGACACCTCTGGCAAAGTCATGAAACCTGCGCGCATCAAGCCAACCAACCATGAAATCCTCGTGCCGCTGTTTTGCGAAACCGGCGACAAAATTGAAATCGATACACGTACCAACGAGTATCGTCGCCGCGTCTAATCCGGGGTCGATTTGCGCCATACTCAAAAGGCACGGGTTCCGTGCCTTTTTTGTTTCCCGCGGTGTTGATCCTGAATCGCCGCTGCCGAGTTAAGCCAGGTGAACCTAAGCAAGATGCCAAATCCAACCTTTACGACGGACTGCCGTGACTGCAAGCGACTTGCATCGTTTCTCGATGAGACACGAGCGACCTACCCAACCTATTTTTGTAAGCCGGTGCCGGCGTTTGGTGCCGCTACGCCAAAGCTGTTTGTGGTGGGCTTGGCACCGGGAATGCACGGCGCGAACCGTACCGGGCGACCATTCACGGGTGACACCGCTGGTGAGTTGCTTTACAGCACGTTACATGCGTTCGGTTACGCAAGCCAGCCAACGACCGTGAGGGCCGATGGCGCGCTGGATGCAAAACTGAAACTGATCAACTGTCGCATTTCGAATGCGGTCAAGTGCCTTCCACCACAGAACAAACCCACACCTGAAGAGATCCGCACGTGTAATCGGTACCTCGCACAAGAGATTGCAGCCCTGCCTGTTACCACTGCCATCCTCGCGTTGGGAAGCATTGCCCACGATGCGGTGTTGATGACGATGGGTCTAAAGAAGGGCGTGGCAAAGTTTGGTCATGGCGCACAACACTTGCTGCCCAACGGCGCAACGTTGTTCAATAGTTACCACTGCTCGCGCTACAACACCAATACGCGTCGTCTCACTGAAGAAACATTTCACGACGTATTCCGCTTGATTGATAAACACTGCCGATGAGTGAGCCGGAATCACCGCCGATGTTTGACCCGAGACCGATTCTGGGTGAGTTGCCGAATCTGCCGGGTGTTTATCGGATGAAAAATACCGTGGGCGAGGTGATTTATGTCGGCAAGGCGCGCGACCTAAAGAAGCGGGTGTCGTCGTACTTTGCAAAGGAGCATGTCAGCCCGCGCACGACGATGATGGTCTCGCAAATCGCCGGCATTGACACCACAATTACCGCAAGTGAATCAGAAGCGTTGTTGCTTGAAAATAATCTCATCAAGTCGTTGAGCCCGCGCTATAACGTGTTGTTCCGTGACGACAAGAGTTATCCCTACATCATGGTGACGGGTAAACAGTTCCCGCAGATACGCTTCTATCGCGGGCCACATGTCAAACCGCATCGCTACTTCGGGCCGTTTCCGTCCGCGTGGGCGGTGAGGGACACGATTTCGCATCTGCAAAAAGTATTTCGACTGCGCACCTGTGATGACACTGTATTTGCTCATCGGTCACGGCCATGCCTGCAACATCAGATCGGACGCTGTACCGCGCCATGTGTTGGTTTGATTAGCGAGACTGACTATCTGCGGGATATCGAAAACGCGGCGCTTTTTCTTGATGGTAAAGAAAACGATGTTGTTGAGGAGATCAACCGCAAGATGGATGCGGCGGCGGCGAACATGGAATACGAACTCGCCGCACGCTTTCGTGACCAGGTTCGGGTGTTGCAGCGAATCTTGTCGAAGCAGTTTGTCGAAACCACCTCCGAGCGTGACGCAGACATCATCGCGGTGGCGGAATCCAGCGGTACTTGGTGTGTAAATTTGGCGATGGTGCGTGGCGGCAGGCACTTGGGCGACAAACCATTTTTTCCCGCCAATGTACACGCGCCGGATCACGCCTCGATGCTCGAGGCCTTCATCACACAGCACTATGCCGACCAATCACCTCCTGCATCGATCATCGTTGACGGTGAATTTGAGACCACCGATTGGCAGGAGACGTTGAGCGGGCTGGCAGGCCGACAGGTGAGGGTGGTGTCGCGACCGATTGGTGAGGCGCGGCAGTGGATGCTGATGGCAGCTAAGAATGCTTCGTATGCGATTGCGCAACGCCTCGCTGATCGTGCGTCGCAGGACGCCAAGATTCGTGCGCTGAATGACGTTCTCGGCTCAGACGGCGCATCACCGATCGAGCGTATTGAGTGTTTTGACGTTTCGCACACCATGGGTGAGGCAACAGTGGCATCGTGCGTGGTGTTTGATCAGGGTGCTATGCAATCGAGCCAGTACCGCATCTACAACATCACGGGCATCACGCCAGGCGACGACTACGCGGCGATGCGGGACGCCCTCACTCGGCGCTACAAGAAGGTCGCCGAGCAACCAGAGGATGAAATCGCACTGCGGCCACGGCCCGACCTAGTGTTGATCGATGGAGGCAAAGGTCAGCTCAGTGTGGCTGAGGAAGTCATGACAGACCTTGGTTTGAGCGACATCCTACTGATCGGTGTTGCCAAAGGCGAAGAGCGCAAGGCGGGATTGGAGACGCTTATTTTCGGCATACATAGCACCCGGCCGAGAGAAGAGTTAAATCTCGAAAAGGATAACGTCGGCTTCCACCTTATCCAACAAATCCGTGATGAGGCGCATCGTTTTGCCATCACCGGCCACCGCGCGCGGCGCGGCAAGAAACGCACTACCTCGCGGCTGGAGGACGTTAAAGGTGTAGGGCCGAAACGGCGCAAGGCACTGTTGCAGCAGTTTGGCGGGTTGCAGGGGGTGGCGTCGGCGAGTGTTGAAGACCTATCCAAGGTCGAGGGCATTTCGCGTGAGTTAGCCGAAGTCATTTACAACGAGCTGCATTAGCCCCGCATAATGCCGGTATGCAGCTAAACATTCCCATTATCCTGACGTGGCTTCGCATTGCCGCCATCCCGTTGTTTGTAGCCGTCCTGTACTTTCCGGAATGGGGGCTACTTTCGGTAAAGCAGGCCAATATCGCCGCGACGGTGCTCTTTATTGCCGCAGCTGTCACGGATTGGTTTGACGGCTATCTCGCCCGCAAGCTGGACCAAACATCCGCATTCGGCGCGTTTCTTGATCCGGTCGCCGACAAGCTCATGGTAGCTGCAGCGTTAATCGTCTTGGTCGAGCTTGGGCGCACAGAAGCAGCGGTTGCGCTGATCATCGTGGGCCGCGAGATCACGATTTCCGCACTCCGTGAATGGATGGCGCAGCTCGGCCAGTCCAAAAGTGTCGCTGTTTCGATGATCGGCAAAATCAAGACCGTCGCCCAGCTCGTGGCCATCCCATTCTTGTTGTATAACGACATGCTGTTCGGCGTTATTGATTGCCGTGTCGCCGGCACCATCTTCATTTGGGTGGCGGCGGGGTTGACGCTTTGGTCGATGGTTTATTACTTAAAGGCAGCTTTTTATACGCCGCCAGGGTGAGCGGCTAAAGTGCCATCAGAAACATAAACGCCTGCTTTTCGCAGGCGTTTAGTTTTTGGTGCCCGGGACCGGAATCGAACCGGTACGAGGGGATTAGCCTCGACGGATTTTAAGTCCGTTGTGTCTACCTATTTCACCACCCGGGCGGTGAGGACAGCTGTATTTTCCCCTAACTTTGGTCACGCGGGGCTGCAGACACATTCCTTATGACAAAAATGCCCGCAGTTGCGGGCATTTTTTACATCTGGAGGCGGGTGCCGGAATCGAACCGACGTAGACGGATTTGCAATCCGCTGCATAGCCACTTTGCTAACCCGCCGCAGCCGTTTCCCGAAACTGGGAGCCGGAAGGGAAAAAGGGGAAGCTGTCGCTTCCCCTTTCTAAACCGCAAATTTGGAGCGGGAAAAGAGTCTCGAACTCTCGACCTCAACCTTGGCAAGGTTGCGCTCTACCAACTGAGCTATTCCCGCGTATGTATGAATTATAGCCAAAAATTGCCCGCCTATACAAGTCGGCTGTGCGGCTGGCAATTAGCTTCACCGAGCAGGCAGTTTTTTCCTGACATTGCCTATCGTTTCAGGTTGTTGTATAGCCTACTGCTAAAATTAGCCCCGAAACAGGGATAAAAAACACAAGAAAGCCATTCAACCCTGTCTAAACCGATCCTGCCCGTTTCTGCCCCCCATCTCTGCATTGACCTCATCTTGAAACACCTTGACTGGCTAGAAGCAGAAGCCATCCATATCATGCGGGAAGTGGCCGCCGAATGTGCCAATCCGGCGCTGCTTTTCTCGGGCGGTAAAGACTCCATCGTCATGCTGCGTTTGGCAGAAAAGGCGTTTCGACCCGATCCGTTTCCGTTCCCGTTGTTGCATATCGATACAGGGCATAACTTCCCTGAGGTGATGACGTTTCGTGACAAACGCGTGGCGGAGTTGGGAGAACGTCTGCTGGTGGGCTCGATGGAGGAGAGCATTCGTCGCGGACGAGTGGTGTTAGCTGATCCGGGCGAGAGCCGCAACGCACATCAAAGCATCACGCTGCTGGATACCATCGCTGAACACAAATTTGACGCCTTGTTTGGTGGTGCCCGCCGCGACGAGGAAAAGTCACGCGCCAAAGAGCGCATTTTTTCGCATCGCGACGCCTGGGGGCAGTGGGACCCAAAGAACCAGCGGCCGGAATGTTGGCGTCTCTTTAATACACGCCTCAAGCCGAACGAACACCTGCGTGTTTTCCCAATTTCGAATTGGACCGAACTCGATGTGTGGCAATACATTGCACGCGAGCAACTTGAAGTGCCAACGATATATTTTGCCCACGATCGGGAAGTTGTCGAACGCGGTAACTTGTTAATGCCGGTGACGGTTGTCACGCCGCCGCGAGACGGTGACAAGGTGGTCACGAAACGTGTGCGTTTTCGTACGGTGGGTGACATGACCTGTACTTGTCCGGTGGCTTCGAACGCCGCCACAGTGGATGAAGTTGTATTGGAAACGGCAGCGGTCACCGTCACCGAACGAGGTGCGACGCGGCTCGATGACCAGACTGCCGAAGCATCGATGGAGCTGCGTAAAAAAGAAGGGTACTTCTGATGTCGGCTGAAGTCACCCCTCTGACGACGTCGATCGACACACTGCGTTTCTCCACTGCGGGTTCGGTTGATGACGGCAAAAGCACGTTGATTGGTCGTTTGTTGTTTGATGCGCAAGCTATTCTTGAAGACCAACTGGCGACTCTTAAGGGGGCGACCAACAAACACGGGCATGTCGATACCGGTGAACCCATCGACTTCTCACTATTGACGGACGGCTTGATCGCCGAACGTGAGCAGGGTATCACCATCGATGTTGCGTATCGATACTTCGCTACGCCGAAACGCCGCTTCATCATTGCCGATACACCCGGGCACGAGCAGTACACGCGCAATATGGTCACAGGTGCATCAACGGCCCATCTGACAATTATCTTGGTCGATGCGACGCGTGGCCTGACCATACAATCGCGCCGTCACGCGGCAATCGCGGGGTTGCTCAAGATTCCGCATGTCGTCGTCGCAATCAACAAGATGGATTTGGTGGGATACGCCGAAGATGTTTTTGTCCGCTTGCGTGATGAATTTGCCCCGTTCCTTGCCCAGCTTGGATTTGTTGAAGTGACTTTTATTCCGGTCTCCGCGCTAAAGGGCGAGATGCTCGCCAACCGTGGTGAGGCGATGCCGTGGTTCACCGGGCCAACGTTGCTTGAAACGCTGGAAACAACTCAGGCGCATCAGGCCGTCGAACAACCGTTTCGTTTTTCGGTGCAACGTGTGGCGCGATCCAAGTTCGGCGAAAAGAGTAATTGGCGCGGCTACCAGGGCCGACTCGACGGTGGCGCGATCACAGTTGGTGAAGACGTGACAATCCTGCCTTCCATGTTGGAAGCAAAGATTCATTCCATCCAAACTTACGCAGGGCCAATCACTCGCGCGAACGCCGGCGAGGTGGTCACGCTGGTGCTCGATCAACAGATCGATGTGTCACGAGGCGACATGCTGGTAAAGCATGGTTCTGGTGCAGATGGGCTGGGAGCGATGCCGGTCGTCGCCGACCGATTTGCCGCCGACCTTTGCTGGCTAGATACGACACCGATTGACTTGAATCGCCGCTACTGGATCAAACACACAACACGTTCGACCCGGGCCGTGGTTGAATCAATCGAATATCGGCTCAATGTGGAGACCCTCGAAGAGACGGTGGAAACTTTTCCAAAAATACAAGTCAACGATATTGCGCGCGTGACGGTGGCCTGCCAGCAGCCGTTGGTGTTTGATGCGTATACCGACAATCGCGCGACCGGCTGTTTCATCCTCATCGACGATACGACCAACCGCACGGTTGCGGCGGGGATGATTCAAGGACTAGGTAAGTGATTCCGACAAAATACACCTCTGTGGTGTTCGCATTTTTTATGTCGATGTTGATGGCGTTTATGATGTCCGGCGTACTGACATTTGTAAACCTGCGGCCGATTGCGCCCGGCTTGTTTTTGGAGCGGTGGATGCACGCGTTTCCAATCGCCTGGTTCTTTGCATTTTTTGCGGCGTTACTCGCAGGGCCAATCGTGCGCAAAATCGTCACCAAACTTGTCGCCCAACCTCCCAGGAGTTAGTTCCATGAAATGTATCTTTGTATTACTCGCCTTTCTACTCACGACATGTTCGGCATTTGCACAATCACACGTTGGCGACTGCAGCAAAAAAGAAGGCGTGGAAAAAGCTCGCTGCGAGCGGCACGAGAAGATGGCGGAGAAATGCGGACCACTGAAAGGTGAGGCGCATTTTGTGTGTGACCGTGAGTTCTTGTTGGCGAACCCATTGAGCTGCAAGCCGTTCACGGGCAAAGCGGGCGCAGAGTGTGAAGCAGAGGTAAAAGCCTTCAAGACCTGCGAGCCAAAACAGAGCCGTGAGTTCATGAAGTGTGTGAAAGAAACCATTGGTATCAGCCCGATGGGACACTGATTCCGGTACCGGCAGGTTTATCGGATCAGCCATCCGCTGAAGGCATGGTATCGCAGGACAGGGGCGGGGACTTTATGACTCCGTTCAGTCGAACTGAAGAATGAGTATCGTAGAATTCGAGCGGTCCGTATTTATTTACAACACAAGGAATGCGTATGTTTAAGAACTCCTCAAAAGTCTTAGTCCGTTTGTCTCAGAATCCATCAAGAGTCGTTGGTCTCGCCGTTGGCGGATTTCTCGCGTCGGTCGTCTTTATGTTTGTTGCTCTTGGCTTGGACCGCACGGAACCGAGTAGCGCCACCCACTATTTGGTGATGATTTTTTGTGTGACTGGCGCGGTTTCGCTCGTTGCGTGGGGCTTTGGCTCTTTTGCAGTGTGGGAGCAAGCGCGCACCAAGAAGCCTAAAGCGTAGTCTGCCCAGCCATCAGCAAAACCTAAACCCTAATAATGACGGGCATTTTCAAGCGAAACCGCCCGAAAAAGCCCGTCGATATTGGTGTTTCAAAATTGGGGAATTCTATTGATGCGGCGATTAAACATGGTGAATTTCCCCGCTCAATGAGGCATTTTGAGGTTTTTAGAAGCTCCCCAATTGGCTGGTCAGGCAGTTAGAGCTGCCTTACTTGTCTACGTCGCTCGGGCGCAGCTGCGGGAATAGAATCACGTCGCGAATCGATGCCGAGTCGGTCAGCAACATGACCAGACGGTCGATACCAATACCTTCGCCCGCCGTTGGCGGCATGCCGTACTCCAACGCGCGGACAAAGTCTGCGTCATAGTGCATCGCCTCTTCGTCGCCACCGTCTTTGGCTTTGACTTGCTCCAGGAACCGCGCTGCCTGATCCTCGGCGTCGTTCAGCTCTGAGAAACCATTGGCGATTTCGCGGCCGGCGATGAATAGCTCGAAGCGGTCTGTAATTGCCGGATTGGTGTCGTTTCGTCGCGCGAGCGGTGAGACTTCGGCCGGGTAGTCAACAATGAAGGTCGGCTGAATCAGTTTCGACTCTGCCGTTTCCTCGAAGAGCTTCAGTTGCAGTGTGCCGACCGTGTCGTTGGCTTTCACCTCGGCGTGGTGTTTTTTGCACAAGGTTTTCAGCGTTTCGATGTCGTCGAGATTGGTGTCGGCATATTCCGGGAAGTAGTGTTTCACCGCCTGCGGCATGGTCAGACGCGCAAACGGCTGTCCAAAATCGATCTGCATGCCCTGATATTCGATGAGGGTCTTGCCGAGTACCTTGGTTGCGACCGCTCGGAACATGTCTTCAGTGAACTGCATGAGGTGATGGAAATCGCGCCATGCGATATAGAACTCCATCATGGTAAATTCCGGGTTGTGGCGGACACTCATGCCCTCGTTACGGAAGTTACGGTTGATCTCAAACACGCGCTCAAAGCCACCCACTACGAGGCGCTTCAAGTAAAGCTCCGGCGCAATTCGCAAATACAACTGCATATCGAGCGTGTTGTGATGCGTGATGAAAGGCTTGGCCGCGGCACCACCCGGGATCGGGTGCATCATCGGCGTCTCAACTTCAAGGTAGCCAGCCGCGACCATAAACGCGCGAATTTCGGCGACGATTTTTGAGCGGGCTTCAAAGGTGCGTTTGACTTCTGGATTCACCATCAAATCGACGTAGCGCATCCGATACCGTTGTTCGGTGTCGGTCAGGCCGTGGAATTTTTCCGGCAACGGGCGCAGCGACTTGGTGATGAGTCGTACCGACGATACGTTGATCGACAACTCCCCGGTTTTAGTTTTGAACATCACGCCTTCTGCGCCCACGATGTCACCCAAATCGTAATGTTTGAATTCCTCGAGCGCCGCTTCGCCAACGCCTTCGAGATTCACATACAACTGGATACGGCCGGTCGGGTCTTGGATGGTGGCGAATGACGCCTTGCCCATCACACGTTTCAACATGATGCGACCCGCAACGCGCACCAGCGGCGTCTTGTTGGCCTCCAGGTCTTGCTTCGAGCGCTCACCGTACTCGGCGTGCAAATCCACGGCGCGATGCTCTGGGCGGTAGTCGTTCGGGAACGCGCGTCCGCCGGTTTTTTCGCGAATGGCTGCAAGCTTGTGGCGACGTTCCTGAATGACATGGTTTTCGTCGATGTGCGGCGTGGCAGGGTTGCCAGTGTTGGGTGAGGTTTGGTCGGTCATGATCATTCGCCAATAAGAGAACTAGGGGGCCAACCAGCGAGATTCCAACATCCCGTTTGGCCAGCAAAAATGTGCACGTCGGTTGCCGTGAAGGTGCAGATACACCCATTCGAGCGAGGTGATCTCGACATGCAGAAGACAGAAATGTTCGCGTGCGGTGACAGCGGCGGGCTCACCGATACGAAGTTCTAACGGTGGCACATAGGCTGGCGGAGCCTTAATCGTTGCACCCGGCACTGCCGGTTGGGCGTAGGCGGCGCGGGATTGATCACGCATCGCCGACCAGACGGCGTCCGCCACCGCTGATGACGCGTCAAGATGGCTAAGCCCGGATAATCGAAGCTGTACCTTGTCGGCGGCACTGTAGGCCAGTATCGAAACGGCAGGTGACACGTTCAATTCTTGTATTTTGGTTGAGCGCAGGTCGGTATTGAATCGTAGCCGCCGGTTGATCACGTCAACCTTGCGCAGGATCATGGTGCGTTGTTGTGGCGAGCCTTCCAGCCCGATGCTCGCCACAGACGGTGCGTGAAATGCGGAGCGCCGGTCTTTGGTGCCAGCCTCAAGTAGCGTCCACGCCTGGGCGAGCGTTGCCGCTAAGTCGTTATAAAACGCTGGCTCCTCAATTTGAGGCTGCGGAGGCTGGACTGTTTCGAAGGCATCGGTCATGGAGTCACGCCCTACACGCCTTGTTTCAGACTGGCTTCAATAAACGGATCGAGGTCGCCGTCCAGCACCTTCTGCGTGTTGCTGATCTCGACGTTGGTACGCAAATCTTTGATGCGGGATTGATCCAACACGTACGAACGAATCTGGTGTCCCCAACCTACATCGGTTTTCGTGGCCTCGAGTTTGTCCTGCTCGGACTGACGCTTGCGAATCTCCAACTCGTACAGCTTGGACTTCAACATCGCCATCGCTTCAGCGCGGTTGCGGTGTTGTGAACGATCGTTTTGACACTGCACCACCACACCGGTTGGTGCGTGCGTGATACGCACCGCCGAATCGGTTTTGTTGATGTGCTGACCACCAGCACCGGAGGCGCGGAAGGTGTCAATGCGTAGATCTGCCGGGTTGATTTCAATCTCGATCGAGTCATCAATCTCCGGGTACACAAACAGCGACGCAAACGACGTGTGACGGCCGCCGGACGAATCGAAGGGCGACTTGCGCACCAACCGGTGAACACCCGTCTCGGAGCGCAGATAACCGTAGGCGTATTCGCCGGTGACTTTGATTGACGCACTTTTGAGTCCGGCGACTTCACCGGGCGACTCCTCAAGAATTTCCGTCTTGAAGCCTTTGCGTTCGGCATAGCGTAGATACTGCCGCAGCAACATAGACGCCCAATCCTGCGCTTCGGTGCCACCGGCGCCGGCCTGGATATCGATAAACGCATTGCACGGGTCGGCCTGATGCGAAAACATGCGGCGGAATTCCATATCCGCGACGATCGCTTCGATACCCTTGACATCAGCCTCGATGGATTCGAGTGTGTCGTCCTCGCCTTCTGCTTTAGCGAGTTCAAACAGCTCCAGCCCGTCCTTCACGCCGGCGGTGGCGGTGTTGATCGCGTTGACCACGCCGTCGAGCATCTTTTTTTCTTTGCCCAATTCGGTCGCACGTTTGGAGTCGCTCCAAACCGCCGGGTCTTCCGATAACCGCGTGACTTCCTCTAACCGTTCGACTTTGGCGTCGAAGTCAAAGATACCTCCGCAGTTCGCCCAAACGGGCGGACAAATCGGAAAGTTGGTTGGAAATGGCGTTGATGCGGTCGGCTTCCATGATTTTCTTCAAAAATAAGTAGTGCTAAACAGGCGACATTATAATCCGCGATGCCCATGGAGATCAGGGCGCGCGAAGAGCGATGCTTATTTTCTATTTGGCCCACCAATAACCATGAACCTTCAAGAGATAGCTAAACCCATGTGTCGATTGTCATCTTTTCTGGTTCTCCTAGCGATAATGCTGGTAAGCCTTGTCGGCCACTCTGCGCCGAATCCGGAGACGTCCTATCGGACCTTCAAACAAGTCGGGCTTACCCCGAGTGCCTTGCCGCCTGATACAGGCAACGCCTTCGCACACGCCAGAGGGTACGGCGATTTTATTGGTAACGGTCGCCTTGATTTCTTTCGCGCGTCGGTTACTTATTTCGGTACGAACGATTGGAAGCCACTTGCTGAGGCGACGCTTGCGAAGTTCGAGTTTTGGGCTCGCCAGACGAATGGCACGTTTGTCCTCGACGCGGGGCGCATTGCAAGCGGCGAGGGCTGTCTGCACCCTAGGAAGGCCCTCGTTGCCGATTTCAATTCAGACGGCAAGCCTGACATTTTTGTTGTTTGTCATGGCTATGACAAGGCTCCATTTCCTGGTGAAAGAAACAAAATCGTCTTGAGCCGACCTGATGGCAGGTACAACATCGTGGATGCTTCAAGCGATGTTGGTTTCTTTCACGGCGGCGTTGCTGTTGACGTAAACGGCGACGGGCATGTCGACGTCATTTTGGTGAACAATTTTGACCCGAACTCGTCCGCCGTACTCCTCAACCAAGGTGCGGGAACCTTTGTTCGAGAGTCAACCCGTCGGCTACCGCAACTAGGACAAAAGAGTTACTTCAATATTGAGGTGGCTGACGTAAACGATGACGGCAAACCGGATCTTCTTTTGGGCGGGCATGATTGGGAGGGCGCGCCCACGATCGTGTTGCTCAATCCAGGTAACTTTGACTTCTCCAACGTCGCGCCAGTCGTGCTGCCTGCCGTGCCGAATGAGGGTGTCGTGACTGATTTCACTGTCACCGGCAGTGGTGCCAGCAAAGTAATTTGGGTGTTGCGCACTTCGGGTGGTGACGGTACGTTTTATCAGAGCCTGATACTGCAGAAAGTTGAGTGGCCAAGCCTGCGCTCGACTGTTGTGTTGTCCAGAAGGCCCGCGCAGTGGACTGAGTGGTTGTTACCGACTTACGTAAACGGTCGCCTAGCGTTGGCGAGTGACAATAGTTCGTTTGGTGTTATGCAAAACGTCGGATTGCCCTTGTCGAGGCGTGGATCGATAGATTTGCAGGGACAGGGCGTCGGCACGCTGATGCTCAAGAATACGTCATCGGACATACTTGCGGGCAGATTGGTTAACAACGCCTTTTCTTTTTCATCGATGGCAAGTCCGGGCGGGAACAACCGATTGCTTGCGGCGGCTGATTTCGACGCCGACGGTATTTCAGACCTGGCGTATCAGAATATGACGCAGGGCGTCTTTGGCGATGTAAAGATCTGGCGGTCCTTTGTTGGCGCAAATGAGGTTTTCTGGCGTCAGGTAAAGCAGGTTTGGGATGTACAAGCGATCGGTGATCTGGATGGTGACAGCTTTGCCGATCTTGTATGGCGTTATGTGGCAGATGATCCGCGAGATACAGGGGTTTCGTATATCTGGTTTACTAATGCTAGTAGCGTTACACAGGTGCGAAAGCGCGGTGGTGCGCCGTTGAGTTGGACGCTCCTGGGCGCCGCCGATCTGAATGGAGACGGTGCCGCTGACATGATCTACATCAGTCCCGACCGGCAGATCAGGGCGCTGATGGCAACGGCAAATCGCACCTGCGCCAACTTCGCGGCCGGAACGATTCCCGCCGGATTTACCGCGTTCAAGTTGGCGGATTTTTCAGGTGGGAACCGAGGAGATATTTTGCTGCGCAATAGCGCGACAGGAGACACGCAACTGTTATCACTTAGCGCGGCTGGTTTGACCATGCCCGCACCAAGCGCCAACCCCGACGATCCGAACGCCTCTTGCACAGCGACCTCGCAACCGTTGTTGTCGTTTAGTTACCCAATGCCTAGAACGGAGTCCAACTGGCGATTCTTTGCAGCTGGCGACTTCAACGGCGACGGTATATCAGATGTTGTTTGGATCAGGCCAGACAATAGCCTAGCGGTGTGGTTGATGAATGCAAGCGGCGCTCAGCCGTGGCTGATCAGTAACGCTGGCACGGTACCAGCGGGATACGTAGCATTGCAGCCCTAATCGGGTCGTGTATTGCGCCCGAGTTCACGCGACGTGGTCGAGCATTAGCTGCACCACCGAATTACCGCGAAAGGTATTGATGGATGGCTTATAGACTGCATCAAAACTGGCGGGCAGCGCGTCTGGTGAGCCAAAACGCATCGCCTCAAACGTGGCCCCGCCGAGGCTGAGTTTGAGTTTTAGGTGTTTTTCGCCGACCACCCGCTGCTCGATCAGCTTAAATCCCCCGACGTAACTCGGCGCCACAAAACCCTGTCCCCACACCTGGGCTTCGAGCGCCTGCACAAAATCGAAGTCAAGCTCATCTGCCGCGAGATTACCGTCGGTCTCGATGCGTTCCTGCAGGTCTGTCGGCGTGAGAAATTCACGTGCAACCTGTTCAAAGGCCAGCGCAAAGTCGGCGAGACCGGATTCGCGAATTGTCAGTCCGGCCGCCATGGCGTGGCCACCGAATTTTTCGATGAGGGTAGGGTGCCGTTTGGTAATGAGGTCGAGCGCATCCCGCATATGCAAGGCGGGGATCGAGCGCCCAGATCCCTTGAGTCCTCCCGTGCCGTCCTGTGCAAACGCAATCACCGGGCGGTGCGTCTGTTCGCGAATGCGTCCAGCCAATATGCCCACCACCCCCTGATGCCAACCCGGCTCGAACAGCGCTAATGCGTAGCGATTGTGGATGTCGATACTCTCGAGCGCCGCCACCGCCCCGACCTTCATGTCGGCTTCGATCACACGGCGGGTGCGATTGAGATGGTCAAGTTCTGCGGCCAAACGTGTTGCCGCCGCGGTATCGTCGGTTAGTAGACACGCGATACCGACCGACATATCTTCCAAGCGGCCCGCCGCATTAATCCGAGGGCCAAGCACAAAGCCAAGATCGTAGGTCGATGCACGTGCAGCGTCGCGACCACCGACGGCGAGTAGCGCGCTGATGCCCTTGCAGCAGCGCCCGGCGCGAATACGCATGAGGCCCTGCTCGACCAAGATGCGATTGTTGTGTTCGAGTTTGACCACATCTGCCACCGTGCCAAGCGCGACCAGATCGAGCAGGGCGGCGAGGTTGGGATCGCTTCCCGCCGCGTTTCCCAAACCCGAAAATGCGCCGCGACGCCGCAATTCGGCCCGCAGCGCCAGCATCGTATAAAACATCACGCCGACACCGGCCAACCCCTTGGAGGGAAAGGTGTCACCCGGCTGATTGGGATTCACAATCACTGCCGCGTCCGGTAGCGACGCGCCCGGCAAATGATGATCGGTCACCACCACATCGATGCCGTGCTGATTGGCACGCGCCACACCTTCAACACTCGCGATACCGTTATCCACCGTGATGATGATGTCGGGTTTGCCTGCGTGGTGGGTAAGGGCAAGGTCAACCACTTCCGGCGTCAGGCCGTAGCCAAGCGTGAACCGGTTCGGCACGATGAAATCGACGACGGCTCCCATCTGCCGCAATGCTCGTATGCCCACCGCACACGCTGTCGCGCCGTCCGCGTCGTAATCCGCGACGATCAACATACGCCGTTTTGCGGTGATGGCGTCAGCCAAATAACGGGCGGCGTCCTCGATATGTGCCAATAGCGTTGGGGCAAGTAGCGCATCCAGCTTGGTGTTCAGGGCAAAAGTATCTGAAACGCCCCGTCCTGCATAGAGTTTTGCCATTCGTGGGTCGATGTTTTGCGCCACCAATGAATCGTAGGCCGCGGGATCGAAACTGCGGGTGAGGATTTCTCGCATGGAGTTCGACGTCCTAGGCGAAGTCAGCCAACGACTTCTTGCCGGTCAGCGCGCCGGCCAGACCCAACACTTTGGCTTTGAGGCCATCGCGTGCAACCTTGATGGTTAGCGTTGCTGACTCGCAAGGTATCAGTAGGGTCAGCGCATCAAGCTCACCAGCGTTTAAGGCGGCAACGGCTGGTGCCACCCAATCGCGTTCGATGGCGGCGACTTCGGCGGGCCAGGTTTCGCGCGATTGCCCACGAATCTCGCGGGTGGCCGTGTGCAGCACCACCAGCGTATCTGGCTGCAACACATTCACATCAAAGCGGGCCGGTAACGCCGCCAGCGTTAGTTCGTGTGCCATGGCCAAACCGCGTGCCAACGCGAGACGGGCAAAGACATGGGTGAAGGTCGGCGGCTCGGTTGCGGGATCGGATGCAGAGAGAACCGCCTCGACACTACCCCCGCCCCAAATCCACAAACCGTTGATCGCCGGAATGCCATTGGCTGCGCGTGTTTGGTTGATCGGGTGTTCATGCAGCAACATCTGCATTTCGTTGCTGATCGCACGCCAGTTGGTTTTGGTTTTGCTCAATGGCAGGTTGTCGAACACGTTTGCCCCGGCCATTTCCCAAAGTGAGGTCGATTTCGGCAAGTTTTTCGAATCGGTGGCGATGTAACCACGCGCCGGATCGGGGAACTCGACCGTGATGCCTTGGTTCACAAAATGCGCATTTACGGTTGCCGCAATCGCCGCCATCTCCTCATCTGTAGGGTTGATGACGTGGCTATCAAACAGCTGCGCGTTATCGCGGCTGATGGCGAGGTGGACGGGATCGGCGCGTAACCACGCTTGATCCGCCGGGCAGCCCGCGTCCGCTAAGCGGGTGAGCGGGGCGACACCCGCAGTGGAGGGCAGGCCAAAGGCATGTAACAGGGCGGCTTCGAGCGCGGCAGGCTGGGCGACCAACACACGGCTGCGATGGAGCAGGGCATCGATGACCGGGGTGGGAGCGGGGTGGGTGAACCCTGTCGGCGGCAGCATGTCCGATAGCAGCAGCGTTAGATTTCTGGGTGGTTCGGATGATTTGATTTGCACCATGCCGAATTATCCGCACATTTGTGGCAGACTTCGACGCGGCATCATTTCGCCCTGAAAAAAACGACATCTTGCGTTCACTTCCCTTCTTTATCGGCCTGCGTTACACCCGCGCTAAGCGACGCAACGGCTTTGTGTCGTTTATTTCTTTGGCCTCTATGCTCGGCATCGCGCTCGGTATCACCGCGCTTATTACCGTGATGTCGGTGATGAATGGCTTTCAGAAGGAAGTGCGCGCCGGCATGATCAGCGTCGCGTCCCACATCCAGATCTTGAATTTCGAAAAGGGGCTGGCGGACTGGCCGAAGCTACTGGCGGAAACCCGTGCGCAGAAAGACGTCATCGGTGTTGCGCCCTTTGTAAACGGCCAGGGTCTGCTCTCCATCGGGCAGAGTGTTCGCGGTGTTGGCGTGCGCGGTATCGATCCGGAGCTCGAAGCCAGCGTATCGGACATCGGCATCAAGATGCGGATCGGCAAGACCAATGACCTGCGACCCGGCGAATACGGCATCGTGCTGGGTTCCTATCTGGCGCGGGCGCTGATGGTAAATGTTGGCGATCGTATCCAGCTCATCACGCCGCAAGGCTCAATGACCCCCGCCGGCATGCAGCCCCGCCTGCGTAGTTTTACCGTGGTGGGGGTGTTTTCGTCCGGCCACTACGAATACGATTTGAATCTCGCGTTGATTCACTTACGCGATGCACAGGTGCTGTTTCGCTTGGAAGACAACGTCACCGGGCTGCGGGTGAAAGTGGAAGATGTAAACGAGGCGAGGTCGATTGCGCGTCGTCTGCAAGACAATCTCAAGGTTGACGGCGTGGTGCAGGATTGGACGGTGGAAAACGCGACCTACTTTCGCGCGGTGGAAATCGAAAAACGTATGATGTTCATTATCCTCACGCTGATCATCGCGGTGGCAGCGTTCAACCTGGTCTCAACACTCGTCATGGTGGTGCGAGATAAACATCCGGACATCGCCATCTTGCGCACGCTCGGTGCGTCGCCCGGCATGATCATGCGGGTGTTTGTGGTGCAAGGCGCGCTGGTGGGTGCGATTGGCACCATGCTGGGCGTGGTGGGCGGCGTGTTGTTGGCGCTCAATGTCGGTGCCATCGTGTCCGCAGTCGAATCCGCATTCGGCTTTCGTGTATTGTCGCCGGAGATTTACTTTTTGAGTTCACTGCCAAGTGATTTGCGCTGGGCGGACGTGTGGGTCACTGCCGTGATTGCGTTGGTGCTTGCGTTAGTCGCAACCCTCTACCCGAGCTGGCGTGCCTCGAAAGTGAACCCGGTCGATGCATTGAGGTACGACTGATGACACATGCGATGACCGCCGTTTTGCATTGTCGTGACTTGACCAAATCCTTTGACCAAGGTGAACAACGGGTAGAGGTGCTTCGGGGCATTTCGCTGGAAATTCAAAAGGGTGAAACCGTCGCCATTGTTGGTGCCTCTGGTTCCGGTAAGTCCACCTTGCTGCATATCCTTGGTGGTCTCGATGCACCGACTTCCGGTGAGGTTTCGCTGCTCGGCCAACGCATGGATTCGCTATCCGCTATTGCCCAAGGCGCATTACGCAACGAGGCGCTCGGCTTTGTCTATCAGTTCCATCATCTGCTCGGCGAGTTTACTGCGCTGGAGAACGTGGCGATGCCGCTGTGGATTGGTACGCAACTGGGCAAACGTGTATTGACCGACGCGGAGATTCGACGAGAAGCTGCCGACATGCTTGGTGAAGTGGGGCTGTCACATCGCCTCACCCACAAACCCGGCGAGTTGTCCGGCGGGGAGCGTCAACGCGTGGCAGTAGCACGGGCACTGGTGACCCGACCGGCATGTGTGCTGGCCGATGAACCCACCGGCAACCTTGATCGCGCGACAGCAGATGGCGTGTTTGATCTCATCTTGCGCCTCAACGCCAAAATCGGTACTGCGCTGGTGATGGTGACGCATGACCCATCGCTCGCGGCAAAGATGCAGCGGACGTTGACGATTTCCGACGGCGTGATTCAATAAGGGCGGGACGGGTTGAGCTCGTGCCGCCGGTTGACGGCGCAGCGCTCGCATCGGCGATTCAATCCTTTGAGGTGCCTGTGAATGCGCTAGCCTTAGCCTGTCTTCGCAGCGTAACCTTTTGGTTTTCCGCAGGAGCGGGGGAGTATTGGTTTAGTGGTCGTTAGTCTAACCCTGTCCCCGCGAAGGCGGGGACCCATACATGGACGCCCCCGGTTTGCAAGAGCAATCTTTTCATGATGATGACGACACACGGAGTCGATTGCAGCCATACATTCGGTCTTTGTTGCAGCCGTC
>Ga0315906_10003536_pt1 | contig 20738 bp, 12 predicted proteins | sample LakEriMetagenome_4_FD_203526 | JGI IMG/M metagenome (GOLD analysis project Ga0315906, IMG submission 203526) | Freshwater fungal communities from buoy surface, Lake Erie, Ohio, United States - Buoy 2 MA122 | ecosystem: Environmental > Aquatic > Freshwater > Lake > Lake biofilm | place: USA...
AGATCCGTGCGACCTGTAGCTCCGGCTTCTCGCCGTCAAGCGACTCCAGCGGATACCGGCCGCCCGGCTTCGCCCGCTCCGCCTGGAAGGCTTTCCACTTTTCCGCCGGCGTAGGACGCGGTGGAGCAGGCGGAGCCGTCGCTGGCTTGTCCTCGATGGGTCTCGCCGTGGAGTCCGCTCCAGGGTTCGGAACATCGACCGCCTGCGCCGGCGGTTCGGGGGAAGCAGAGCTGTTTCCATCACTTGGTTGGCCCGCCCTCTCGGACGAAACGGGCGACGGGGGTGCGGGTTGGCGAGGCCCATCTTTCTCCGGCTTCACCGGCTCTTTCGCTTGCTTCTCACCGCGACCCAACGCCACCTGCCACTGACCAAGTTCCGGCTTGAACCACACGAGCGCTCCCAGGCCCGCTACCAACACACCCGCGCCCACGGCTGCGAGCACCTTGATCCCGAGTCCGCCACCGCGTGCCGGCTCCGACGGGAAGTCGTCGCCAGCCCCAGTGCCCCACGGACCGCCCAGAGGTGGCCCGCCCAGCGGATTTTTGTTTTCAATCGGCGGCGGGCTGCCCAACGGGCCGCCCAGACGCGGCGGGCCGCCGCTCGCCCCACCGATCGCGGGCGGCAGCGTCACGGGCCCCGTCACGGGAATCGCCGGCCCCACCTGCTGGCCCGGCGCAAGCCCCGCCGATGTGACCGCCGCCGGGGCGACGCTGGCCGCCGCTGCCGGCCGCGACATGTCGCGCTTCCAGGGCACCTGCCCCGTGCCCCGTGCCGCGTCGATCGTGGGCGACTGCACCGTGAGCGCAGGACGACGCACGAGATCCACCACCGCGATCCGCTGCTGCCCGCGGGCCGACTGGGCCTCCGGGCTGCCGTCCACCGTGCCCAGCCACAAGGCGTCGCCCGCCGTGAGGGCGTAGGTCGTGAACGAGATGCTCCACCGCTGCGGGTAGTTCACCAGCGCGAGCGCCTCGGCGTAGAGCTCCACGAGATCAACGCCGGGCGGTGCGATGATCCAGGTTGGCTCCTTCTTCAGGGCCCGATCGACGAGGAACCCGGCCCAGCCGGCGTCACCCGCCGCCCGCGCCCACGCGGCGCACGGCCCCGGCTCCACCGGCACGTTGGGCGCGGCCGGCGCCGCGGGCTGCTCCCGTGGCTCACCGGCCCACTGCCGCTGAAAGATGCCCGACCGCTCGGCCGCGAGGAGCACGGCCGCCGGGCTCGATTTCGCCCGCGCCGCCACGTCGGCGGCGTCGAACGCCAGATGGTGGGCGAGCTTGTTGGAACGGCCAGAGTAGTCGTTGCCCGCATCGATGATCCGGCTGAGCACGCACATCTGCCCCACCGGCGTCTGCACGATGGTGTGGCTGCGAATCTGTGGATTCCGCGGATCGCCCTGGGCGTAGACATGGCGATACCCGCTGGCCGCCTCCAGCCGGTTGCCGAGCTCGGGATGGATGCCGCGGGTGCGGAGCACGGTCGTGAAGCCCGACCGGCCGGCCTGCAAGCCCCGTGGCACGCTCGTGACGACGAGTTCGTAGATCATGCCTCACCCTCCACCGCCGGCTCCGCCACCCCCGCCGCCGGCTGCGGCTTCTTCACGGGCCCGTTGAAGAAGGGAATCAGACCGCCGCCGACCGCGCCGCTGCTGCCGAACTGGCTCAAGGCGTAGAGCATCGGCACCTCCGCCCACATCGGGTTGATGTCGCCCGCGCGAAACTTGCCGTCGGTGCCCGGCACCGGCGGCCCGCCGCTGGCGCTGACGGGCAGGTAGAGCACGAGCCGCGGATCGATGAAGCTCTCCGCAGTCGAGACGATCGACGGGGTGTACTTCCGCAGCATGTCGCGGATGATCGCCGATACCTTGCGGATCGCGTCCACCCGCAGCACGCTGAAGCGGCCCGAGCCGTGCTTCGCCCAGGGATCGCCCAGCCGGCTGTCGCCCACGAGCTTGTGCCAGGCGTCGTATTTGCTGACGAGCACGATCAGCGGCCTGTCGTGCTGCGCCCCCGCCGGCAGGCCGCGGTAGGTCTTCACCCGCCGGGCGGCCTCGGCCAGGAGCACGTCCTGGCGATACATCACGCCGCCGCGAATCTGCTCGTCGGCCGACAGGTTCTGCAGCTGCTTGCGGAACTCCGCCTCCTGCGTCGGGTCGTAGACGAACATCAAGCAGCCCGACTTCGCCATGTGCTGCGTCACCGGATTGTCGGGACGGTCGGCCCCCGGCTGAAAGCTCTCGCCCGCGTTGTCGTAGATGCAGAGCGTGCGGGCCACTGCGGCGGGATTCCGCTCCAAGGGATGGCCGCCCACGGGGCTGATCTGGAAGAAGAACGGCTTGGGATAGAGGATCTCCTTCGTCCCGAACGTCACCTTCTGGTACCAGTCGCCCGCCTCGCCCGTCTTCAGGAGCTTCACCAGTTCCTGGGGGCTCTTCGCCGCGAAGAGCGTGTCTTCGTAACTGTGCAGGATCGCGTTCGCCTGCGGATCGGCGTCGCTGTAATCGATCGCGAAGGCGCTGGGGAGCACCCGCCGCAGCCGGTGCGTCATCGTCGTCAGCACGTATGACTTGCCGCTCGACGGCGAACCAAAGATCGACACGAAAAACGCCGGCCGCTCCACGAAGACCCGCGGCACGCCGAGGTGGCACTTCGGGCAGGCCAGTTCGTGGCAGGGCGAGCCCTTGGAATCGAGGGCCCGGCCGTCGGGATGGAAGCTCGTGGGCAGGAATCGGCGCCGCTCCTGCTCGCCGAGCCGCAGGTCGCCGTACAGCGACGCGTCGGTTGAGACATACCAGATCCGCTCCGGCGCGAAACGCTCCCAGCAATTCGGGCAGATCACCTCCTTGACGAGGCCGGGCTGCTGATTGAGGTCGATGGGTGGCATGGCGTTCCTGAAAAAACTTCTCGTCACTCGAACACGGTGGGCTTTTCGAGCGCGGTCCCACGCGGGCTGCCGGCGCGTGATTCCACCTCCGCAGCCAGCCCGCGGGCCGCATCGAGCTGCGCCCGACAGTCCGCATCGGTCGGGGCGTGCAGCCGGACCGCCTCGATCGCCTCGCCGACCCGCTCCAGGGCCTCGAAAGCATCACCGTTGGCAAGCTGCCGACGGGCTCGTTCCAGGGCCCGCCGGGCGTCCTGGGCCGCGTCGGCTGCCGAACGGGACATGGACCTGCCGGGAAAGCCGTTGACCGGGTCGGCCGTCGCGGGCGTCTGCGGCCCGGCCTCGACCGGCTCGGTCGCAGCAGCGCGGGCTGGCGGTTCGCCGCCGTTGGGCTCCGCCACCGCTCCGTCGGCGAACTCACTGCCCGGCCACATGCACAGGATCGCGCCACCGCCTCCTTCGATCGTCGCCGCCAGCCGTTGAAAAAACGCCTGCTGCGCCGATCTCGGCTTCTCGGTGTCGTCGAACCAGTCGAGCGACACCTTCCATGCGCCGGGTTCCACCTCCGCCAGCCAGGCGTCGATGCCGTCGCGAATGCCCTGGTTCGTGGCACCGGAACCGCCGATGGCAATGCCCATCCTCCCGGCCAGCGAGGCCGGATCGCGTGTTTTTCCGGTGGCCGCGCCAGCGATCAACGTCTTCACGGCAGCGTCGGCCCGATCGGATGGACCGCGTTCCGCCCGCGTCAGCACGGCGGGCGCTCGGCCGGCCATCGCAAACAGCACGTCCGCCGCCGATGTCGGACCGCACAGGCCCGGGTCGCGTTCGTCAAAATGCTGGGTCAAGTCGGGCATGCCCTCCGCGGTGGCGTTGTCAACGCCCGGTTTCACTGCGCTCCGACTGGCCACGACGATGGCGCCCGTGATCGTGAACGGCGCGGAGGGCAGCAGCACGACACTCGGGCGTCGTCGCCCGTAGTGAACGGGCAACGCCCGCGGATGCGGCCGCCAGTCGTGTCCGCCGCTGCCGGTAAGCCCGTTGTCGGCCGGATCGCACACGAGGATCGCGTCGCCGGTCGCGTTCCCGCCGCGCCAGCCAGCCACCGCGATCGCATGCCCGCAGACCGCGGCCGGAGCTGGCCGCCCCTTCACCGCTGGGCGGAGCGGCATGCGGGCTGGAGAGTCTGCCGATTGCGTGGCGTTCCGCGGGCTTTTCTCCGGCACAGAAGCAGACCGGGGCTTTGGCAGCGCCGCTGCGGAACATCCACCAGCGACAAGACAGATTGCCAAAACCATGCCCATCGCATCCCTCCCCGCTATCTTCTCCCCCGCATGCTTCACACCCCCTCTCCGTATCATCGCTCACCCGTGGCCCTGTTGTGGAGGGGTCTTGTAGCTTTCCCTCAAAAGTATGGTATGTTAGACGAAAACCGCAAGGTCTAACGGATGACCCTCGCTGGCTGTTTAGCTGTGAAAATCATCGACTGCGGCTCGCATCAGCGACTGCTGGCCCGCCTGCTCGGCACCATGTTTGTGGCAGGGCCCGACTTGGTCGCGAACATGAGCCGGGTGCTGGCTTTCATGGATGAAGCTTGGGGGCGAAAAGCGACGACTTCGCCAATTTGACGGGCAGCACCACCCGAATTAGGGTCAGACCGTGGTGGCAGCGACTGCCACGTGCCCCCGATCCACGGAGCAGCCAAATGTCCGTCACCCGCAGCGCCCTCGCCTTTCCGCTGACTTTGATTCTCCTGGCCGCGTGCGCCCGCGCTGAAAGCCTCCGCCCTTCGGCCGGTCGCCGCGTGGTCGCCAGCGCGGCGGTCGTTGCGGCGGAGCTCCGGCAGGTCGTGGAGGCGGATGCGAGCCGCGCAGGCGAACAACTCAAGGAAATCGTCGACACGAGTGCCGACTGGCGGATCTACTACCGCGACGGCCGCCTGCTGTTTGCCATTCCCGTGCGCCGGAATCTCTTGGCGGGCGAGAAGGCGACCGGAGAACTCGAGGCCGCCGAACTCGCCCGAGCGACCCTCCAGCAGAAGTTCAGCAGGATGCTCGCCCTCGACGATGCCTCGGCCGGCCTCGATCGCGATGCGGTTCGGGTCGTGTTCATCGAGCCCGACGTCGGCCAGCCCTACGTCCGCAGTGCTCCGCGCGGAGGCTGGAACTCCGGCTATGCCGGCGGACCGCTGCCGTTCGCTCCGGCGGGTGCGTGGTCGGGATGGGCACCGCCCACGGGCGGTTGCGGCTGCCACTGAAGCCCGTCGGTCACGGCAACACGAGCCACGAGTCGTACCACATCCGCTCCGGTCCCGGGCCTTTCTCCTTCGTGAGCCAATCCCGGCTCTTACGCAGCCGTTCGCGTGATTTGCCGGTCGCGGGCAGTGGCTTGAGCCCGGCGTGCTGAAACAGCAGTGGATTCCTGATCCGCAGACCAAGGGCATCGCGGAGGAACGTTCCGAGCGATCGCTCGGCCTCGGGAATGGCATCCCAGGCGGCTCGCACGGCACCAGCTGCTCGGGGATGCGCCGCCAACTCCTTGGCAAGCACGTCGATGGCCGCCGCGCCGTCGATCGTTCCCTTCGCCTCCAGTTGCTTCTCCACGGCCGCGAGCATGACGACCAGTGCGGTCGCCTCCGCCCGGCATATGAACACCAGTTCCCGAAGCTGCGGGTCGCCATCGGGATTGCGGGGGTGATACAGCCAGCCGCACGCCGGCGTGAAGAACTGCAGATGCTGCTGGTCGAATGCCTGCCGTGTCAGGCCTGCATCCGCCATCCTCCGCTCCATCACCGGGCCCGGCTGGGAGTAGCGGTTTCGGGATTCCAGGTCTGCGATCTCCGCCTCGAGTCGAGACCGCCGGCTCTCCATCTCGGACTGGAGCTTGGCAAGCTGGTTTCCAAGATTGGCGTCGTTGGCCGATGTGATGGTCGCTTCCGGCCCGCCGGCGGCTCGCACGTGCGCCTTGATCTCGCCTGCATGGTCCTCGAACGAGTTGTCGGCCGGTTCGCCCACCCGGATGAAGGCCACTTGCAGCTGCTTCGCGGCGATCACGCCGGCGATCTGCTCGACCGCCTTTTTTCTCTTCGCTTCCACCGAACGGTCGCCGTAATCCCCAATCACGAACACCATCGCATTCGCACCGGGAGTGAAGCCGGCCGCCTCCAAGGCCGCCTGCAAGCCCTCGCACATTAACTCCCTCGCCTGGGCGCCATCCCCCTTGATGGTCTTCACACCGTGTGTGCGCACAGCCTCCACTTTCGCGGGGATGTCCTGCGGAGCCACGGGTTTCAGGGGGGCGACGTCGTACGGCTTTTCGGGGGGCTGCGCTTGGTCATTCTCCCGATCCCGATACCAGGAGACGGCGATCTTCAGGTCCGTGGCGTCGCCCCCGCCCTGGAGATTGCCTCCGATGAAGTTGGCCACCTGCTGGATGTACTTTTCCATGCTCAGCGTGTCGTCGATGACGAACAGGATCTCGACGCCCGCCTTCTCCTGCACCTGGCGACGCTTTTCCCCGAGCTGGGCCTGATCGACCGGACCGCCACAGACGGCGGCAAGGTGCACGAGCCTGTTGTCCGCCATGAGCGGGAACGTCAGCGTCGTGTCGGTTTTCGCGGCGTTCTGCGGCCGGCGAAGTTCCAAGAACGGCGGCGTCGCATCCGGGGCGAGGGGGTCCCAAAAATCCTCCTCGATTCGCTCCGTGACGAGCGTCAGTTCGTCACACGGCCGCGGCGGCTTGTGCGACATCGCTGTCAACGCCGCATAGGCGTCGGCCTCATCGCGATACAGGTCTACCGGATGGACGCGGTCTGGATTCTTGAAGTGGTATGCATACCGGCCGTCGGCGAAGTGCAACTGTCTGGCATCAACCCACCCCAGAGCGCCCTTTAGGTTCGACGACGGCCCCACCGCATAATCGCTGCCTAGGAGACACCACCGGCTGCCGTCGGCGTGGACATGTTCCGCGTAGACGAACAGCGGCCTGTAGAGCGGACGGCGGATTCCCGACGCAGGATGGGACGCACTGGGAAGATCGCGAAACTCCAGGTGCCGCACGCCGCGCAACTCCGGTTCTTCGTCGGGCCGCCGCACTCCGATCGCCAGCCGAGGAACGACCGTGCCGGGCATGAAGAGGCACTCGCGCGGCGCCGGCGTGCCATCGGCGAGGGTCGCGGTGAGCCGCTCCCCGGCCCGCGCGACGGCGGTTACCGCCCCGGCGACGATGGCCAACGCAAGCAGCAACCCAGACCGTTCGCCGGCCATCGCTCTCATAATGCCCCCTTCAGCGCCGCTTCCGCGTCCGCCGGTGTCTCGACCACATTGTCGAGCACGTTCCGGAGGTGCGTCTCCAACTCCGCCGTCGCCGGCGACCGCACCGTCACGCTGCCGGGCACCGCCTCTGCCGGCACCAAACCCTTCCGCATCGATCGTGCGTAGGAGGGATCGGCGTCGGGAAACAGGAACGAAATCGGAGCCGAACCGCCCGTGGTCGGCGAGAGCCCCTGGCCCGCGGCCAGATCCCGCTCCGGCCAGATCACCACGGCCCTCAAATCCTCTCGCGCCGCGCTCTCCCGCTTGCGTGCCACGAACTCTTCGATCCGCTTCAACTGCCCGGCGACATCGTCCCCGGACTGCTCGAAGGGGCGGTATGCCTTGGCCGGATCCGGGCCCCCGCCCTCGGCGGTCATCTTGTCCTCGCCCTCCCGATTGAGAATCACGACGGCGTCGTCGTACAGTTCGACGGTGTCGGCTGCGATCGCCGCCCGAATCTCGTCCGCGATCCGATCGCCCCGCTCGTGCAACCGCCCGTTGTTGACGAGCACCACCAGGGCATCGCCCGGCACCGGCGGCCCGACCAGCGACCGCTGACTGCAGCCCCGCTGCCCGCGACAGCACCCGCGTCCGGGCGTCACTGCAACGTCACGACGCCGCCCGCGACAGGCACCCAGCCCGCACGGCCCCAAACTCACCACATTGCCGCGCCGCTGGCCCGCCGGAACGACCACACCCCCGGGAACGCGACGCCCGTCGACATCCATGTCATAACGGGACTCGGCTTCCAATGGCTCGCCGACGACTTCGACGGTCATGCCTCCCTGCGGATCGAGGTGGCCAATCTCCTTGCCCTGCTCATCGAAATACACGAGCCGCACCCCGGGCGGATCGTCATCGTTCGCCGCGACGACCCGGCAGGCTCCCGGGTCCGCCGGATACAATGGCGGCGGGGCGAGCAGCTCCACTTCATACGTCTCGTCGGGCCCTGGCCGCCGGTCGTCGGCCAGCCCGAGCCGCTGCCGCTGCTCTTCGCCCAGGACATCCTCGAGCCGGAAGTCGATCCGGCGGTCGCCGGGACGGAGGACCCGCTGAAAGGTCGCGAGCGGCACCCGACCCTCGGTGCCCGTGCGGTAGAGCTGAAACTCCACCGTCGTCTGCTCCGCGACCGCGGCGTCGGCCTCGGCCGCGATGGCCGCGCCGGCAAGATTCCGCTCCGTGGTCTGCACGTCCGCCTGGACAAAGCGAATCGGCGTCAGATCCTTCGGAGCCGGTTCGTCATCCTCGATCGTCACGGTGCAAAGCCCCGCATCGCCAGCTGGCACGACCTTGTCGTTGCCGACCAGCCGCAAACGCAACGATCGCGGCCCGGTCCAGACGTCGTCGTCGATTGGAGCCACGTCCAGACCTCGCTCCGGAATCAGCCGCAGCCTGCCTTCCGTGGCCCCCTTCTCGAAGAGCACCGTCGCCCCGGTCGGCGCGACTCGATAATCCTTGCCTTCCTTCGCCGTCGCCGGACGCACCTCGACCGGCACCTCCATGGCGATCGGCGCCGGCCTCGTGAGGGTCGCCTGAAGCTCCAGCAAACCGTTGACGTTCGACTCCGTAAGGGTAAATCCGCTGTTGCTGAACCGAACCTCATTCGCGTTGGCAGACTCCTGCTCATCGCCAAGCTGGGTCTTCCTTGGCAGCACGACGAGCAACGTGAGCGAAAGCGCATACACCCACGCCACCCACCAGCCGAACACCCCCAGCATCGATCGGCCACCGTTCATCGTCCGAGCCTCCGATCAGCCGTTGCGGAACATGTCTTCCAACCCGCGCAAGTCGACGGCCGTGAGTGGTGGCGCCGCAGCCGGCTCCGGCCGCGGCGGCGTAGACGGCGGCAGTGCCGCTACATCACCCGCCGACGGGGTCGGCACGACCTGGGCGACCGGCGGCGCTGCCGCCGCGAGCGCCGCGAGGCCGGCCTGCACGGCCGGTGCGGCCACGTCCTCGAGCCGCATGCTCGTAGACCAACGCTGCAGCAGGGCCCGCGTCATCTGGTCCACGACGACGACGGCCAGCATCACTGCCAGGCCGGCGAGAATCGTGAGAATCATCGGCCATGCCACCACGCCGAAAGGCACGGACGCAGCGTCGATCGTTTGCCTGTCGATGAAACTGATGGAATGCCCCCAGGTCAGCCAGGCGCTGACCAACCCCAACACCGGCGCCGTGAACGCGGCTGCACAGGCTGGCCAAAGCCGCTGCGACAGCAATCCGCGCACCTCGCTCACGAGAGATGCCAGGGACGTGGTGAAGTCCTGGGCCGTCATGCGAAGCAATGGCGTGTGACGCAGGGCGGCGGTCATCAACCGCAGCGGCCACCAGGTGTCGGCATTGGGAGCCAATTCGACGGCGGGACGTCGCGACAGCGTGGTGTTGAGGGTCAGGACTTTCAGGGCTCGCGGCAGCAGTGTGATCAATGCCCCGGCCGCGACGCCATAGCCGGCACATGCCCAAGGCCGCAGCCACTCCCGCGCCGTTGGCTCTGGGCCGTCCGGACGCGCACCGGCCCACCAGCCAACCAAACCCAGCAGGACGATCACCACCGACGAAACCGCCGGTCGGCCGGCCCCGAACACGTCGGCGATCGCCGCGGCAAGCAGATTCTCATGGGGACTTCGCATCCGGCTCATGGCCATTCACTCCGAGATCACGATCGCGGGACGAACCAACTGGTTGCCGACGGTGCGCAGGCCAGGCCGCACCAAAGACCGGATGCGGCGCCCCCGCGGGGATGTGCCACCGACCTCCTGGATCCAGCCCGTGGCAAAATCCCGTGGAGTCGCCGGCAGGAACGGCACCATGCCACATGCTGCCTTGAGCACGCCCGTCATCTGCTCCTTGGCCCGTTCGATCCCCACATCGCTCTCCCCTTTACCCAGCGCAGCCGTCTCCCAGATGCAATCAAACAGGTTGGGACCGGCGAGCGTCAGGGTGTTCGCCAAGGCGTGCCGAGGCAGATCCCGCACGCGCCGCACAGCCTCTTCCCAGGAGGGATTATGCCCCGACTGGGTGGTCCGCTCAAGGGATTCGAGGGCTTCGCGGAGTTCGGCATAGCCGGCCGGCGCCGGACCGGCCGAAAGCGTGGCTTCCGCGGGCCAAGCGTGCTCGCCATCGAGTCCCAGCGATTCCAACACGAGGCATCCGGCCGGAACACGGTCGTGGAACACCGTCGAAGTTGCAAACGCGGGTAGTGCAGCTGCCTCCATCGGCCTGTCGGGCGACCAGCATGCGGGCACGACCTCGTGGTCGATGCTCGACGCCCAGGCCCGCAGTCCGGCGAACATGTCGGCGCGAGCGGAAGCCGGCGTGTCCTCTGCGCGAACCAGAGCCTGAAGGAGCGGCGTGACCACGGTCGCCGGATGCGGTACACGACCGGGAAACGCCAACCATCGATCGGTGGCGTCACGCACCGCCGCTGCCAACGCGCCCCAGGGCGGACCGATATCTGACGCGATGGCGGAGAGCGCCTCGGCGCGATCCGCGGCCGACCCCGCGACGCGCGGCCCCCGGCTGATCGCCCGACGTGCCTGATCCGCCGCGATTGCATAGCGGACGTCGATGTCCTCTCCGGCCGGAATGGTATCGTGAAACTCCCAGCGCAGGTGTCCTTCGTCAGGCTGGGCTACGGGGCAGACACCGGCCGTGAAATCGACCGACGGGTGCACCTCGAACCCAAACCGCTCATCCTCGGCGAGCAGCATGCACCATTCACCCGCGGCCTGCCGGCCCGCGAGTCGGTCGCTGACGAGCACATGGAAGGCTCGGGCGTCACTGCCCGCGCACCGTTCACGCAACCACGCGACATCGGGCCCGAAGTCCAACTGCGCATCCCCCCCGGCAGCCCCCCCGGCAGCCCCCCCGGCAGACCGCTCGAGCATCCGCGCACCGAACCTGCGGACCAGGCCGAGCCACGAACCGTCATCCGCGCCTGAATCCAGCGGGCACGCCAGGCTTCCCTTGCCGAGGGCGGCATTCAAGAGTCGCACGTCTCTGTCGGATGCATCGCCGGCCGACAGCACGACGAGATTGCCTTCCTGCGGATCACGAAACTCCTCCACCGCCCGACCGAACGGCCGGCCGTCACGCCGCCAGATCGGCGCGTACCGGACCTCGTCTGCCCGCTGCGCCCCGGCCCGCGACAGCCAGGCACGGCCGTCCACGGTTCCGTCGGCGAATCGTGGCGGCATGAGCCGCGTCAAGGCCGCAGGATCGACGGCATGCAGCCGCTCCAAAACGGCTGACGCGACTTCGCGGCAGGTGTCGATCAGGCCATTGAGAAGCGGATCGAAGCCTTCGGTTCCCTGCTTGCCCGCCGTCTTGCTGCGCAACAGTTCGAGCCGCAGCCTCAGACAACGTCGTTGCGCGTAGTCAAAAACCTGCGCCAGCAGCGCCTCCGGAGCGGCATCGATCCGCGCTTTGACAAGTTGCCGCTTAAGCGATTCCCACTGCAAGAATTGACCAGTCGCCACGGTTTTTTCAGCCAAGGGCTGAATGACGCGGTTCGGCCGCGACCGAGCCAACGCCGTCATCTGCCAGACTCTCCAATCAAACTCCTCAACGGCATGCGCCAACCGCGTCGCCGGCCAGGGTTCCGCGGATGCCCAGCCGATGTCGGCCTGGAAGCCCCACGACGGGCGCTCGACCACGAGCCGCCGCGCCCCCCGCGAAACGGACGTTCCGCTCCAGGGGATCAGGCGGCCCTTTTCCGAAACGTCGCCGTCGTCGACTCGCAGATGGAAGCCATCGAGGCCGAGGGAGATCAGCACGGCCTCGGCCCCCGACGGGCATGGCCCGTTGTCCGTGGACGGCCGGCGCTGGAGTTCGGCGGCGGCAAGCGCGCGACCGACCGCCAAGAATCCGGCCTCACTCTCAATGGGCGGCGGAGTCTCGCTGCCACCCGAGCCGCGCACCCATGATCGGGAAGGCAGAAACCGGGCGTCCCAGCAGCGTGCTGCGAAGCGTATTGCCGTCGTGAACGAGTCGGACGCGTCAACACTCGCAACCAGTTGGCCGACGAGGCCCTCCACGAGGGCTCCCGGCGACTGACACGCGACCCATCCCCGCACGAGAGGCTGCGATCCGCGGCCACCATCGACGACCGGTGGTCGGACCTGCTCCCAACTGCCGCCATTCCGCATCTTGTCGAGCCAAGCGACTGCCCGCCACTGATCGATGGTCGCGACGGTCAACGGTTCGCCGGCGTGCCAATCCCCGCGCGATCCGAACAGCCGCCGGGCATCTTCGGCGAGGGCCTCGCTTTCTCGGCGCATGGCATCGACCCACGCCCACGGCGCCGACCTCGATTGGCCGGCACGCGGGCGGTCCTTGTGCGTGACCCACTCGAAGAGCTTCCTGATGTACGGGACCAGGCTATCAGCACGCCCCTGCCATTGTTTCTCCGCTCGCCGCGGCTCGAAGTCCTGCGCAAGCAGGGCGTAATGCGTCAGTCGGTCTGCACACCACAACGCCGCCGGCTGGCCTCCCTCCACCCCTCCCACGGCCCGAGCGAGCTCGGTCCGCCATGTCGCGGGGAGCGTCGCGATCGCCTCACCGGCCATCAGCCACCAACCGACCAGGTCGCCATACTTCCAAGCCTCGCGTGGAAACGCTTCGCCACGGGCCTGGCGCAGAAGTTCAGCAACGGCCGTCGCCACCTCGGACGGTGACGGCCGGCCTTGCATGGCAGCTTTCCATCTGTCCTGAATCAGGCCCGCCAGTGGACCGTCTCTCCCACAGAGCGGGGCCGGACAAGCGGCCCGCTGCGTGTACTGCGCCGCTGCAGATGCCGCCGCCACGTAAATGACGGCCTGCCGGCGGCATTCCTCGACAATCCAAGGCTGGGCCATCGCCTCGTCCACAACGTCGCGTCGACCACCTAGATTTTGCCACTCTGGGGCGGCGCGAGGTAGGGCGGCGCCTCGAAGGGCTCGGCCACCACCTTCTGCTGACGCCCGTTCTCGCCCTTGGGGTACACGATCAACTTGTGGGCCGTGTCACTCTCATCGTCCGCGTCATACGCCACGAGGTACTGACCCATCACCGGGCCATCCGGAAAATTGAAGATCACATGGGGCACGGCCTTCTTCTCGCCCGGCCAGCGTCGATGGAGCACAAGCTGCCGCACGCTCGCCCGGCCGGTCACGGGATCAGCCTTGATATCGATCGTCTTCGGCATCAAGTCGGCATACAGCTCACCGGTCCGATACAGGACACGGTCGCCCGCCTTGCCGAGCGTCACATGGACGATGTCGAACGGCAGCCGCCGCATCAATTGCTGATCCCATGACACCGTCATTCCCATCGCCATGGTCTGCATTTTCATGGCGACGATGGCCCCCTTGGCGACGGAGTTCTTGAAGTCGTCCGGGCTCACTCGGGCGAGCCGCTCCCCGAGAAACCGCACCCGCAGCCCGCGCTGGCCGTCCAAAAGCATCTCGCGAATCCGGGGATAGCGCGACGCATTTCCCACCAGATACACCCAGTGCACCTCGGGAACCTCGACGCTTCCCTCCTTGGCGAAGCCACTGGCGGCAAGGCAGTTTGCGATCAGATCGTTCGCATATTCGACGGTCCGCACGATCTCGGGGTCTATGAGCGCATCGACCTCCCGCCGCTGAATCCGCAACTCTGCCATCGAGTCCTCCGGAAACCGTGGCTCCTGGGGATTGACCGCCCGCCAGACCTGGTTAAGAAGATGCTGCTCTGAGCTATCAGGCGTGACGGCCTGCACTCCATTGGCGCTCAACCGCACCTTCAGCCGCTCAGCGATCTGCCACAACGCCAGCGCCGTGTTGCGGCGCTGGATGGCGGCCTGATTCTGCATCTGACGCACGTCGTAGGTCGTGGGAATGACCCGGTCGATCACTGCTTTGTTGGCCTCGAGAAACTCGGCCAGCTTCGCCGGCGCGGGGGCGGCCGGCACTTCCCCACGCAGTGCGGCCAGCTTCGTCTTGAGCAGCCGAAAAACCTGTTCGGTAATGAAATCACCGCCGAACGTACGATGTCCCGCCCGCCCTAGCACGCTGATCTTGAGGTGATCTTCGTCCTCGGCATCGAGCCGCACGAGCGACAGGTCCGTGGTTCCACCACCACAGTCATACAGCAGCATGTGCATGCCGTTCGGATACAGGTAGCGAAACGCAGGAAACTGCCCCGGGCCGTTGATGAAGTCTCGGTAGGCAAAGTAGAACGCGGCGGCGGAAGCCTCGTCGATCACCATCGGCACCCGGAGTTCCGCGTCCTCGACGCGAAACGACGCCGCCGGTTTTCCGAGCACGCGGTGAAAGGCTCTCGCTACCGTCACCCGGAGCCGCGCGACTTCCTCGTCTGTGAACGTCGTCGGACACGTTACGACGATGGTCTCGGGCACGGCCTGACGGTGATAAAAGAATCCGCGCAGCATCTGGCTGATGAAGACCTCGGCCGGATCCTGGGCCGGAATGCTGTATGTCGCGTTGTTGAGGATCACCACGTCGCCCGCATTGTTGCGATCCGCCTGCCGCCGGTCGGACAGCAGCCGTTTCGCTCCCAGCACGAGCCACTCATCCTCGCGGCCTTCCATGGCTCCCGCCCCGATGCGGGCGACATACTCCGTGAAGTGCTGCGGGGTCGCTGCTGGCGTGATGCTGGAGATCCGCAGCGCCGTCTGAACGGGAGACGGCGCATCACTCAGGGGCTCCAAGCGGTCGGCCTGAATGACGTCAAACCCGTCCTGATTCGTCTCGCTGCACACGAGCGTGGTGCTCGTATTGCCGAAGTCGAGGGCCACGCCTCCGGGGAACGGAGACATTTCCTGCATCGGGCTCAACATCAGTCGAGCCTGGACCCGCGAACTCAAAACCCCGGCCGTCTGTGGATCGACCGCAAACACGTCGATGTCGAGCGGCACGGGCACCCCGAGGGCTGCCGCGACTCGTTGCCCCGCAGACTTCGTCTTGTGCGATCCCTCCAACAAGACCGGGTGGTCTGTGTCGATCTCGATCTCCATGTCGAGCGCCCGTTCCCCACTCATCGCGACGACCACGAAGTCCTTGGCCTGGAGCACGTTCGGTGGCACGCGGAGAAACTGCCCCACGTACCGCCGCGCCTCCGCACCAGTCTTGTGGGGCTCGGTGGGCATGATCCTGATGAAGGCGCCGAGTTTCCGCGGCAGCGAAACCACCATGTACCAGGAGTCGACCGTCCGCAGAAAGTCGGGAGTGATTTGAACTCCGTCGATCAACTCAACGTTGGCGATGGTGAAGGCATAGCGCCGGACTCCCGTCCGGGGCACCACGTCGCGGGCATGGATCGATGCATTCATGGGGATTTCCGCCGGGGGTGATGATCAGCGAAGGGCGGCCAGACGACCGCGAAACTCGGCGTAAAGAGCCTTGGCGCCGGGGTCGATGCGGTCGGCATCGTTGCCGACCGCCCGGTAGCGGTGGGCCAGGGTCTCGATGTGCTGCCGCACCTCGTAAACGAGCCTCGACCCGTAGACGTGCGCCGTGCGTCGTATTTTTCGCCGCATGATGTCGACATAGTCCTGCACGGTCACCGCATGCTGGCCCGCCCCTTCCAGAGGGCTCGGGTCGGTCTCGATGCCGGCGAATATCGGCTGGCGAAACTCCGTCCGACCAGGCCCGCGGCCCGGCTCCAGGTAGTCCTCGCTCACCCGTGCCCAGTGCTGCAAGGGCGTGTCCAGGCCAGGGGCTTCCGGCGCCGGCTGGCGACTGTTCTCGTCCTCGATGACCCGCTTGATGCCCGCCACGACCGCCTTGGTTTGCACGCCCGCTTCTTCGGCACCGGATCGGGCGAGGACCTTGGCCAAGTTTCCGTGCATGGAACTCAAATTGCGATCCGCCGGCATGCCCCAGCCCTCGAGCAAGCCGTCCATGTTCCGCTCCAGGTGCTCCACGAGCGGTACGACAAACTGCGGATCGTGCGCCACCGTTTCTGCAATGGCCGACAACCTGCCGCTCCACAGCGCCGCCGCTCGCATCTGCTCCATCGACATACCCGACTGCTGTTCGGCGACTTCAAGCGCGGCGATCAACCCTTCCACGATCTTGCCGAGTTTCTCGCCAACGGCTCGTCGGGTCTGGGCCCGGACTGATTCCGCAACCTTGGTCTGCATCGTTTCCCGCAGGTGCGACAGCCCGCCGTCGAGAACGAACCTGCGCCACGGCTCTACCTGGCCGGGATACTGCTGACATCGCGGCGGCACGACGGGTTCACCGCTCTCGTCGAACCGCACCACCACAGGAAACCGGGCGCAGATTTCCGGCGTCGGCCGGGCGAGGCCACCGTCTGACTGCCGCGGCAGGCCCAACAACGCCACGTAATAAGCGTTGCCGACGAAGATCACCGAATCCGTCCCCAGGCCCTGGTTCTTGAGCGTGTCGCTCAGGTGGCAAAAGGCGGACGGCTGGCCGGGATCCTCTGGGGGGCCATGTAATTGAAGTTCGTTCAGCGCATCGCACTTCGTGACCACCATCCACACCCGGCCGCCCAAAGTGTTCCGGTGCTGATCCCGCATCGGTTCGGCAAGCGTCGAGACGGTCGCCGACTTCATTTGGTGCGACTCCTGAAACATGAAGGCGCCGTCAAGCTGCGGCAGAAACGCGATCGTCAGGGCATCATCACTCTCCTTGTCGACACCCAGCCCCGGCAGGTCGATCATGTCGATATCGTGACTCATGGCATCCGTCACGTAGTGAATCCGCACCTCGCGCAGGAGTGAGTACTTGGTCGGCTTCTCTTGGTGTGTGGCGTAGTCGCGCCGTTTGGAGAATTGCCCGATCTCGACCTTGGCGACTTCCTGAAGCACATCGGAAAACTCGATGGCCGCCCGGAGCAGGCCGACCAAAACGCCGTGATCCGGAGCCTTGAAGTGCGGCTGCTCGGCCGTCTGTTTTTGGGCCGCCTCCAAGAGCGACCGCACGTTGTCGTCGTAAGGCAGCTTGCAGATTCGGCACAGATCCCGCACGCGGTCACGGAACTGGCCCTTCGTCATGTACTGCAGTTCGATGAGGTGCCTCTCACCGGGCTGACATTGGGCTGCCGGTTCCGCACACGGGACGAGCCGGGTTGGGACGCTCGTCGTCGGCCCTCCCGAACCCTGCGGTGCGGGACACTCATCTTTGGATACCGACAGCAGATTTCCGACGGTGGTCGACTTGCCAGCCTGCGATGGCCCGATGAAGCCGATTGAAAATCGCTTCCGTGTCATGGTGTCGGCAAGCGCGGCGAGGTCCTGCTTGACGCCGGCCACCACCTCGCGCTCCGCGAATCGCGGCAACTTGTCCAGCGCTTCGGACAGGATGTCGGCGACGGAGTTAAATCTGTCCACCAGCCTGTCGTCCTGAAGCAGCCGGCACGCTTCATGAGTCAATGTCGCCATGCGTTCTCTCGTTATTCCGAATTGGACATGAACACGGACACCACAACTCGTCAGGGCGCGGCCCGCAAGCCGGCCACCCACCCGGGTAGCGAGCGGTCGGCCACGTATCCGTTCTCCATCTTGATGGGCACGACGCCCCCGGCCGGCGACTCGAACTCGTAGACCAGCAACGCCCGGTCGCCGACCGACGCCGCATTCTCGGTGAGCTGCCGCCGCCATCGTGCCACGTCGATCTCCCAGGTGCCGTTGAAATACCCGCCTTTCCGCCCGACCTCCACCCACCGGCCAGCCCCGGGCGTCAGTGCGCCTGTCGCAACGTTCTTACGGACGAGCTGGGGAAGCTCCTTGAAACCATCTTCTTTCGCGAGCACTGCATCGAGGGCCGCCTTCTCCTCTGCCGCCTGCCGGTCCGTCAGCGGAAACATCACCCACAGTCGCTTCGGATCCACGCCTTGCGGGACGGGAAAATTGAACACGACTCGGCCGTCCACGAGTTCCACCAACATCGGTGTGACCTCGAGAAAACTGGCGACCATCAGCGTCGCCTTTGTCGCATCCTGAATCTCCTTGATCGGATTGCCTACCTTGCTGGCGTCCTGGAGGGCCTTGAACAGCAGGGCCTCGTCGCCTTTCACGTCGTTCAGGGTTACGAGGTAACTGCGGCCCACGTCCGGCCACGCCTGGGCGATCTCACGGGTCGTGGGCTTCGCGCCCTCCCCATCGGCCTCCTCCGTGACCCGGCACTTGATCGACCGGGGCAGTCGGCCCTTCGGCAGCGTCAGGACATAACATCCCGGGCTGTGAAAACGGAGGCGAAAACCGTCGGGATTCGGTGATTCGAGCGCTACGGTCACCGTGTCGGCCGCAGCGGCCTCGGTCTTTTTCTGCATGTCGTGGGCCAGTTCCACCTCGACGGAGTCGATGTAGGCGAACGCATTGCGGAGGTCGATGCACCATGAGCCATCACTACCCTTGAGCGGCTCGATCACCGCGGTTCCGTCTCCTCCCTGCGCGGCGGGCACAGGCAACGTGCCGCGGGTGACGATCGAGCGGAGCGTCGCGTAGGTACCCGGGTCGACCGGCTCGATCAGCACGTCCTTGACGTTGCAGCCAGGCGTCGCCTTGCGGGCATCGTCGAACTTCTGCCGCACTTCTCCGCTCGTTGTCGACGGGTGGGTCTGGATCACCATGTAGATCACCCGTGAATCGCCAGCGAACGCCTCGACCGACAGGGCCGCCACCGCGACCGCGAGCCAGCCGACGAACGGCAGACCAGCCACCGTGCGACACCAGCAGGCTTGCGAACTCATGGACATCGTGGAACTCCTGGATACGAGCAACTGATGTCGGTCAGGGAAGGCGGTTTGCGGACTCGGACCGGGTCGAAGTCGACGCCGGACTACCGCCGCGCAGGCGGATCTGGCGATTGATGAGACCGCCACTCGTGGATTCATGCCCCGGCAGGTCGGATGTCACCCGCCGCACGAGCAGCGCAGCCTGGGACAGCATTTCGAGTTCCTCGCTGCGCGGACGCGGCTTGCGGCGCAGGCTCTCGACCAACTCCCGGGCGGCCTTATCAATGAGACCAGCACACTCCTTCCGCAGTTCCTGGCGGCACGACTCTGGCATCCCTGGTAAGTTCGCCAGGCCATCCCAATAAGCGGCAGACGCCGTCACGTCCGACTTGGCGATCGCTTGTTGCCGCACAATCTCGAGGCCATCGAGTTGTGCATACAGCGGGTCGGAGGCACACACCTGCTTGCACAACACATGCGGATTGCACGGTGGAAACATCCAGGCGTACAGGAAGGGCGCCGCGGCCGCCGCGCCGAAGATGACCACAATTCCGGCCATTGCCGGAGCGGCGCGGCGGAGCGCTTTCCTCCACAGCGGCGGCGGGGCTGGCGGCTTGAACAGAAAGTGCTCGCTCGGCTTGGCCGCCTCGAGTCGAGCCGCGAGATCGTCGCATGACGCCACATGGCCGAGCAAAGCAGGGGCGATCACTTGATCCCAAATTGGGGCCAAGGTATCCGGAGCCTTGTCGCGGCCTGGCATGCCCAGAAACGCCCGCCCAGGGCCGCACCACGACCGCACCGTCTCCTCGCCCGCGAGCGCGACCGCAATCAGCCGAGCCAGCAGCCGCACGTCCTCGGCCTGCGCGGCCGCCTGCGTGGCGGCACGCTTCCCCATCTCCAAGCCAGCAGCGGCACGATACCCCCGAAGACAATCGGCGTTTCGCCGTCGTGCTCCATGCTCGAACAGAAGGTCGAGCGCCGGCTCGGCAATCCACTTGGGTTCCCGCAGGCCATGCTCTTCGTCCCAGTAAAACCCGGCGTCAGGAAGCACAACCTGTGTCGCGCCATCCCGAAGCTGACACACCAGAACGGACTGCGGCTGGAGGTAACCGAGAGTGCCGCCCGCCTTGTGCAACCGTGCCGTGAGACGGACGAGTTCAAGGACGGCCGCATCGAATTGCTTTAGATCCTCGTCCTCTTTCGTGAGCCCCCGGCGACGAGCGGCGAGTCCAGCATGAAGGTCCGACAAAGTTCGATAGCGCGGCGGCTCGTCCTCGCTCCATGCCATCGCAAACGAGCGACCGCGGCCACCGGGGACCGGCGCCCACAGGGCCATGCCATCGACTAAAGGCGGCTCACAGTACACGACCCCCGGGTCCACAACCTTCAGGATCCCGTAGCCGCAACCCTGGCCCGCATGGTTCTCTTCGGCAGAATCCAGCGCGGCCCATTGCGTGGACCACCCCGTGACACCCCAGCCTGACAGGTTATGCGGCATTGCGTGCGTGCCGCCGCACAAGCGGCGAGAACCCGTGGCCCATAAAGGGTACGCCTTCAAAGCGAGGCCACCCTCCAGTCAAAAATCATACAGCCCTCTTCCGGGGGATCAACCGCAGCCCGCAGCGCATTCAAAGGGCTGGCTGCGAAGCGGCCCTATGTTGAGGGCAGGTCGGCACGCACTTTTTGGTGGTGCGATGATCGCCGCCGGCACGTCCGCTCGGATAACGGCCGCTCCCTGATAGGGGTAGGGAGGCCCGATCGTTCGGGCCCCCCTCCCTCCGAACCGTGCTGGCGGATCTCCCGCACACGGCTCTCCAGTCGATGGTTTTACCTCCGTGAGGATTGAACGACCGTGGCATG
>Ga0315906_10003537_pt1 | contig 20738 bp, 17 predicted proteins | sample LakEriMetagenome_4_FD_203526 | JGI IMG/M metagenome (GOLD analysis project Ga0315906, IMG submission 203526) | Freshwater fungal communities from buoy surface, Lake Erie, Ohio, United States - Buoy 2 MA122 | ecosystem: Environmental > Aquatic > Freshwater > Lake > Lake biofilm | place: USA...
AAGCTCTAGCTAGAAGAGATTCCAAGACTCTGGAGAAGTCGAGAAAAGAATCTGACACCCTTGGTGACTTCCTAAAATTTTGGGTAAGTGTAAAAACCCCTAGTTGGCAGTTTAAAACTGTTGAACGAGTAAATCTCGACATCAAGAAATTTATTATTCCTGAAATTGGTGCAGTGAAACTCTGTGACCTGACTGCTGAGATGATTGAACGCGCCTATATAAACATTCTTAACAAGCACGGAATATCTGAGAGCTCTCTACTGCATGTCCACTCAACGCTCAGGACAGCTCTTGCTAGAGCAACTAAAATGAAGAGAATATCTGTTAACCCAATGTTTTCTGTAGAAACTCCAAAGCAAAAGAAGTTTTATGCATCTCCCCTAACTATGGCTGAATGGCGAAAGTTGATGCAGTGCGCACAGGATGAACTTACGATGTGGCATTTAATGTGGCGAATAACGCTAGCTACAGGGCTCAGGCAGGGAGAAGTTCTTGGGCTGAGCTGGGAAGACTTTAATTTGGATACAGGAGGCTTATTTGTTCGTAATCAACTGCAGCGACAGACTGGTCATGGCTTAGTTCTTAAAAGCACCTTGAAAGCAAATGCCCAGGGGTGTCAAAGTAGGTGGTTGTAGAAATATAGACGAGGATAAAGACTAGGCAGTAGCCAAAAAATTAATGCGCAAGAACTCGAAATAGCCTCAGAGGTACACTACAAGCATGGAAATGAAAGGCCGGATGTTGGGCACAGCTTATCTTGCGGATATCTCTATTTGGCTTGGAATTTCTTATCTACTCTTTACGAAGACAGACGAATTCTACTTAGCATTAGTATTTGCAATAGCCTTTCCATTTGTAAGCCTCTCTTGGGGTAATGACATAAAGCCAAACCATGTTTCAATCCCAAATTTCTTCGTATTGGCTCTATCTGTGTCCTATTTTTATCTTCCAAATTGGGCTTCAGACTTAAATTCTAAAAGCAATACAACAGTTAATCAAGAAGTAACCCCAACGCCCAAAAAACTCAGTACTAAGGAACAATCAAAGTACTCCGCTACGGATGCCTGTGAAGATATCTCGACAATTCAGTATGAGTACTTCCAAGAGTTTGAAGAATTTCGCTACAGGAATAATGGACAGGGATGGGCTCCGTTAGGAAAGTTAACTGATAAGGCTACCAAAGGTTTGGATGAATCAATCAGAAAAATGCGTAATGGTATTGAATGGGACTCTTTTGCTATCACATCAAGCATGTTATCTACTGCGAGTTCCTACATGACAGAAATAGTAGACTCCTCGAATAGAGGATTTTTCTCTCCGGGTCGGGACGTCGAGGCACTTTTGCAGGAGATTGAAATAAATCTTACCTCTGTAGCAAATTCAGCCTGCAATTAGGGTTCTGGGCCTCAATCTCCAAGCTAACAACTTTAAGTTACTTTAAGTTACATTAAGGTTTTTAAGTAATTGAACGCAAGGACAGCATATGGGCAAGATAATCAAGGGCCCACGGCCCGCTGTATTTGATAGCGAGGCTAATCTACTCTCACCAAAGAATGACCTTGAGTGGGTTGCTTTTAACACAGAGACAACAGGTTTTAAGAACAGCGTCCGAATAGGAGCGAAATAATCGCAAATACAGTCAAGGAAACGAAGCTGATATAACAATATTGCCAAAAGCCTGGCTCCAAACAGTTTGAGGTTATTACCAATGGCCAGTAGGCAGGCCTCTGCCTAGGCCTAGGCAGAGGTAGAGCAGTTGAGTAGAATTTAGTAGTGCATTTCAATGTAGTCACCTGTAATTGTGGGATACCTTTAATTGAATCGATACCAGTTAATGTCACAAGATAGATATATAAGGGGGCATGCGTGAAAAGAGTTCTCAAAGTTTCTAATTCTTTGCTTGCCTTAACGTGTCTATTTCTACCTAATTCACTTATCAACTCTCAGGGCGCTGTAGCGGACCAAAAAGTAACAAATGAGATAGATGTGCAGAGTCAACTGACTCTTCCAACAACAAAGTATCAACGAGGAGAGACTTACTTCGAGTTAACTATCTCAGATGCCCATTTTGAACGAGCGCAAGGCTCATGCGCGGGTCTGAGATGGGGAGGTGCAATAGCCTTTAAGGTGGTTGGAGCGAGTGAAGAATGGGAGCAGTCTTTAGGTTCACGCAACTTCCAAGCTTCACCTTACGGGACCATCTTGATGCAGCCATCGGGAGGTAGTTACTCGTCAGTGTTTGTGAACCCAAATGGCTCACCAATCAAGATTGGAGCAATCTCAACTTGGGTGTACGCGAACTCTTATGCAAAGAAGTCAGCCTTAAGATTTAAAACAAATGGCTGGAAAGCCGGTGAATATACTCTTATTGGTTTTGTTAACGATGGCTGTAGAGATTTTTCAATGGTTACTACAAAATTGGTTTTGCCTGAGATTCCCAAGCCGGTAATAGTTTGTAAAGCTCCAGAATCTGTATTTGTCGCTGAGGAGTACGACGTTGTATGTGAATCAACTGTAGAGCTGACCGCCAATGGCGCTGTCCTACAGTTCAAGAGCCGAGATGGCTGGCAAGAGTTCGCCTCTATGGTGGCCACTGGGAAGAAGTTCACCTTTCAAGATGTACAAACAAAAGACACCGGCGTTCTCGAGATGCGAGTAGTCCTAGACGGGGTGATGGACCTGATTCAAGAGGCTGTCTCCCAGCCCGTTTACATCCAATCAAATCCACAGAAGTTGAGCGCAAGTCCAACATTAGTGATTTCGAAGTCGAACAAAGAGATCCCAGCATCCATATCGATGAATTCAGGCAATATTGCCTTGGACGCAACCCTGCAAGGCTCGAAGTCTCCAAATGGACCCTGGACTGACTTATCTGAGATTAGAAGCAATTTAGCAATAAGAAAGGATTTGGCATTTGGTAGTTGGGTAAGAGTCAAATACGAAGGAAATACCGCAGTCAATGCGGGAGTAAGTGACCCTTATCAAATTCTCATAACACCCACGTTTAATTGTTCATTCCCAAGCAAGATAAAGACAGGCCAAACATTCCAAGTGACCTGTAAGGCAAACGAAAGTCTTCAGGCCACCCCAATAAGTTTGCAATATTTAAATAGTGCCGATAATTGGGTAGCCGTTAGCAAAGGGTCAGCATCTGGTAGTGAGCCCAAGTTCTCATTTAAACTTGAAGGGCAAGGAAGGGAAAAGTTAAGAATTCGTTCAGACGGCTTAAGAGACTATTACACAGCATTTGTTTCAAACATAGCTTCTGTTGATTTTAGTGTCGTCTCTGGGAGTTCAAGCGGATCTAGTAAGTCAGGCTCTAACTCTGTGCCAAAAGGAAAAGTGAACAAAAAATCTCGTGAATACAAGACCATGTTCACTGTCGGACAGAATTTTGCAAGTGTAAGCATGGCAACAGATTCAGCAATGTCTCAATGTAAGTCGGCCATGAGTACGGGATTGATTAAGGCTCGTGGGATTCCACAATACCTAGGTGTGCAAGCAAGGCAAATTCAGTCTTACCTCAGGACCCCCTCGGGTTTCCAAGGCTGCATAGATGGGTTTAATAGTTGATGCGATTCAAGTCAATTTTGCGTGTGTCGGTGAGCCTGGGATTGATTTTAGTAATGGCGTCAGCTTGTTCCAGTTCGGACAACTCCACCAATTCAAAAATCGAGACAACAGAGGGTAGAGTCGCATGGAGCAACACAGACTCCCTTGAGATTCCCTTAAAGCAAGCTGTTTCTCAGTCTTGTCCCAATTTTGACGCAGAGACAGCATCATTAACTTTCGAAGGAGACTATGCGGACTTTAACTTACGACTCATAAACTTAGATGACGCGAAATTACTTTTGTATCTCGATGGAGCTATAGAACCCGAAATCGAAGACGAGTTTTCAACAGTAAGGTTTTATGAAGAGTGGGGTTGCACCGAAGACACTTTGTATATACAAGAGTTGCGCTTCAGTGGTGGCGATTTTTACGGCAACGAAAACCCAATCTCAATTTTCAACTGCCTCGATGAATATGAAAGTCAGCCTTCAAATCTCATTATTACCTGTGCGGACGCGAATATGGGCGTCGAAAACATAATCTGGAAATCTTGGAACAATATAGAGGCTTCTGGAGAAGGCATATTTTATGAGAATAATTGCTCACCAGATTGTGCTTCAGGAAGGATTATCCGGCAGAAAGCTGAAATCCAGCTCTCTAATATTCAAAGAGATAAGTCTGGCAAGAGTGTATTTACGGAAATCATTGTGCAAACAAAAGAAAAGCAGCAGGCTGGGGGCTATTTGGATACTTATTCGCTTTACTTTGAGGAGTGAATTGGCCCAAATACAAGGTATCGACTGTTGGACTGAGATGGGATTTGTAGGAACGCCTCCCTCCCACCCTGAATTTATTGAGATTGCAGAAACGAATTAGGCATCAGCCATATCCCTGTCAGAAATCATGAGGCAGTAGCGTCTCTTTCAATTGAGCGTTTGGATGCAATTCTGGATGCAACCGAACTGAATATGGGCGGACAATCATGTACGACCATCCCTAAAGATGTCAGTGGATTGAGCGATAATGAACGCAGTGAGTCAATGGTGGATAGGAGGTCTGAGAACTCGAGATGCGAGTAGTCCTAGACGGGGTGATGGACCAGTACCTTAGCAATCCTAATATTGGCTGAAGCTATTCCATAAATAATTGGACTAGCCATCCCAATTAGCAAGTCGCAAAAGGATCTTCTTTGCGCGCCTTTTGCCGAACAGTTTCTCTAAAATTGAGAATATCTCTCTTGGGGTGAGCAAATAATACTTTGTGAAGAAACTAGATTTGTAAAGGATTTCTGAGTAAACAAATAGCCGACGCCTTACTTTTCTGCGCCTTAACTCATCATAAGGCTTGATAATATTCATAAGTTGTTTAATCTCATTTTGTGACTCGATAGGGAAGGGTTGTCCGAAGTTGTTAAGAAAATAAAGAGCCTTAAAGAGAGCTTTGCGATCTATACTTGGTGTGCCAAAAACTATCAAACTTTCAAGAGCTGAAGGGCTATTTGCAATTGCAAGATTAATTAGTTTTGAGTAATAAGTTTCAGATAATGCAATTACGGTTTTACCCAGCGCGCTAGCCTCCAGGCCAACTGTAGAATCCCACACAACTACGAGACTTGACATGTCAATTAATTGTGAGGTAGATTCTGTGTCCCAAGGAAAATAGATTTCATCAGCAAATTTTTTACAGGCTCTAAAAACAGAATGAAAGTCACTCCAGTTATAATTGTAAGTATTTGGATGCAGTCTTAATACAACGTAGTACTTGTTTTGTTTTAGAACTCTACAGGCCGTTTCTAAGGCATCAAATTGGCTCGACCACTCGTGATCAACTTTCCTAAAGAAGTCGAACTCACTCGAAGATGAGCTTGCGACAAGAGCAACTTTCTGCGAGTTGAAAATAAGGGAATTACTCTGCACTGTAGAAGGTTTCGTGGTTGAGTTGAAGCCACCCTCATTCTTTTTTTGTGAATCCAGCCAACTCTTGATGTAAATTTCTTGTTCCAAATTGGTCGACTGCGGCGGTTGATAATTAGATTCACCCCATTGTTGAAATTTTAATACGTCTTGCACAAAAAAATCATTTAGTAAATAACTCTCGCCAATTATTCTACCTGTGTTAACATAAAGTGTCGAAATGTCAAACTCTTTACATAATTCAGTCAAACAAATTTGAGATCTCCAACGTCCATTCTGAATGACTAATGTGTCGACTCCAATTTGATTAGCAATAGTACGAAATGAAGACTTAACGTAAGTCATTTCATCGAATAATTCCTTAACAACGTTTTGCAGGTAAGAACCAATAGGTTTATCGCCAATTAAGCTCCGAAGTGTATGGGTCGCCAAAAAACTTTTAATAGAAATTCTCTCGGCCTTACTAATATGCATCGTATCGATTAATTTGTCTACAGTTAACCCACGGTTATTGATTGAAAAGCTTAAACCAAGATTTTTTACAGATTTTTTGAGGTTAGGGCCTAATGTAATCACATTGAGATTCCGTTCAAATAGGTATTTGTAGAAGTCATCTAAGAGTGATTTACGGAATTTCCCAAATTTATCTTGACTTGAATGTAATTCACAATTTGTTAAATCTATTAAAAAAACAGAATTCCCCAATTTGTTCAATTCTTCTATAATATAAACAAAAATAGGTAGATATTCAACCTTGATTAAATGTGTAAACGCGATTCCAATTTTGCAATCTTTTAATGTATCAAATCTGATTTCTGCCTCCTTAATAGAGAATTATCGGGCTAATTCTTAAGAATTGGAACCCATGATGCGATTATGTTTGCTGAGGTTTTCCCAGCATTTCCATCGCCATAAGTGTTATCCGCACCCATAGCTCCACGATAATTACTTGAGAAAATTTCATTCATTAATTTGGTATCCGATAAGTTCTCGATGTCTAAGACATTTCTACCTTTTTGTCGATTTTTTTGTCTTTTCCCTAAATTAATTGCTGGAAGCCCGATAAACGAGGCTTCGCGAATGCCAAAGCTAGAATTTCCAATAATCATTTCAGCGTTCAAGGAGAGAGAAATGAACGCTTCCGGTTCTAAGTTAATCACAAATCTAACATTTTTTAGTCTGTTTGATTCTCTTAGCCTGCGCAACTCTTTGGAGATTTTTATGGTTCCGTGATCTGGGTTGGGCCAAAACCACAACCATTTTAGCGCAGAATGTTCCACAAAATTAACAATTGTATTGAGCCATTGCAAATTTTCTGGGTCTTGAAATGTATCAGGATGAAACATTACTATTCCAAACTTATCTCCATTGTTAATGTCAACTCCAACTCCTGGCGTGTTGTAGACACGGCATGACTCTTTCTTTTCTATGACACTTTTTACGAGGTCTAATGATGGGCATCCAACAATCTTAATAATATCTTTAGGTTCGCCCATGTCTATGAGCCTTTTTCTAGTCTCAAGGTTAGTGGTTAAATGTAAATCTGCTAATTTTGAATTTGCATTTCTAATTTTGTTGTCAATAGACCCAGACAATTCTCCTCCCTGGAGATGTATCAAAGGAATTTGACATATTGCAGCCGCTGCAGCTACCCCTAATGTTTCAGTTCGATCTGCTATCACAAGAACTGCATCTGGTCTAATGTCAACCCATGATCTGGCTAGGAAGCTAGATAGATTAAAAGCCGATAGAGCGATTGAGGTTAAATCATCCGACTCTTGGAGCGTAGGTAGACAACTGAAGTTAATACTTGGTGGAATCTGATTTGAGATGTCTCCAAAGTTGCGGCTTATTGACGAGCCAGCAAGAGTAACTTTTATAGATTCGGCTCCATTAATTTCGGCAAAGTTTAAGACTAAGCTTTTAACTCGCGCCCAACTTGGCCTCGCAGTTACAACCACCTCTAATTTATTTATCAAGCCTAATCACCTAGTGGAATATCTCATCGGTTTGAACTGGAGTTCCAGAATGCACTTCCTTAGCGGTTTGCTTACCAAGTAACCATTCAAAATCTATAACATCAATTTCATCTACTGGTTTCAAAAACTGTAGGTGTTTTAACTGAATTACTGTGCCAAGCGGCAAAGACTCAGACCAATACACACCCTTACGGAAAATTTTTCTTAGCCCCGAAACTCTCTGGAAGTGTAACTCTTTAGTTCCGTTGCTTTTTTCCAAGATATTAGAAGTTGATGCAAAACGGATGAGACTTTCAATCTCCTCCGGAGTAAGGCTTGAAGATACATCTGGGCCAAAGTAATCTTTTCGCGGAGTAAGGTGAACTTCTATAACTCTAGCACCATGAGCTATTGCATAAAGAGCTGTATTTGGGTCGCCAGAGTGATCTGAAAACCCAACCCTGCACCCCAACTTTGCAAGGTCTTTCATAAGGTGCAAATCCAAGTTATCTAGTGGGGCAGGATACTGGCTCACACAATGCAAGAGAGTTGTTCTCGACCACGCTCCATTATTCTCTAACCTTTTCTTCAGTAAAACAATTTCGTCTGAAGAAATCAAACCAGTAGAAATAATTAGTGGTAATCCGGAAAGTGAAACGTAATCTATAAGTGGCCACTCCACAGCTTGCCCAGAGCCGATTTTCCAGCGTTTGATTAATCGGTTCTCAAAAAGCCTACGAGCAGCCTCCAAACTAAACGGTGTACACAAAAATTCTAGATCCTCACTATTGCAGAATTCAGATAAATGAATCCAGTTTTGAAGATTGAAGTTAACGCGTCGCCAGTAGTCTTGTCGAGTCTCATCTTGTTCACTGAATTTTACCCGAAATGGTTCATTCTTTATGCCTTCAAACTCTGCTAGATGCATTTGAAACTTCACAGTTTTCGCTCCAGCTTTTTTTGCCATGAGGACTAAACTCTTGGCAACTCCTAAACTCCCTTCATGAGTATTACCTATTTCAACAATTATTTCGGTTTGTGACACTTTAAGCCTTCCTGCGAGTTTTTCTGTATAGAGAATTCCATACCCAATTACTAAAGGCAATAACGAATCTGTCTCCCAACCGCATAAAGATTCTATCACCAAGAAAGGAGGTTATGAAGTATCGATTTACACTTTTGAAGTGCCTCAAAGGTGTTCCACCTTTGGCCATATAATTAGCATAAATCTCAAGTGGAAGGTTCAGATTCTGTGCTGGGCTCGAAATTACTGAATATATTTTTTCTTCCGACCATGCTCGAATACTTTCGTCTAATGCCCACCTTGCCGATCCTAATGCATATGTAGGAACTCCCTGAAATAGAGTCTCAATACCGACACTTGATCGCCATACGAAAGCTACATGTGAACTCTTAGCTAATTCGATTGAATTTACCGAATGCTTAGGGCCCAATACAATAGTATTCGGACTCAAGAGTTCATCCCATAAAACAGCCTCCCGATCGCGTTCATCATAAGGAGAAATTGAATTAGGATGCCGTCTGATGACTAATTTGTAACCGAGTTTTGTGCAAACATTACTTAGTATCTTTGCAGCTTCAAATTGATCAATAAAGCCGAACTTGCACTCATACTCAACTATTGGTGAGAATTCATGAGTACTGGTCGTAAAAAAAACGATATAAGGCTGTAAATCAGTAAAATCTTGGCCTTTCCTCAAATAGAACTCATGCCACTTTTGTCCCAAAAATGAGTCAAATCCAGTACTCTTTAACGCAAGGTATTGATGAATTTCCTTCCTGCGTAAACTATCGATTGGTTGAGACTCTTCCCAAAACCTCCGAGCTTTGTCCCACCACTCAGGCTGGTAGTGAGGGGATACAGAGTATTTCTCATATTTTGAATCACTAGAAGCACGCTCTGTCAAATTCACTTTAATTCCAATATCTATAGATTTACGGATAATTACAGACTCCAAGGGTTCTCTACCATTGAATAATGTAATTTGAGAAAATTTATCTGTAATAAAGCGGTAAGCAAGTTGTCCCAAAAAGGCCTCTCTTGTATATCTGAAGAAATAAATCAAAGGTATTTCGCGAAGCGAGAAATAGCGAGTTCCCATAGTTTGAGATAATCGGCACAATATTGCATCGTGAGCAAATGCAAGATCTGAGGACAAAATTGGGAGGTTTTTCTTTCGCAATATTAAGAACTTAGAAAGAAATTTAATTGTTTTAACAAAAGAGAGTAAATTAATTATTCCTAGTTTCTGAAAACTAATCCAAGTAACATTGGGCAAGCGTCGAATGTAAAATTGTTCTTTAGCCCGGTTAATAGAAATAGGGCGCCAGGATTTGCAAGCACTAAAGTCTAATACTGTAGATTGCTTCCCAACAGCTAGATTTTGGAGAAGCTCCTCAACCTGAAAAGCCCAGGATTTGGTTGAATTATTAATGACAAATATATGAGTCATGTATTTGTGCAAATCGCTTTGTGAAATTCGCAAAGCAAATTCTTAGAAGGCCTAGAATCAATCATCCAGGATACGGTGTTCGCGCTTTCAACGGGGACAGAAATCAGAGCTCTCTTGAGATCATTTCTGTACTCCAGGCTATTCAATGAGGTAAATACATTTGGAATCATTCTTAGACCCATAAAATGATGCCATTCATTGATTGCTTGAGAGTAATCATAATTTACCTGTCTAGACACAAATGTAGGAAGGAGCACTTTAACATTGCAAGACAAAGCCTCAAGTAGCATGGTAGAAAATTGGTTTATTACTAAAGAGGCATTAGCAATGAGCGGACAATGATGAAAAACTGAACGAGAGGAGAGAGAAGCGTCAATGAGAACTCCCAACTGCTGAATTTCATTTTCAAATTCTGAGGAGATCCGATTACGCGTAAAGGGATGCGGCCTGTAAATCAAAATGAAGGTTTCTTCGGATTCTAAAGTAGATCGGGTATGCAAGGTCTCACGAAGTATGAATTCGTCATCTATGCCATCACCAGTGCCTGTAAATAGAACATAAGGTCTCTTTACAGTCGAAGCTCCATTTCCTATTAAAGGGATAGCGCTTGGGGTATTAAGGCCAGATTCAAAAAAGTTGTAGTAAGGAAGAAACCTAGGGCTACCGATTACGAAAGTTTCTGTATCACTTAAATTATGGATGCTTTTTACATGACCCGCTGACTGTTCGCCCCAGACCAAAAAGTGATTAGGTTTAGAGTTTATAAAAGTCTTAGAAGATAAATTATCCCAATTTTCTTGTACTGCAACTGTATGAATAGAAATCGAGATAAGTGAATCCACGAGATCATCGAATTCGGAAGAAAGGAGCCCAGAGAAAGGAATCATTGCATATTTATATGATCGGAAATCGATCCCCAATTTCTTAATGTTTTTCAGAAATATCCATTTTACATAGCGCATGCGAAGGCCATGAAGCATTGAGCAAATTGCTGGACTGTTTCCAACGAACCTGATTAAGGCTCGCTTTAGCTCCGTCCATCCCTCCATGTTGTAGAGAATCATCGTTGAATTGGCTGAACGATCGGAAGCTTTTCCGAAACTCGCCATAGCTCGAAAGTAGTGTGCTCTAGATTTCATTCGGTCTCGCCATAACCTTGAACTTGCCAACAGAGTTCCCATTCTCTCGAACAGAGATCCCGGGCCAGGTAGAAAATGCAAATCTACCAATTCAGACCTCTTTGAAAGTATTTTTGAGGAATATATGAAAATGTCTACTTTTGCCACTTTCTCTAATTCGCTCAAGAATTCAGATTCAATAAAGGTCCTAATTTGCTTGTCAGAATAGATAAAAAAAGCAACCCTTGAACTCATAATTGCATTATAGTAGCGAAATGTCGGAATACTTGGTGCTTTTTGGTGGCCCCAGAGAGCGCCTAAAGCTAGTAAATGAGATATTGTCGAACGACAAATTTAAGCTAATGACGCTTGATGACTTTTTTTTCTCTTGTGGCGACACTAATAAGGTAATTGCCCTCTGGACCGAACTAATCCCGGTAGTTGATTCAAAATTAGTTAATCTCTTTAAAAACCTTAAGTACGTCTTTTCTTCAACGACTGGCATTGACCATATAGATCTCGATCTTATTAATTCTCGAGGTTTGAGATTGAAGACTTTACGAGACTTACCAACTGTGCTGAAGGAGATAACATCAACCTCAGAACTAACCTGGTGTTTGGTCTTGGCGGTGTGGCGCAACTTACTAAGGAATACTTTGTTTAGTTCTGTAGAGTCAATCGCGAATCAAAGAGAGCAATTTCCAACTTTTCAGTTGTCGCAAAGGAATTTGGGGATAGTTGGATTTGGACGAATAGGCAAAAAGGTTTCGGAATACGGACGTAGTTTTGGTATGCATGTACGTGCTTATGATCCCTACATTCCTAATTCCGAAATCGAATCTAAAGGGGTCCTGCCTATTAGTGACCTAAAAGACTTGCTTCAAGTCAGCGATGTTGTAATTCTTTCAGCGACCCAAATCTCAGGAGTCAAGCCTATTATTGATGAGAATGAGACCAAATACCTCAAGCCAGGATCAATTTTGATAAATACTGCAAGGGGTGGGATATGGAACGAGCCAGCAATCGCGCAGGCTTTGATTACAGGCAAAATAGGAGGTGTTGGTGTTGATGTATATCAATTTGAAGAAATTAAAAATTCAAGTCATACAAAGTCTCCTTTGATGGACATTGAAGCGAGCAAATACAATATTATTAGAACTCCCCATCTGGGGGGAGCGTCTGTAGATGCACTTGAAGTGGTAACAATAGAAATGGCCAAAGAGATATCAAGAGTTCTAAATACCTTTCAAAATGATTAATTCAGTGAGTTTTATTCCATCAAGTAATGGCTACGGACATTTGCGACGAGTTTCATCGATTGCTAAAGCTTTGAAAAAAACTTCTGGCGTTCAAACTTCATTAATTTGGAATAGGCAGAAGACTTTTCCACAAGAAATTTGCTCAGATACTGTGTTTGATAAAATTGTGCTCGCACAAACCCCACGATTATTTGATGGTCCACCAGTTAAAAAGTCGATAAACGACAACTCTTCACTTGAAAATTTAAGGGATTTACTATCTCAATATGATGTTGTTTTGTCTGACACCTTGACTTGGCCGCTGATTGCCCGGCAGGATGCGCTTTTTCTTGGTCAATTCACTTGGGAGTTTTATCATCAGAGGTTTGGCTGTCAAAGCAAACTCACATCAAGTGATGCTTCAAAAATAGAATGGTTGAATAACCCTGCTTTTACAATGCACGAATTCGCGTGGGACGAAATGCGCCTATTTAGGAATCTGTATCGCTTGCCAGTTTTCGACTACTGGCACTTAAGGAGTATGGACCTCTCAGATACAAATGAAATCCTGGTTTCGTTTAGTGGAACACAGAGTGTACTCGAGCAGAGTGAAAGGCTCAAAAGCTTAAAGTTTATTCCAACAGTTGTGAGAGGACTTGAAAACTATATTCAGGAAAAAGCTAAAAGACCTTTAGGTATAATTTGCCGACCAGGTCTAGGCATAATAAGTGAGTGTATTTCGGCGAGAGTTATACCCATAATTGTTGAAGACAAGGATCCAGAAATGAGTTTCAATCGCAAGGTCCTTATAGAAGGTTTGGGTATTGGCGTGGGTTACGAGCAAATAAAGGAATTTTCTATGGGTGAAGTTTTCGACTTCTTGACTAATTTTAGCAGCACACTCATATGGCCAGATGTCATTACTGCAATGGAATTTGCAAGAAAGTATATAGTAAAGACGTGAAACTGCATGGGGGTCAAGTACATTGAAGACAATTCAAGTCAAACGCACCGAAAGCATACTTGAAGTTCAAAAACAACTCAGGGCAAATGCACAACTCGGAAGAGTAGGTGGATTTCTCGTGGTTGTTGATGATGAAGAGAAAGTCATCGGCATTATTTCCGATAGTGACATTCGCCGTAGAATGACAGAGATATTGGAAAAAAGAGCCATAATCGCTGAGCATGTGATGAATGTTAATTTTATCAGCATTAGTGATGATATAAATGTAGCTCAAATCCCTAAGGTCATCTTTGATCGATTGAGTACACGCAAAATAGAAAATAGGATCCCTATTAACTATATCCCCGTCTTAGACAAAGGGAATCGGTTGAAGTCGATTGTTCACATTTCAGACCTGATACCTGTATTGGAGCATGCAAGCAGACAGATCTTGATTTTTGGGCAGGGTTTTGTCGGCCTTACTCTCGCAATGGCGATGGTGAATTCTGGAATTTCCATAGTGGCCCTTGAGCGAGACGAGAACTTACGCCGGGAGATAGATTCGCTTGAGCCAAAAGTATTTGAACCCCATTTGCGCGACATTCTTTCCAAGAACTTACATGGTATGTATAAACTATTTGGGAGCAAGTTATCTTATTTAGAGAGACCAACACTATTTTCAAAGAGAATTCACATTGTAGCTGTCGGGACGCCGCTAAATAAGGATGGAAAAGACACAAGAGTAGATTTGAATTCAGTTTTCGAAGCAATATACGAGATTGCTCCAACACTTAAATTTGGGGATTTGATAGTCCTCAGATCTACAGTTCCCCCAGGAACAACAAGGACAGTCGCAAGACTAATCCTTGAAAAGTTCAATCTCAGAGCGGGCTTTGACTATCACCTTGCTTATGCTCCGGAGAGAACCGTGGAGGGCAATGCTATAGCCGAAGTTTCAAGACTTCCTCAACTTCTAGGAGGTTTTACTGACGAGTGTACTAGACAAGCCGCTAACTTATTTTCAGAATTTGTAACAAGTGTAGTTATTTGTGAAAATTTGGAGGCAGCTGAGTTAGGCAAATTAGTTACTAATGCATATCGAGACGTCAGATTTGCATTCTCAAATGAAGTTGCTCAACTTTCAAGTCATTTAGAGGTCGATGTTATACGTTTGATAGAAGATGTAAATTTGGGATACGCTCGAAATGCTATACCCCTTCCTTCGCCAGGAGTTGGGGGACCGTGCTTGACAAAAGATAGTTTCATGCTTGGAATTAATGATAAAGAAAGGTCGGTAATTCTCTCTGCAAGGTATTTGAATCAAGATATGGTTAAGTTCACAGCCGACAAAATTATCGATATTTCAAGAGAAGTTGCGGGGAAAATCCTAATCATTGGTGTTGCCTTTAAGGGAGTTCCTGCAACCAATGACCTAAGGCAAAGTACACCGATTGAGATATGTCGAGAGTTGATTGAAGCGGGACTTTCAATTTCTGCTATTGACGCAGTCGCAACATCTCATGAAATTTCAGAACAAGGTATTCCAATTTTTAAGGAATTATCTGGCGATTACAACGTGATTTGTATTCTTAATAATCATCCAGAAAATGTAAAGATTTTCAGAGACATTTTGGATATTTGGGCAAAACGTGGAAACGGCGATGATGCTCGACTAGCCCTATTCGATCCATGGGGAATTATTGCACCTTCTGACATATCAAATTACAAGGTGGATAGATTTACGCTCTCCTCGAAATTAGTTTAAAGGACAGGGTACTCATGAAAAAAATTACAGCGTTCATTCCAGCTCGAGGTGGTTCAACTGGCGTTTTAAAAAAAAATATTAGAACACTTCATGGCAAACCTTTAATCTTGCATACGGTGGACTTTGCAAAATCTTCTGGATTTTTTTCAAAGATAATTATTTCCACAGACGATAGTGAAATCGCAGCAGTGGCATCTTATGAACAACTTTCCCAGGATGATTTTGTCCACGCGCCTGAAGGTGCCTATCTTTCATTCAATAAGGATTTCTGCATTCATAAGCGCCCAGTGAGCCAGGCACAGACACTCAGCCCTATTAGGGATGTTTTGTTTGACTTAGCTTCGCAAGAGAGTGAAATATTGGATTCAGAACTTTTAATGATGTTACAACCAACTTCGCCTTTCCGAAGACACGAAGAACTTAAAGAAATAGAAGCGAAAATAAGGCAAGAGCCTAATTTTACAAGTATCGTAAGCGTCACTTCGGTCGGAGGGCAGCATCCAGACCGAATGTATAGAGTTGAGAGTCAGACCTTAAAACCTTATATAAATCAACAAAACTTCGATAATAAACCAAGACAACTTTTGGAAGAGCTATTCATCAAAGATGGCGCTTACTATCTACTAAAGCGATCAATTCTCAGACAAAGAACTTTGCTGGGAGAGCTAATGTTGCCATTGTATCGCTCTGGTCTTTGCACAATAAACATCGACACATTAACTGACTTTAAAATGGCTGAACTTGTTGTAGATCCCTACAGTGTGTGACCAAAACCAGAGAGCGTTTTCTTAGCTTTCAGCCAAAGCTCTTGTCATTTGTTCACAACTAAAATGCTCTAAACTAACAAAGACTCTTTATGAACTGGTCACCAAAGCAAAAGAACCCTGGAAATCTAATTAGGAGTGGAATTGCCAGCAGACAAATTATCTGAAGCAAATTAAGAGGTCTTTAAGGTCTTTTCAGCATAAAGCATTTTGATAAACACGGGATATTTCTTTTGCCATAGTTTCAGCATCAAACAAATGTATTCGATTGTTAATTTGATCCAAGAGAGCTTGTAAAAAGCTTAAATTATGGCAATTTAGAAGTAATTGAGCTAATGCTTCAGAGTCACCCACAGGGAATAACCCCAGATAGTTTTTGCCAACCACTTCCACTATTGCGGGGCAGTTAGAAGCTAAGATCGGTATTCCCTGTTTCATTGCCTCCAAAAGCACTAGGCCAAAACCTTCATAATTACTAGAGAGAATTAAAACGTCCGATTCATTTAGGTAGTTTGTAACTAGTTTAGTTTTGCCAATCCAAGAGATGGATTGCGCAATACCAAGATCCTCGCTTAGTTGACTCAAACTTTGCTGTAGAGATCCCTCTCCGATAACCTTGTATTCAAATTCACGATTTGTGTTACTTAATGAAGCCAAAGCTTTAAGTGTTGTCGGGTAATCTTTCTGTTCTACAAGTCGGCCGATACTTAGAAGTTTTAATCGACTTCCTGCTGGTACTTTAACGTGCGTTTTTAGATTCTTTGTCTCCAAGCTTATTCCATATCGGATCACTTTGATTTTATTATTGTCGCCAACTTCTTTTGACTTGATCATATAAAGTCTGACAGCATCAGTAATCGTGATAATGGTCTTGGCTTTTGAACACACTAAGCGAGACAACACTTTCGAGAGTAGTTTTGGAGCGCGCGGGAAAAAAGGTTCTGCATTATGTCTCGAAGTCACAATTGGAACTTTTACACAAGCTAATGCCGATAGCAATTCTGCTCTCGGTAAGTGTGCATGAATCAAGCTGATCTGGTTATTCTCGACATACATTCGTAAGAACTTAATCTGAGATAGAGAGCCCATTCGTGGATATTGTGAAACAGTAACGCCAAGCTTCTTAAACTCAAAGAGTAAGTCGGGTTTGCCCTTGATGTAAATCACATGGATCTGGAGGCCATATTCAACTTGCTTCTCCACCAGAGTGAGTAGCTGTTTTTCAGCTCCACCTAATTCAATAGTAGTTATGACGTGGAGAATGCACATGCTGTTTGAATTCATACCTTATTCGATAAACTAATGAGTTCATCGTACAACTTTTCTATCCAGCCCTCAATTCCATGATTTCTTAGAACAATCTCGTGACGCCTGAAAACTTCAGCTTTACGATGTTTTAAATCACTATTCATGTAACCAAGCAGCTCTTCCTTCAGGTTCGCACCAGGATTAGACCAATACCCAAATTCATTAATGAACTCTTGGTTGACAGTGACAACAGGCAACCCTAATAAAGTAGCTTCTAGTAGAACTTTATCTAGAGAACCTTCAAAGGAGTGTATAAATAGATTGTATCTTTTGGTTAAATCAGGGATTGCACTACGTGGCACACTTGGATAAAAAAATAACTTCTGATTTGAAATTAATGATTTGAACCGTCTCTCTAAGCCTTCTTTATATATTTCAGCTTTTTGATTTGAGGGAGTTCCTATTATGGTGAGCGAATCTACATGTCCTTCATCATCAGAATTGATTAAAGCAGTCTCTATAACTCTATCTAAATTTTTTGAAGGATCAAAGCGCCCAAAATAAATAGCGTGTATTGGACTCTCAAGGTTTCTCTCTTGGAAAGAAAAAAGTTCGGTATTTATAGACTGGCCAATGTATCTAACCCTCTTGTCTTTCTCAGGAAATGAACCCGGAGTGCTCGATACAATCGTCTTAATAAATAACCTTGAAATTCTTAAAGGCTGAGAATTAGAGGCATGTGCATACCATAAGGCTTGTGGAATTCGAAAAAGAGCTAACAACGGAGAGAACATAGCAGCTAACGTGTCTGCCATGTGAAAAAATACAAGTTGAGGTCGAAAACAGCATAAGGCTTTGATGAATACTAAATAAGCACGTAAAATATTCATAATGCTTTTGTTTTCTTCCCAGCCAATAACTAGATGAACAATATTGCTGTTGTCTAAATTTTTCATTTTAATGTGGCTGCCATAGGCACTGATTACCGCGACAGACACAAATTTACTTGAGAGTTTTTCAACAATCTCATGTTGATGAGCAAAAATCGTATTTGAAGGATCAAGAGAGTAATTCACAATAAGGAGCCTTGGTGTCATTTGTGACAATTCTAATGTATATTTGAATATGTGATTGGGTAGTATCTGGTCAACATAAGGTGGTAATAGGCGTGTATCAGGTTATTTTACAGGCAATTGCTTTTACTTCTCGTTCTGATAGAAAAAAACTGATGTTGATAACAATTATTACCTTTTCAATCAGCTTATTAGATCTTTTAGCCGTAGCCCTTGCTGGCGTTATTGGTGCACTTGCTGTGCGCGGAATTCAAGACCAAAATGCGGGGGATCGTGTACGGATCCTAATGAAAAGCCTAAATCTAGATCAATTTGATTTGAAAACTCAAATTCTTATTTTATCTATCACTGCACTCTGCTTGCTTATTTTGCGATCATTTCTTTCATACTATTTTACCCGAAAAATATTTGTGTACATGAGTGGCTCTGCTAACAATGTGACTAAGGAGCTACTAGAGAAGCTTCTTGATTGCGATGTAACCATGGTGCAAAAGAGAAGCGTGCAAGAAAATCTCTATGCAATCACAATTGGGGCCAATAATCTAATGTTAGGTATATTGGGAAGTGTAATCAGTATTTCTACCGATTTAGTGTTATTCATTATTTTGTTCATTGGAATGTTTATTGTCGATCCATTGATTGCTGGAAGCGCTCTAGTTGTTTTTGCATCCCTTGCCCTATTGCTATACAAAGGTTTAGAAAAGCGTGCGAGTACCTTAGGGAGAAAGTTTGGCCGAATAAATGTTGCTGGAAATGAGAAAATTACTGAACTCCTGTCATCGTTTAGGGAAATTACAGTTCGTCAAAGCGCTGCTTTTTATATCAAAAAAATCCTTGAGAATCGACAAGATCTTATATACGGTATGGCACAGATGCGAGTAATGCCACTTGTGAGCAAGTATGTACTTGAAATTGCTTTATTAGTACTCGTTGTTTTCATTACCTACATTCAATTTACATTCAACGACACTTCGCGCGCTATCGGCAATTTAGCCGTCTTTATGGCAGCAAGCACACGAATAACACCCGCAGTTTTAAGAGTACAACAAAACCTTCTAAGTATGAAGAATGCAATTGGGTCATCTCAATCAACTTTGAGTTTAATCTCTGACCTTGAACGTTTAGACGCAGATAAACAACTAGTTATTCCCAGTATTAATCAATCTAGTAGTCATATAGTTCCTAAAATTTCATTAAATTCGGTATTTTTCAAGTATCCAGGGAAAGATGCGTGGGCTTTAGAGGACATTTCGATTGAAATTCCTGCAAATAACTTTGTGGGAATAGTTGGCCGTTCAGGTGCTGGCAAGAGCACGTTAGTGGATTTGATCTTGGGCCTTCTCTCACCAGATAAGGGTGAGATACTTCTGTCAGAAATGCCACCACGTCAAGCAGTAAAGCAATTTCCAAGACAGGTTGCATATGTTCCGCAAAATATTTTTATGCATAAAGGAACAGTCTTGGAAAATGTACTAGCAGGTATCTCCATAGAAGATGTCGACAAACTCTGGCTTGATGAGATCTTTGACTTAACTGGCCTAACGGAATTTATTGGACAAATGCCAGAGGGAGAAAACACTGAAGTGCAGGATCGCGGAGTTAGCTTAAGCGGTGGGCAAAAACAGCGCATTGGCATAGCTAGAGCTCTAGTAACCAAACCTGCGCTTTTGGTCTTGGATGAAGCTACGAGTTCACTCGATGCTGTTTCGGAGGATTTTATCAGTAGAGCTTTTACGAAACTTCAAGCTTCCACCACGGTTGTTGTAGTGGCTCATCGTTTATCTACAATTAGATCAGCAGACTCCCTTGTATATCTTGAAGACGGAAAATTGGTTGCCCAAGCAAATTTCAGTAAGCTTCGAGAGTTAGTCCCAGACTTTGATAAGCAGGCAACGTTAATGGGGATAACTTAACCAAGTTGTTGCTAGAGTTTGGTTGTCTTAACTTTGATTAGGGGGTAGATAAGTGGGTTCAGTGGTAAAAAAGCGCCGCAAGCGCATGGCTAAGAAGAAGCATAAAAAGCTTCTAAAGAAGACTCGTATTCAGCGTAGAAATAAGAAGTAGTTCTTAGAGTTTTACAAGAACTAGCTTTTTAGAAATCGAGGTCACCGCGTAGCGGACCTTATTGATTGTGACTATGGCGCTATCTTTAACATTGTTCAGGATGGCGCCATTGTTTAATTTAGGCGTGGAACTATAGGACCCGACTGAGCAGATTCGTTCTTGGCACCCAAAGACCATTCCTTTGCTGTCAATTAAAAGCGGCGAGCCAGGAGTGCCATGCCTTTCAGGAGATAAGCGACTTGGGTAGTCATCTTCACTGACAATAAGAAAACGAACTTCATCAGCGTTAGGTAGGCGCAGACCACTAGCAGCAAGCCAAGCTGCTGCAATCCTATTTCCAGAGTTACTGATCGAAACATCATAGCCTGCAACTGCAACACCATTATCTGGACCATCAAGAGTGGTATAGCTCCAATCTTCTGGATAAATGGAGTTGCGCGTTGCAAGTCTTACTTCACCTTGAGTGGCGACGTTATTTGAGGAGAGCGTTAGAACTGAATCATAAATTAAATAGACGCTCTTGCCACTCGCAACTGCGCTAAGTGAAAATCCAACATCTCCGGTTGTTCTTCCTTCGCTCTGCCGGTCTCCATCAACAATTTCATATATCCAACCTGTTTTAGTAAGG
>Ga0315906_10003538_pt1 | contig 20737 bp, 15 predicted proteins | sample LakEriMetagenome_4_FD_203526 | JGI IMG/M metagenome (GOLD analysis project Ga0315906, IMG submission 203526) | Freshwater fungal communities from buoy surface, Lake Erie, Ohio, United States - Buoy 2 MA122 | ecosystem: Environmental > Aquatic > Freshwater > Lake > Lake biofilm | place: USA...
TTTTGATGCCGTCGCGGATCGCCTCGGGGCGGGGGGGATCCATGAACGGAAACTCTTCGATCTCGCCGAAGTTGAGGGTCTTGAGCTGGAGGATGACGCTGGCGAGGCTGGTGCGCTGCACCTCGGGGGGGGTGAAGCGTTCGCGGGAGAGATAGTCTTGCTCGCTGTAGAGCCGAAGGCAGATGCCCGGGCCGACGCGGCCGCAGCGCCCCTTGCGCTGGTCAGCTGAGGACTGCGCGATGGGCTCGATGGGGAGCCGCTGGAATTTGGACCGGGCCGAGTACCGGCTGATGCGGGCGGTTCCCGGGTCGATGACGTAGCGGATCCCCGGCACGGTGAGGGACGACTCGGCCACGTTGGTCGCGAGCACAATGCGGCGGTGGGGATGCGGAGCGAAGACGCGGTTCTGTTCGGACGTCGGCAGGCGGGCGTAGAGGGGGAGGATCTCGGTCTTGCGTCCGGGACGGTCGCCGGGAAAGTCGCGCCCGCGCAGCACCTTGGCCAGATCGTGGATGTCCCGTTCGGTGGGGAGGAAGACCAGGACGTCGCCGGTGTCGATCGCCGCCACTTCGTCGATCGCCTGGGCGATGACGCGGTCCCAGTCGGGTTCGTCATCGATATCTGTGGCCGGGGGGCGGTAGCGGACTTCGACCGGGTAGGTCCGGCCCGAGACGGTGAGGATGGGGGCGGGGCCGCGGGTGGTGGCGAAGTGTTCGGCGAACCGTTCGGCATCTATGGTGGCCGAGGTGATGATCACCTTGAGATCGGGGCGTCGCGGCAGGAGCTGCTTGAGGTAGCCGAGCAGGAAGTCGATGTTGAGGGAGCGTTCGTGCGCCTCGTCGATGATGAGGGTGTCGTACTGGTTGAGGAAGCGGTCGCGCTGCGTCTCGGCCAGCAGGATCCCGTCGGTCATCAGCTTGATGAGGGTCTGGGGGCCGGTTTCGTCGTTGAAGCGGACCTTGGAGCCGACCAGCCCGGCGCTGCCGGGGAGTTCCTGGGCGATGCGGGTGGCGATCGAGCGGGCGGCGATGCGGCGGGGCTGGGTATGCCCGATCAGTCCGTCGATGCCGCGGCCGGCGGCGAGGCAGATTTTCGGCAGCTGGGTCGATTTGCCCGAGCCGGTTTCGCCGCAGACCACGAGGACCTGGTGTTCGAGCAGGGCGTTCCGCAGTTCGTCGCGGCGTTGGCTGACGGGCAGTTCGTCGTCGAAGGGGATGGTGGGAATCGAGGCGGCCCGTTTGGCCCGGCGATCGACCGACTCCTGGACTTCGGCCGCGAGGCGGGACAGGTTGCGGTCGTGGGGGCGATTCTGCTTCGCCGTCTCGCGCAGGGTGCGGAGTTGCCGGCGGAACCGGAATTGGTCCCCCCGCATGGCCTGGGCAATCAGATTGTGAACTTCATCCAGCGACGACATACAGCCCATCCGACCGACGGAGAGGTCGGTTGCAACCCAGGCAAGAACCAGGGAACTGAAACCACAGGGGCGTCATCGAGGTTCGGGCGACGACGGTGGGTTGGGGAAGGGAAGGGGGAGACTCTCGGGGAGCACGGCTCGCCCGGGGAGAGGCGGCATCTTGCCTCAGACCCGTCTGGACCGCGCAAGGTTCGGAGATTGTCGGGGAAACCCCTGCTGCCCCGCCCTGGCACGGGGGATACTTGTCCACCGGCCGGAGACTCCCGCTGCCCCGTTCCAGGCACAGCAGAATACCAGATGCCCCCACCCCCCGGCAGGTCCACCACAGGGGCTGCGGCCCGGGGACAACAGCAGGGACAACAGCGGGGTGGGATTGGGAAGCACCAAGTCGAGTGGGCGCGGGGGGAGGGGGAGCTTTTCACTCTTGGGAAACAAACCGGGACCTCCCCCGGGAAATGACCTGGCGGGTATACTTGGACCTTGAGATCCGGATTCGAGGCGACAGTGATGTCGGGGCCGGAAGAAAAGTCGCTGCCAATGGTGATGCGATGAACGAAGCGGAATTGCCGACCCCGGTCGAAGAAGGGCGTTACCACACCTACGTGGGCCACGTGATTCCGTGGTATGTGCGGGTGGCGTGGATCGTGTTCTGGATCTGCTCGTCGGCGTATGTGCTGCGCTACCTGTTTCCGGCGCTGCAGCGGGAACTCGGCAACCCTCCGTGAACCCGGCGCACGTTCCGCCGAGGTGTGCCCGTGGCCGCAGCCTGACCCGGGAATTCCTGAGTGGTCAGCGGTTTGTGCGGGCGAGCGGCACGGTGGACTGATGCCCGGGGGCGGTCCGCCGGGACGAGTTCCCCGTCCCTCGTCCCTCGTTACTCATCTGTCGATCGGATTGCGAACGAATGGGAGTGGCGTGGACGGGTGAGGGAGGGGCTGTCGGTGATCGGGTTTTGCGGGAGCGGATGTTGGGTTGACGGGGGGGCCGCGTGGGAGGGCGTTGTTCCAGGAAACGCTGTCTGAAATTCAGAGACGTGCATGCAGGCGGAACCAACAGGCCGACCGAAACCAGCGGAGGCCGAGTCGGGAGAACTGGCGACTGAATCGAAAGGTCGGACGCGGTCGCTGGTGACCGTGAATTTCTGGCTCGACACCCTCGCCCTGGTCGCCGTGACGGCAGTGGGGGTCGTCAGCACCCTGTTGGTGGCGGTGTTTCCCCCTCCCACGAAGGCGGCGGGGTGGACGCTGTGGGGCTGGGAGTATGACAGCTGGTTCCGGATTCAATTCGGGGCCATCTGCACCTGCGCCGTGGTCTTGCTGGTGCATGTGATGTTGCATTGGAACTGGGTCTGCAACGTGCTGGCGACGAAGATTCTCAAGCGGAAGTCGCGCCCCGATGACTCGGCCCAGACCATCTACGGCGTGGCGACTCTCGCCGCCGTGTTGCACGTGATTCTGTTCATCACCGTATGGGCTCTGTTGACGGTCAAGAAACCGGCTTCGTGAGGTGCGGTCGAACGTCGTGCCGCAGGCTGTTTCCGGCCTTCCTTTCGCGGGTGTGATTGCGGCCGTCTGAGGGTTTGCGATGCGCTATTGCGATCGGGAGGGGCCGTGGTCCTTCGCCAGCCGGGGCGGTGTGAACTATATCTTTCTGCGATTCTTGCGCCGGGGTGACTTGCCGTCAGGCGTGGTTCCCCGGCTCGCTTCTCTGATGACCGCTCTGCGCATTCCAGGAACTCCCTTGTGACCCAACCTACCAGTGCCGAATTTGCGATTGTCGGGGCGGGAATTGCCGGCCTCGCCTGTGCCCGACAACTGCAGGCGGCTGGCCGCACGGTGCAGTTGTTCGACAAGGGGCGCCGGCCCGGGGGACGTGTGGCGACCCGCCGGCTGGAAGGGGGGCTCGAATTCGATCGTGTCGAATTTGACCATGGGGCGCAGTACTTCACCGTGCGGCAGGCAGAATTCGAGGAGTGGCTGCGGCCCAGTCTGGAGCGGGGGCGGGTGGCCGAGTGGACGGGCCGGCTGGTCTCGCTGTGCAACGGACGGATTTCTCCCGAACCTTCGCCCGGCCGACGGTATGTGGGCGTTCCCGGGATGAGCGCGCTGGCGGGAGTGCTGGCGGAAGGGTTGCCGATTCACCTCTCTGAACGGGTCACCCGGCTGGAGCGTCGGGGGACGGAATGGTGGCTGCAGGCCGAATCGACCGGGCTGTGCGGACCGTATCAGCAGGTGGTGTGTGCGCTCCCGGCACCCCAGGGGAGTGAGCTGCTGCGCGAGCAACCAGTCGGGTTCCTGTCGGAGATGGCGGAAGTGTCGCTGTCTCCCTGCTGGGCCCTGCTGCTGCAGTTCGCCGAGGCGTTGCCGGTCGATTTCGAGGGGGCCTTCGTCGCCGATTCGCCCCTGCGGTGGATCGCGAACAACCGCAGCAAGCCGGGGCGTTCTGCGGCCGAATGCTGGGTGCTGCACGCGAGTCCCGAGTGGTCTCAGGCGGCGTTCGATGAGAGCCCCGCGACGGTCGACGCCTGGCTGCGCGAGGCGCTCTGGCAGGCGCTCGACATCGCACCACGCGAGGTGCGGGCCTCTTCCAGCCAGCGCTGGAAGTTCGCCATTCCCCCCGCGCCGCTGTCGAGCCGGTACCTGCACGATGCCGGGCTGCGCCTGAGCGCCTGCGGAGACTGGTGTGGTGGTCCGCGGGTTGAGGGGGCGTTTCTGAGCGGCTGGGAACTGGGCCGGGTGCTGTCGCCAACCTGACGGTCAGCAACCCGGTCGGGCTCTGGTCGAACCGCCCGCGGCTCGGCCAGAACCTCTCGGGCCACCGCCGCTGACGGGGCCAGTTCCGCGCCCCGCTCAGCGCTGGTCCAACACCGCTCAGCCCAGCAGTTGGGCCACTTCGGCGGGGGTGAATTTCTGCTTCAACCGGGCGCCGAGTTGCGACACGACGCGGGCCGAGGCGTGCGACGCGAGGTGGCCCGCCTGCTTCCAGGAGAGGCCGTTGGTGATGCCGTAGAGCAAGGCCCCGGCATACATGTCTCCCGCCCCGGTGGTGTCGATGGCGGCGGTGGAGACGCCTTCAACGGGAATGACCTTCCCCTCGTGCATCAGCAGCGAGCCGTCGGCTCCCAGGGTGAGGGCCACATTCTCGGCATTGCGGTGGATTTCACTGGCGCATTCGACCGGATCCTGACGACCGGTGAGAGCCCGGGCCTCTTCGAGATTGCAGAACAGCAGGTCGACCGGCCCCTCGATCAGCGACCAGAACAGGTCGCGATGGAGGCTGATGAGGAAAGGATCCGAAACGGTGAAGGCGACCTTGACCCCGTTTTTCTTGGCCAGTTCCATGGTCAACAGGGCGGCTTCCCGTTGGCTGGAGGAGCCGCCAAACAGGTAGCCTTCGACATAGACGTACTTCGCGTTGCGGATGGCCGATTCCTGGATGTCGGCCGGCGAGAGCTGGCCGTTGATTCCCAGGTGGGTCAGCATGGTCCGCTGGGCATCGGGGGAGATCAGGATGACCGAGGTGCCGGTGTCTCCCGCCGCGGGGCTGACTTCGATGGTCACCCCCAGTTGCCGCATGTCGTCGAGGAAGAACCGCCCCAGTTCGTCGGGACCGACCTTGCCGGCGTAGGCCGCCCGGCCTCCGAAATCGGCGACGGCGATGATGGTGTTGGCGGCCGAACCCCCGGCACAGCGCGAGAACGGGGTTCCCTGCAGGGCGGCCAGCACCCGGCGCTGCACTCCCTCGTCGACCAGGGTCATGATGCCCCGCTGGAAGCCCAGTTCGGCAATCACCGCGTCGGGGACCTGGGCCTGGATATCAACGAGGGCATTGCCCACTCCATACACGTCGTAAGTCATTGCGGGTCGGGTTGGGAAATCGGTCGGGAAGGGGAGAGTGAAGTGGGGGGGCACGGGGACCGGGTACGCCTTCGCGACCCAATTCCGCAGGTCCCGGAGTCTATCTCAAGCAGGCGGAAAACTCGACCGACTGCTCGCGAGGTGTCGAACGCTCGTTGACATTGAGGTCCCGCCAACTACGATGGATTGCAGTCTGTTCACTCTTGCTCTTTCTGCGCCAGCGCGCATCTCAGCATGACCCAAATCGAAGCTGCCCGTCGGGGAGAGATCACCCCCGAAATGGAATACGTTGCCCGTCGCGAGGAGCTCTCTCCCGAGCTGATCCGCGATGAAGTGGCCATTGGCCGCATGGTCATCCCGGCCAACAAGGTGCATCTGAAGAAGAAGCTCGAGCCGATGGGCATCGGCATCGCCGCCCGGTGCAAGATCAACGCCAACATCGGCAACAGTGCCGTCACCAGCGATATCCAGGGGGAACTCGAGAAGCTGCATACGGCTGTTCACTTTGGAGCCGACACGGTGATGGATCTGTCGACCGGCGGGTCGATTGACACCATCCGGCAGGCGATCATCGACGCCTCGCCTGTGCCGATCGGGACGGTTCCCATCTACCAGGTGGTGCAGAACCTCAAGGATTTTCTGGATCTGAAGCCGCAGCACATGCTCGACATGGTCGAGCATCAGGCGAAGCAGGGGGTCGATTACATGACCCTGCATGCCGGCGTGCTGATCGAGCACCTGCCGAAGACGCTCAAGCGGATCACGGGCATTGTGAGCCGCGGGGGCTCGCTGATGGCGCAGTGGATGATGGCCCACCGGCTGCAGAATCCGCTGTACACCCATTTCGAAGACCTCTGCGACATCATGTACCAGTACGATGTCACGTGGAGTCTGGGGGATGGCCTGCGTCCCGGATGTCTGGCCGACGCTTCGGACGAAGCCCAGTTCGCCGAGCTGGATACGCTGGGTGAACTGACCACCCGAGCCTGGAAGAAGAACAACCAGGTGATGATCGAAGGCCCCGGCCATGTGCCGATGGACCAGATTCCGATGAACGTCCAGCGGCAGATCGAGGTCTGTCATGGGGCTCCGTTCTACGTGCTGGGTCCCCTGGTGACCGACATTGCCCCGGGTTACGACCACATCACCAGTGCGATTGGAGCGGCGATTGCCGGTCAGCACGGGGTGGCGATGCTGTGCTACGTGACCCCCAAAGAGCATCTGGGGCTGCCGGATGCCGAAGATGTTCGCCAGGGGGTGATCGCCTACAAGATCGCCGCCCACGCCGCCGACGTGGCCCGTCAGCGGCGGGGAGCCCGCGACCGGGACGATGCCCTGTCGAAGGCGCGGTACGAGTTCGACTGGAACGAGCAGTTCCGGCTGTCGCTGGACCCCGAGCGGGCCCGCAGCATGCATGACGAGACGTTGCCGCAGGAAACCTTCAAGAGTGCGAAGTTCTGCTCGATGTGCGGGCCGAAGTTCTGCTCGATGCGGATCAACGAAGACATGCGCAAGCTGGCCCAGGCCGAGGGGACCGTGGTGGAACTCGAAACGGCCGGTGTGAAGTAACTTCCCGCGGCGAAGCCCTGGGGCTTCGAACCCCCGTGCCGTCCTGCGGCACGGGGGTTTTTCTTGTTACGGAGGATCCCCGGAACCAATCCCCGGGTCGAACTCCGGTCAACCTGAATCCCCATTCTTATTCTATAGAAGGATGCTCAAATTCTATAGAATCCCTTGCGGTGGATCGTGTTGTTGCGTATTGTTTCTGCAGGAGAGCTCGGCTCTGTGTCGAGTGCAGGAATCTCCTGTCCTGATCATTCCCGTGACGCATCCCCTCCATCAAGTCCCCCGTCGAGTCTCTCATGGAACCTCCCGACCAGGCTCGTGCGGCGAGTGCCGCCGCTGACGCTGCGTCGCCACGGTCACCGCGGGGCCGCCGTCAGGAGATTGTCGAGGGGTTGCTGGCCGACATTCTGGCGGGGCGTTTTGCCTCTGGCGAACGGCTGATCACCGAAGAGTTGGCGCAGCGCTTTTCGGTCAGCCACACCCCAATCCGGGAAGCACTCTCGACGCTCGCGGGAATTGGTGTGGTTGAACTGCGGCCCAACCGCGGGGCTGTGGTCCGTCGCCTCGGGCCCCGCGATCTGATTGATCTGATCCATGTCCGGCGGGTGCTCGAGTGTGAGGCGGTCCGCAAGGCGTGCGGACAGTTGCCGTCGGAATTGCTGGAAGAGCTCGCCTGGCAGTTTGGCCGGCTGCTGACCGCCCGCGACCTCAGCTCCCGAAGGTTCGTCGATCTCGCCCGCCGTCTCGACAACCAGCTGCACGATGCCATTGCCGCCGCCTGCGGCAACGCGTTGCTGGTGGCCGAGCTGAACCGGCTGAAGTTGCTGTTTCGGGCGGTACGCGATGCCGCGTGGCTCCGTGAGGGAACCGCCATGAATCTGCGCCTGCGTGAAGAGGCCGACGAGCACCTGGCGATCGTGGCGGCTTTGCAGGCGGGGGACCGTCGGCAGGCCCAGCGGGCGATGTCGAAGCACATCCGGGCGGCCATCCGGTATTGGCTGCCTCTCATCACGTCTCCCACATCCTCCCCCCAGACTCCCTCCGCTTCATCTGTGTCCCCCCCGGGACGCCCTTTGAGGAACAATCCATGAACCGGCTGCTGGTTTCTCTCTCCGGCCCCTGTGGTCTCCGGTCCCAACGGTCATCGTGCGGTTCGCCTCTGTTGGTGGCGACTGTCCTGATCACGGTGCTGGGGCTCGGCCACCCGGCACAGGCCGCCGATAAGCTGCAATACAACCGGGACATCCGGCCGATCCTCGCCGAGAACTGCTTCGCCTGCCACGGCCCCGACAGCGCCGCCCGCAAGGCCGGGCTGCGGATCGATCAGCGGGCCGCCGCGATTGAGGGGGGAGCGCTGGAGCCGGGGGAACCCGACCAAAGCTCGCTGCTGGAACGGGTGGTCAGCAGCGACCCCGAGAAGGTCATGCCTCCTCCGTCGACCAAAAAGTCGCTGACGGCCGCCCAGAAAGAGATCCTGCGGCGGTGGATTGCCGAGGGGGCCGAGTATGAAAAGCACTGGTCGTTTCTGACCCCCGTCCGTCCGGCGCTGCCGGAGGTGAAAAACGCCGGCTGGGTCCGCAACCCGCTGGATCGCTTCGTGCTGGCGGGACTGGAAGCCCAGGGACTGGAGCCCGCCCCCGAGGCGGACCGGCGGACGCTGGCCCGGCGGGTGGCCCTCGACCTGACCGGTTTGCCCCCCGACCCCGCGTTGGTCGAGGAATTTGTCAAAGACACCAGCGAGAACGCCTGGGAGAAGCTGGTCGACAAGTTGTTTGAGTCGTCGCGCTGGGGCGAGCATCGCGGCCGGTATTGGCTCGACGCCGCCCGCTATGCCGACAGCCACGGCATCCACTTCGACAACTACCGCGAGATCTGGGCGTACCGGCAATGGGTGGTGCGGGCCTTCAACCGCAACCTGCCGTTCGACCAGTTCACCATCGAACAACTGGCGGGCGATCTGCTGCCCAACCGCACGCTCGATCAGCAGATTGCCTCGGGCTTCAACCGCTGCAACATCACCACCAGCGAGGGGGGAACAATCCCCGAAGAATACCTCGTGCTGTATACCCGCGACCGCACCGAGACCACCTCGGCGGTCTGGATGGGACTGACGGCCGGCTGCTCGGTCTGTCATGACCACAAGTTCGACCCGCTGTCGCAGCGCGAGTTCTACAGCATGGCGGCGTTCTTCAACAACACGACGCAGCCGGCGATGGATGGCAACGTCAAAGACACACCCCCCATCGTGTCGGTGCCGTTGGAGGAAGACCGGGAGCGTTTTGACGAACTCGCCCGGCTCATTCCCGAGACCCGGCAGCAATTGGCCGACCGGCGAACCTCCGCGAAGCCCGCCTTCGACACCTGGGCCCGCGCCGTCACCGCCGAGGAACTGGCCCGGCAGATTCCCACGCAGGGGCAGACTCTCGCGGCTCCGTTGACCGAGGGAATGGGGACGCAGATCCATTACACCGTCCGCGGCGAGGCCCGCCTGGCCAACGCGCCGCAGCCCCTCGACTGGGATGAAGGGGCGATTGCGGCCAAGGGACTCAAGACCAAGCCCGACAACGCGGTCGTTTTGGGAGATGTGGCCGATTTCGAACGCGACCAACCCTTCTCGATCGCCGCCTGGGTGAAGAGCACGGGAGGTGGAGCCAATGGTTCGCTGGTCGCCCGCATGGATGACCGCTCCGATTACCGGGGTTGGGACCTGTGGCTGGAAGGGGGCCGGCTGGGGATGCACCTGGTGTCAAAGTGGCCCTCCGACGCCTTCAAGGTGGTCACCAACGCGCCGCTCGAAGCCAATCGCTGGCAGCATGTGACCCTCACCTACGACGGCTCGTCGAAGGGAGGTGGCATCCGCATCTACTTCAACGGCAAACAGCAGCCCGTGGCGGTGCCTGTGGATGTGCTGAAGAGCACGACCCGCACCGGGGTGGCCTGCAAGATTGGCCAACGCGAATCGACCGACAAGGTCAACGGCGTGGGCATTCAGGACCTGCGGCTGTACGACCGGGCGCTGACCCCCGACGAGGCGCTGCAGTTGGCCACGGGAACCCGTGGAGCGTGGCTGGCTTCGAAGCCCGAGGCGGAACGGAACGAGGCCGAACGCAACGAACTGTTCGACTGGTGGTTGGCGGGGCAGGATCAGCCGACCCGCGACCTCACCACCCGTCTCGCCACGCTGGAGGGGGAGCGGGGCCAGATCGCGAGCCGCGGGACCATCGCCCACGTGATGCAGGAAAAGCCCGACATGCCCCAGGCGTTCGTGTTGTTCCGGGGTGAATACGACCAGCGGCGGGATCCGGTGCAGGCGGGGACCCCGGCGGTTCTCCCGGCGATGCCCGAGGGAATGCCCCGCAATCGACTGGGATTCGCCCAGTGGCTGCTGACCCCCGAGCATCCCCTGACCGCCCGGGTGACGGTCAACCGGTTCTGGCAGGAGGTCTTCGGCACCGGCCTGGTGCGGACTTCGGGGGACTTCGGCATTGCCGGTGAACTTCCCTCAAACCAGGAACTGCTCGACTGGCTGGCGGTGGAGTTCCGCGAGGATGGCTGGGATGTGAAGCGCTTCTTCAAGCGGATCGTGATGTCGGCCACCTACCGGCAATCGGCCCGGACGACCCCCGAGAAGCTCGAGAAGGATCCGCAGAACCGGCTCTTGTCGCGCGGTCCCCGGTTCCGGATGGATGCCGAGATGGTGCGTGATTATGCCCTCGCCGCCAGCGGCCTCCTGGTCGAGAAGATTGGCGGACCGAGCGTGAAGCCGTATCAGCCCGAGGGGGTCTGGGAGGCGGTGGCGATGATTGGCAGCAACACCCGCGACTACCGGGCGGATGCGGGGGCCAACCTGTACCGCCGCAGCATGTACACCTTCTGGAAGCGGTCGGCTCCCCCCGCGTCGATGGAGATTTTCAACGCCCCGTCGCGGGAACTGTGCACCGTCCGCCGCGAGCGGACCAACACGCCCCTGCAGGCGCTGGTCACCCTCAACGACCCGCAGTTTGTCGAGGCGGCCCGGGTGCTGGCCGCCCGCACGCTGAAGGAGGGAGGGGAGACCGTCGAATCGCGGATTCAATTCCTGGCGGGCCGGATCGTGGCCCGGCCGTTCAGCCCGGCGGAACTGGAGATCGCGCGGGAGAGCCTCGCCGGTCTGCTGGAGTACTACCAACAGCATCCCGAGGATGCGGCGAAGGTGCTGAAGACCGGGGCCGCCGCCACCGACCCGGCACTCCCCGCCGCCGAACTCGCCGGCTGGACCCTTCTGGCGAATGAACTGTTCAACCTCGACGAGGTCCTGACCAAATAGTGGTGACCGGGTTCCCGAACCTGCTTTCTGGCGACTCGTCTCTCCCCGACATTCCTGCTGCTTCTCGACGGTGCCGTATGTCTCCTTTGGAATCGCTGCTGCAAAACCAGACCCGCCGGGCCCTCTTGGGGCGCGGGGTCAACGCCGTCGGCTGGGCTGCGTTGTCTTCGCTGATGGGGCAAAACGTGACCCTGGGAGCCGAGACCGCCGCCGAGGCGGTCCACGGCGGGGGGTTGAACCACTTCCTCGGGAAGGCCAAGCATGTGATCTATCTGCACATGGTGGGGGGACCGCCGCAGATGGACCTGTACGACTACAAGCCCCAGATGGAAGAGTGGTACGACAAAGACCTGCCCGACACGATTCGCAAGGGGCAGCGGCTGACGACCATGACCTCGGGCCAGGCGCGGTTCCCCATCGCGCCGACCAAGTTCAAGTTCGCCCAGCATGGGCAGTCGGGCATGTGGGTGACCGAGCTGTTGCCGAAGACCGCCAGCATGGTCGACGACATGTGCTTCATCCGCAGCCTGAACACCGAGGCGATCAACCATGAGCCGGCCATCAGCTACATGCAGACCGGCAACCAGGTGACGGGCCGCCCCTGCCTCGGCTCGTGGACGTCGTACGGTCTCGGCTCGCTGAACCAGAACCTCCCCACCTTTGTGGTGCTGGTCGCGAAGCCGACGAATACCGAGCAGGTGCAGGCGATCTCGGCCCGGCTCTGGTCTTCGGGCTACCTGCCAGGTGAGCACGCGGGGGTTTCCTTCCGCTCGGGAGGCGACCCGATTCTGTACATCAACAATCCCGAGGGGGTTCCCGCGCCGATCCGCCGGAAGACGCTGGACGGGCTGCGGCGATTGAACGAAGTCGCCTTTGAGAAGGTGGGGGATCCCGAAACGCAGACCCGCATTGCGCAGTACGAACTGGCCTACCGCATGCAGGCCAGCGTGCCCGACCTGACTGATCTCTCAACCGAGACCGAGCAGACCTACAAACTGTATGGCGAAGAGGCGAAGAAGCCCGGCAGCTTCGCCCACACCGCACTCCTGGCCCGCCGGATGGTCGAGCGGGGCGTGCGGTTCATCCAGGTCTACCACAACAACTGGGACACCCACGCCAACGTGGCGGGACGCCTGCCCGACCAGTGCCGCGATGTCGACCAGCCCTGCTGGGGTCTGATTCAAGACCTCAAGCAGCGCGGGCTGTTCGATTCGACCCTGGTGATCTGGGGAGGCGAATTCGGCCGGACCATTTACTCGCAGGGGGGCGTCTCGCGGCAGAACTACGGCCGCGACCATCATCCCCGGTGTTACACGATGTGGATGGCGGGAGGCGGTACCCGGCCGGGCACCATCTACGGCGAGACCGACGACTTTTCGTACAACATCGTCAAGGACCCCGTGCACATCCGCGACTTCCACGCCACGGTGCTGCACCTGCTGGGTTTCGACCACGAGCGGTTTACCTACCGCGTGCAGGGGCTCGATGGCCGGCTGACCGGAGTGGAACCGGCGAGGATCATTCCCGAGTTGCTGGCGTAACCGTTCTCTCCCCCGGAGGTGCCGTGGGGGACGATGTCCCGCCCGGTTCGCAACGGCTTTTAAAACAGCTCGCGGAGCGGCTGCCCGTTGTTGTCGACGATGGGGCGGGGGCGGCCGCGGTGGTCGAGATAGGCGGCATCCAGCGGAACTTCCATGTGCCGGAAGATGGTCGCCGCGAGGTCCTGCGGGGTGACGGGGCGTTCTTTGATGTTCCCCCCATCCGCTTCGCTGGCGCCAATCACCTGACCGTGGCGCATCCCGCCGCCGGCCAGGCACATCGACATCACCACCGGCCAGTGGTTGCGGCCATCGGTGCTGTCCTGGGTTCCCATCTGCGGGGTGCGGCCGAATTCCCCCATGGCAATCACCAGCACCTCGTCCAGCAGGCTGCGCTGGTCGAGATCAGACACCAGGGTGGTGATCAGATGGTCGAACAGGGGCAACAGGGGGCCGAGGCCCCGTTCGATGCCGCCGTAGGGAGGGATGTTGTCGCCGTGGGTGTCCCAGGTCCCCGAGGCGGTGTGATAGCTGAGGTCGAGGGTCACGAACGAGACCCCGGCCTCGACCAACCGGCGGGCTAGCAACGCCTGCTGGCACCAGAGATGTTTGCCGTAGCGTTCGCGGGTGGCCGCCGGCTCCTGCTCGATGTCGAAGGCGCTTTGGGCCTGCCGTCCCAGCACCATCTCCACCGCCTGCCGGTTGTACGTTCCCATCGCCTCCATGGTCCCCTGCTGGTCGAGATCGGAGCGCAGACGGTCGAAGCGTTCCACCAGGGAACGGCGGGTGTGGATCTGTTCGAGGCTGAGGTTGCCGGGGAGGTGAAAGATCTCGCCTCCCGCCATCGTTCCCAGGTCATGGCCGACATTGTCGTAGACCGGCAGCCGGGCCGCCTGGTTCCCCAGGAACGGGTCGTACTGCTTCCCCAGGTAGCCCGCGTAGGCGAGGTGCGAGCGCGACTTCTGAAACGCCACGTAGGCGGGCAGCGCCGGGTGATTGGCCCCCCGCATCTTGGCGATGATCGAGGCGATGGCCGGGTATTGCTCGGCCTCGGGATTGGTGCGGGGCTCGGCTGCGAGGTTGGCCGACTGGAAGACGGTGTTCGGCTCATGATTGCTGAACCGGGCGTCGACCGAGCGGATGAGGGTGAACTTGTCGAGCATCGCCGCCTGCTTGGGAAGGCGATCGCAGATCTGCACCCCCGGCAGCTTGGTCTGCGTCACGCCGAACGGCCCACGGTTCATGAAGGGGCGATCGGGTTTGGGATCCCACGTGTCGATATGGCTGGGTCCCCCGGCCATCCAGAGCAGGATCACGCTTTTCCGCGAGAGGGGGCGTCCTTCGGCGGCCGCTTGGGCCCGCTGCGCGAGGAGTTCGGGCAGACTGAGCCCCGCCAGACCGGCAATCCCTGCCTTGAGCATCCCCCGGCGGTCGACCAGAGCCAGCCCCTCAGGCTCACGGGCGTGCCAGCCGCCAAAAGCGTGACCGGCATGTTCAGGCGGCTGGCAGGAAGTCATCGTCATGGGCTCAAACCCCGCCGTCCAACACGGCATCAAAAGACCAAACAACCGCAGCCCGAAAGAAGCTCGGCCAACGTGTCTCTTTGAATGTATCGGTCAACTCCGATGGATTCAATTGGAAAGTGCGGGAGAGCCACCCACACCGCCCACAACTGCTTGGTTTGCGGCACGTTGGAGATCCCGCGATTTCCCCCGGCAGGCCCCACAGGCGGAATTCGGCATCGACGTGGGCCGTGCATCCGGAATTCGACAGGGCCATCCCGTATCACCTCCGGCCGACGAGTTGCGGCCCTGAAGGGGCCCCAGAGGGTAGCCGGGGGTTCCGCACCGCGGTACCCCCGGAACACGGGCCAACGCGGTGCTGAACCCCGAAGGGTGTTCCAGAGGAATCAGCGACGACTTCTGAGGCAAGAAATCGAACCGGGAGTCCGGGGATCTGCGACGGGGCCCCGAGGTGGCTGGCAAAGTCTCAGGACCCAAAGTCTCAGGCCCCAAAGTCTCAGGACCGGGCCATGGTCTGAATGCAGATCAAAACACAAAACGCAAACCATTTCACGTCATGGACTTGCGGTCCGACTGGGGGGGGCATGCACGATTGCGAATGGTCTCCCGGACCACTTTCCAGCACACTTGAGACGACGACTTGGTCAATTTCGGATGCCTGGTGTGTGTTCAGAGGGCGATAGAATTCGGGATGGCCGCAGGCAAACGAAGCTTTTCGACGAGGACCGCGCATGAAGATTCCCGGACAGCGAGTTGTCAGGACAAGATTCGTTCAGACAGAGAAATACGTGATTGCCGTCCAAATCGAGATGGTGATTCCGGAAGACGATCCCAGTGAACCGTGTCTTGAATCGGAAACCGTGGAATTTCTGCAACGGGTGCGACAGAAGGCAGAGGCGGATGATCTCACCTGGCTCCGCGCCCATGGCAAGGTCTACGCGGCTCTGGAAGCTGCCAAGTGCTTTGTCACCTCAAAAACCGTGGGTCGTGTGGACGTGGGCGGGAATCGGTCGTCGAGCCCACAACGGAACCGAAATTGGGCCTGGCCAAGCGGAAAACGTCCGGGGCCGGAACAAGTCTGAAGGACTTGCATATCCTAGCCCGGGGTTGCCACGGTACGTGGCTACCCCGGGTTACGGACCCCAGACAGAACTCAATCCTGTAGGGATTGCATAGGCCGGGGCGGGGCGACCGCGCGGGGAGGCGAATTGCATAGGGCACGAAGCGTGGACCACGAGGCATGGCGCGGCCGCGCAGGGGATCTTTGTCACGGGCCGAGTCGAAAGCAGGTCCCCCATATGCATTCCCTTCAGGAATGAAGTGCCGTTTGGGGCGCAGACCCGGGGTAGCCAGCGCTTCGCTTGCCAACCCCGGGCTAGGGTATGCATTCCCGTCAGGAATGATTCGGCCGGCGGATTTGTGCGCTCCGGGATGTCGGGCGTGAATCGGCGTCGGCCCCGGGTATCCCGGGCCCATCGATTTTCGAAACCCGGCTTGGCTCGGCACACCAGGGACGCGACTTGGTCAATTTCGCCATCGACCACATCCAGCATCCGAAGAGAGAACAGCGCACTCCGCCCGTCAGATGAAATCGGATTCCGAGAGATTCGAGAATTCCAGCCAGTTTGCCAACCGTGTCTTGAAATGCCTCAACCGGAAACATCGGCCAGCCTTCGCTCAATCAATGCCCTGGCCACAGGATCGGCTCCATACATGCGTTTGGCAACCTCCCACTTCAACCGCGTTTCAGACACCTCACCCAACTCCGCGATGACTTGCCGGGCAAGTAAATCGCGACTCCATTTCAAAAGGGCTGCACAGCGTGCGATCCGCTCCTGCGGAGAGAGCACGTCCAGACGCTCCCGATAAAGTTGTTCGACCAAGGGTGTCGTCACGACTCACCTTCTCAAGAATCGACGTTCGCGGCGTGAAATCACGTTACCAAACCACGCTGCGGCACGAAACCATCTGTGATTCCGCCCCCGGCCAGAGCGTCGCAGGGGCCGTTGAAGGGGACCGGTTCATCGATGGAAGGTCGTCGAACAATCCCGGGAGCGCCCGTTGGGGAACATCCAACAACAGATCAACATCCTGGGTGAATCGCGGCCGGCCGCGCAGCATTGTTGCCAGCCCGCCCAAGAACGCCTATTAAATCGATCGGGCTGCGAATGTCTCAGCAAGCAGTTCGACGGCGCTCACCAATTCGTTTGCCAGGGCGTCAGGTTCAATTGGCATGGCGGGCGTTAAACTCCTTGATGTTCCTTTGTGCGAGCTCCTCGTTGTGCCGTGTCTACTCCTCAAGGAAGGCGGCTTTCGGCGACTGCCGCATCATCCAGACGCCGGCCTCGAGGAGATTGCCAATCGATCGCATTCGTGCTCAGGGTGACAGCGCCCTGAATCGGGCGGCTTCTTCCGCGATCACATCCGAGTCGGAGGGAAACCTGATCGGCAAGTCCATGCGTTTGGTCTCAGGGTCTGTGGATTCGTCTCCTGGAATGATAGCCGGATTTGAGCTTCTTGCGCGGCCAGAGTCCGAGAGATTCGACCAGGAGACCGGCGGACCAAGGCAACGGGTCCCGATTTCCGCACGGTCCGTCGTTCGGCCCAAAGGGCCAGCCGTTCTCCCAGCCAGGGTCGAAGGCCCTGGTGGCTGCCACCACCACCCCGTCCGGCCCAACGGGCCAATCGTTCTACGAACCGCGCGGGCAGCGAGAGGAATGGTTGGCCCGTTGGGCCGGCACAGGTCGTGGTCGGTCCTACCCGGCCCGCTGGGCCGGGCTGGGAGAACGGCTGGCCCCTTGGGCCGCGAGACGCCTGCTGCCCCTCCGCCCCGTACCGCAACCGACCCCGGCGGGGTCAAAGAGGGTAGCCGGGGGTCGAGCTGCGCTCCAACCCCCCGGCTACCTTCTTAAGCCCCGTCTGGGCCGCAAGTTTCAGGCCGGACGGGGTGAGCGAAGGGCGATGTCGATGGACGTCTTCCGGCCGATGTCAAATTCCGATCGTGCTTCGATTTCCAACATACTTGGATTGGGATCGCGCGGGGAGGCCGATCAAGGAGGGATTGCCATCATGCCGGATTTGCCCCAACGAGCGCTTTCCCGATCCATCGCCCGATCATCGCCGACGGGACCGACAAACCTGAAGGTTCGTCGCCACCGACATTGTTCGAATCCACCGTCCCCCCGTTGGCTCTGGTTCAACATGCGTCGCCTCGCCCCAAACAGTCCGCTCCCGGCACGACCTCCCCGAAGGGGTTCAAGAGGGTAGCCGGGGGTTCGAGCCGTGGGGTGTCAACAAGTGACCGGTCTCGCCCATGTCGTCTGGCTGCACCTCTGTCACGGCACCGTCTTCCCACACGATCACGGGCGTCCCCGTTTGTCGGGCCCGCTCGATCACCTTCCGGGCGGCTTGCTCGAAGGCGGCGTCGGCGAGCTTCGTCAGCGAATGGTTAATTGTTTTCGTCATGGACTTGCTTCTCGAGTTGTTCGAATCGGCGAAACAGCCGCTGCTGTGTCACGGTGAGTTTCTGGTCTTCTTCCGAGGCGATCAGCGTGGGCGGCAACCGGGACGCATCGTAGAGCCACCAGCCATCGAGAATCGGACGGTAGAGACCAGTCAGGTTTCGCAAGCCCGCTTCGTATCGTCGTCGAATCTCGCTCTCTGGAACGTGATGCCCACCTTGTTTGACCCGATTCGCGACGCGAGCCACCGCCATCGCGGAATTGGGCAACCACAAGAAGAACAGCAGAATCTGGTAGCCGCTGTTCCGCAGATCAGACAGCAGCTTGAAGTAGGTGCGCCCTGAAAGGGTCGTCTCAAACCCGAAGTCGGTTCGTTGCTTCGCCAGTTCTCCAATCCGTTGCAGCAGCAATCGTCCCGCCCTGACGTTCTGCGATTCCGGATCGAAAGGAGACAGGCCCGCTGCAATCAGGTCGGCGTTCAGGAATTCACGACACTTCGCGAATTCTGGCAGAAATTCCGCAGCGAACGTCGTCTTCCCGGCCCCATTGGGACCAGCGAGAACGTACACTGTCGGCGGCGTGCTGGGCTGTGTGTTCATCCGTCCGTCTGGCGACTCTCTCCCTCCCGTCGTGCGGGCTGTCAGCGGTTGTCCCGCAGACTCACTGGAGTATACGGCGTGGGACAGGACCAGGCAATTTGGGGGCACGGCTGATGGCGCGAGCCGGAATCAGTCGCTGACGGCGCTCCTGAGGGGCGGGCTTTCCGGGGGGCGAGCGCAGTGACCACCCCCGGTGACGCCCCCCAAAACGCCAGCACCCCGCAGGCGGTGCCAGAAATCGAGGCTCAACCGGACCCACGCGGGCGCTGCACGCCGACCGGCCCCCCGACCGTCGTGTGCGGCCGTGTCCGTGAGGCATCCAAACAATCCCCCATCCGGCAGGTGGCTTCGCGTCGCGCCGGGTGATTTGAGTTGGCGACCGTTTGCTCGGCACACACAACCTCAACACCGTGAGTATCCCCGGGTTGAGGGAATCTGTACCTGTCCCCTTTGACGCTCCCGTTCACTTTGCGCAAGAAATTGTCAGGCAGGTCCCTTGACACGCGGGACATCGCGCAGATAGCACTGCGAGATGGAGAGGATGGTGAAACGCTCTGGTGAACGAACTTGGAACAATTGGTGAGAAGCGTCGACGAAAAGTTGCGACTTCAGTTCGTCGGGAGATCGAGTCCAACGCGGACCGCGGACACATCCAACCATCCCAGGCTGCCATAGCCATTTCCAAGAGAGAAGATGATGCAGGCCCGACGAGGTTTTTTGTTTTCCGGAGCGATCCTTGGATGTTTTGGCGGTCTGATGCCAGATTGCAATGGTGCCAGCCCAGGTGGAAGGTGCCACCCCTCAGATGAAGAGGACGACGACAGTGTCGAAAGTGTCGGCGACGACGACGACCTTCCGGCGTTCGCATGGAGGATCTCCTCGGATCCGCACTACGTCCAGAATCCCACGTGGTCCCTGTTTCAGCGAATCATTGACAACTCGAGCGAGCCAACGAATTTGAGAGTGCGACAAATCGTCATTCATAATGGTCGTAGTGAGCACGATTCATTGCGTGGGCCAGAAGGTGAGGCTGCGGAAACAGCAATTCCAGCGATTCGGTGTGTCGATGAAGTCGCCTTGACTCGACTTTTTTCCTTTGTGAACCATTTGCATCTCCGTCATGGATTTTTAATCAACGGCGGGGGCGGTTACGGCGGTGGTCCATCGGCATTCATTGATGTCTACACGAGCGAGGCAGTGTTTCAAATTGGATTGGCAAGTTACGGTTTTGACTTGGGTTGCTCGACGAACGCGGATACTGTGTTTTTCTCGCCGAAGCTGGCGCGTTTTTGCGATGATGTCGTGTTTATGGCCACTGGACGCCACCTTCCCGAAGCACTCGCTCATGCGGTCTCTGGCGAAAAGTGGATGTTGAATGACCGAATGTCGTACGGAATCGAGCTTTCATCCAAGAATCTGTCGAATGCTGATAGTGATTCGAGGGCCAAATAGATTGGGTTGGCGGCTCGCTGGAAAACTGGGAACCACATATTGTGCTGATAGAAGGTCGCCACTGTGTTGTCGCTTTTCAGCATTTGTGCTCCCCTGAGCGGCATTCCGCCGAGTAAACCACTGGGGCAATAGGGCTCGGGAGTCAGTGGCACTGCCGCCCATCGTACGTCTTTTCGCGCGGCGGGCTGCCCCTCGTGGGCGGCGCTGACGCGGGGCCCAAATCGGCCCGGAGTCGCGCCGGGCCCGGGTGCCGTTGCGGCGACCTCCGCGCGCAGCGTCGCTCGACGTCCGTCCCCGACTTCGTTGTGCGCTGTCCAGCCTCCCGTCAATCGTCCGGCCGGGCGGGACTCGGCCTGGCGTCTGGTTTATGCGTGTCGCCCAGCGTGGCTCGGCGGGTGCCATTCCGATTCGTCGCCGAGCCGCGCCGCCACGCGGGCCTTCTCGCGCGGTACCGGCAGCAGCTTGTGTGGTTTCGGTCGCCGCTTGACGGCTCTCGGCTCGACCCGGTTCGGCCGATTCCCGACCAACACCGTCCCGATTCCCTCGATCCGGGTACTCGCTCGCCTGTCCGACACTTCCACGGACCGGCCGGCCATCGGCCCCCACGACGCCCTGATCGTTTGCCGCACATGGCCAAAACGCAGTTGGCGGGGATTGTGCCCAGACCGGAACGCCCCCAGGAGCATCGTCTGTCGAATCAGGAGGTAGCCCGAGAGTCACATTCACGCCGCGGTCAGCCCCGTCTCCGACGTCTCGGACCGCGGAATGTCGAACGGCATCGTCGACTTGATCTCGTGAATCCGCGTGAGACGGATCGCCGTCCAATTGGACGGTCCACCCGTCGCCGCGTTCTCTCCAATTCGAGTCGAACTGTCGGTTCGATCGACGCGCTCGGCTACCGTTCGACGTTGGTCTACGACGTGGCCGGCCAGCCGGTGGCGTCGATCAATCCAATCCTCAGCCGAACAACGTCGCTGTACGACGCGGCGGGGCGGGCGGTCGCCAGCGTCAGCCCGCTGGG
>Ga0315906_10003545_pt1 | contig 20702 bp, 16 predicted proteins | sample LakEriMetagenome_4_FD_203526 | JGI IMG/M metagenome (GOLD analysis project Ga0315906, IMG submission 203526) | Freshwater fungal communities from buoy surface, Lake Erie, Ohio, United States - Buoy 2 MA122 | ecosystem: Environmental > Aquatic > Freshwater > Lake > Lake biofilm | place: USA...
TTATTTTTCAACAGCATGGATTTATTGGAAATTGGAATAAATCATGGGCATGGAGGAAATCTCTTGGGATTAAAGCAAGACAGTGTAGTCTATATTAGCTTCGAATTATAAAATTGATTATCAGCTGATTAGCTATCTTTTTTAGCTTAAAAAATATTTTCAGGTTGGTTCATTCCTTTTTTTACGTAAAAAAAATAAAGGAAGTAAGGGCTGTAGTTTGTAGGAAATCAATTTTGTCAGCATATTTGCAGCCCATTCCAAAGGGAATGGATGGTAATGCCCAGATGGCGGAATTGGTAGACGCGTTGGTCTCAAACACCAATGAGGTTACACTCGTGCCGGTTCGACTCCGGCTCTGGGTACATAAAAAAAAGGCTTGCAGGAATGCAGGCCTTTTTTATCTGTTATTTTTTAGATAATTTTCATGCGAGATTTTTTTGTTTACGCGATCAAAAGCCTTTCCAAGAACTATATCTATGTAGGTCTAACCAATAATCTGGAAAGGCGAATTCAAGAACATAATTCAGGTAGAGGCAGATCCACCAAATCGTTTGCTCCTTTTCGATTGATTTTTTCAGAAAAAGTAGGGACTCGAATTGAAGCTAGGAAAAGAGAGAAATACTTGAAAAGCGGGATTGGAAAGGAGTTTTTGAAGAAAATTTCTTAAGTGCCAAATGATCTTGCTTTACCAAACGGTAACCAACCTGCCTGCCGGCAGGCAGGTGAGGTTACACTCGTGCCGGTTCGACTCCGGCTCTGGGTACATAAAAAAAAGGCTTGCAGTGATGCAGGCCTTTTTTTTACCCATTTCCTCTCAAAATTTCCATAGGTGCTTGGTTGATGATCTTTCTGCCATTCAGCCAGCCCAATACAATCGTCAGTAGCGTAATGGCTAAGTAAATCACCAAACCCTCTTTCCAGGCCAAGCTAAAGTTCATCTGAAAGACAAATTTTCCCAACAGGAACGTAGCAAAGAAGGAAAGTAAAATCCCAGACAAGGAAGCTAAGCTACCTAAAAAGAAGTATTCCAAGGTATTGATTAGTCGCACCAAGGCAGAACTTGCCCCTAAGGTGCGTAGCAAAATACTCTCCCGCATGCGTTGGTATTTGCTGATAATCAAGGAACTGATCAGCACCAAAATCCCCGTGGCAATGGAGAAAAAGGCCATAAACTGAATAACGAAACTGATCTTACCTAAAATCTCCTCCAGCGTTGCTACAATGGTTCCTAGGTTGATAATTGAAATGTTTGGAAATTCCCGGACAATTTCACTTTGTACCTCCGCAGCTTGCCGATCATCTTTGGTCTTGGTAATGATCACATGAAACTTAGGTGCTTCCTCCAAGACTCCCGATGGAAATATCACAAGAAAATTGGTTGAAACTTGATTGAATTTGACATCCCTGAAACTCCCAATATAGGTTGTGATAGGACGTCCCTGCACGTTAAATTCAACCTTATCCCCTAACTTAAATCCATTACCTTCTGCAAAACCCTTCTCGAAGGAAACAAAAATACTATCTCCTCGCGCTCCTTTGGGAATGAGGGTTCCATCGGTAAGCTGTTCTGAGGAAATTAATGTGTCCCGGTAGGTCACACGAAACTCTCGATTGTACAACCATCGACTGTAATTTTCCTCTTCTGGAAGTTCCTCATTGGCTTTTTTTGTGATGCCATTGATTGCGTTAAGCTGCATGGTGACTATGGGTACCTCCTGCAATACACGCATGTTTTGCGCTATTACCTTGGTTTTCACCGCTTCAAGTTGGGGGGTCTGAATGTCAAAAAGGAGGAGGTTGGGCTGATCCTCCTTATCAGCGAATTTGGCCTCTTGGAGCAATTGATTTTGAAGAAAAAATAGGGTGCTGATCATGGCTGTGCCTAAGCCAATAGTAGCAATCAGGGAAATGGTCTGGTTGTTGGGTCGATACAGATTGGACAAGGCTTGTCGCCAAGGATAGCTCAAAGAAAGAGGTAAAAATCTCCTCACCGACCACATGATCGCCATTCCTACTCCCCACAATACCCCAAAAGCAATCAGCACAAAAAGGGTAAACCCAATGGCCCAAGTCAGCTTACCGAGTAGGTAAAAGCTAAACCCTAGGATAAAAAGCAGTATTCCAAGCATCACCGCCCAACGTGCAGGGTCCTTAAGAAGGGTAGTATCTGCCGTTTCCGGCCGTAACGTAGCCATAGGAGAAACCTTTCTCACTTTCAGTAAGGGAAGAAGAGCAAACAGCAGGGAGACCAAGAGGCCCGTTACCATACCAAAACCAATTGATTTCCAAGAAATCCCCACCGAAACTTCTACAGGTAAGAAATCTGAAAATACTACCGGCAACACAAACTGAAGGGCTGTACCCATGAGAGAACCGATCATTGCCCCTACCAGGCCCATGCCTACAATTTCAACCAAATAGATCAACAAGACCTCCAAGGAGGGAACTCCCAAGCAACGAAGGACTGCAACAGAGGCTAATTTTTCTTTCACAAAAACATTTACCGCAGAAGCTACCCCTACGCAACCCAAGAGTAGGGCTATAAAGGCTACCAAACTCAAAAAATTGGAAAGATTAGCAAAGGATCTTCCCGTGCTTTCTTTGCGATCTTCCACCGTGTCTGCATCGATACGATCTACTTCCCACTGAGATTCGAAAGGCTCAATGAGTTGATCCACCTGGGTACCGGCAGGGAATTGCAGGTAGCGGGAATATTCCACCCTACTTCCGTACTGCACCAAGCCTGTTTCTTCCAAATAGGCCAGAGGAATGTAAACCGCTGGAGCTACACTGGCCGTGATTCCGGTTTGTCCTGGAACTTTCTGAAGCTCGCCTACAATCTCAAAAAGAACCTTTCCTATCTTGATGGAATCTCCCACTTGAGCATCAAATTGGGTCAAAAGAGCTTTTTCAACCAAGGCCTTTTTTCCTCCACTCCTAAAATCTGCTTCTCCTTCTGTAGGTAGCGTTTCTAACTTCCCATAAAAAGGAAAATTTCCCTCCAGAGCCCTCACTTGAGTCAATCGACTCGCATCCTTTTTGGGAAAGGCCACCATGGAAGCAAAATTTACTTCCGAAGCAATCTCCAGGGCTAAGGAATCAATGGCCTGCTCCCCAAGGGGCTTGTTATTTTCCAATACCAAATCTGCCCCCAAGAGCTCCTTGGCTTGGTCGTCTATATCCCTGACTAAGTTTTCTCCAAAGCTACTGATCGCCACCAAGGCAGCAATCCCTACGACAATGGAGGAAACAAAAAGCAGCAAGCGGGAAAGATTTTTTCTAAAATCCCGCCCAGCCATTTTAAAAATCCAAGCAAAATCAGGCATGGGTCTCCTCCTGTATTTTTCCGCCCTTGATATGAATAATTCGCTTGGTACGTGCGGCCAACTCCAAGTCGTGGGTAACCAATACCAAGGTGGTCCCTTGCTCTTTGTTTAAATCAAAAATTAGGTTTTCAATCATCGCACCGGTCTCGGTATCCAAGTTGCCCGTAGGCTCGTCTGCAAAAAGTATTTTCGGTGCATTGGCAAAGGCCCTAGCTATAGATACCCGCTGCTGCTCTCCACCCGAAAGTTGGGTGGGGTAATGCGTGGCTCTATCCTTCAATCCAACTTTATCCAACAACTCCATCGCCTTTTCCTTGGCATCTTTTCTCTTTTTCAATTCCAAAGGCACCATTACATTTTCCAAAGCTGTAAGTGTAGGAAGCAGCTGAAAATTTTGAAAAATAAATCCCACATCCTGGTTGCGCACCGCAGCTCTTTGATCCTCATTGAGCTGTTCTAAAGCCTGACCGTTGAGCACCACTGATCCAGAAGTCCCTGAATCCAAGCCTGCACAGAGTCCAAGTAAGGTGGTTTTTCCGCTACCAGATGGCCCTACAATGGCCAAGGTTTCTCCTGCTTCTATGGAAAAGTTGACCCCCTCCAGAACAGTAAGTGAGCGGCTGCCACTTTGGTAAGTTTTTGATAGTTGGGTTATGCTTAAAATACTCATGCCAGGTTGTTGATAGGTAACTGTAGTGTCAAACGCTATTTTCCTTACTTTGTTAAAAAAAAGCAAAGGGGAAGTGAGCTAGAAAACAAAGAAAATAATTTTAGCTCGTATCCTTCTTAGACTTCGACAGAAGGTTTAAATTGCTCGACCAACGCGGAAATCTAGATTTCCTTGTATCACACAAATTAATATTCAAATCCTTTTCTCTTCGAAATCACTTTTAGCAAAAAAAATAGATGAATATCCAATTCTTCCTTCGCTTGGTTTGTCTATGTTGCCTAGTGCAATTCATTTCCTGCAGCTCGCCACAGTCTTCTTCGCAAGAGCAAGTTATCGAAGAACAAGAGGTAGGCGAAAAAGTTAAAACCATCCTATTTTTTGGCAATAGCTTAACCGCTGGATACGGCATAGACCCTGAATTTTCTTTTGCTGGTCGGGTTCAGTCCCGATTGGATAGTTTGAAGAAAGAGTATAAAGTCATCAACGGGGGATTGAGTGGGGAAACCAGTGCAGGGGGCTTGAGTAGACTAGATTGGTTTTTGGAAGAAGAGCCCTACATTTTTATTCTCGAACTAGGGGGCAACGACGGGCTGAGAGGAATTGCCCTTGCTGAAACGAAAAAAAACCTACTTTCCATCATCGATAAGGTACATGTCAAGTACCCCAATACAAAAATTGTTTTGGCTGGGATGCAGATCCCACCCAATATGGGACAAGAATATACTAATGGATTTAAAGCCATTTATCCTGAAATCGCTAAGGAAAAAAATGTTACGCTGATTCCCTTCCTTTTAGAAGGGGTCGCTGGAGATCCTGAACTGAACCTTCCCGATGGAATACACCCCACAGAAGAAGGTCACCGCATCGTTTTTGAAACCCTCTGGCCCTACCTAGAAAAATTGCTTTAAATCGTAAATTTCTTGGGATGAAATTTCCCTTTAAAGAAGCGTATTTTTTTGAATTTCATCATTTTCACTTAGCTTAGGTTTACTTAATCTGTAGACCCATTTACTTTTCTCATGAGCTTTCAAATTAAAGAAAACACGGATGCTTACGATGTCATCATCGTAGGATCTGGTGCTGGAGGAGGCATGGCCTCCAAAATACTTGCCGAGGCAGGACTTTCCGTGGCTGTGGTAGAAGCTGGGGGGGATTTTGACCCAGCCAAAGAAGAGGACAGAACCCAGCTAAGACCACCTTGGGAATCTCCAAGAAGAGGAGCGGGTACAAAAATTAGGCCTTTTGGAGATTTTGATCAAGCCATAGGTGGATGGGAAATAGATGGGGAACCTTACACACGAAAGGATGGAACCCAATTTGATTGGTTCCGCTCCCGCATGGTAGGCGGAAGAACCAACCATTGGGGAAGAATATCCCTACGGTTTGGACCAAATGATTTCAAAAGGGCGAGCCTAGATGGCATGGGGGACGATTGGCCCATAGGCTACGAGGATATCAAACCCTATTACGACAAGGTAGACAAGCTTATAGGAATATTTGGGTCTAAAGAAGGGATTTACAACGAACCCGATGGGTTTTTCCTTCCCCCTCCCAAACCTAGACTTCATGAACTTTTCATCAAAAAAGGAGCCGATAAGGTAGGAATTCCTATGATTCCTAGCCGACTTTCTATCTTGACTCGGCCAATCAATGCCGAGCGAGGAGTCTGCTTTTTTTGTGCACAATGCAACAGAGCTTGCCAAGCCTACGCGGATTTTTCCTCGGGAACCTGCCTCCTCCATCCGGCCATGAAAAAAGGGAAGGTAGATCTATTTACCTATGCAATGGTAAGGAAAGTTACGACAGATGATGCTGGAAAAGCGACAGGAGTTTCCTTCGTTTCCAAAGTGGATCTCAAAGAATACAAACTCAAATCAAGGGTGGTGGTGTTGGGAGCTTCAGCTTGTGAATCTGCTCGTATCCTAATGAATTCCAAATCCAAAAGTCACCCCAATGGTATTGGTGCAGATTCAGGAGTACTTGGACGCTACTTGCATGACTCCACGGGTGCGGATAGAATGGGTATTATGCCCGAATTATTCGATCGAGATCGATACAACGAAGATGGAGTAGGAGGATTGCACATGTATACCCCTTGGTGGAAAGACAACAAGCAATTGGACTTTGCACGAGGATACCATATCGAGTATTGGGGAGGCATGGGTCAACCTTCCTATGGAGCTGGAGGCGGAATGGATGCTTTACGAAGCTACCTCAAGGATGAATTTGGAGCTCCTAGTCCCAACGGAGGCTATGGAGAAGGCTTGAAAAAAGACATTAAAAGAATATATGGAGCTTCCTTGGGTATGTCTGGAAGAGGGGAAAGTATTCCTCAATACAGCAACTATTGTGAAATTGATCCCAACGTAGTAGACAAATACGGAATTCCCGTGCTTCGCTTCCATTACAAATGGACTGACCAAGAAATCAAGCAAGCCAAACACATGCAAGATACCTTCGAGGAGATTTTAACCCAGTCGGGCGCCATTCTTCTTGGAAACAAACCTGGACCAGAGACCATGTACGGGCTGGCAGCACCAGGACGAATTATCCATGAAGTGGGCACCACCCGTATGGGTAAGGATCCCAAATCCTCGGTAGTCAATCCCAATTGCCAAGTTCATGCCTGCAACAATCTATTTGTAGTAGATGCAGGCCCATTTGTGTCTCAGGCAGATAAAAATCCTACCTGGACCATTCTTGCTCTTTCTTGGAGAACCTCAGAGTATATCGTAGAGCAATTGAAACAAAAAAACATTTAAGTCATGAATAGAAGAGAAAACTTAAAGGTATTGTTTGCAAGTTCCTTGGGTGCTGGACTCTTACTGAATGCCTGCCAGCCTGGCGAAAAGGAGCAGGATATCAAGGGAATGGGCACCCTAGGCGGCAGGACAGAGGAAGAAAAACTTCGGGATGCCCAATTGCTTAAGGAACAGTTTTTTACCGAAGAGGAACAGAAAAAAATTCGCACTTTGGTAGATCTCATCCTTCCTGCAGACGAAAATTCTCCCTCTGCTACGGAAGTAGGCGTGCCGGAGTTTATTGAATTCATGATGAAGGATCAGCCCAACCTGCAAACCCCCATGCGAGGAGGACTGCAATGGCTTGATTTTGAATCAGATGAACTTTTTGGAACTTCATTTAACACCTTAAATTCCAACCAGGTAAAAGAAATCATTGACCTTGTCGCCTGGCCCGATAAAACGTCCGCTTCCTACTCGGGGGCGGTTAGATGGTTTAACCTGCTTCGAAATTTGACCTGCTCTGGGTATTTCTCTACTGAGGCGGGCTGGAAATACATGGGATACATGGGAAATCAACCTAATGTATGGGATGGAGTACCTGCTAGCGTCTTGGCAAAGTATGGATTGAGCAATCCAGAAAAGTACGCTTCCATTTACCTCAAGCCTGAAGATAGAGGAAAGGTTGCGACTTGGGACGAAGAAGGAAACCTAATCGGATAGCTGGTGATTTTCCATCAATTGGAGAAAGGAATTTTACTTCCTATTTCCCTTACGTAGTGCCCTTACCTTTTACCCCTGCATTTGCTGGGTTTATCCAATTTTGGGCGAAAAACCCTCTGAAATCCTTACCTTTTGGCTTATACATCCTATTCCTTATGAAAAAAATAACTTTATTTCTCCTTTTGTCTGCTGGTCTATTTTCCATAAATAGTTTGGCTCAAAGTATTTCTCCTACCTCAGAAAAGGAATTGCAAGAGTCAGTCGCTAAGCATAAAAGTTTACTCTCCAGTTCGCCACTTGCAAATTTTAATGCCAAGAATGTAGGTCCAACCAACATGTCGGGGAGAATTATTGACATTGAAGTTGGGGAAAATCCCAATACCTTTTTTGTCGGCGCTGCATCAGGAGGCGTTTGGAAAACCACAGACAATGGGCAATCCTTCACTCCGATTTTTGATCACCAAGGTGCTTTAGGTATAGGAGCCATGGCGCTTTCCAAATCCAACAACCAAATCCTTTGGGTAGGAACAGGAGAAAATAATTCCAGCCGATCCACCTATGCAGGTGCTGGCCTCTACAAATCGGTAGACGGGGGGAAAAGCTTTCAGATGATGGGCTTGCTACACTCCCACCACATCGGCCAAATCCAAATTCACCCCTCCAATCCCGATATCGTGTGGGTAGGTTCTATGGGTGCCTTGTATTCTAAAAACAAAGAAAGAGGCTTGTATAAAACCACGGATGGAGGAAAAACATGGAAGAAAGTCCTTTACATAGACGACAATACGGGCATCATTGACATCAAAGTTCATCCAACAAACCCGAACATTCTCCTCGCCGCCAGTTGGGAAAGGTTCCGCCAAGCCCATGACTTTATTGGCAATGGCAAAGGCTCTGCTATTTGGAGATCAGAGGACGGAGGAGATACCTGGAAAAAATCCGTCAATGGATTCCCCCAGGATGAATTCGTAGGAAGAATCGGCTTTGACTTTAGCCTTTCCAGTCCTGACGTAGTATATGCGCTTTTGGACAACCAAGGAAAATCAGACAAACCGGCTCCTGCTCCAAGACAGCGAGGCAATGCGCAGCAAGAAGAGAATCCCTTGAAGCTGGAGGATTTTGCATCCATGACCTTAGATCAGGCTTTGGCCTTGGAAGATAAGCGCTTGGAATCTTTTCTGCGAAGAAATCAGTTTGCAAGCAAATACACCCCTGCAGAGCTGAAGCGACAATTAAAAACGGGTAAAATCACTACCACACAAATTGCCAACTACCTGGGGGGCGCTGTGGATGCCAATGCTGCCATGTTTGGCGCTCCTATCAAAGGGGCAGAAGTGTATCGATCCAGCGATGCTGGGAAGAATTGGGCCAAAGTTTCGGAATCTGATATAAGCCAATTGTACAATACCTATGGCTATTGGTTTGGGGAAATTCGTGTTAGCACCAGCGATGAAAATGAGGTTTTTATACTGGGTGTACCGCTCATGGTATCCCGAGATGGGGGAAAAAATTTCTCAAGAACTGATTCCATAGGGCGTCCTCACTCGGATCACCAAGCCATGTGGATCAATCCAAAAGACAGCAAGCACATCCTACTCGGTAATGACGGAGGACTTTACAGAAGCTATGGAGGAGGGGCCCGTTGGGATCACCTCAATACACAAATGCCAATCTCCCAGTTTTATTCCATTATGGTAGACAATGCCACACCTTACCATATCTATGGTGGCATGCAAGACAATGGGGTTTGGTATGGTAAATCCACCAATGCTCCTGAAGATCCTTGGGAGTCCTTGTTTGGAGGCGACGGAATGGTGGTGGCGGTAGATACGCGAAACAACGACATCGTTTACACCGGATCCCAGTTTGGAAACTACGTGCGCATCAATAAAAAGACCAATGAGCGGAAGCGAATCACCCCAGGACACGATATCGGTAAGGCTCCCAACCGTTGGAACTGGAGAACTCCAGCAGAACTCAGCTACCACAACCAGGACATTGTCTACATGGGGTCGCAGTACGTGTATCAATCCCTTGATCAAGGCAATACCTGGACTACCATCTCTCCTGACTTGACTAAAAATCAAAAGAGTGGTAATGTGCCTTTTGCTACCCTCACGGTGGTGGAAGAATCTCCCCTAGAATTTGGAACCCTTTATGCAGGTTCTGATGACGGCAATGTCTGGGTAACGCGAAATAATGGGGGTAGCTGGACCAACTTGAATGCAGGACTTCCTCAAGATCGCTGGGTGAGCAGCATTGCTCCTTCCTCTGCCAAAGAAGGTCGAGTTTACATCACACTCAATGGCTACCGATACGATGAATTTACCTCCTTTGTATACAAGAGTGAAGATTATGGAAAAACCTGGACCTCCATCGCTTCCAACCTACCCCATGAGTCGGTCAACATCATCATCGAAGATCCCAAAAAACCAAATTTGCTTTATTTGGGCACAGATCATGGCCTATACGTGAGTTTAGATGAGGGCCAAAATTGGAACCTCTTCCAAGGCAATATTCCAAATGTAGCCATTTACGATATGGTCATTCAAGAGCGAGAAAACCACCTGGTGGTGGGTACCCATGGCCGAAGTGTCTATGTGGTTGACCTGAAGGCCATACACGAGTGGGCAACACCCTCACCCTTGGTGATGGAAAAAAAATAATTCAACTCCATTTCACAAAAAAGCCTTTCCTAATAAAAGGAAAGGCTTTTTTTGTAATAAGGAATAGGACTAAAACAGTTTAAATCCTACGGAAAGAACCCATTGGTTTAGTCGATTATCTGTAGAGAAGGTCCCAATGGTGTCTGTAAATTTACTGAGTCCACCTTCGTACTTGCCTTCAAAAGAAAGGTTGCCTAGATCTACACCTACACCTGCCTGGTATCCTAACGTAGCGTTTTTAAAGTCTACGTTTTGAACAGTTTTTCCCGCATCTTTTAGGGAGGAATCGATATTAAAACTCGCTATAGGACCCGCCATTATCCGAATGACCTTTAACATCCGAACGCCAGCCATCACAGGTACATCCAGACGGTTGAACTTGGCTTCGTAGTCTTTGTTGGTATTTGGACTGGGAAGCTCTAATTTAAAACGTCCGCTAGTCTGAGTAAATAAGACCTCGGGCTGAACAAAAAAACCTACCCCACCCAATCGCGCAAAAGCACCCAAATGGTACCCCAATTGCGCATCGCTGGGCACAAATTGTTGACCCTCAAAATTAACTTGAGTACTGCTCATTCCCACCTTTAGGCCCACTCCATTTTTCTGTGAAAAGGCATGAAACGAGCACATCATACCTACGATTACTAAAAGTACCTTCTTCATGGTTGTTCAATTTTAGTTGGAAAATAAATACCATTATCGCTATGCAATTCTTCTGCCAAAACGAAAAAATCTGCTAAAAGTATATGGAGGCTAGAAATTAGATTAATCCAAAAAATGCTTTTATGTGTAGTAATTCTTGCGTTAAGAATAGATCAAGAACGAAAAAAATAGTTAATGATTAACCCACGATTAATCTCTTTCCAACAGAAATCTTATTTACATTTTTAATTCCATTAAGCCTTTGAATATTAGTTACTGAGGTCCTGTATTTTCTTGCTATTTGTGAAAGAGTCTCCCCTTTCTTCACCACATGATATCTTCGCGGAATTTCGGGATCTATTAAATCTTTTTTTCTTAATACCAGAAGATTACTATGAATAGTAAAATTATCCTTATTAAAAATTTTTAATGGATCAAAAGATTGGCCCTTAAACCGCGTTTCAAAATGAAGGTGCGGCCCATCACTTCTTCCTGTTGACCCCCCTAATCCTAGCACATCTGAAGTAAATACAAGCTGACCAGGCTTGACTAAAATTTCGCTCATATGAGCATATAAAGTTTCAATACCATTAAAATGGCGAACTACCACACAATTCCCAAATCCGCCATTATTGAATTCAGCATACCTAACAATCCCATTAAAGGTTGATCTTATAGTGTCCCCAGTGGTTAATCCTAAATCTAAACCTCTATGCATTCTTCCCCATCTTGGTCCATATCCCCAAAAAAAGGTTCCCCATTGGTTATAATAAAAGTCTTCTGAATTTTTGAGTAATTCAAAAAAAATTGAGTCTGGAAATTCTTTTTGATCGGACTCTTCGAAAACGCACTCTGTACACCAATCTGTAGAAAAGATGGTGTCTTTTGAAAGAATATCTCCAGCTAAGGAATCTAAATTAATAGATAAATAATCTAGTAATCTAAGGGAATCAACTAAACTTCTATAATTGGTAGTACTAGTCTTTCCTATTTTCTTGTCCTTTTCTGGGCTTGTTGCGGGTATATTTTTTTTTAGAGGATTATAGGTATACTCTTTGCCATCCATAATCCAAATGGTATCCCTTATCACAGTCTCTTTCCTTCTCTGAGCTTCCACATGAGACAATACAAAGAACAGTAAGGAAATAGTCAAGCAAGTTCTAAAAAATATTTTATTCATTCCCTTTGGATCTAAATACTTCATATTCTGCTCCAAATAGATTATAGGCCTCTAAAATGTGGCCATTATCGTGCCGCCCTGTCAAATCAATTTCTAATTGAGCAGCTTTCAAAGGTTTATTATCAATCAACCACTTCCTAAATGCATTTCCCTCACCTTCATTCTTAAAGGGAAGAAAATCACTAATTGAACTCATAGGTAGTTCTGAAAAATATTTATTTTCCGCATACAACACGAAGAATTTGGCGTTTTGCGGAACCCACCACCTAATAAATTTAGATCCAAAATCAGTTACTCTTATACATCCAATACTATTTGCTGATCCTAACATTCCTCTAGAGAGCCCTGAAAGGGCAACCTCATGAATACCATTTTGACGCATTGCTTTCGGATAATCCTTACTGGGAGTCATCAACAAGAAATTTGGTAATTGTGCTCCAGTCTTGAAGAAAGTTACTCGATTATTTCCCCCACCCAATTTATTATCATGAGCCTGGTCTATGCGCTCATAGGCCCTTTGCGTTTCCCAATTTTTGGAAGTTATCAAATATTGAGCTCCGTAATAATGCCTACTTTTACCCAAGGGGAGGCTTCTAACGTAAGAAGTAGAAACTACTTTACCTTCTTCATCGAGTACCTCTGATGGAATTAGACTCTTAGCAGAAGTTGAAAACTGTGAAATCAATAGCAAGGTATCCTCTTGGGCTTCACAAAGGCAAAGTTTTTGTCCCAAGGCATATGCTTTATTGTTTATTATAGCTACTTTTTTATTTAAAGTAGGAGTTTTATACTGCCAAATTTTTCTGTAAAAATTTAATAACTCCAAGCTATCACTTGGATATTTAGTTCTGATATAATCAAATAATTTTTTTTCACTCTGTTTGTAATCTACGGCAGAATCCATCATAGAAATTAAAAAATGGTCATACTTTTTAAAATCTACTAATTGCAAAAGATCTGGATTTTTTTCTTCAATACCTTTTGTTTGAAGATTTTCATCCAAAACCATGAAATCCCCCACCAAATATCTATTTCTGTAACTATTGTCTTCTGACAATGAATCATTAAATAATTCTTGCCAAGAATAAAAAGATCGTTTGTTGTCAGGATAAAGTGTACTATCCTTGACAAGTGGTAAATAGCAAGAATTTACCTTGGCATAGTTCCTGATCTGTTCTTGTGTTAAATCAGAAATTTTTATTTTTTCTTTCTTTTCAATACTTGAATTAGAAGTCTCAAAGCTTGAATTACTTTTAGATGTACCCTGAGAATCAAACCCACAAGAATAGGTAATCGATGCAATTACCATATATGAAAATATTATGAAAAAGTTCCGGATTCTGATTGTCTTCATTTTTTAGTAATGAGTTTTAATTTGACAATTGAACAGCTTTCGGCCTTGTAATCATATATACTCCTTTTAAATCATAAATACCAAACTTACCCCCTGCGTATTTGTTTTGTCCTACATGACTCAAGGTCACTGCCAATAAATTTTCTCTATCGTGCCAACAAACAAAAATAGCGCTATGCTCAACGTTTCTATAAGAGTAATTTACATGATACAACCAATCTCCCGGTAAAATCATGGAAGGGTCATTTATTAATGTTCCTTTTTTTGTACTATAAATCACTTCTCTTTCATTTGAATTAAATCCTGCGAAATCATAAATTTTATTTACATAATTCCAGCAAGATCCAGAGGTTTTATACTCGTCTTGGTAAAGTTCAAGCCCCTTTTTTAATACCAAATATCCAGATCCAATTTCTGGAGAAAGGGTATCCATGGAGCTAATACAATTAAATGAGGATAGAGAAGGATATTTATCTAAAAATGATGTTTTTTGCTCTGTAACTAGACTATCAATAGAAAGGGTATCCATGTTTGATATTTTCAAATTGACAGTTGAAAATGGATCATTTTTAAAAAATGACAAAACAGTTGTTTCCTTACCCTTGCTGTACAATTGACCTGATGGCCAACTAAACAACAACGGAAAACCTAGCGTAAATAAGATTGAAATAAGTCTCATGGGTAAGAAAATTAAGTCTAATAAGCTCTATTAGTTTTTCCTTATAAATAGCTGATGATTTTGAATCTTATCAGCGACCACATGATATCCTAAGGGAAAGGGAATGGTAGGTCTTTTTTCCTGGGGCGTTTGAAGATATAAACTTTCCAAATCCTTTTGAAAAGTGTGATCTCCAAAATCTTTTATGGGTCTTGTATATTCCCCAAAAATATTTGTCTCAAATTTCGTGGAATCTATATATCGATAAGCAATTCCTGAGTCATCTTGGAAAATACTTGAGGTATTAGAGAAAATTGAGTTTCTAGCCTCTTCAAAAGAATTATAATGAAGTAAATAGGAGGCAGCTTTCAGAAAAACATTTTTTTCGCCTAAAGAAGCTACCCATTTATTATATTCTTGTTTTGCAACAAGATTATCGTTACCCAAATCAAATTTCATGTAGGTTAATTCTTTTTCATTAAAACCGTCTTTAGTCATCTTTATCCTCACCCCTGGGAAATTCTTATTATCTGTCACCTTATGATTGCCCAAAGAATCTATTTCTATAGTTTCAAGATTTAATAATTTATGTCCTGTTCGAGATAAGAAAACAAAATACAATGGAAGGATTCCAGAATAATTACCCGACCTCAAATCAGTCTGCATATGCATGGTGATAAAATAACTTTTACCGATCACATCTCTAAGCGAATTGCGCAAACTTGATAAATACTCTGTGAACTGGTCATCCGACATTTTTTCAAATTCAGGTAATTTAGAAACATTCTCTAAGGCAACTAAGTGGTATGCTGGAGCATTTGGATAAAAATACCAAGCATGAAGAAAATCCGCGCCTGCAAATGGATAATATAGGGGCAAATCACTTTTTATTTTTGGAATCAGAGATTTCTCTGTCCATGAAGAAATCAGGCTTAATCTAGATCCCTCTGCCTTTTCCCAAATGGTCTTCATTTGTTCCTCATGTAATTTCCAAAATTCCTTTTTTTCTAATTGTGAATAATAATTAGAATCCACTTGAGGTAATCCGGATAAAAATAACGCAACTCTATTGAATTCTTCAGAAACTACTGGAAGAGGAGTGGGTGCTTTTTCTTCAACTTTTGTTTCTAATTTTTGAACTTCAGCATTCTCTTTTCCACAAGAAAAAATTGAAAAGATAATTGCAATGAAAATTGAACTTCTAAATAAATATTTTTTCATTATCGACTCTTTTTTTGGACCACAAAGTAAATTAAAATACCTGGTAAAATCGCCAAAATCGAATATAATATTTTTGAAGGATCAATTAATGCAAAACTAACTATCATCCAAATAGTCGCTAAAATGAAAAGGATAGGAGTAAAAGGGTAACCCCAAGTTTTAACGGGACTAGCGTCATGAGGATATTTTTTACGAATAATAAAAATTCCAATAACTGTTAAAAGAGCGAAAAAAGAGAGAGTTAATCCCAAGGTTTGAATAAGTTCTTGGAATGTAGAAAAAAGAACCAAAACTATAGAAATTAAGGCTTGTAAGAGAATTGCATATACCGGTATCCCGTTATTATTTTTGATAGATATTTTCTTGAAAAAGGAAAAATCTTGCCCAATTTGTTCTGATACCCTAGGACCTGCAATAATCATCGCACTCATGGTACTAAATAAAGCAAAGGAGAAAATTGCAGAAAAAACACCTCCAAAACTCTCTCCAAATAATTTTAAGGCGACGATATTTCCAATGTCTTCTTTGCCAGACATTTCTTCAAAAGATGCCACAGACATAAAGGAGGCATTTAAAGAAATATATAAAAAAGTAACAATTAAAGTGCCTCCAATTAAAACAAAAGGTATGGTTTTAATTGGATTATCCACATTGCCTGATATATAAACAACGGCATTCCATCCTGAATATGCATACATTACCCAAACTAAAGCAGATGCAAAAGAAAAACTAAAAATAATGGATAGACTAGCTTCAGTAGGGTAAAAATCAGTTGAAATTGGAAGGCCGGGGTTTGAAATAAAAAAAGGAGCGGCACAAAAAATTAAAATTAAACCAATTTTAAAGGCAGTTAAAAAACTTTGAACATAGCCTCCAATTTTTGTTCCAGCTAAATGAATAAAAGACAGTAATAGAATTATACTTATTGCGATTACTTTTTGAATGCTTAGTTCAATTCCAAAAACCCCAATTAGTTTTGATACATCAATACCTAGGGCAGGAGCACTATATTTTCCAATAGCAAGACCAGCAGATGCTATCGCACCTGCAAACCCGACAATCAAACTAATCCAACCACTAGCAAATCCTATGCTTGGATGATAGAGCTTACTCAAATAAACATATTCTCCTCCACTTCTTTTCAGCGTAGTGGCGATCTCAGAATAAGTAAATGCCCCACAAAGAGCTATCATCCCTCCTAAAAACCAAATTAATAAAATTGAAAATTTATCTGGGATGCCTCCATTTTCAAATGGTATTACTTGAAATCCTAAAGAGGAAAAAACGCCAACACCTATCATGTTTGCAATCACAGTACTCAAGGCGGCAATTTTACTATAATTTGTATTTTTCATTCCTTTTTGGAATTAGATGGGGTGGTTAAGGCAAGAATTATTTTCATGAAAATATATTTTAAAATCTAAATAAAAGAGTGAATTAAATTTCTTTTTAGAATTTAAAATTATTTTCTGTACAGCTTTTAAATTTCAGTTATTTAAAATTCAAAATTTAATTTTTGGAAACCTTACAACCCATGAAAAAGTATTCAAAAAAATTTCAACCACCTATTAAAATTCCCATCAAGTAGATTTTTGGAAAAGAAAGAAATTTCAACTAGAAGCACTCCTGTAACAGGGAGAATCAATAAATTATATTCAACCCACATACGAGCACACTACCTCCAAAATAAGTTTAGAAACAAAATTTAAAATTACTGGCGGGCCAAGCTTAGTTGTTTTGCCAGAATACTTATTCCTTCTTTAAATGTTTTTGGGCAATACCCGAGTTCACTTTTCGCCTTTTGGATGATAAATCCTGTTTTCATGGGTCTTCGTGCAGGCTGCGTAAACCGGCTAGAATCTGTCTTTACAATCAGGTTTTTGTCTAAGCCAAAAAAATCTGCTGTCTCCATGGCCATTTGGTAGGGAGTCAATAATTCTTCGCCAGAGATATTAAAAACTCCAGTTGCTCCCTTTTGCGCTAGCAGTATACAGCCTGCCGCCAGGTCTTCGGCTAGGGTCGGAGTCCTCAGCTGATCGTCAACTACCTGAATCTGCTTTCCAGCTTCTAGAGAAGATTTGACCCATAAAATAATGTTTGAGCGGCTAAGATCATGGGCCAATCCATACACCAATACCGTACGAGCAATGGCCCATTTTAAGGAAGATTGCCTTAGCAATTGCTCGGCTTGAAGCTTGGTTTGACCGTAGTAATTTACCGGATCAGGATGAGCTTCTTCTAGGTAAGGATTTTGACCGTCTGTTCCAGAAAAAATAAAATCAGTAGACACAAAAATAAAATGGGTTTCAAACTGTTCTGCCGCTGCAATCAGGTAGGAAGTAGCCAATACATTTGCGCGATAACAAGCTTCTTGATTTAACTCACATTCGTCGACATGAGTCATGGCAGCTGCATGGATCAGGATGTCAGGCTTCAAGGTCGAAACTACCTTTCTCACCTCGGCTTCGTTTTCTATATCCAAAGTTTGATACACCAAGCCTTCCTCATGCAATCGGCACGGTCCTCTTCCCGTAGCGATGACCTCCATGGTACCTAAAGCCAATAGCTGCTGTACAAGTTTTTGTCCTAGCAATCCATTGGCTCCTGTAATAAGGACTTTAGCTTTATTGGGAAGGTGGGTAGACATAGCCAAACTCTTTTTCTATTTGTTTCCGCGACATTTTTTCTACCGTAACTTTAATCATCACTGCCTGGTTGGGAACCTCCCGAGTTGTCGGTTCAGCAGCAATTTTGTCTACTACCTCCAGCCCTGAGATCACCTGACCAAAGACCGTATATTCAAAATCCAAATGGGGAGCACCTCCCAGTTCCGCATAGGCTTGGATTTGCTCTTTCGTGTAAGGCTTAGTCAGGGAAATGGATAGTGTTTTGGCTATTTCATCTCGCTTGGAGAGAAGAAGAAGGTTAAGGCTATCTAATTTACCTTCTTGGTAAAGCCTGGTATACTCCTCCTTCATTTTTTGTTGACTAGCCAACTGCATAAACTGAAACACAGCTTTCTGTAAAGCAGGAAAATCTGTGGTAAGCTCGAGCTCTTCATACGTTCTGCCTTGAACGATATAAAATTGAGAACCATTGCTGCGTTTTTGGGGGTTGATGGCATCCCCTTGCCGAGCTGCAGCAAGCATTCCCTTGGTGTGCACATGATTGCTTCGAATTTCAGCAGGAAGGGTGGGCCAGTCTTGTGCGGGGAGTCCTTCCTTACTGTAGACATCTCCTCCCTGAATCATAAATCCTTGAATAACACGATGGAAAAAGGTAGAATCAAAACGTCCCGATTCTGCTAGATCTAGGAAGTTGGCCTTGTGCTCTGGGGTGTCATCAAACAATATGGCCTTGATGTCTCCATGTCGGGTGGAAATGGTGACCACGTAGTCTTTGTCTTTTCCGCAGGCCCAAGAACTAAAAAGCAATAGACCAAAAATTAAATACCTTACTTTTTGTACCATATCAACGGATATTTTTTTTAATGTCTTCCAGAATTTTCTTGCCTCCAGCCTGTAGCACTTGCATAGCCAGCTGTTCACCCAGCGCTTCTGGGGATTCTATGTTTCCCTGAATTTTTAAAGAAATTCTCTCCTTCCCATCCAAACTCAGGATCCCTCCCTGCAGGTGAATTTGTTCTCCTTGGAATTGGGCCAAGGCAAAAACAGGGATACTGCAGCCCCCTTCCAAGACCCTTAGGTAAGCACGCTCTGCCTTTAGGCAGAGATGGGTTTTGGGATCGTTGCATGCTGCTATGATGGATGATTTTAGTTTCTCAGCAAGTGCAGTAGAAGCTTCTATGGCCACAGATCCCTGTCCTACAGCTGGAGTAAATTGCTCAAGATCCAACTCCTGTACTATGAGTGCGTCATAGCCCATTCTGTGTACCCCAGCATAGGCAAGTAAAAGCGCATCACAGAGTCCCTCCTCCATTTTTTTTAACCTAGTCTGTAAATTCCCTCTTACCTCTACGGTACTAACTTGGGGGTAAAAATGTCTCAAAGTGGCTACACGGCGCGTAGAGGAAGTGCCAATCACCAAGGGAATTTCCTGATCAGAAAGAGAAATACCTTTCTTCCTAGAAAGCAAGATATCGTTGGCTTTTTCTCGCGCAGTAAAGGCAATCAACTCTAAGCCCTCACCGAGTTGAGAAGGCATATCTTTGGCAGAATGCACTGCAATATCAATAGTTCCTTGATGGAGCTGTTCCTCCAATTCCTGAGTAAAAACCCCTTTAGAACCAATTTTTGAAATAGAGACCTCTAAAATTTGATCTCCTTTTGTTTCGATGGGAATAATTTGAGTAGTCATCCCTGCCCTTTCCAAAAGGGAGGCGACATGCTCTGCTTGCCAAAGGGCTAGCTTACTTGCTCTAGTACCTATTTTAAGGACTTGCTTTTCCACTCCGATTAAAAGACTTTGCTCAATGTTATTTCAAATTTAGGGGTAGAATGAGAAAGAGGTTTTTCTTTTTCACATCCCTTTTTTACTCAATTACCTTCCAGCAAGGTCAAAGATAACTCTTGCACCCAAAGTAGCTTGAGTCTTCTTAGTTTTTTGACATCATCAATAGAATTTCCATGGAAAGATCCGTAAAAATCATTTTGGCGTTTCCATTTCTTTCCAAATGGTAGTGGGCTTGGTTAAATGCCGTGTACAAGGGCTGGACATGGTCTAGGGTAAGTACCCTTTTGCTTATATTTTGGATAAAAGCTCGGTCTTCGTCTGTAGTCCTCAGGAGCTGATCCACGTCTAGATTTTTTAAAAGGATTTCTCTTGTCACATGCAATCCCGCCAGCATGAGGGATTTTTGTGCCTCCTTGTCCATTTTATGAAATTCCTCAGACAGGGCAAAAATGTCCTTTAAATTTTTTGTGGCACAGAGCCTAAACCAATCCCTTAGTTGCCGTACCGTTTGATCTTCCACTTGATGGATTAACCTGTAAGCAGACCTTAAATTTCCATCGGAAAGCATGGCTACTTGTGCGGCAAGGGCTGTTTCGCATGCACCTGAATCGACCAGATGCGATTGGATTTCTTGATCGGTAAAGGCCCTAACGAGTATTTTTTGGGTTCTAGAGAGAATGGTCGTCAGGAGTTGATCGGCTTGTGTTGTCACCATGAAGAATAAGGTTTTCGCAGGTGGCTCCTCCAGGATTTTCAACAAGGCATTGGCTGCAGAGGGATGTAGGTATTCGGGACACCATATCAACATGATTTTGTATCCTCCCTCAAAGGACATCAAGGAAAGGGTCTGGATCATTTTTCGAGCAGCAGCCTTGGAAATATTTAGCTGCTTTTTTTCAAACCCATTGAAGTAAATGAAATCTTGGACATTACCGTAGGGCTGTGTCAATACAAACTTTCTCCAATTTCCTAAAAGATCTACTTTTTCTTCTTTTTCTTCCTCTGCCCCAGGCTCTTCTTCCTTGCTCGAGGCCACCACAGGAAAGGTGAAATTGAGATCGGGGAGAATTAATTTTTGGACACGCTGGCAGGAAGGACAGATGCCACA
>Ga0315906_10003547_pt1 | contig 20694 bp, 23 predicted proteins | sample LakEriMetagenome_4_FD_203526 | JGI IMG/M metagenome (GOLD analysis project Ga0315906, IMG submission 203526) | Freshwater fungal communities from buoy surface, Lake Erie, Ohio, United States - Buoy 2 MA122 | ecosystem: Environmental > Aquatic > Freshwater > Lake > Lake biofilm | place: USA...
AAGTAGCCTGGCAACGTCTACTAGACAATGTTACCACTTGGAGTTTTGCAGGCGGTTTCTACGCTGCCACCAGTGGCGGTAGCAGTATCGCTGTCAAGAATGGTTATGTAGCGATTGGTGGCGGATTTGGCGATCCTGGCACAGGTGCTTTTGCTATGATGGCACAATTTGATACAGCAGGTACAATGTTTGCTGTTGATAACTGGGACTTTAAACAAGCCTCATTCTCAGGAGTGTTGAATAATACAGCCAGCGATATTACTGTAAACGATGCTCTTAAAACAGATGGTGATCTAAGCGGTGACATTAGTGTTAGCGTTTTTAGTCCTGATGTTGACACTACCAACTTCCTAGTACCTACAATATATAGGATAGGTGATGCGCCAACTGGCGATATTACCTTTTATGGTGTAGAAATACGAGGTTCTACAAATAACAATCCTCTTGGCAGTATTAGTTTAGTTCCTAATCCAACGTTAAAAGATGATGGACAATATTTAGAAATTTATCCAACTACTGCAAATGATGCTCCACACATTCACCTTGCCGCAGGCACAGGCCCTACTGGCACTCCAGGAGACCTAATCTTAGGAAACGACAATTATCACGTTGATGTTAATCATACCGGAGAAGTTAAGATCCGTGCATATGATTCTGATACTTCTACTACCTATAATTGGCAGTTTGAAAATGATGGTACATTAATCCTGCCTAACACTGGGGTTATCCGTGTAGAAGAAGGTACTGGTACAAGTCAATTCAAAACAGTATTGGGTGTAACTCATTCTGACACTCGAAACACCAGTAATTGGACTTCGGCCACATATATTGCTGAAGGCGGCGGCGGTAGAATAGAAATTGTAGATCCTACTCCAAGTTTTAGACAGTATCTAGCATTAAGGCTAGATCAGTCTGTGACAACAACTATTCAAATTAATGGAAGTATTTTATTGACCTATGGTTATGTTGATACTAGTCCTTTAGATAGAGTCTACTTGTATGTCAATGAAGCACCTGCTACAGATCCAACTACTGTCACTGACATTGTGATATCTACCGTAGCTGAAAACCGCGTGTTGGCTTCAGATCAGAATAATAGGCTGGATTTTATTTCTGGCAGCGGCTGGACTGTAAACATTGAAAGTAAATGGACAGGGGACGTCAACATTAGAGCAGGAGATGACATTCTTTTAAAAGCGGGCGATAAGCAAAGGAATGATAGTACTGGTGGTGATATAGATATACGAGCAGGCAGTGGCGGTAATTCTGATCACGACGATGTTGGTGGCGTTGGCGGAAGCATAGATATCGAAGGTGGCTTTGGCGGCATAGCCAGTACCTACTACAACGCTAACAACGGTGGTTCGGTTAATATTCGAAGTGGCACAGGTGGTGACGCTAATACAGCGGGTAGTAAACTAGCAGGTAGTGGTGCCGACTTAAATTTATATGCCGGCCAAGGCGGGTATACTTATGGTGATCCTACTCTAGGAAATTCAGGCGGAGATGTTAATATCTATGGTGGAGATAGCACCAACGATACAGCAGGCGGAGATATTTTAATACAGGCAGGTGTTGGTGGAGCAACCACAGGTGGCGGAGCCATTACACTGAGAACCAAGACAACAGATAATGCTGATCGTACATGGGTATTTGACAATCAAGGCAAGACCACACTTCCTGGTGCTGTTATTAAAGGAACAGTGGCTAAAACTGGCGTGGCTTCGGCGAGCATTGGCTCAGGACAAATAGCCACAGTTACGCCAAGTGCTACGAATAATCCTGCTCTAACTCCAGGTATATATGCCGATATAACTCTAACAGTTGGCACTTACTTTACGGTAACTGTCACTGTGATAACAGGTGGTGATATCACAGTTGAGGTCACAGCCAGCGGCGCTGGATTCCAAATTGGCGATACTGGAATGGTACCTGGTTCTGTTATTGGCGGAACCACAGGCGTAGATGACATAGTTTTAACTGTGGCCACATTGACTAACATTGTACAGGGAACTGCTATAGACCTAACCAAATCTGTTAACAAACTCACAGACGGTGTCTACTCATTGGCCAACGGTGTTGAAGGGCAGATCGTGTATCTTGTTCCGCAATCTGGAACAGTTCCTAGTGATGTGAATGTCAATGTAGCCAACTACAGAATTGATGGTTCCGCAGGTACTGATGGATTATTATTTCCATTTAGAATATTTAATGGTGCTAATGCTAGTTATTTTGATAGCGGTGCATTCTGTACATTGATATTTACAGACGGTGCTTGGCAACAGAACGGCGGTAGCTGGGATTAATTAAACTAGCACATAATGAATTTAGCTAAATATAGAATAAAGAGAGATTACTATGCAGAGTAAAGACGTAACGGGCGTTCATATTGAAGGGCACATTAAGATTCATAACCCAGAAACGGGTGAAGTGCTCATCAATAAACGTAATGCCATTCATTATGAAAATATCAGTATAGCCCTAGCACAGAGTTTAGCCAATAGCGGCCAGGGTTTTATTTATGAAATGGCTTTTGGCAACGGCGGAACTGCCGTTGACCCAACTGGTATTGTTACTTACTTAACTCCAAATTCAACAGGATCTAATGCTAGTCTTTATAACGAAACATATTCTAAAGTAGTTGATGATCGCAGCAGTAATAATGTAGACCCAACACGTAATTTTATTGAAACACGTCACGTAACCGGCACAAACTATACTGATGTTTTTGTAACTTGTTTGTTAGACTACGGTGAGCCTAGCGGACAACAGGCGTTTGACAACTCAAATGACAACACAGGTCTGTATATTTTTGATGAATTAGGACTTAAAAGCTATAGTTCGACTGGAAATAGTTTATTATTAACTCATGTAATATTCCATCCTGTACAAAAATCATTGAACAGACTTATTCAAATTGATTATACTGTGCGTATTCAGAGCTTAACTGGTCTAGCGGGAGTTTAATAAATGCCATATCAAGTTAAATTTACCGAAACAACTAATCCTGCTAAACCAAGTCTAACGGTTGCTGACCAAAGTATTAATCAAGAAACTAGTTTACAATTTCCAGGAAAAAATTATGCAGGTTATGCGCCAATTATGGCGGAAAACTTTTTGCATTTACTAGAAAATTTTGCTAAAAATTCAGCACCAAACAATCCAGTGCAAGGTCAGTTGTGGTATGACAACAGTGCTGGTGAAAATATTCTCAAAGTATATGATGGCACTGGATGGACTCCAGCGGGCACAGTAAAAAAATCTGCATCAGAACCTTTGGTAGCTAACAGTACTAAAGGTGATCTTTGGGTTGATACAGAAAACCAACAAGTTTATGTCTATTCTGGATCTAACTGGTTATTAATTGGCCCACAATATAGTTCAGGATTAAAAACTGGGCCCGATGTTGAAACAATTACTGATACAGTTAATGTTGACCATAGTGTAGTTAGTTTTTTTGCTGACGATAATAGGATAGCAGTAGTAAGTAAACAATCATTTACACCAAAAACAACAATACCTGGCTTTGCATCTATAGGACAAGGTATTAATTTATCTACAGTTGATTCAACTAGTTCGTCCTCTCCTACTAAATTTTGGGGAACAGCTAGTGTTGCAGATGCATTAAATTATAACGGAACAGTAGTACAAGCTAATAATTTTTTAAGAGGTGATAAAGAAAGTACAACAACTTTCCCTCTTAACGTTAATAACAATCAAGGTATTAGTATTGGAAGTAACAGATCGTTTAATATATCAACAGATGCAAATTCAACCATATTGTCTTCTTTAGTCAGTGGCAATTATATCGAATTTAAATTAAACAATGCAGGATCAACAGTTACAGCAGTTCATATTGATGCAAATGGTTTTGTAGGAGTTGGATCGGGAAATACTAATCCACAACAAGCACTAGATGTTGCAGGCAATATCATTACTGATGGCGATTTAATAGTTCAAGGAACTACTGACGCTACCGTGTTAGGTCAAGGATCTATTCAAACAAACGGTGGTCTAAGTGTCAATAAACAAAGTCAATTTGGTGGTGACGTTAGTATTAACGGTGGTATTCATTTTAATAATTTAGACTTAAATGGAGACCCAACAGCTGGTACAGTTATTCAACCAGCCTCTGACGATGCAACAGATTTATATGATTTAGGTACAAGTACAAGAAGATTTAGAAATATCTACGCTCAATCGTTTGTTGGATCTTTCAACGGCGCTTTTACAGGAAGTTTGTCAGGAAATATCAGCGGATCAGCAGCAAAACTAGCAAGTCCAACTCGATTCCAGATGGTAGGGGACGTTGAAACAACATTGGATGTTATTTTTGATGGACAGTTACCTCAAGGAACAACAGTCTATGGCACTACTCCTTCAGGTTATCAACGTTTCTTTACATCAGTTACACAAGATATTATTACTGCAAAAGACGAAACCACAGATAGTTTCTTAACAGATTCTATGCTTATTTACAGATCAGGCACAGGCGGTGGTTTAAAACAAGTTACTAAATCAAATTTTATTTCAAATATTCCAACAGTGCCAGTTGGCGCAATATTTCCTTATGCAGGAGCAACACCTCCAGCAGGGTACTTATTGTGTGACGGCTCAGAATTACCAATTGGTACATACTCTGACTTATATTCTGTTATTTTATACACATACAAACCTCCAAGTCAGCTAGTAGGTAAAGCAACATTCGCACTTCCTGATCTTAGAGGAAGATTTGCACTTGGTAGAGACAATATGCAAAATATTGATCCTGCTACCGGATTACCTTTAAAAGTACCAGCTGCAGATGATCCAACTATTGACATTCCTGCTGGTGGTGGTAGTGCTAACAGGGTAACAGATGTTGTTGCTGATACCTTAGGAGCTGGAACAAATACAGGTGAATATAAAACTTTATCTGTTTCCAATTTGCCAGACCATAAACATAATCTTAATAGTGGTTATGCACAATACTACGCAGCTGGTTTACCAGGTGCAGGAGCAGATCCTGGAGCAGATCCTGGTTTAGGAAGTGCATCAGGTCTAGGTTCAGGTCTAAGAAATAGTGGTAATGTCATTAGTCCTACAATTGGACAGCCGTTTAATGCTATGAATCCATATTTGACTATTAACTATATAATTTTTACTGGTGTAATCTAATGAGCTATATTATTAATAAAACTGATGGTTCTGTTTTAACTGAAGTTGTTGATGGAACAATTGATCAAACAACAACAGATATAACACTTGTAGGTAAAAATTCAACAAGTTACGGCGAATTATTTAATGAAAACTTTGTTAAAATTTTAGAAAATTTTGCTAATACAACACAACCAAACAATCCAGTTCAAGGACAACTGTGGTATGACACAACAGAAGGTCGTTTAAAAGTATATGATGGATCTGGATTTAAAGTCAGCGGCGGAACTATAGTAAGTGATAGTGCTCCAAGCGGAATTTCAGCAGGCGATTTATGGATTGACAGTAAAACTCAGCGTTTATACTTTAATGACGGATCAGCAAATTTATTAGCAGGCCCAATCTATACAGCTCAACAAGGAATATCAGGTTGGAATGTTGTAGACGTTATTGATACAAATAATATTAATCACACAACATTGTTTTTATATTGCGGACAAACGTTACTTGGTATTTTTAGTAGTACTCCAACAGCATTTACACCGTTAAATCAAATTCCAGGATTTACAGGTACTATCAAAGTAGGATTTAATGTTGCAGACATTGCAGGTTTTAGATTTAATGCTCCTGCTAGTCAAGCAGACGCTCTTGAAGCAGAAGACGGATCTTTAAAAAATGCACAAAGTTTCTTACAAGTAGATCCAGCAGACGGATATACGGTGGCCAATGGCACTATTAGGGTTTATAATTCTACTCCGCTGGTACTAGGAACTAATCAAAACACAGAATTTAAATATGATTCAAATGCCTTCCAAATAAATTCTAATGTTCCTAATCAAAATTTTAGTTTACAAAGCCTTACAACAAGTTTAAAACCAAGTATTTTTGTTAACGCACAAAACGAATATGTTGGAATATATACTGGAAACCCAACTTCTACATTAGATGTAAATGGTAATACACGAATTCGAGGCAATTTAACTGTTGAAGGTGCAACAACAACTATTAATACTACAAACGTTCAAATTGAAGATCTGTTAATTGAAATAGGTAAAGTAGATACTCCAACAGATTCAACTGCAAACGGTGGTGGTATTAGTCTTGCAGGTCTAACAACAAAAACACTAACTTGGGGACTATCACAAAATGCATGGAATTCAAGTGAAAATATTAATCTAGTTCCTGGAAAAGCATATAAAATTAACAATTTTGAAGTTTTAACTCAAACACAATTAGGAAGCACAGTTTCTAGTGCTCCAGGATTAAACAGTATTGGTGCGTTAGTTGAATTACAAGTTGATAATATTAACATCAACGGAGATACTATCAAATATAGTAATATTTCTTCGCCTGACGGAGATGTTATACTAGAACCAAAAGGAACAGGAACTGTAAATGTAAGTTCAAAAAAGATTTCTAATCTCGCAACACCAACTAACTCTACAGATGCAACAAATAAAAATTATGTTGATACTAAAGTTAGATCCGCACCACTTGGTTTTAGCGTTAATATTGGAGTGCTAACGGAAGCTCAGCTAGCATCTCAAATTTTAATTAAAATATTTAAACTTGATGATCATGAAGATGACACTATTTTAAATGTTTATTGTTTAGATACTGGAATTTCAAAAGAATACAAAAAGATTGGACCAGCATGGGTTTATCAAGCAGACATCGTGTAACTAGCCAAAACAGCATAAATATACGTAATAAGGAATAAGGGAAAATGCCATATACAATTAACAAATATAACGGATCAGTCGTAGCAACAGTAGCTGATGGCACCATTGATAGCACTACCGATCTTAAACTTATCGGCAAAAATTATGCTGGTTACGGTGAAGTACAAAACGAAAACTTCTTGTTTTTGTTAGAAAACTTTGCTAACGGCACCCAACCACCAAAACCAATTCCAGGACAACTGTGGTTTGACACAGCAAATTCTAAGTTAAAGTTTTATGACAACGGAAAAAAATGGCGTACTACTGGCGGTGCTGAAATTGGAACTAGTGCTCCAACAGGATTAACGCAGGGCGATTTTTGGTGGGATACTGCTAACAAACAATTATATACCTGGGATGGTACAACTTATGTGTTAGTAGGACCACAAGGTGTTGCTGGTAGTCAAACAACACAAATGCGTTCAAGAAGTGTTCGCGATACACTTAGCGCAACTCATGCCATAATTGAAGCCATTGTAGATGGAGATACTATATTTGTTGTAAGTTCAGATGCAGAATTTACACTGGATCCAACTACTAGTTCAATTAATGGTTTTACAAAAATCCATCAAGGTGTTACACTTGCTTATACAAATAGTAATTCTGCACCAGGACAAACAGTCAACGGTAATCATAGATTTTGGGGAACTGCTACAGACTCGGATCGACTAGGTGGAATTAGTGCTGACAGTTTTGTACAAAAAACCGAAGCAATTTTTAACGAACTGGTACAATTTAGTGACGCAGGATTCACAGTAGGTGATACTCCAAGATTACGTGTGTTTAATCAAACAAGCGGAATTTCAACAATTCCAATTATTCAAAATCAGTTAAACGACACAATTAAGTTTCAAACAACAGTTGGCGCAGCAACAAAAACCCCATTAACATTAGTTGGTGCTGATGTGTTGCCAGGATCTGACAATCAAACCGATTTAGGTTCAGGTTCATTAAGATTTAAAACAGTTAACGCTGTAACATTTGCTGGAACATCAACACGTTCAGATTCTTTATATCTTGCAGCAGATGATTACAGAACAGCAAGTGCCAGCGCAACATCAGGCACTGTAGCAGTAAGAACTAGCTCAACAGAAGTTATTAATGGTGTAAGTGTTTCTCCAGGTGCCCTAAAAGCAACATTTTTTGTTGGAACAGCTACATCAGCTAATTATGCTGACTTAGCAGAAAAGTATCTAGCTGACGCAGAATATGAAGTTGGTACAGTATTAATGGTAGGCGGTGATAAAGAAGTAACAGCTTGCCAAGTAGGATTACGTGCAATTGGACCAGTAAGTGATAAACCTGCTTATCTAATGAATAGTGGATTAGAAGGTGGCACAACAATAGCATTAAAAGGACGAGTTCCTGTTAAAGTATCTGGTTCAGTATTAAAAGGACAACGATTAGTTGCAGGACCAAACGGAACAGCTCAATCTGCTATGGGTAATAATGCAGATGTCTTTGCTATAGCTTTAGAAAGCAGTGATGACGTAGGGGTCAAAATTATTGAATGTGTTATACTTTAATGTATAAATAATCTGAGAACATAAAGGATATCAAATGGCTGGACAAAATACACTAATTATAGCAACTGATTATAATTTAATTCAATCTAAAATTGCTTTAGTTATGGGCAATGGTTCAGGAAATAAAGGGTACGGGCAAACTCTTACTAGTTCTCAGGTTGGACAATATTCTACAATTACCGTAGCTCAATGGGCAGCATTACGTGACGATATTGCTCGTGCAAGACAACATCAAACTGGACAAACTCTTGGTATTCTTGCACCAGAAGATGTAGGTTATGTTGCAGCAACAAATCTTCCAATTCCAACAAATGCAAAACAAGTAAAAGAATCATGGCGTTCAGCATATTTACAAATGGCTACTGATGCTGACACTAACTACCTAACAGCACCTCCTCCAGTAGGACAGGCAAGTCGTGTTGATTTAGTAACACAACAAGTTAGAAATACTGCATGGAACGGTACAATTACACAAACAGTAGTAGTTACATGGGCAACTGCTGACGATGCTAGATATTTTTTCAATACAGGTAGTCAAATTGAATTTAGCGCAGACCGCTCAGGCGGTTCAGCAGGTTTGAAAAATTCAACTTGGACAGCTATGTTAGCAGGTATGGGTACTATTGCTATGAACCATACACAAACAACATACACTGGTTCAGGCATTGGAAGTAGTTTGGGATTCTATGATTTAACAACAACAAACAACCTTATTTTTGAAAAAGATGCACCTGCCGGCGATTATGCTGATAACAAATACTACATTTATGCTCGTGTAAATGATACAGGATCAAATAGAAGGATTCTTTATCTTGAAATTTATTTCGGTGACGATTCTGTTCCTCCAGTGAGTACCCCAGATCCAGGATTCCAAATTGACGAAAACGTTGACGGTACATTAACAAGTACTGTACAAGTTTATCGAGCTTCTGGTTCGAACGTCAGTGTACCTACACCTAGTGCTACTACAACTGCTATCAATTAATTTTTCCAATAGACCATTGACAAGATAATTAAATTAGTGTAATATTATACACTAAGGAGTTATCTATGGATGAAAGATTAGAAAAAGCATTTGGCGTGGCAAATTATATGGCCACACTGTCCAATCAAAGAAGAATAATTTTAGACGAATTTAAACAAAAACTAGTCTACTATGAAAACGGTGGAACATTTAATATTGATCCTGTCTTAATTAATTTTACCAAAACAGTTTTAGATCTTGAATACACCCATGATGTTCCTTTCGTAGATGCAAATGGTTTTCCTGTAGTCATTGTTGATGTACAAAAATTCTTTGATGAAATTTTGTTAAAATACATGACAGCACTGAATGAATATTCAGTTAAGTTTGCCGACATTAAGTCAAAAAGAAAAATTGCAGATATGGTTGAAATATGAAAACTGGTGCATTAATTTTTGCCCTTAATAATTCTGCAATTGATTATACTAAATTAGCAGTATTTGCGGCATTGAGGATTAAAGAATTTTTAAATATTCCAGTAACTATTGCTACAGATAACACTGAGTGGTTAGTTAAAAATTTTCCTGATCACCCTTTTGAAAAAATTATTAAAATCCATAACGAGCATTCTTCTCATAAACTATTTTATGATGGCTCGTTGTCTAGTAAAAAATTAGAATGGAAAAATACTACTAGATACAGAGCATACGAAATTAGTCCATATGATCGAACATTGATAATTGACAGCGATTTTATTATCAATTCAAATGTATTAAAAGTTGCTTTAGAACGAGATGCTCCTTTTCAAATTTATAAACGTAGTTTTAGTTTGTCAGACTGGAAAGATACAAAGCCTTACGAAAGAATAAATCAGTATAGTATACCTTTTTATTGGGCAACAGTTGTTGTATTTGATAAAGATCCAGTTGTTGAAGCATTTTTTAATTTAGTAAATTATATTAAACAAAATTGGTTATATTTTAGAATTTTATACAGTATTGATTCAGCAATATTTAGAAATGATTATGCTTTTAGCATAGCTATTCATATTATGAATGGTAAAATGGAAGGCGATTTTGCAATAGAATTGCCTGGAACAATGAATTATACGGAAGATAGAGATATTTTAATTGATATGAAAAACAATTCGATGAAGTTTTTAATTCAGAAAAAAGATCACTTGGGAGAATATATTGCTGCTAAAACTTCAGGTATTGACGTGCATGTTATGAATAAAGACAGTCTTACAAGGGTAATAAATGAGTACAAATATGTCTAAAGGCTTTTTAATTTTTGCTGAAAATACAAAAGATTATAATTATGTTGATCAAGCCTATGCGTTAGCATTGAGTATTAAAGCCAGTCAAAAAAATATTAAAAATGTTTCTTTAATGACAAATGATGAAGTATCAGAAGAACAAAGAGCAGTATTTGATCAAATATTAGAAATACCTTGGATCAAAGAAACTCCTGTTTCAAAATATAAAGCAGAACATAGATGGAAATTATATTATGTTTCTCCTTACGAAGAAACAATAATTTTAGATGCAGATATGTTACTACTTGATGACATCACAGATTGGTGGAATTATTGTAATAATTATGACATTAAATTTTGTTCTAGGGTTAAAAACTATAAACAAGAAATAATAGAAAAAGACTGGAGTCACCGCCTAGCGTTTATCGATAATGGATTAACCAATCCTTATTTTGCATTGCACTATTTTAAAAAATCAGAAGCAGCAACAAAATTTTACAAAGCATTAGAATTTGTATGTAATAACTGGGAGTGGGCATATACACAATTTGCTCCAGTGAGCTATCAAAATTGGTTAAGTATGGATTTGGCAACAGCAATAGCAATTGAAATAACAGGAGATTATTCTAGTGCAATTGATGTGTGTAGTCCTTTAGAATTTGTTCATATGAAAATTAAACTACAAGGATGGCCAATGTCGATTAATAGTTGGCAAGATACAGTTCCGTTTGTTTTAAATTCTAAAGGACAACTTATTGTAGGTAATATAAGACAACCAAAATTGTTTCATTATGTTGAAAAAAGTTTTATGTCGAAAAAACTTATAAAAAAATTAAAAGAGTTAGCTAATGACTGAATACTACGTTTATTTTGATAAAAAAACAGGACAAATACTTTCAGTTGGAAATGAACCTGAGCCAAAATTTGAACACGCTATTAAAACTAGTTTTGAAGATGTAGAAGGTTTTCTAACTGGTAAACTAAAATTTAAAGACTACCTTGTGGGATATAAACGTAACGAAAATGGTATAGCAAATCTTGCTATTGTTCCTACTACCGATCAAGGTTATGCTTTTAAAAATAATGTATTCGAGTGGATAACAGAAACAACAGAACGTGTAGAGTGTCTTGTAACATGGAACGGCCCAAATAAAAGTTGGGATTTTAAATTAGACGAAAGAAATAAAGATTATTATGACGTAGTTGTTGCTCCTAAATTAGTTTTTTTTGTTACATTAGAAGATGATTTTGATTTTTTAATTAGAACAATTTTTATTAATTTGGCAGATTTAATAACTTCTGATAAATTATCTTTTCCTTTTGAAAGCACTTTTGAAAAAAAGATAGATAAAATTTCTATAAGTTCCAAGTTAGTTTTCAAGAGTTATGGGTTAAGGATTATACATGATTAAAATAATAGAACAAGATATCATTTTTTTAAGTTACGATGAACCAAATGCTGAAAAAAATTATGCAGACCTTTTAGCAAAAGCACCTTGGGCTAAACGTGTGCATGGAGTTAAAGGTAGTGATGCTGCGCACAAGGCGTGTGCTGCACTAAGTGATACAGAATATTTTGTAACAGTAGATGCAGATAATATTATAGATCCAAAGTTTCTTGAAGTTGAAATAGACTTAGATGCGTTAGGACTTACCTCAGATCATGTGTTTAGTTGGTGCGGTAAAGTACATGTTAATGGACTTATGTATGGTAACGGTGGTTTAAAATTATGGACACGTAAGTTTGTTAATAATATGCGTACACACGAAAACAGTGATCCTGCTGATACAAAAGGCTTAGTGGAATTTTGTTTTGATGACAAATACTATCAATTTAACGAAAATTACAGCGAAAGTTTTACTAATGCAACACCATTTCAAGCATGGCGAGCAGGTTTTCGAGAAGGTGTAAAAATGTCGTTAGACCAAGGAGCTAAGATTGGAAATTTACGAAAAATTTGGTGGCAAAATTATCATAGACTTTTAATTTGGTGTAGTGTTGGTGCAGATGTAGAAAATGGAATTTACAGTATACTAGGAGCACGGGAAGGTGCAGCTTTAACCAATTGCACTGATTGGGATTACGCAAATGTGAGAGATTTTGAATGGCTAACAAACTATTGGAACGAACACTATGCTAATGCATCTGATGAAGAAAAAACAGAACAAATTAATTTTTACGGCAAAGAACTACGTGAAAAATGTAAAATTGAAATCTCAAATTTAGATCCAGCTGGTAGTCGATTTTTTAAAACTGTTTATAATAATACTCCAAGGGTAATACGTGGCCGCGTTTGACATTATTTTTATCAGCTATAACGAGCTCAATGCAGAAAAAAATTTATCTCAATTGAAAGAGAGATTTCCTTTAGTAAAACATGTCAAGGGAGTTACAGGTATACACCAAGCACATATAGAAGCAGCTAAAAGAAGTTTTACTCCAATGTTTTGGGTAGTTGATGCTGACGCCGTTATACTTGATAGTTTTAATTTTGATTATACAGTTACTCCTGAAGAACATGATATTGTACACGTATGGCGTAGCCGTAATCCAATCAATGGATTAGAATATGGGTATGGCGGAGTTAAGTTGCTCCCAAAAAAATTAACATTGTCTATGGATAAAACTAGTACTGATATGACAACTAGTATTAGTAGTAGATTTAAAGCAATGGAAGAAGTAAGCAATATTACAGCATTCAATACAGACGCTTTTAGTACTTGGCGAAGTGCATTTCGTGAATGTTGTAAATTAGCTGTGACAAACAATGTTGAATCATTGGCTAGATTAAAAGTGTGGTCTACGCTAGTTGAAGATGTTCCATACGGTTATTATGCCTATTTAGGCGCACTCGCCGGTCGAGCGTACGGAGAAAAAAATGCCTCCAATAAGGAGGCATTGAGTAAGATAAATGATTTTACTTGGTTACAAGATCTGTGGTCATTGGAAAAATCTCAGCTATCACTCGAGCACAAGCAATAGCAACTTCCTGATGTTCCTTTTGTGTACCGTTAGCACTACGCAATTCAATAAAGTGTACCCAACTACGTAGCGTACCATTCATATACAAACGACTTACTGTAAGTCCTTCTGGTAAAACAGCACGAGCTTGTTCTTTAGCAATACCATTCTTTATAGCCCACTGGTATTCTTGTTTGACAGCAAACAGTACACGTTTTTGAGCACGTTCCCATTCGTAGGACAACAATCGTTGTTGCTCATCTGTCATGTCTAGTTCTACGCTGTTCTGTCTATTCTTTGTGTCCTGGAATCGTGCCTCACGTAACACAAACGCTTCATCGAGTTCAGCTGTAGGATCAGCATATCGCTGGGAGAACTCTTGAAAGCTGAAACTTCTGTGACGTAGAATTTGTCTGGCAATGTCCCTGGTAGTTTTGATTTCGATACATGCGCTGACCATTTCGAGTGGTGACCAGTGCTGGTGTTTGATAAGGTATCGTATGAGTTTTTCTGATGTGTCTGTGTTGAGCTGATTGGCAGGATTGCTGACACGGGCGCAATACGCAATGAGTTCTTGTGCATCTCCGATGCCCATGTCTCTAAATTCGCCTGTTGGTTGACTATATGATAGAAGTTTAACATTCATTTATAATTTTCTTTTCTTTAAAAAATTTTTTGTAATTTTTTCTATATCTTTACGAATTTTTTCGGTGTCTAATCGAAAGTCTACATTATCAATTCGACTTTCGTAATTTCTGTAAAGTTCCGATATTGATCTTTCAAAGGCACTCCAGCCTTTTGTATGATCATCTTTTGTTATTTTAACTTCCCAAATTTTACCGTCTTTGAATGTGATAACGACAGCATGGAGATACCTTAAAGGTAGTACATTGAGTTTTACCTCTCCAAATACTTCTGGCCAACATTCGACGACATCTTTGGGAAGTTTTCTTCCCTGGTCAATCACTTGGCTTTTTTGGTCGGAACCAACTCCTCAGCTTTTCTACGGAATTCAGCAGCTTGTTTAGCTAACTTGTCTGCTTGACTTCGATGAAACTTTGCTTCAGATTCAGGCGTTGCAAATGTTTGATCAGATTCAGATGCAACAGATGTAGTTGTTTCTGAAATATCTTTAGCGGTTGCAACTTCCTGAACAACATCTTGACTATCTGGTTTGATGTGTAAATCATCTACAGCTACACCACGTTGTTCAGCAATAAGTTGATTAAGTTCTGATAGTAGAACTGAAGTGCCAATAACGGGAGTCATTTCTACTTGAGCAGTACTAACTTTTACTAATCGACCATTTGCGTGTAAAAACGGTAACATACGGCTTCCGTCTGGAAATTGTGTACGGTCTAATGCTTCTGCAAATTCGTATGATTGTTGTGCAGCAGGACTTTCAACTAGATTAATGATAGCATTATGATATTCGTCTGGTAAATTTTCTGTTGGAACAACCAATGCGCTATAAGCGTCTCCAGGTAGTGTTCTAAAAGCTACAAGTACTTTTTTACCTGTATCTTTAATTCTACCTACATGTTTTAAACTTTGCATAATTATGCTCCTTGTTTAGAAGTATCTGCTTGTTTTGCAACAGCTTCTAAAAACGTTGTTAATTTTGTATATGTTTGACCTACTACAGTCATTTCTGCGGGTTTGAAAGCACCGCGTGAACTAGCAATATCGATAATAACTTTCATTGCGTTAAGATCGTTGATAGTTAATTCGTTTGGATCTGGTTTTGCACCGGCTTGTTCTGGTGCTTGAACAGTTTCTTGTTGTACGTTCTCAGTCATGGTATCTCCTTATAATGTACTAATATAATTATCTCGTTTGAATTAGAGGACAGGCAATCGTGAAGAAACTGAGTTCTTTTTCAGACTCAAAACCAATACGTGTAGTGTATACAATAGTGTTGGTATTATCTAAATCTAAATCTTGGCCTATATAGTATCGGCTATTTAAATTGTTCTTAATCCAAACATCTAAATTTTTTAACAAGTTAGGATTGTACTTGTCGATGGTTGTATATTTAAAATGAGGAGCGGCAAACTCAACCCTGCGTAAGTCGAAATAATTAAGTGGGTTAGGTTTGCCGTTCTTTAATGCCATTATGCAACTTCTTTAACTTCTTCGTAGTATGCGTACTCACCAAATGGAGGAACAATACTATTATTACCGTGAATGATGAATACTGTATCACAATACAATTCGTCACCCCACGAACCATAAGGATATCCGTCTGTGAACATGATAAACTTTTTAGGTTGGATTTGATGCTCTTTCATATAGTCCCAATTGACCATAAATTCAGTACCGCCACCACCCATTGGTTCATATTCCATAAACGTGTCCATTGTGTAGCCGTCAAAGTCTGCTTCGTTATAGACATCGGTATCAAAACACCAAACTTTAATTTTAAAGTCTTTGTACTCTTCCATAATGCCTTTAATTTCGCTTAGGAAATCTTTGGCTTGTTCATCACCAATAGAACCAGACATATCAATCGATACACAAATATCAATTGTTTCTTCGTAGTTAGTGCCTGGCAAAATTGCACTCATATGCCAACCCTTACGATTAGGACGCATAAAGGTATAGTCGTTCTTAATAGTGCTTTGAATTTGCTGGCGCAAAATTTCACGCCAGTTCATCTTAGGCTCTGTAAGTTCTTTAATCATGCGTTGAATACTTGCAGGTACATTACCTGCACCTGCCGCTTGTGCAGCCTGCATTACAGCTTCACGCATTTCATCACGAATTTTTTTCAATTCTTCTTTGGTATATTTTGGCTGACCATCTTTGCCGTTGTTGCCGTCAGAATCTAAATGTTCATCGAGCATCTGACCTAAAGCGGCTAGTTGTTCTTCGTCATACTTTTCGTAAATTTCATCATAGACTTGTTCTGCACTCCAGCCGTAATATTTTGAATCATGGAAAATTTTAATATCAGGCAAATTGTGATCACCAATTCGATCTCGTACAATTTGTCCGTTAACAGCAAAGTCGCAGGCAATATTAAAAATCTTTGGATCACGACCTTCGCGTCGACCCATGTGATCAAAAACAGCATGAAGGATTTCGTGTGCAATTACAAACTCTACTTGTTTAACAGTAAGAGGTGTAAAAAATTCACGATTAAAATAAATGTTACGACCGTCTGTTGCAGCAGTAGGAAGCCAATCGTCTGCTTCTTTGATACCCATACGTGTAGCAAGATTACCAAAGAACGGGTGGCGTAGTAGCAAGCCTACTCGTGCTACAATAATCTTATCAATAATTGGATCGGCGTGTGCCATCGTTGCTCCTAATGTTTTAGTATGTATATATTATAACAGGGCACCAAGGCCCTGTCAACTTATTGCTTTTCGGTAGCCTGTGCAATATACTTACCAAATTTTGCATGGAAGTCATCAAAGCAGGCAATTTCATCTGGATCCAACGGCAACTTATATGTTGACAATGCCAATTTAGTACCCATAATTACCAACTCAGTTTCAAAATTATCCATCATAAATTGGAAGAAGTTATTAACTTTTGAATTCCAATTTTTGTCGTTTTTATCGCACAAATCTTTCAATTCGTAGCACAATGAAATAACAAGCGAATATTGAGCTGAGATTTCTTTTGAATCCATCTTCTTAACTTTGCCTGACAAAATGTCTGTTGGGTTTGGCATTTTGCTGGCATGTTTACGATGTGCCATAAACTTAACAGCAAGTCCTTCACCAACAGCGCCTGAAGTCAAATCAGTCAGTGTTTCTGCATCAGTGTCATCGTCGTGCAACAGCTCGCTAACAAAGGACCAGCTACGTGGAGTAGCAAATGCACGTGAACTAGACTTTGGATCAAAGTCGTACAGGTCTTTCTTAGAGAAAGTAAGGAAACCAACTACGTCTTTGTGGACACGATTTTCTACAGCCCACTCTTGCCAGTCATCCCAATCAATAGCCATTTCCAAGTGTACAAAGCGGTTTGCCAACGGAGCGGGCATACGATAAGTAACACCCTTGTCGCTTTCGCGATTACCAGCAGCAACCATTACGACATTGTCTGGAAGCTGATAAGTGCCGACACGGCGGTTCAAAACTAGCTGATAAGCCGCCGCTTGTACAGCAGGCGCCGCAGAGTTCATTTCGTCCATAAACAAGACAATCTGTTTATGTTGTTTTGCCATTTCAGCGTCAGGCAGTTCGAGCGGAGGAGCCCAAACCATTTTATTTACATTTGAATCAAAATATGGGATACCTTTAATATCAGTAGGTTCCCAAAGACTAAGACGAACATCGATAACATGAGCATCGAGCTCAGTACCAAGTTGTTTAATAATATCAGACTTACCAATTCCTGGAGGACCCCACAAGAAAATTGGACGCTTGTTTTTAAATGCCTTACGCAATGAACGTTTTGCGCCTTTGGGTCCAACGGTGCGGCTAAGAATTTCTGCCATTTTAGTTCCTTTAAAAAAGTGTGTTACAGGGGATAATTTGTTACGCTATGTATGTATTATAGCACCACACCAGTAAAGTGTCAACTAGATTTTTCGTTGTCCAAATCTTTTTGGCGTTCGTTCATGGCTTTTATAAGTCCAAATTTTCGGATATCGTCCGAAAACAAATATAGCTCAAAACTCTTTTTTTCAGAAAAGACAGTAATACTTTGGTTTGTAAGGTAATAAGGACAATCGATATACCTTTCCAAAAATATAATGGTTTGAGGACTTAGTTCAATTGGTTCTGTAAACGGAACCTCGTATGCTTTAAGTTCCAATTCATCTACTAAAAATTCGTAGCCTTTATCGCTTAGACGAAAGGCGTTGTCTTTACCTACGCGGTTTGATTGCCACCATGTTCTTGAATACATATTAACATTTGTTTCGTCAATAGTTTTGCCCCATTGTTGCAAAAATATTTTTGTTAATACGTCTCGAGAAATCATTTTACAATGGTGCCCTGCGTTAATTTAACAACTTGGAACTCTTCTGTTCCAAATGTGAGATTTAATTTCTTTGCCAAATTATGTGCATGGCCAGGATTTGAAAAAGAAACTTTTTTATATTTTGGTCCGGGGTACGATGTGAGACTATTAAAGCTCTTTAAATTAAAAGGCTCATTTTTATAGAAGACTGCCCATATAGCATCAGCTTCTAAAATTTGTTCTGATTTGTAAGTTTTTTTGTTAGTATGTTCTAACAATATTTTTGGTTTAGGTCTTGACATAATGCGTATCCAAGTAATATACGCATATATTTATCTCTTATTTCTTGTCTTCGAACCCACCGCCATCCATAGATATTGTAACAACTTCTGTTACCTGACTGCGTTTAAGCTCGTTAAACAGCGTTTCGTAGTCTTTATTAAGTTTATCCATACACTCTGCTAATGCTAGACTTAACATTCGAGCTTGTTGTATAGATAACTTAATTTCTTTAGATTGATTTGATTCAGCACTTCTTACTTGTTGAATAAATTGTGTAAAAGGTGTTAAATTAATTTGATTTTGCATTAGACAATACCTGTTTCATTTCAAATTCTGTTTTAAACGGTCCTTTATACGGATAACGTTCAATAGTGATAAGTTTAGGACAATGGCTCTTAACCCATCCTTTATCAAATTTAATTATATAATAACCAGCACAATATAAACTTTGACTAGCATTTGATTTTGTAAACAAAGGAAGTCGACGTTGAACATCATACATGGGATTATATGGTTTACAACTTGTGGGGTAACCATGGCATTCGTTTGGTTCCGCCGCTGTAACTTTTACTTTGGTATTTTTTAAAAAAAAGTCCTTGCCAAATTCTTTAGTGAGATCGTCTTTTTTATTAAACATTACCTCACCATTAGTACTGCTTAAAATAAATTTGTTATTTTCTTTTTTGTGTAGTGTGGCAATCTTAGTACCGTTTTCTTCAACGATCCAAAATTTTCCATCTACGATAGGTTTTGCATGTATCTCTGTCATTTTAGTCCCCTAATACTAGGCCCTGACGGCACCTTAGTAATGTACGCATATATTTATCTCTTAAAAAAGCTCTTGATCCACTGTACTAGGTTATAGTATCTAAAGTGGTAATCTGTCAACATAGGTGTACGATGAGGACAACGGCCTTGCATCCAATCGCATCCAACACCGTAGTCTTTAATTTCTAAGCCGCAAGCATTACATTTGTTCATTCTTCATCCTTAAAGTCGGTGACATTACCATCTTTGTCGGCAATAATAATTTTTACAGTTTCGCCATCGGCATTTTGAATTTCAATAGGACCCCAGATCCACATTTCTGTATCATTCTGTATCCAACCTTCGTCTTCTAGTGCGTAAAAACCTTCTTCTTCGATAAGTTCTTCTAGACGCTCACGTTCGTCATCATCCATGTTCTCAGGCCAATCTGTATCTTCCCAGCAACCGTCCCATGTTTCAATAAGTTCCACATCCTCAATATTTGGACCTGGAAAATTATACATGTCAACACTGTCTTTACTACCATCACCACCTGGTACATAGTCAAATTCGAACTCTGGCATATTGTCGTCAGAAGTGGTAACATTCCAGCTTCCTGATCGCCAGCCAGTTTTGCGAACAATTTCCATACCGTCTTTAGAATAATGTTCATGTTCTTCTATAGACTTTTTATAGTGAGTTCTTACAATCCAGATTGCCATTTTATTCTCCTTGATATTTTGCTTGAAATGGTTCAGCATATTGCTGAATATTATCAGCAATCTTTTTCATATCCCAAGTATTGCAAAATTTAAGCATACGAATACCAACTTGTGTAACATCTTTTGGAATACAGTCTACTTCAATAGTTTTGTTTATGAGTTCTTTAATGTCGCTGGGTTGAGCTTTTAGATCAACTAACGTAACATTACGGTTATAATCTTCTAACACACGATGTTCTTGTCCATTGTGGTCAACCCATCTCTGCAGCATGAGATTGTTCCACGCAAATCCTTTGCTTTTACGATCTTCGAACGCTTCAGTAAGACCCACTTTGTTTTTTGTGCCTTTAACACGCACACCTGGATACGCTGAGAAGACATTATCACTGGTATCACCACGCATACATTTTTCAAACAAGAGCCATTCTGGATTGGGAACGACTATATCTTCGCCTG
>Ga0315906_10003548_pt1 | contig 20693 bp, 3 predicted proteins | sample LakEriMetagenome_4_FD_203526 | JGI IMG/M metagenome (GOLD analysis project Ga0315906, IMG submission 203526) | Freshwater fungal communities from buoy surface, Lake Erie, Ohio, United States - Buoy 2 MA122 | ecosystem: Environmental > Aquatic > Freshwater > Lake > Lake biofilm | place: USA: Lake...
ACTGCTAACCCAGGTATGGGAGCTACCCTTACTAATTCAGGAACACAAGCAGCACTTACTATTGATACTGTTCCTCTTTCTGTAAATGATCGTGTATTGGTTAGATCCCAAACAAACGCATTTGAAAATGGTGTTTATGTAGTCAGTAATGTAGGAAACGTAACAACAAATTGGATATTAACAAGAGCAAGTGATGGAGATCAATATCACCCGCAAGATGTTAATGGTATGGGTGAGGGTGATTATTTCTATGTATCAGAAGGTTTTGTTGGCGCAGGCGATAGTTATGTATTAACTACTGAAGGCGTAATAATAATTGGTACAACTAATTTAACTTACTCATTATTCAGTGCTGCTATTACTTACTCAGGTGTAAGTCCAATCGTTGTAGCGGGGCAATTAATAAGTTTAGCAAATACTACTGGTTCAAGTGATGTAGTAGTTTTAGCAAACACACCAACTTTAATTACACCAGTAATTGGTGATGCGTCAGGTACTACATTAAGTTTAACAGGTAATGTAACAGCAAATTATTTTATAGGAAATGGATCGGCACTAGCGAGTATAACAGGTGCAAATGTAACAGGTACAGTAGCAAATGCAAATTATGCAGCATTTGCAGGTAATGTTGTAAATTCAAGCCAATCAAATATAACAAGTGTAGGCACATTAACAAGTTTAAGTGTAAGTGGTAATATAGATGTTGGTAATAATTTAAGTGTCACTAGTAACGTTACATCAAATAATGCTAATTTAGGTAACTTAGCTATTGCAAATTATTTCCAAGGTAATGCTGCAAACTTATTTGGAATACCAGGGGCTAACGTCACAGGTACAGTAGCAAATGCAACACACGCAAGTACTGCTAACACAGTAGTAGACGCAGCACAAAGTAATATAACTAGCGTTGGTACACTCTCAAGTCTTAGTGTAAGTGGTAACATAAATGTTGGTAACGCTAACTTAGGTAATTTAGCAACAGCGAATTATTTCGCAGGTAATGCAGCAAATCTATTTGGTATACCAGGGGCTAATGTAACTGGTACTGTAGCGAATGCAACACACGCAAGTACAGCAAATACCGTTGTAGATGCAGCACAAAGTAATATTACTAGTGTCGGCACACTCACAAATTTAAGTGTAAGCGGTAACATTAGTGCAAGTGGTAACGTAAGTTTTACTGGCAATATTGCAGGAAACATTATAAGTGCTAATACAATTGGTAGTAAAGATTTTAAGAGTTTAAGAAGCAATATAGCAGTAACAACGAACACAGTAGTAGATGAGTTTGCGGTTGCAACGTACCGAACCGCTAAATACATAGTACAAGCACAAGGAGATATTGGTTATCAATCAGTAGAAGTATTATTGGTTCATAATAACACAGATAGCTTTATAACAATATTTGCTAGTGTTTATAGTAATTCAGAAGTTGTTACAATAAGCAGCAATGTGGTATCAGGCAATACAAAATTATACGCAACGGCGGCGGGGGCAAATACGACAGTTAATTTATTAAGCATGTATGTGTTAGATTAAAATAAGCTGTTCATGGGGAATATGGAACTATGACGACAAAAAACTTTGTGGTGAAGAACGGCCTTGAAGCCGGTAACATCACATTAGATGCAATTACAAACATAATCACAACCACTGGCAATGTTAGTGCGGCTAACATTTTGACAGGCGGCATAGTTTCAGCCACCGGTAATATCACAGGTAATAATTTCAGTGCGGGTAATTTAATTAGTGCTGGTGGTAATATTACCGGCGCAAATATTTTAACCATTGGTAATGTAAGTGCAACAGGTGCAGTATTAGGCTCAAACGTTTATGTCTCATCTTTAGGTTCAGAGCAGATAGCAATTGCATTTACGGGTGGTCAACTGGTTGGTGGTCCGGATCTACGTTGGGAATTTAGTAATGCTGCACTTTGGGCTACAAACATTAAATCAAATGGTTATATTTCTACTTCTGGTAATATAACAGGAGCTAATTTATTAACTAGTGGTGCAATTAGTACTAGTGGTAATATTAATGCAAACAACCTAACCACAACTGGCAACGTTTCAGCAAATAATACAACAATCACTGGAATCTTATCAATATCAGGTAATTTAAATTACACTGGTGCAAATGCATATTTTTCAAATGTTGCTAACTTAAAGATACCGGGCGGCACTGCAAACTATGTATTAACTACAGACGGGACAGGTAATGTCAGTTGGCAACCAACAGGACAGGGTAATGCGAACGTTGCTGGAAACAACACAGAAGTTCAATTTAATGATGGTGGCACATTAGGTGCAAGTGCTAATTTTACATTTAATAAAACAACAAATACACTTTCAGTTACAAATATAGTTGGTAATGGATCAGGATTAACAAGCATACCCGGCGGTAATGTAACTGGTACTGTAGCAAATGCGACTCATGCATGTACAGCTAATGTTGTAACAGACGGAACACAAAGTAATATTACTGCAGTTGGTACATTAACAAGTTTGAGTAGCACTGGTAATATTGAAGGCGCTAATTTATTAACGGCTGGTGTTTTAAGTGCAAATGGAAACGTTACTGGTAATTACATCTTAGGTAACGGTTACTATCTTACCGGAGTAATCACAAGTAGCACAAGCATTTCAAATGGAAACAGTAATGTAATAGTAGAAGCAAATAGCAATGTTACAGTAAGTGTTGCAGGTAATGCTAACGTACTTGTTTTTACAGGAACAGGGGCAAATGTTAATGGTTATCTATACGTTACCGGTAATTTAGATTCAGCTAATGCAAACTTAGGTAATTTAGCAATTGCAAATTATTTTAGTGGTAACGCAGCGAACTTATTTGGAATACCAGGTGCTAATGTAACTGGTACGGTAGCAAATGCAAACTACGCCGCATATGCAGGAGACGTAGTAAATGCAACTCAATCAAACATCACCAGTGTTGGTACTCTCACAAGTTTAAGTGTAAGTGGTAGTGCTAATACAGGTAATATTAATACTGGTATAATTAGTGCAAGCGGTAATTTAACTACAACAAATGCTAATTTAGGTAACTTAGCAATTGCAAACTATTTTGAAGGAAATGCAGCAAACTTATTTGGAATACCAGGTGCGAACGTAACTGGTACTGTAGCAAATGCCACACATGCTTCAACTGCAAATACTGTTGTAAATGCTGCACAATCAAACATCACAAGTGTTGGTACGTTAACTAATTTAAGTATCAGTGGAAATGCAAATGTAGGTAATAACGTAAATGTATCAGGTAATGCAGTAATCACAGGTAATTTGGTTGTTGGTGGTAATACAGTTTATGTTAATGTAGAAACTCTTAGAATTGAAGATCCAATAATTGAATTAGGTGGCGGTCCTAACGGTGATCCATTAACTACTGATGACGGCAAAGACAGAGGTTCATTGTTACACTATTACTCAGGTGCACCAATTGATGCATTTATGGGTTGGGATAGTAGTAATAGTGAATTTGCTTTGGGTAGTAATGTTAGTGTTACTAATGAAGTGGTAACATTTAACACCTTAGGTAATTTAAGAATTCAATCACTTGCTGCTAACATAGGTAATTTCTCAGGTAATGTTACAGCAGCAAATGCTAATTTAGGTAATGTAGCGTCAGCAAATTTCTTTATTGGCAGCGGTAATAATTTAAGTAACATTCAAGGTAGTAATGTTACTGGGCAAGTAGGTAACGCTGCTATAGCAGGCTCAGTTTATACAAACTCACAGCCTAACATAACAAGTGTAGGCACGTTAACAAGTTTAAGTATAAGCGGTACAGTCACATCAGGTAATGCTGTATTAGGCAATACAGCAAATGCAAATTATTTTTATGGCAATGGTTATTATCTAACTGATTTAAATCCAGGCAATATAGGTACAGTAGCAAACGCAAACTTTGCAGCATATGCAGGAAACATTACAACCGCAAGCCAACCAAACATCACAAGCGTAGGTACATTAACTAGTCTGAGTTCTACTGGGAATTCAAACGTTGCTAATGTCAATACTGGAAATATAAGTGCAAGTGGTAACGTTACAGTAGCAAATGCAAACTTAGGTAATGCTGCTACTGCAAACTTCTTTATAGGTAGTGGTAATAATCTTAGCAATATACAAGCTGCTAATATTACCGGTACAGTCGCTAATGCAAATTATGCTGCATATGCAGGCGACGTAGTAAATGCAACTCAGTCAAATATTACTAGTATTGGCATATTAACAAGCCTTAGCATCAGTGGTGCATTAAACGGTAATGTTGTTAGTATAATTGGCAATCTGACTGTAGCTAATGCAAACTTAGGCAATGCAGCAAGTGCAAACTTCTTTATTGGTAGTGGTAATAATTTAAGTAACATTCAAGGTGCCAATGTAAGTGGCACAGTTGCTAATGCAACGCATGCCGCAACTGCAAATACAGTAGTTGATGCAACTCAATCAAACATAACAGGGTTAGGCACATTAACGGCATTAACAGTAGGGCCTAATAGTAGTGTTATACTATCAGGAACTTCAGGTTATGTTAAGGCAAATAGTCTACAGGGAAATGATGGATCACAAACAATTTACTTATACTATGGAAACATTTCGGGTGCTGCCGGTGTTGCAACTGATTTAACAGTTGGTGCTGGTGGAACAGGTAATTTGTTAGTAAGTGGCACAGGAAACGTTACAGGAAATTTAAGAGCAGCTAATGCTAATTTAGGTAATGTTGCATCGGCAAACTATTTTCAAGGTGATGGTGGTTTATTAACAAATATAAGTGTAGCTGCTGGTAGTTACATTGTAAATGGTACAAGTAATGTACACTTAGATAATAATGGTAATTTACATGTAGATATTGCAGGTAATACAGACAAATTAGTAGTTACCGGCACAGGAGCAAATGTAAACGGGTATCTAACTGTATCCGGTAATTTAGAAGCAGGTAATGCTAATTTAGGCAATGCAGCAACAGCAAACTATTTCATAGGTAGTGGTAATAACTTAAGCAATATTCAAGTTGGTAATGTTAGTGGTTTAGGTAATATTGCTACAGTTAATTTAGATGGTAATTCAGGTAATATATTATATGGCAACGGAGTGTTTGCTGCAGCGGCAAGCCCATATGGCAATAGTAATGTTGCAAGCTTCTTAGCAAGCTATGGCTCAAATACTATTACTACTACAGGCAATGTTACTGTAGGAAATATCATAGGTAATGGACAAGCACTAACTGGCTTAGCTGGTGCTAATGTAACTGGCACTGTAGCAAATGCAAATTATGCTGCATATGCAGGTAATGTAACTATTGCAGGACAAAGTAATATTACTAGTTTAGGAACATTAACTGGTCTAAGTGCCACTGGCAATGCTAATATAGCAGACCTTAATGTTTCAGGCAATGCAGTAATTACAGGTAATCTTACAGTAAGTGGCACTACAGAATATATTAACGTAACAAATTTAGCAGTTAAAGATCCAATTATTAGTATAGGCAGGGGAGATAATAATGCTCCGCTTACTACTGATGATGGAAAAGATCGTGGTGAACAACTTTGGTATTATAGCGGTAGTGAAAAATCTGCATTCATAGGATATGACAATTCTGCAGGAAAAATAATTGCAGCTAAAGATGTATCAATATCAAGTGAAGTTGTTACCGTTAACACGTATGGTAATTTTGTAGTAGGTGATTTAGAAGCAAATACAGTAAGTGCTACAGGTAATATTGTTGGTAATAATGTAAATGCAGGTAATATTATTAGCGCAGGTGGTAATGTCATTGGTGCCAATATAAACACTAGTGGAGTGGTAAGTGCAACTGGCAATGTTACTAGTAATAATGTAAATGCAGGTAATATTATTAGCGCAGGTGGTAATATCACTGGTGCCAATATAAACACTAGTGGAGTAGTAAGTGCTGCTGGTAATGTTACTGGTAACTTTATTTTAGGTAACGGTGCTTACTTAACTGGAGTTAGCACTTCATCAGACATTATATTCAGTGGTAATAGTAATGTATTTGTAAACGCAAACAGTAACATAGATTTTACTATTGCAGGAAATGCAGACGTAGTAGTGTTTACTGGCACTGGTGCTAACATAAATGGCTATGCTAATATAACAGGCAATGCAAATATAGGTAATGTTAATACAGGTATAGTGAGTGCAACTGGCAATGTTATCGCTAATAATGTAAACGCAGGTAATATCATTAGTGCAGGTGGCAACATAACAGGTGCTAATTTAAATACTGCAGGTGTTGTTAGCGCAACAGGTAATATTGAAACTGCAAACTATGTTTTAGGTAATGGTTATTATCTAACTGGATTAAGTGTTGGTATACAAGATAAAATAGCTAGTGGCAATAGTAATGTTTATATACCAACAGCTAATGGAAATGTTACAATTACTACCGCTGGCAATGCAAACGTTGTAGTTGTAACCGGTACTGGTGTTAATATAGCAGGTTACGCAAACATTACAGGCAATATTAATGCAAATGTATTTACAGGTAATGGAAGTAGTTTATCTAACTTAGCAGGGGCAAACGTTACTGGTCAAGTTGGTAATGCATTAGTTGCAGGTACAGTTTACACTGCGTCACAGCCAAATATTACAAGTGTTGGCACATTAACAAGCTTAACAGTAGGTCCAAACAGTAGTATTATACTATCAGGTAATACAGGTTATGTAAGAGCAAATAGCATTCAAGGTCGTGATGGTAGTCAAGCAATTTATCCATATTATCAAAATGTAAGCGGCGCAGTTGGTATTGTAACAGACCTTACTATTGGGGCAAGCGGTGGCGGTAATCTAACTGTCGCAAATGGCAATGTTGCGTTTAGTGGAGCCAACGTTGGTTTAGGAAATGTAAGTAATTTACATATAGATGGCGGAACATTTAATTATTTCTTAAAAACAGATGGTGCGGGTAATTTAAGTTGGGCTTTACCTGCAGCGGCTCCGGGCGGCGGAGTAAACGAACTACAATTTAATAACACTGGTGCATTTGGTGGTGCGGCTAACCTAACTTTTGATTCAAATGAATATAGATTATCTATTCAAAATTACTCTTTAGTAGTTCAAACATTAGGTGGTGTTTCAGGCGCAACAACAATTAATGTTACAGATGGATGTTATGTCACTGCAACATCTGCGGGTATTACGACATGGATATTTACTTTCCCTGCACCAACTAGTAATGCTTGTGGTTTTGTTTTAGAACTAGTCAATGGCGGCACGTATACACAAAACTGGCCATTATCAGTAAAATGGCCAGGAGGCACTGCCCCTGAGTTAACTGCTTCAGGAACCGATGTTTTAATTTTCATTACAAGAGACAATGGTTCAACTTGGCGCGCTGCAGTTTCAATGTTAGATAGTGTATAAAAATTATGGCAAACTTTGTTCTTATTGAAAATAATATTATTATTGAAAAACATGACTTACTTCCTAAAAACTGGAAACATATTAGCGGATTACATCTAGCAGAAAATGATGAAGAATTCTTAAATAGTTTAGGTTGGTATACAGTCAATAAAATTTATCCCACATATAATGAATTCACACAATATGTCGATGGTTATGATTATGAGTTTGAAAATAATATTGTAAGTGAAATTCCAATTATTAAGGATGTTGAAATAAACGATCAACTTGTTGCAGAGTCATCCCATTTAACTTTTGTTAGGATGCGTAGAGATGAGTTATTAGCGAAGTCTGATTGGACCCAAACACTAGATATTCAAAATATGCAAACAGATAAATGGAAACATGATTGGTTAACTTACCGACAATCACTTAGAGATATACCTAATAGGTGCATTTCTGGTGAACTAAATATGTATACATTTGATTGGCCCTATAGCCCAAATGACTCTAATTTTATTAGTACTTACGTAGAATCAAATAATATATAAGTCATGTTATTAAAAGAACAACTCTTAGCTTCAGGACAATATCAGCAAACTTTAACATCAAACAAACTTTTTGTTTGGGGTTATGGAGTTACGGGCGGCACTACTACAACTTTAAACTTATTCTCGCTAGCACAAATAAGTGCTGGTAACTCACATGCACTAGCACTTACTAGCGATAATAGATTACTTGCATGGGGACTAAATTCAAATGGTCAATTGGGAACAAATGATGCAATTAATAGATCATATCCAGCTCAAGTTGGTTTAAAAGGCGGTTGGAAAAAAATATCAGCAGGATCATCCTTTAGTGTTGTTGTAAGGGGAGATGGTACTCTTTTTGCGTGGGGAAACAATGCTAGTGGACAATTAGGTGATGGCACAACAATAACCAAATCAAGTCCTACACAAATAGGAAGTAATGTTAGTTGGTTAAATGTAGACGCAGGTTCAGAACACGTTTTAGCTACTAATACTGTTGCTAAACTTTGGGTTTGGGGGAAAAATGATGCAGGGCAATTAGGTATAAGTGATACCATAGATAGAAGTAATCCTGTGCAAGTAAGTAGTCCAACATTGATTGGTTCTACAAGTTGGTTACAATTATCAGCAGGTCTTAGTTATAGTACAGCAATTGATTCCGATTCTAAATTATATGCTTGGGGCCTTAATACTTCAGGTCAGTTAGGATTAACCACAAACGGTGACACAATTAATCGTAGTAGCCCTGTTCAAGTTGGTGTTGATAGTTGGCAACTTGTGTCTGCTGGTTTTGGTCACACTGCTGCAATACGTGATGATAGCACTCTTTGGACTTGGGGACTTAATACTTCATTTCAATTAGGTTTAACCGACACAGGAGCCGCAGGCAATACAATAAATCGTAGTGCGCCAGTAAGAGTTACTACTGGTAGTGGTAGCGGTAGTTGGAAAAATGTAAGTGCAGGAAATGCATATACATTAGCCATAGCTAATGACGCAGCAGGACTAACGAATAATTTATTATTTTCTTGGGGTAGAAATCAAGAAGGACAAACAGGATTTGCAGGTAGCACAACATTAAGATCAACACCACAACAAATCACAACAGGTAGTTGGGCATTAATAAGCGCAGGCAGTTCATTTAGCGTTGCTACGAATAATAACAAATTACTTTACACATGGGGTGCTTTCGCAGGTGGTACTCAGGCAATGGGAATTACTTTTAATAGAAGTAGTCCAGTGTTAGTATCATTCTTAGCTGTTAACTCTCAAAGTTCTCCAGTTCAAATAGGTGCAAGTTCATGGACCTTTGTCAGTGCAGGATATTATTATAATATGGCTATCCGTGCTGATAATACATTATGGGGTTGGGGAGAAAATTTATCAGGCCAATTAGGTATAAACAATGCTATTACTAGATCAAGTCCTGTACAGATAGGCACAAGCAGTTGGATAGCAGTTAGTGCAAGAAACGGTACACAAACTTATGCAGGTACTGCTGCCATACGTATTGACAACACGCTTTGGGTTTGGGGCCAAGCTTCCTACCAATTTGGTGCCACAAGTATTTCACAAAGTTGGAAACAAATTGCAAATGGGGCATCACACAGCGTTGCCATTAAAAGTGACAACACACTTTGGGTATGGGGTTCGGCAGCAAGCGGGCAAATAGGAGATAATCAAACTGCAGTCGCACGTTCTAGTCCAGTACAAGTCACTACCGTGTCTAATTATGTGCAGGTTGGTACAGGCAAAACTGATAGTAGTTACGCAATTAATTTATCAGGTAACTTATATGCATGGGGCCTTAATAGCACTGGGCAATTAGGTTTGGGCGATACGATTAATCGTAGCAGCCCTACTTTAGTAACTACAAATGACACAACTTGGCAATTCGTTTCTGGTACTAAAGGAATAACTACAAACGGAACTTTATATAGTTGGGGTAGTAATGATAATGGACAATTAGGAGATGGTACAACAATCAATAAATCTACCCCAACTCAAATTATAGCAGGCACTAGTTTTGTTTTTACTACCGGTTCTAATACCGCAAGAAATTTAGCTATTTCTACAACTGGAAATTTGTATGCTTGGGGCTTAAATAATAGTGGTGCTTTAGGTGATAATACTACAATAAACAAATCAACTCCTATTCAAGTTTCAAACGCTACATTAGTAGGGGTAAGCTGGAATTTAGTTTTTACAAATAACGATACTGCAACAACAGGACATACCTTAGCGATTACAAACACAGGTCTATTGTATGCATGGGGAGGAAATGCTACTGGTCAATTAGGTGATCAAACGACAATTAATAAATCAATACCAACTCAAATAGGAAGTAGTAGTTGGACTGCAGTTGCAGCGTATGCAAGTGCATCAGTAGCAATAAATTCTTTGGGTCAATTATTTGCTTGGGGATCCGATGCAAACAGCAGATTAGGCGATGCACTTACTGTAAATCAATCTAGCCCTGTATTAATAAGTGGAGGTGGTGGTAATGCATATAGTAATGATAGCTGGAGAGTATTGGATGCTAGCGTAGCTACCTCTGGATTGGTACATTTACTAAGTGATAATGGCGTAATATACGGTTGGGGACAAAATACAACTGGCGTTTTAGGTGATAGCACAACCGTAAGCAAGACTAGTCCAATCCAAGTCACTTCACTATTTTTAGGAGCTTATAGTAGTCCTGTACAAGTAGGTACTAGGTCTAATTGGACACAGGTTTCATTAGGGTATATAACTATTGCAGCATTAAATTCTTTAGGTGAACTATACTGTTGGGGGCCTAATGGCGGGTTTGGTACAGACGGATCAGGGGTTTTAATTAATCGTTATGCCCCATTTAAAATAGGAAATAGTAGTTGGACGCAAGTTAGTCAGGGATTTTATCACACAGCGGCAATTACATCTGATAATAGACTTTTTGTTTGGGGTCGCAATGACAATTATCAACTAGGAGATGACACTGTTGCAGGGAAATCAAGCCCAATTCAAATAGGAGCAAGTGTACCTTTTCAAATAGGTACAGGCAGTTTTGTACAGGTAGCTGCAGGTACACATTATACTATGGCTGTAGATACAAACAAGAAATTATATGCATGGGGTTACAATGGATTTGGACAACTAGGTATAATTACTGATGCGTATTCTTGGAACATGGTTCGTGAGGGATTTGGTCACGCATTAGCAATACGCTCCGATAATACATTATGGGGTTGGGGAAGAAATGATTTAGGTGCAATAGGTGTAAATGATACTATTACTCGTTCAAGCCCTGTACAGATAGGAACAAATAGTTGGTTACAAATTAGTGCAACACAATACACATCTGCTGGTATTAGAAGTGACGGTGCATTATTTGTTTGGGGTTATGGTTTACAACAAAATGGTTGGGGTGATGGAACTGCATCTGGAAATAAATCAAGTCCAACTCAAATAGGAACAGATAGTTGGAGTCAAATAGCAACTGGATACAGTCACATGCTAGGTATCGACGCAGCCGGAAGATTGTATGGCTGGGGAACAGGAGCAAGTTTATTCGGAACAACGGCTATTTTTTCTTGGACTATTGCATCAACAAATAGTTCTTATACCGTAGCAGTACGAAGCGATGGATTATTATTTGCTTGGGGACTCAATAGTAGTGGACAGTTAGGTGACGGGACAACAAATAATAAAAGTAGCCCAACTCAAATTGGAACAAGTAGTTGGTCTACAGTTACAGCTGGAGTAAATCATGTACTAGCTATAGGAAGTAATGGATATTTATATTCTTGGGGCAATAATACTCAACAACAATTAGGAGATAATACTTCAATTAGCAAGTCAAGTCCAGTATTAATTGATTCAGGTAGTTGGATAGCAATTGCTGCAGGAAGTAGTACAAGTATGGCAATAAAATCACCTAATACATTGTATACTTGGGGAATAGGCACTTCAGGACAATTAGGTCAATATACAGCAACAAAAAGCTGGAGTGAAATTAGTGCTGGATTTTCTCATTCGCTTGCAATTAGAAGTGACTCTACACTTTTTGCTTGGGGGTCTGGTAGTAAATTTCAATTAGGATTGCCAGACGGTATAAACTCTCCAAATCGTAGTAGTCCTACACAAGTAAATTTTAATTCTTGGAGCAAAGTAGCTGCAGGTGCATCACATAGTTTAGGTATCAATGATACAGGTGTATTGTATGGATGGGGGTCAAATGATCAAGGGCAAGTATATTGGAATGATAATACACCGCTTTGGAATAACATAACAACCGCATCGCCTGATTATAATTTTGGTATTAAACAGGACGGATCATTGTGGATTTGGGGAGGTAATGCTGGTAGTGCAGATTTAGCCATCACTGCAACATATAATCAAGTAATAAGTAGTCCAACTCAAATAGGCAATTTAAGTTGGTCTTTAATAAGAACTAATTCTATTTACTCAGGCGGGTGGGCAGGCACTGCGGGCGCAATTACGACCGACGGAAAATTGTATATGTGGGGTAGTAACATATCAGGTCAATTAGGTTTAAGTGATTTAGTAAGACGTAGTAGTCCGGTACAAGTAGGTAATAGTAGTTGGTCACAGGTTTCTGTAAGTGCATCTGGACATACATTAGCAATTAGATCGGATGGCGCTCTTTTTGCATGGGGACTTAATACTAGTGGACAATTAGGATTAACTGATATTAATGTAGCAGGTGATACGATTAGTAGAAGTAGTCCAGTACAGTTAGGTGGAACTAATAGTTGGAAAGTTGTTTCTGCAGGAATGAATCATTCTGCAGCAATTAGACAAGATGATACATTATGGGTATGGGGCAACAACGTAGCAGGGCAATTAGGAAAAAATGATACTATAAACAGATCAAGTCCGGTACAAGTAACATTACCAACTACAGGAAGTTGGGTAACAATAGCTTGTGGGTCAAGCACTACATACGCAATTTCTAATGTTGGGTTAGGTACTCCATACAGCATTTATGCATGGGGGTTTAATGGATCACTTAATTTAGGCATAACAGATTACACCACTACAAATAAATCAAGCCCAGTTTTAGTAAAGGCTGGTGCTGCAGGATCAAGTTTTATTCAAGTAGCAACAAATCATTATGATACCAGTCAAGCAGATGGTGTGTTTTTAACATCAGGATTAACAAGTGATGGAAAAAATTGGATGTGGGGCAACAATGTAAATGGTCAGTTAGGTGATCTTTCAACTATTACACGATCAAGTCCAGTGTTAGTACAAAGTAATGAAATATTTACTAAAATTCCAGCCAATTTAAACGGTAGTACTAACCTTGCTATAAACAATGAGAACAAACTTTTTGTATGGGGAGGACGAGTATCATCAACCTTATATTTAGGTGTGGACGGCACTTCTAGTCCTGTATTAGTTGGTCCTAATTTAGTGTACGGTATTTTTAAAACTCCAACATATACAATAAATTCAACTATTGGTCAAGGTTCTTGGACTTTAGTTGAAGCAGGTGATGACGTATCATTCGGTATAAAAAATAATAAACTATATGCATGGGGACAAAATCAAGCCGGACAAACAGGCGTCAATGAAACGGGTTTATTTACTAGTAGCCCAACACAGATAGGACAATCAAGCTTTTCGTTAGTGAGTGCAAGCAAAGGCGGTCAATTTGTAGCAGCTATAACCTCTGATAATAAACTGTTACAGTGGGGAGGTACCACAAATTCAGCTAATTATGGACAAGGATTACCGCCTTTAGCTGCGTCTGCAATAAGTGACAATTTTTCTTGGACTCAAATAGCAATGGGAACTGACCATGTATTAGCAGTTAAATCAGATGGAGGACTATATGTTTGGGGACAAGGACTAAGTGGATGTTTAGGTATCGGAGTAGTTGCTGATAGAAGTAGTCCAACGCAATTAGGAACAGATAGTTGGATAAGTGTTGCAGCATCGGACAATAATTCATGGGGAATAAAAACTGACGGTACAATGTGGGCTTGGGGAGACAATAAAGGAGTAGGAGTATTAGGAAACGGGGCACTTGTTACTACAAATTATTCTAGCCCAATACAAATAGGAACAGGTACTCTTTGGTCAAAGGTTGTTGCAGGCGGCGCATATAGGATGGCAGCAGCGATTGATAGTACAGGTCAGTTATATATGTGGGGTGAAAACTCTAGTGGACAACTAGGAACTGGTGATACAATTGGTAGAAGTTCCCCGACAACATTGCCTGGGTTTATTGGATTTATAATAAAAGATGTATCAATTGGAAATCTAGCTAGTGCAGCGATTGATAGGGGCGAAGGATTATATACTTGGGGTCAAAATAACGCAGGGCAATTAGGATTAAAAGATACTATAGATAGAAGTAATCCGGTTCAAGTTGGAGATGTTAATTTAGACGGCACTTGGAGTGTGGTAGCTGTATTAGGAGCTCACTTTCCAAGTGGAGCTAGTATGCTAGCTATTAACTATGCAGGTAAACTCTTTGCTTGGGGTACAGGTACAAGTGGTCAATTAGGATTAACTAGTACAGTGAGTTATTCTAGCCCAGTGCAAGTTGGCAATAGCAAATGGACACAAATATCAGGATCATATAGTAACCATGTTTTTGGAATAACTAGTGACCAACAATTATTTGCTTGGGGAGATAATACGTTCAATAATGGCGTGTTAGGTTTAGGAGATACAATAAGTAGAAGTAGCCCAACGTTACTTGCTAATCCTGCAGGACAAACATGGACACGACTTACGAATCACCCAGGTAATAGTTTTCATAATTATTTAATTGTTGCAAGTGATAACACATTATACTCAACAGGCGGTAATAATTTATATGGTGTTTTTGGAAGTTGGAATCCTGTTCCAGTTAATGCTAATAGAAGTTCACCAACACAACTATCAGGAAATTGGACTCAATTAATTAATCCATATACATATAATTTCTTGAAAGTTATTCTACCTAATAAGTTAAGTAATCCTGTTCAAATTGGAACAGATAATTGGATAAGTGTAGGTACAGGTACTAGCTTCACTGTTGGCGTTAAATCTGACGGGACATTGTGGTCTTGGGGACAAAACACTGCAAATTATGTATTAGGTTTGGGTGATCTAATAACAAGATCAGTTCCTACTCAAGTAGGAAGTGAAACTGATTGGGAATCAGTCAGCATTGGTCAAGATTCTTCATTCGCACTTAAAGTAAATAAAACACTTTATGCATGGGGTAACAACAATATTGGTCAATTAGGAAAAGCCAGTTTAATAGGACAACAATCTTGGAAATATATAAGCAATGGATCAAGCGCAAATCACTTTTTAGCTATTAGTAGCGATGACAAACTTTTTGCATGGGGATTAAATACTTGGGGACAATTGGGCAACGGAGATAAGATATCAAGATCAAGTCCTGTTCCTATTGGTAATAGTAGTTGGAGTATAGTATCAGCTAATTGGTCTCATTCTGCTGGAATAACATCTGACGGAAAACTATTTACATGGGGAACCAATGCAGCGGGCAGATTAGGTAATGGTTTAACGACTGATCGTAGTAGTCCTATTCAAGTCTTAGGAGCAGGAGGTAGTTTAGGCACAACTAGTTGGTCTGCAATAGCATGTGGATTAAGCAGTACCTATGCAATTACAACTACTAATTCTTTATATGCTTGGGGAGATTCGCAATACGGACAATTAGGCTATGGCACAGCAGCAAATAGAAGCAGTCCTACTCAGGTTACTGGTAATTGGAGTTCAATTGCTGCAGGAGATAATAGTGCTTATGCTATTAATACTGTAAATAAACTTTTTTCTTGGGGAAGAAATGAGGGTGGTCAGTTAGGAGATGGCACAACTCTTGATAGATCAAGTCCAGTAGCAGTTGGTGCAAATAGTTGGGCAACTGTAGGTGCTGGTACAACTCATGCTGTCGCTGCACTTAGTGTCGCTACTCTAGCAGGTATTACAGGACTAACGAGTAACTTAGGTGGCACTGCAGCACAACCCGGTAATTCAGGTCCATTAAATGAAGTAGGTCTATGTAATGGACAAAATGGTAAAATATATTTTGATATGGCTTCAGGTTCAGGAATAAATCCTGGTGATATTATTTTTACGTCCATAAGTCCTACATTTTCAGGTAAAACTTCTTGGACATTAGCAGATGGACCATTAATAGCTGACACTTCAGGCACATGGACGTTTACTAGTAATTTAAATTGTAATATTCCTGTTTATGTTTGGGGAGCTGGTGGCGGTGCAACAACTGCTAATGCAAATACTGCTGGTGGCGCCGGAGGTTATACAGGAGGTAAAGTCTCATTTACTTCTGCGTCAAGCTACAGAATGATTATTGGTCAAGGGGGCGCAGGCGGAGCCCACAATAGAAACGCTGCTGGAGCAGGCGGCGGCTCTGGTATTGAATTCGCATCTACTTCTACCCCAGTTATTGTAGCAGGTGGAGGTGGAGGTGGATATAGTGCTGTAGGATTAGGCGGCGCAGGCGGTGGAAATCTAGCTCAAACAGGTGCAAACACAGGTGATGCTCCAGGTGGAGCAGGCGGAACACAAGCTGGTCCTGGCGCGGGCGGTGTTGGCGCTCGTAGAACAGGTGCAAGTGGAGTTGGTAGAAATGGTGGAGGTTTGGCTACAGGTACACTTGCCTTTGCAGGAGGAACAGGATTTGGAAATGGCGGCGCAGGTGCATACAATGCGAGTGATGCTGGATCCGGAGGAGGCGGCGGCGGATATTATGGCGGCGGCGAAGGTGGTGGTTTTTTAGGCGGCGCACCTGGAGGTGGAGGTTCTGGTTACTATGACCCAACTTATGTCACAGAAGCTTATACAAATGCAGGATATTATCAAACAACACCTATATTGCAAACTCTTTTTTCTTGGGGTCTTAATAGTAGTGGTCAATTAGGAGATGGAACAACAGTATCAAAGTCTAGTCCAGTACAAACAGGCGCAACTGTTTCCAATATTCCTATTATTACAGAAGTAAAAGCAGCATTAACGAGTTCATTTGCAAAAACTTCAACAGGATTATTATATTCATGGGGAAATAATACAAATGGTTTATTGGGAACAGGAGATACTATTAATAGATCCAATATAATTCAAGTATCAGCTCCTGCTCAAGTTGGAAGTTGGACTACTATAGGAGCTGCTCAAGCAGTTCTAGTTTTAGCAAATACAAATTTGTTATATGCGTGGGGATTAAATGCAAATGGACAGTTTGGAAATCTAACAACTATAAATAGATCAGATCCTGTATTATTAGGACCATTACCTAATACAACTTTTAGTACACCTGTACAAATAGGTGGTAGTTGGAGTGTAGTTGAAGCTGGATTAAGTTTTACTTTGGCAAAAGACATGAATAACAATTTATACACGTGGGGCAAAGACTCTAATGGTCAATTAGGGTTAGGATAAAATGGCAAACACTTCATCACCAACACTATTAGGAAATAGATTACCTTTTAATTTACCATTTGGACAGGCATTTAGTGGCACTTGGTCTAAAATTAGCACAGATAATAATTTTGCTGCAGCTATAAACACAAATGGGCTGTTATATGCTTGGGGCACAAATACAAGTGGTCAGGTTGGCGATGGTACAACAATAACCAAATCAAGTCCAGTACAAATATCAGCAAGTAGTTTTAGTGTAGTAAGTGCAGGTTGGGACCATTCTGGCGCAATTGATGTCAATAATAATTTATTTGTTTGGGGAAATTCAGCTAGTATTATTGCTCCTACAGTTCTTTTTTCTTGGAAAAAAATATCACATGGTTTTTCTCATGTTTTAGCAATACGTAGTGATGATACTCTTTGGGCGTGGGGACAAAACACAATTGGTCAACTAGGGGATTTAACTACGTTAAACAGAAGTAGTCCAGTTCAATTAGGAACAGGAAGTTGGATAGAAGTATCTGCTGGAGTAAGCCATAGTTTAGCATTAAACTCAAACTATAAACTTTTTGCTTGGGGTTTAAATCTAAGTGGTCAATTAGGAATTGCGGTAGTTACAAATAGAAGTAGTCCTGTACAGGTCGATAATAATAGTTGGATAGCAATTTCTGCTGGAGGTAGTTTCAGCGTAGCACTAAAATCAGATAACACACTTTATAATTGGGGGCTTAATGCTCAATACCAATTAGGGGATTTAACTACGTTTAACAGAAGTAGTCCAGTACAATTAGGAACAACTTCATACAGTATAATATCAGCTGGTTATAGTACTACAGCAGCCATAACTACAACAGGTTTACTATATGTTTGGGGAGCAAGTACTTCACTTCCTGACCCTACTCCTACAACTATATATAGTTGGTTAAATATAGGTGGTGGCACTAACGTAAGTGGTGCTGTACGTTCTGATGGTAAACTATATGCTTGGGGAGAAAATACCACTGGTCAATTAGCACAAATAATAGATGTTTATAGAAGATCCAGTCCGGTAGCAGTAGCGTCAAGCAATTATACGCAGCTTTTAGTAAGCTCATTTACTCAAATAGGCTTTGGTGATGCTCATGGAGTAGCACTAACAACAGATGGTCAAATTTATGCATGGGGTAGAGGCACTGAAGGTCAACTAGGCAACAATAGCGCAATTAGTAGAAGTAGTCCTGTAACTGCTCCCGCTACCGGCACTAGTTTTTATCAACAAGTAGATGCAGGTTGGTATGCGACTTATGCTATTACAAAATCGTCAACTAGTCCAGCTTATGCACTATATGGTTGGGGTGCAGGCACTCAAGGTGAACTCGCACAAGTAACAAACGCTGCTAGCAGATCAAATCCTGTACTAATTAAATCCGGTACTAGCTTTACTAAAGTTACGGCTGGTAATGGTTTTGCAGCCGGATTAACAACAGATAACACTTTATTTATTTGGGGTTTAGGCACTAGTGGTCAATTAGGTGAATTACAATTTATTTCAAAATCTAGTCCTATACAGGTTCCTGGTAGTTGGACAGATGTCGCTGCTGGAACACAACATGTTGTCGGCGTACAAATAGATGGTACACTTTGGACTTGGGGAGTTGGTAATAACATAGGACTTGTAGTAGAACCTGAATCATGGACAAATGTTTCTATGGGTTTATCACACGCTGTTGCAATTACAAGCGGAGGAACTTTATATACATGGGGATTAAACACTACTGGTCAATTAGGAGGAAATTCTGTTGTTAGCAGATCAAGCCCAACACAAATTAACTTAAGTAGTTATGTTGTAGCTAGTGCGAATGGTAACACAACTTATGCAATTAGGAGCGATAATAGCTCATTGTGGGGTTGGGGTTTAAATAGCACTGGCCAAATTGGTGATAATACTACTATAGATAAAAGTAATCCAGTACAAATAGTATTTTCATTAAGTAGTTACTCGCAAGTTGCAGCTGGAGTGGATCACGTTTTAGCAATTACAAGTAACAATTTGTTATATAGTTGGGGAAGAAACACAGCAGGACAGTTAGGCACTAATAATCAAACTGTTGCAGGAGATACAATAAATAGAAGTACTCCGGTTACAGTCAATATTTTTTCCCCACAACAAATTTCAGCAGGAACTAGTTTTAGTACTGCTATAGATGCTTCAGGAATTTTATACGCATGGGGATTAAACGCCAGTGGTCAGTTAGGTGATAAAACAACAATTAATAGAAGTGCTCCTGTTAATATCGGAACAAGCCTTTGGACAAAGGTAAGTTCTGGAGTCAATCACAACTTAGCTATAAGAACTGATGGTACGCTATGGACATGGGGTAGCGCAGCAGCTATTAACTTATTGGTAGAACCCGAATCATGGTCGCAAATAGCATATGGAACAGATCATATAGTAGCAATAAGAAGTGATGGGGCATTATTTACTTGGGGTAAAAATGATGTTGGACAATTAGGATTAAATGATGTTCTTAATCGCAGTAGTCCAACAATTGTTACAAGCCTAGGCTTTATTAGTTGGACAACAGTAGGTGCTGGAAATAGTTTTAGTTTAGGAATAACCGGTGGGTTAGTATATACTTGGGGTCTTAACAGTTCAGGTCAATTAGGTGACCTATCTACAATTAATAGATCCAATCCAGTTTTAGTGAATGCTCCATCAACAAGATTACTTACTTTTCAAAATTCAACACTCATAGATAATTCTAATTATAATGCAACAGTAACAACAGGAGCAGTATCCAGTCGCTATCCTTATCCGCAATATAATATTGGATCATATGCAGGTAATTCAATAGCATTTAATACACTACAGTTTAGTACTGTTACACGTGGTACCGCAGGAGACCCAGGATCAAATAGCACCACAAACGGTAAAGATGGTTTAATTTTCTTTAATTTTCCTTACTCATACGGCGTTACCAATTCATCAGCAACAATATTAAGCAGCATAAGCCCAGCAATTAGTGGGAAAACAAGTTGGACGTTAACCGACGGTGCAATTACACTAAACACATATGGTACCACAACATTTTCATGTGATGCAAATGTAACAGTTCCGGTTGTTGTTTACGGAGCAGGAGGAGGAACAACTTGCAACATAGTAGGTAACGGTGGAAACGGTGGCGCTGGAGGATTAACTTATGCATTTGTAAATTTAGTAGCAGGAACAAGTTATAGAGTCATAGTTGGCCAAGGAGGCACATCGTATTCAGTAAGTGGTCAAGCCGGCGCCGGAGGTGGCGGCGGTTCTGGTATTGAACTTGCTACTACATCGAATCCAGTTATTGTAGCAGGGGGAGGTGGCGGCGCCGGAGGAACAAATAGTGGCGGATTTGGTTAT